>ERZ869925.394-NODE-394-length-33293-cov-5.428094_pt1 | contig 33293 bp, 39 predicted proteins | sample MGYA00579311_ERZ869925 | MGnify/ENA primary metagenome ERZ869925 (study PRJEB32216, sample SAMN09231817) | wastewater metagenome | place: USA: Maryland | collected 2016-07-30 | study: EMG produced TPA metagenomics assembly of the PRJNA472060 data set (Reclaimed...
CTCTGGACGCTGCGCGATGAAGCCGCGCAGCGCCGGTCACCTACACGTTAGAGCGCACGTTGCATCGCCCTAGGATAAAACGAGTGTCCGCTGCTTTCGCAGTCGTAATGACTCTTGCCGTACCTGTCCATTTCTACGTCGCGGGCATACGCCAGTTTTCCGCAAATCATGCAGCGCATTGAAGGGCGCTCTAACCCGGCGCTCAACGCAGACGGCCCGCCAGTGCCGTCGCTTTCGTCCTTCGGTGTCTCGGTCATGGCAAAAACTCCGCTCTCACGTTGTCACAATCCGCCGCGATGCGATGAACCTCCGGCGCGGTCAGGTATCCCCTCTCCGCGAGGCAGGCGACCAGGCGACCGATTGCGGCAGCGCACACTGTATCACCTTCGTCTATGTCTATCTCACGACACAGCTCTTCGGCGACCCAAGATGCTACGTCTTCGGGGCCGCGATAATGCCCGATGTCGATCTTCATGCCTTCCTCTTCATCTGCACCACAACGGCCCGCGCCTGTTCTGCCTGGAGCTTCCTCGCCCGTGCGAAAGTCTTCTTGATGTCGGTCGCTTGGGCCGACACGTATGGCACCTTGAATCGAGTGCCGTCAGTGAACTTGGGTTGCTTCATTGCTCAAGCTCCTTTTTCCGTTTGTCCTTCATCGCGACCACCTGCGCCGTAGACATTCCAGCAGCGCGCGCAAACGCTATCGCCCTATCGTACTCGGTTTTCAGCGCGTCTAGCGTTGGCGCCGACTCGATCGCGCTCATGTCCAGACTGGTGCTACCCAGCCGGCGAATCGCGACCGTTTTTTTCTTTCCGATTGTTTCGGCCAGCGAGAGCATGAAGTCTTCCGCGATGTCCGACAAGTGCGAGATTCGCACACCACCCACCTTAACCCCTCCATACTTCACATCAGGGTCATTGTAAATCGTCGCTCGCTTGCCGATCCACTCCCGGCCATCATCGCCCCACGCGTAAATCAACACCTTGCGCATGCTCTTGCAGGGTTTCCATGGGCGTCCGCCATCGCCGTCGTAACTGATCGCCAAAGGCCGCTCTCCTTCGGCCCGCGCTACGCCGGTAATGGTGATCGTCAACGACCCGCCGACAAGTTGGTCGGCGTTGAGTTGGTCGCTTTTTGGGATGATCGTATCCCGCAAATTCGAAATGTCATTCATCATTCCACCTCCAATCTGATTTCCCCACCCTGGCGCCGCAGCGTAATCGTTACGCGCGTGCCGTCGATGCGTTCCGCCGTGATCACGACGCGTTCCGCTAAGCTCGTATCCTCGCGAGCGACAAATACGCTTTTGATGCCGTTAAATTCGAGCGTGTCCATCATTCATCAGCCCAGGCGGGCGCCTCAAGGTTGACGATCTCCAGCGGGTAGGCTGGATATCGCCCGAACTCGACCGCGCTCATCCACTTTGCCATGAGCACACTGCGGCGCTCGGTCGCCATTCCGCGCCACTCAGGCGCGATACGGTACACCCCGATGGCGTGAGGCGGCTCCTTTTCTACCGCCACAAATACCATGTCTTCCGCCCTGAATCCGATTCTATAGTGTGCGTCCTGCATGGCGTAGCCGTAGCGATAGATCGCCCGCGTAAACGCCGCCGGGCTGGCATCGTCAGTGCTCTTGATGTCCACCAGCGTTGCGCCGTCGGCGCTGACCCAATCAGCACGCGCCTTGCACGGCAAGCCGTCGTCGTCCCAAAACACCGAGACCTCCGCGTTGCCGCCGTTCCCAAGCAGCGCGGCCACGGTCGCGTGCTCGCGGCATGCGCCAGCCATGCCGATGCAGGTCTCATACTCATCGGGGCGTAACACCATCTGCCCAGCCTCTTGGGCTGCGGCCAGTTGCGCCTTGACCACCGCGGTGCGACGATCGCCCTCGATGACCACGTATCGGTCGGCGAAACGCGCCGGCTCCAGGATCGCCGCGTGGATCGCGCGGCCAAGCATCATTGCTGGGGTCGGCTCTTCGCGGATGCCGTCGAGCCAGGCCTTCCCGTGCGCCTCGCTGCGGGCTATCTGCTTGAGGAGCGACTGAGATACTGCTGGCGTCCCGTGGTACGCATCCTCCGGCATGTTGAGAACGATCTTCATTTTGCCACCGCCTGCACCCCGATCATGGTTTCCACAGCCGGCCCACGCAGCGCCAGCGCCGCAGCCTCGATCGCCATCGCATTTGCGCGGGCAGCATCGGCCAGAGCAAGAACCGCCGCCGCGTGCTCGGGCGTGGCCGCGTTGTGGAATGTTACTGTACAGTCGTGGACGTCCGTGGTGGGCATAACCTTTCGTCTTGCAACCATGATAGTTTTCTCCGCTTGTTGCCGCGCTTCGGAGTAGGCGGCGAACTCATAACCGCAGATTAGCGCGGGCATTTACTACTTGTCAACACTTTTTTTTTAGGGTATGGTGCGAACTATGAAACGAGAATCTATCATCCGAGCAATAGGCGTGCGCGAGTTGGCAAGACAGCTCGACCTTACGCCTGGGTGCGTCTCTCTATGGCTATCGCGCGGGCGTATCCCGGTCGCGCAAGCCAAGCGAGTCGCGATCGCCGCGCGCGCGGCTGGGCACAAATGCAATTGGTGGGAGCTAGTGTGACGGAACTAGATGAGCTGCGCATTGAGCAGCTAAGAATCCGCGAGCGCGTATGGGCGCTTGAGCATCGAAGCGATGTTGCCGAAACGTCGGCGTTCTTCTTTCTGGCCAAGCGCCGGCCTAAGTGGTGGCAGGACCGCTGGCGTATTCTCGTCGTGGTGAAAAACGATAAGCGCGTCTACGTTCCGCAGGTGCGTCATTGGTGGTGGCCGCAGTGGTTCTCCGCGCCGGTGTGGTTTGATACGCTCTACGGCGCGGAGTGGTTTGTCTTGGATGCTATCAAATAGCGACGGCCTCATGGACTGGCCTCCTGTTGTTTGTGCGCATACTCCTGCAACCACACCAGCGTTAGCGCGCAGGCGGCGGCGTCTCGCTCGGTTTCTCGGCAGACTGCCTCAAACGTAGCGGAATCTGGTCGGACTTCAACAGATAGATTGCCCTCGGCGGCTGCATCAACTCCGACGGCGGCGCCACCGGTGGCGGACAGTCGGCCCTCGCAACGGTCGAGATCCCCGCGCAACCCGTCAAGGCGAGAATTGTAGCCAGCAGCAACAGAGCGAGCAGCCACTTCATAACCCTTCTTGACCTCTCGGGCGTTGCGCTCATCTTGAGCAGCCACGAGTCGAGCGCGTTCTGCGACTGCTGCCATAGCGCTTTCAACTTCTGCCCGATATTCTGCATGTCGATCTGACTCATGGTGGACTCCTCTCAAGTAGCCAAGGCCGCCGGCGCCGGCCAGCATGGCAGCGACCGCCATGGCTGCGATCAGGTAGTTCATGCCTTCTCTTCCCGGCTATCCAAGTACCCATGGAATGCGGACCCGGCAAACAGCGTGATTGGTGCCGACACTGCTGCAATAATCGCCGCAACATCGAGCCCCGGGCGCCCGCTCGTCTCCGCAAACACCATCGCCCACACTGAGACCCGCCAGGTCATCCAGATCGCCACCCCGAGCACTGACCTGCGAATGACCCCGCGGCGGTCGATGAACGTCCAGAACGCCGCGAAGAACTCAAGCACTGGCTTGGGCATCAGATGGGTACCTCGATCTCGGGAGTTGCCAGTGCGGGCCATCCTTGAACTTCACCCAGGCCCCGCCCCACTCGATCGGCACACCCTCGATGCGAGCGGCTTCTTCCATCGTGGTGGCAAGCTGGTAGAACAACGGCCAATCCCACCGGACATGACCATCGATCACCGGCGCGAGGTCAACGGCGTGCCCGGTCATGTGCCTGGAGTTTAGTGTTTGCGCCGCGCCAGCATTGACGAGCGCACGTTGCCGCGCTAGGTCGCGCAGTCCCTCGGTGACGATGAATGGCAACGTGGTAATATCGGCTGCCCGATATACCACGCGCACCAAGTCCGGGTGAACGCCATCCAGCGCCTGAATGCTGCGCTCGTTGAGTGTCATCTGTGCCACCCGTTAGCGGTGAGGATCAGCCAGACCAGCGCGCCGAGGCCCATTGCCGCGAGCCCGCGCAGGGTCCACCGCCCGACGACAGCGAACTGCTCGTCAAGCCACTCCCGGAGCGCCGCCTTCAGTTCCTGGCGGATTTCCTTGTCCTGCATCCATGCTGGAGCCATTGCCTTCCCCCTCGGTGAGCCGGATTTGAGCGTCGATCGCGGCGAGTTGTTGCGATATCAGCGCGTGCTCAGCCTGCAACAAGCGCCCGGTGGTTTCGATCAACTGCAAACGCAGCGCCAGAATTTCACGATCCTTTTTCAGCTCCATGCTTTGACCTCGATAGCGTAAGGTGCACCATCCACAAGAATCCGCAGCTTTCCAACTGTTGCGCCTGGGGCTGCTGCGGCCCATACAGCATTAGCCGACGACACGCCAAGGAGATTGCTTACCCCCAGGTTTGTCGTCAGCCAAAGCAATGTTCTGCCCGTTTCGCCGTTGTTGACCAGACCATACCCGGTCTGGGTGCGCAGCAGCCCGTCCGCCATGCCGAGTTGCATTCTGGTCGTCACGGTGTACGTTGGACCGAGACCATTTGCGCCGGCACGCCATTCCAACCACTGACCCGCAGTGTTGTGGATCACGCCGTAATAGGTCACGTCCTGCTGCCAGGTGTATAGATACGGCTGCCTGGTCATGTAGCCGGCAGTCCAACACGCTTGGTTGAACGCAATGCCGACACACCAATCGCGCCCAGCGTCCAGGTCGAGCGATCCGCCGCCAAACCAAATACCGGAATTCCACCCGCAGTATTTTCCGTCCGTGCCGCGAAGCTGCGACGAGATCATGAGCCCGCGAGCGTTATAGTTGAAGCGGTTGCCGTTGTTGTTGCGGACGGCTGTTTCAACGTCCATGCGGTTCTTGAAGACAACGTCCCAACCAACAATTACCGGAGTATTCGCGTCGTACCCAACGAAATTGGCCGCCGCCGCCTCACCACCTAGAACAGTGCAGTTCCGTGGGTAGTGCCACGTCGCACCGTCCCACCACATACCTGCGATCGCTTCGGTTACCACACCCCATAAGACATTCCCGGAACCGTCGCTGTTGTCATTGGCTCGCCCAATGAGTGGAGTGAGATATTTGTTATTGATCGTCGCCGGCACGGCGCCATCACCGAACAGCGCCCAGGCGTGAACGGCGCCATGCTCTGGTGTTGCGCCGCCATAGGTCGCGGCGCTCGTGTAGGTGGCTTTTGAACTCACGGCATAGGTCAGCCCCCCATTGCTATCTGGGGACGTGCTAAGAATTTGCTGCGACTTTGAGAACGTATTGGGCTGGCTCTTCCAAGCAACATCGCCCAGTCCAAGGCTTGTCCGCGCCGCTGCGGCAGTTGTTGCTGCCGTTCCGCCATTGGCAATAGGAAGCACAAACCCAGACGCCAAGGACGCCACGGTGACGCTGCCGGCCCCTGGGGAGCTTGACCCAGGCAGCGCCCTAACGTACTGCGCGAGAATTTCCGCCTCATCTAGTGGCGGCGAAACAAAACTGATCCGAGCTATGGACGCGGAATACGATAGGGCGTAATCAACTACCGGGACGGCACGAACACCGTCAATGAAAACCACAAGATTTGAGGTCGTCCCAGGGTCGTCGGCCAGAGCGAACACCGTTGTCGACCCATCGCCCTCGAAGGTTTCAACGTGATAGTCTTGCGTCAGCGCGGCCGTAGCGAAGTCAACGGCCGCCCAATTTCTAAGCGCGGTTTCGTCTTCGGTCCAGCCGATGATAGCCTTGCTCTCTGGCGGCGGGAGTAATGTGCTCACCCCGGACACGCTGATCGCCAAGCGCAACGTGCGGTCCATTGCTTCGCTGAGTTGTTGGCAGATCATCGTCAGCTTGTCGATCGCGTCTTCGTGCGAGTCGGCTGGGAATGGGTCGTTTGGGACGTAATCGGTTTCCTGCGTCACGGGCACATCCCGAGCGATGGTCACCACAACACCATCGGCCGGCGCAACAGTGAGCGTCACCGACCCACCGGCTGGAACCCCCGCGCCGGTGACGGTGTAGTCGGCCCCGAGCGTTAATAGCGTCTCCGTCGATCCGCTTAGGGTGTAGACAGCAAGGTGTGAGTCGTCGAAGAAATAGAATGGGACAACGAAGATGGTGGTGGCGCCGTTGCCAAAGTGCTGGACTTTCGCCGTTTCAATAGAAATTGTCATAGCAAACGCTCCACTTGATAGGTAAATGCTATCACTATTTCCGCTCCCTGAAAACCGCGTCGCGGAGGCTTGTGTCTTCGCCTGACAAAGTATCGAGCATCCATTCCCCGGTAATGCGGACCTGCGCGGTCGGCATGCCTGCCACGTAGCCGGTCGCCTCGAACACGTCCCAAAGCGCATCATCGACAGGAACATCGCCGGCGGTGGCCCCGGAAAGCTTGCCCGGGATGGACAGAACTTTCTCGATTCCCGCGACAACAGGCGAAAGCTTGTAGCTGGGCGCATACCGCATTTCGCCCTCGCCGGTAACCTTGATCATTCCAGCCTCAAGATACCCAGCCATGTCCCGCAGAACCGGGATCGTCGCCAACGGGTAGAGCAACATCTTGCGAATCGCCCACCAGACCGAATCCTCGTCGTCGTCGGGTCCACGCCCAGCGAGCAGGTCGCCCATGACGGCTGGCAGGATCACCAGTGCCAGAAGTCGCGCCGCGGCCATCGGCAGGTACCCGGCCCCCTGCTGCTGCACGTTGTAGCCGACATCGCGCAGGCGCGCATAGAGCACACTGAACGGCGTGTAGTACATCGTGATCAGCTTCATCAGCTCGTTATTGCGCTGCACGGCCGCCAGGTCTTTGGCGCCACCAGCGCCCTGTGACAGTCTCACCGCCTGATCCCCAGCGCGAACCGCGTCCTCTTCGCTATTGCCCTCGGCCAGCGCCTGGCGGTAAGCTCCAAGCCATGTTGGCGCGGACACCTGCCGATCAGCCCAGGCAGTCAGAAAGAACGCCGTGCGCTTCGCGTCATGGTAGATGCCGGTTTTCCCGCTCATGAGCCGCAACGCGTCTTTCACGTCGCGGTCAAGCTGGGCCGCGCGGTGACGCATCTCGCCGGACTTCTCGATGATCATCGCCCATGTTTTGGTGCGATTGGTGTTGTATTCGATCAGCGCGGCGCTGAAGTGCTTCGCGTCTACCAGGTCAAGCGACGGACCTATGCCGGCAAACTGCGACATCATGGTTGAGATTTTCCAGCCCATCGTGACAATAGCGGCGTTCGTGCGCAGCTTCATCAACCAGGCGCCCATGCCGGTTGCTTGGTGCAGCGTGTCGGCGCGATCGTTAATCAGCGTCGCCAACCAGCTTTTCAGCTCGCCATAACGCGCCTCGCCGATGGTTTCGTGCAGGACGTTACGAATGTCGTCGGCCTTCAGCAGTTTGTCGATGCTGTAGGCGGCCTCGCGATGCGAGATGTCCTTGATGACCTTCGCGGTATGCGAGGTCAGAATGTGGTCGAAATTCAGCAGCAGCGGATTCGCATACTGCTCAAGCCGCTTTTTCGTCGCCCCTTTGTCGGTTTGGGCGCGGCCGTAGCCAGATGCAAGGAACGCTTGAACCTCCTGCGCCTGGTCGGCCTGTTTCTGCCCGGCCCTGGACTTCTTCGGGTCATAGACGATCGGGTAATAGCCCCCGCGCCACTCTTGCCCGAACAGCTCGAACGAAACCGCCTCGATCTTCTCCGGTTTGATGCCGGCGGTTCGCTCCTCCAGTGCGGCCATGTGCGGCCATAGCTGCTCGATCGCGTCCCAGGTCGCCTGGATGAACCGCATATCTTCGAGCGTCAGTTTGTCGCGGATCGCTTGCAGTTCGGCCTGCCCCCACCCATAGCCATCGGCCAAGCGCTGGATGTTGCCGGCGTTGCCCATGTTGAGCGCCGCGGAAATCAACTGGTGCCGATTGAGGGGCATCGTGAACCCTGGCAGCGTCAGGCCGGTGTCGTCGAACAAGCCATTGCGCCATTCCTTGGGCTGGCTCTCGATCAGAGCGACGAGCTTTTCGGTTACCAGGTGGTGAAGATCGTATTCTTCGGTTTGCGCGTCAGCCGCCAAGTCGAACACGAATTTTGACCATGGCCCATCTGGTTTGCCGCCGTCTAGGTGAATCAGCAGTTGCTCGGTCTTCATGTGCGCGGCATCGAACTTGCGCCAGAGGGCGGCGCCGCGGTCGGAGACGCTCGCGCCCTTCATGCTGGCCCGGCCTACCTCGCTCCCGGCGGTGAGACCAGACGCTTGAGCGGCGGCCACCAGCTCATCAACAACGGCGCGGAACTCGTGGGCTTTATGCCCGCGGATCACTTTGTTTTTCATGCTCGCCAAATGCGCGATATTCGTGACGGTGTCGTGGAGTGCCCGCAACTCAGCCATGGTCAGCGTTTGCCAATTCACCTGGCGGGCCTCATCGACAATGGCCGGGTCGATCACCACGGACTCATTCTCAGCCTCGCGCTCTTGCAAGAACGCCAACAGGCTCTCGCGCCTGGCGAGGTGGTACTTCGGCAGCTTGACCAGCTCGAACCTGGACAGCAGCGCAATCACCTGGTCACGATACTGCGGACTGGCTTTTCCTAGCTCACCAAGTTTCTTGGGTGAGTCGAAACTACTAAGTTTCTTGAATATCTTGGCAGATTCTTGCTTTGCTGCCAGCGCCTCAAGGAACAGGTAATGGTTTAGCAGCTCGCGGTGTTTCTCCATCGCGGCTTTCTGGTAGTCCTGCCTGGCCATGGCCACAAACGCCGCTTTGTTCGCCTTGCGCTGGGCAACCAAAAACGTGTACGGAACGATGTCGCGGCCCTGGCGCTGCCCAATCATGCCGGCCGCGATGCGGCGCAGCGCAGCCGGTTCCGGTGCGGTGGCGACGGCGACGGCCGACTGGCGGGTTTGGCGACCCCTGGCGCGTTCCGCCTGCACGGCGGGTGCTGCGACCTTGGCCAGCCGATTCAACGCGCGCAGTTCAATCCTGATGGCTTTGTCGCGTGCGCTGTTGTGCATGGCCGCCATAGCCTCGTCGGCGATCTCGACGCTGTTCAGCAGGTCGCCGTGGCGATCGCCCATGCGGCGATCGGACTCGGCGGCGATATACCGCTTGCGGTTCGGCAGGTCCACGATGCCCTGGACCATGGCATCCACCGACTCGAACCCCATCGTTTCAGACAAACTGGCCAGGTCAGCGCCGGCGTCGGAGTAGCTGCCGCGCGGCAGCCGGCGCAAGATCGGGGTACCGTACGTGGTCACGAGCTGGCTGCGCGACATCTTCTCCGTGGAACCTTTGGCGGTCATCACGTCAACAGCAACGGCCGCCGGCAGCGCGTCGAACTCAGCAGCAACCTCCGCGGCCACGCGGGCGCGCTCTTCCTTCCACCATGATTCGCGCTTGTTCTTCTCGATCCTGACCAGCTTTTCGAGCAGCTTTTCTTTGCCCTCGGTGACCTCTTCGGCGACCATCTTTTGGTATGCCGCGAATTCCGGTTCACTCATGCTGGCCGCGGCGGCATCGACAAACAGCGCCTCAAACCCCGCCTCTTCCTTGGCCGCCTGAATCTCGGCATCGGTCGCGTAGATGCGATCAAACACGCCGCGGACCTCGTCGGTTAGCGGCGCCCCAAGCGCGCGCAACTCGATGTAGATCAGCTTCAGCCAGGACATGAACCGCTGGAACGTGGCTCGCAGCTCAGGCGCTGGCGCCTTGCCTTCCATCATGTAGGTTTCAGTAGCGCGCGCCCATTTCTCGTGCTGCTCTTTGGTCAGCGCCGCGCGGTCTTTGGCGCCGAGGTATTCCAGGATCCTGGCGTAATCATCCTTCACCTGCTGGCTGGTGCTGCCCAGCTCGGCAAGATCGCCCATGACCTCAAGGGTGAAGTGCCCAACCTCGTGGATGAACGTCGAAAGATTCGCGGTCTCGAACAAGTTGATCCGCATTTGCCGGCCATCTCCAATCTGGAGTGAGCCACGCTCGCCCTGCTGGAACTCTACGCCTTGGCCCAGGCTGCCCGCAGCTTCTGTAGAGCGATTTGCCTCTCGCTCCACTCTTGCGTCGGCGTAGTCTCCGAAGTTGATGGCGCCGTCGTGGGCGTCGATGGGCCTGACTCCAATGCGGTCCCACCAGGAGCGGGCGGTGTCGATGATCTGCCAGATTCCAAGGTCGCTGTCTCTCGACGCGAGAAGCGCTGCCAGCGTTTTTTCCCCATAGCCTTGTCCTTTCTTTCCTTCCCCAAGCTGAATATCAAGGAGCCGCGCCGGCTCGCCGTTGATCATTTCGAGCACAGTGTACCCGACGGCAACGCCGGATTGAGCATCCTTGATGCCCCATTTTATCGCGGTCGCCCCGAGCGGCGGGAAATAGGTAGCGTCGTGCGTCGCGGTAACGTCGTGCGGCCCGCCCAGCTCTATGAATTCGTTTCTCCATTCCGGCAGCCCGTTGGCGGCGGTCGTCGTCTCGGTCCACTCGTTATCGAATACCCACCGATCGACGAGGTAATCAGGCGCCCCGGCCTCAATGCCTTGCTCGCGAAACCAATCCGACAACTCGCCGCGCTGCTGCAATTCGCGGCTGGAGATCAGCTCGCGAATCTGGGCATTGCTCATGGTCTTGTAGTTCACCCCGAACCCGTTGAGGTAGCTCGCCAGCTCATCAAGTGTCTGGCCGCGCTTTTGGGCCACCTCGTTGCCCATGGTGGCGGCATACACCCGATCGCCACGGATATCGCGATCGATCAGGTCCAGGAAGTCGGCCGGCGTGGTGTCCTCTCCGATGAAGCCGTGCCCGGCAGCCTCCTCGCGGGCCCGGTCTATGCTCGTCCCGCCCGGGGTCAGCAGTCGCTTTTGGCGAGGTTGGAGCCCCTTATCGACATCCATGGCCCGCAGCTCGCCGCCGTCATCCACCAGCCCCCCGCGCTCGCGCAGCCATTCGGTCAGCGACGGGCCGAACATCTGCCGCGGTGTCGGGCCATCGCCGCGCCGCAGTGTATCGAGCAGCGGGTCGATCTGCACGTCAAAGTCGGTGCGATTGGTCAATACCTCCGGCAGCTTGCCGGTGTAGATGCTCAACCCGTACCGCTTCCAGAGTGCCTGAGCGGCCTCCAGTGGGTTCGCCTCGGGTGATGCGCGGTGCGCCAGGACGGCCACGCTGCGCAGCGTGCTGGCCATGGCGCGTGCGGTTTCCCGGTCGTACCTGGTCAACAACTGCCCCTCGGCGTCGGCAATGATCCGCTCCACAGCCACCGAAACGCCCTCGGTGGCGTCGATGGCCTCGATCTCGCGGCGCAGGTTTTCGGCCTCGGACTCAGCGTTCGCCGCCGCCTCCTTGGCCTCGCGCATGGTCAGCTCGTCGGGCGCCAGGCGCAGATCGCCCATGAGCCCTTGCAGGTGATCGCTGGACGCCACGTTTGCGACGAAATCGGGCATCGGGATAACCAGGTCGCCGCCGGCTGCAGCGTCCTCGAAGTTTCGCACCCCGAGCTTGACCGCCTGTTCGGCCGGGTCAAGCCCCTGCTCCTGGAAATACTGGACGAACCGATCGCCGGGCACGAATACCTGCTGGAGCGGCCCATCCTTGGTGTAGTGCTCGATCAGCTCGCGCAGCTTCTCGGGCATGCGTTGCCCCAGCTTGCTGGCCCTCGTGGTGTCGCCGAGCGCCTCGAAGAACTGCTGGTTCTGCTGGGCGACCCGGTGCCCCTTGATCCCTAGGGCGGTGCGAACGATGGCGGCGGCGGTGCCGGCAACGGTCATTTCCTTGCCGATGCCTTCGAGCACTGGCGCCTCTTTGTTCGTCAGCGCGCGTCGAGTCAGGTCGTGCAGCAAGCCCTCGGAGAACTCCTGGACCGCCTCGATGCCGAAGGCCGCGGCCTTGTCCGCCAGAAAGCGCATGGTGCGGTGCTTGATCTCCGGCGGCAACCTGTTCAGCAGCCGGTCGATGCCGATTCGCTCGGTCCCGGCAGTCACCACCCCGCCGAGAATCTGCGCGCTATCCTTGCGCCACTGCGGCGCGGCGTCGGTGGCGGTCTTGTCGGCCATGATATCGACGCCCTGCGCGCCAAGCAGCGCGGTAGACCCCGCGCCGCCGGTCAATAGGTGCGTGCCGATCTGCGCGCCAAGCTGGCCAAGGCCGGCAGCCACATCTGTCCAGAAGGTCCGCCGCTCTTTGGGTGGCGCCATCCATTCGCCGGCCTTCTTGATCTCGCCGCCGCCGCGCGTCATGATTCCCTCGGGCGACAGCCACCATGGGATAGGCGTGCTCAGAACATCAACCGCGCCCTGCGGCAGAACCCCGCGCATAACGTTGCTCGTTGCGCGCGATGCGATCCCGTACATGCGGCCGGCCCCGGACGCGAACGCCCCGGCGGTGGCCACCCCGCCTTGCCCAACGAAGGCGCCGGCATAATCCCGCCCGTGAGTGAACAGCTTTTCGAGCGTGGACATGTTGTCCATGTCGTCATGCGAAACCGCGAGATTGTCTTTGTCGAGCAACCACGATGATAGTTTGGGGCTATCTCGAATGGTCTGTTCATAGTCGAATTCTTGCAACCTCGCCTTGAACGCCATTTCCGGCTCGCTACCCCGAATGATGTCAACCGGCATATCGAGCCGCTTGGCCAGGCGTTGCAGCCTCGCCTCGGTGTCGGGCGCCTCTTGCGCGCCAGAGTAGAGTGAGCGCTGAAGCAGGTCGCGCTTTACGGCGGCGAAGTTGTATTCGTCGGTCATTGCTGTTCCACGTGGAACCTCTTTGGGTCGAACTTGGACAACCAGGCCCGCTGGATCGTCCAGGTGTTCACGGGCAACCCTTGCGCGCGGAGTCCGGCGGTAATCTTGGGGATCTCCGATTCTGGGGGCGCTGCGTTGAAGTCCATGTATTTCGTGTTCCACGGGAAAATCCAAATGTTCCCCTTCTTCTCTTGGAGCTTGAGCTGTTCCTTTGTGATCTCCACGATCCTGGATTGCGGCAACGCCTTCTTGCCGCTTGCTTCGAGTTCGACATCAATCTGCCCTTGAATCGACGCAAACGCGCGGGCGCGCTCGTCCTTGTTCTGCTTTCCGCCGAACCCGGCTTGTTCAAGCATGCTATCGATCAACGCTTTGTTCCCAAGCAGATTCTGTTCCGCCGGGGCGTAGCTGTTGATGCGGTCCTGCATTTTTTTCAATTGCTCGAACGTGCCCGAGTCGAATTTGTGCTTCATGCTGTCGAGGTTCGCGGCCTTCAGCAACGCCGGGCTATCAACCAGCTCGCCATAGGCGGTCCAGTCCGTCTCGCGTAGCGCACCTGTAGACACCTGCCCAGCGTAGCCATTCATCTCGAATTTGGTCTTCGTGTCCATGCCCGAAAACAGCTCGGGCCGTGCCTGGACGGCCGCCTGATAGTCCCCGCCGTTCTGGTCGATCAGCGCGATCGCCGCGGCGGTGTTCGATGCTTTGGCGCGCTTGACATCGCGCTCGCGATCCCCTGCCGCCTTCTCCACGGCGCTTTCGATCCGTTCGGCTTGGGTCGGGTCGAGCTTGCCGCCGGAAAGTGTTTGGGCTCGCTTGATCGCTTCAGCTTTCGCTCTCGGCAGATCAACCATGTCGCCTGGCATCAGCGGCATCGAGGCCACCGCGCCTTTGGCGGATTCGATCGCAACGGCCGCAAAACCGCGCTCCTTGAATTCGGTGTGCTTCTGGTCGGCGTGCCGGATAACCTGGTCGATCTCGCCAGGCTTGAGCATGCCGACCGGCACGCGCCATTCCTTGCCGTCGATGGCGAACGTCGCGACCGCAGGGTCCCCTGGAGCGTGCGACTTCTGCCAGAACTCCAGGTTCGCCTTGGCGCTCGCCGGATTGGCATCGACGAATCCTAAGACCGCTTCGGTCGCCAGCGCCTTGACCATGCCCTGCTGGGCAGTGCTGCGCAGCTTCGGATCGATGGCCTTCAAGGCGCTGGCGTACTTTCCCGCCTCGCTGTCGAACAGCGCGGGGTTTGCCCGAACCAGGAGCGCCGACGCTTGCACGCCGGTATTCAGGCGCTCGACGATGTCGCGCTCGCGTTCGGCGGATTCAAATTCGTATGCCTGCTTCCCGTATGCCTCGCGGGTCCGCGCAGTGTGCGCGCGAAACTTCTGCCGGGCTAGATCATTGGGCGCGTTCTTTTCCCACTCCGGCAGTTGCGCGTCATAGTCGTCTAGGTAGGTCTTGGCGAAGTCCTTGCCGCCGGGTTCTGTCTTGTCCCTGGCGTCAACCATTGCTTTATGTCTGTTGAGGTCCCATTCACTCGTTGCCTGCGCCGTCCAAACCTCGGCAGCCTGGATTTCTTGACGCTTGGCTTCAAGCTTTGCCTCCTTGGCTTCGGCGTCACGCTGGCGACTGATGTCCTCCAGTGCGCCGGCGATGGCATTGAGTCCTGGGGCGACGCTGGCGAACTGCCCGCCTCGCGCGTTCGCGGCATACCCCGGCCCGCGCGGTGCAATCTGCTGCTGATAGGTTGGAATCTTGGGCATGGCTTTACCTGCGCGCCTATTGATACCTGCTCACCCCGCCCAGGATCGACCCAGCAACCCCAAGCGCGCCGCTGGTGGTGGCGGTCCTGGCGTTCATGCCGCTCACGCGCCCTTGATAGGTTTCCTGCTCGGCGCTGGCCAGCAACCCGCGAGCGCGCATGTCGCCCTCGTAGCGAATCGACAGGGCGTCAAGCTCGGCGTTCGTGGCGGACTGCTCCATGATGTCGAGTGCGCTCCCACCCCCCAGCCCGATGCCGGCTTGGGCGAGCCCGGCGGCCTGTTCGCCCAGCACTTGCCGAGCCTGTCGGCGCTGCATTTCTTCGCGAGCATTCGCCTGCTGGCGCTCGGTGGCAGCGTTCTGCTCCATCACTTGGGCGTTGTAGTTGGACGCGGCCTGTTGCGCCTTGGCGCTTTGCCGCTGGGCGTTTGCCGATGCCGCGGCGGAAACCGCGGCGACGACAGCTTGCGCGATCATTATCCAGGCCATTACCGAACCCTCGCAAACAAGTCAGCGTCGCGCCCGTCGGGGAAGAACCCGCGCATGCGCCCCTCGAAGTCGAAACCGAGCATTGTGACCAGCCGCCGCCCCGCTGGGAAATCGCACGCGACCTGTGCCTCAATGCGTCGCGAGTCGCAAACGTCCAGATACCGGCGCATCGCCCGCACGATTTTGATGAAATGCCCGCCGGCCTGTTGTGACATCAGCGCCCAGGCAACAGCGCGGTCTTTGTGGAAGTACATCAGGCCGGCACATGCAACCAGTGTTTGTCCCTCGACCCCGGAGAACGCGACACCGGCGGCGGCCACTGCGGCGGCATAGTCGGGGCACAGCAGGTCTTCCGACATCCAGGCTTGGGCGGCCTGGATTTGCAGGGTCTTTAGGTGTTCTGGATCGAACGGGACGATTACCATTTCCATCAGTCGCGCTCCTTGGTGATTCTGGGGATAATCCCCACAATGGTAACCGGGAAGGGCTGTTCGGTATAGAAGATCGGCGTATGGTTCCGGTCATAGCTGCCCGGCCAGGCCATTTCTTTGTCGCCAGTGAAGGACGGCGGGCTTTCGTCCATGGAGTGCTCAAACTCACGATATTGCACATCCTCCAACCTATCCAGCGACGGGCCGACCTTGCCGCCCAACGTGTTCAGCATGCGCCAAGCGATCCTGGCGATTCGCCCTATACGAGACTGCACAACGCCATCCATGGCACCGGCTTCGATATCCATGGGTGCGAGTGTGGCGGGCGCAGGCAACCCAGCGTAGGCCGTCTTGTACTGCACCCCAACGGTGATTGTCCCGGTCGGGTCAACGATCTTGTTCGGCAAAAACTTTCCATCATAGAAGCAATCGACAGAGTAGCCGACAAGATGGTCAAGCCCGCTGATCGTTCCGAAACCAGGCCCGGCCACGACGTATGAGTCGAGAAACGGGACGCTCCCAACGGGCGATTGGGTACTGATCAAGTCCATGCGCTCAAGCGTGTAGGTGTAGACGCCACCACTGCCGAGGTCTTCTCTGCCAACCACGGCCCATAACCTGTCCGCTCCACCCGTATCTGGAGCGCAGGCGATCGATCGCGCCCAGCCAGCCGACAGCGAAGCGCGCGCCCAGCCGAACACGTTTTCGGTTTGGCTATAGGACAATGCCAGCAGCTCGCCAGATTCCTGGCATGCCCAAATGATGTTGTCAGGATCAGACATCCAGGCAAGCTGGGTGATCCGCGACGACACAATGTTGGGATGGAAGACCGACAGGTCGCGCGTTTTGTAGCCGTCGCTCACAGCATCGTAGGTGATCTCGCGCAAGCGCCGGCCGGACCTTGATACGAACACCACGGCAGAGCCGACGACAACGGGCGCGACTCGCGCGCTGCCGTAGTTTGAGACCGCCGACGCTTTGATGTTCGCCGGCCCAAGCGGGTCTGAGGTCGTCAGCTCGCGAACAACGAACTCCGCTCCGGTGGTTCCGACGATGAGGTTATCGACGGGGGCGACGAAGGTGATATCGTTCCCCTTCGACGACTCCAGGGTAATCGAGATCGCCATATCCGCGGCGACTTCGTTGGACTCATTGACCGCCGAGAAATTGCGGAAGTCACCAGAAACAGACAACCAGAGCTTCCTATCGAAGCTGCGCGCGAATCCCAGCCGGTTGCGGAAAAAAAACACGTAGTCCGGATAGCCTCTCGTCTCTGTCCCGTCCCACTGCACAGCATAACCGCCCCAGGCATCAAGCGCCCATCGGTCTGTCGCGTTGCCCGCCCCGACACTCTGCGCCGAGAACGGCATTCCGCCGCCATCTTCATCGGCGAGCGTGGTGTCAACAGTTACCTGCGTTGGATTGGTTACCACGGTGATAATTCCATACCCCCAGCCGCTGTCTTGATACTCCCACTGAACGCCAGCACTGCCGTCGTACTCGGCGCCCTCGATGTGAATAGGCTTAATCGTTCCGGTTGTCCCGGCATTCAGCGCCTTGTAAGTCTTGCCATCGCTGCGGCGCAGGTCGTTCAGCAGGACAGCCTTCGCCGGCTCCCACGCCAGGATTGCATTCAGCGCCTTGGCCTCGATCTTGAATTTCCGGCCTACGTCGGAGGCCACGAACACAGCAGCCGACGAGATCACCGTAATCGCGGCGCCATCGCGAGCGGAGGCGTAAACCGTCGTCGTGGTGTTGTTGATGTCGTCGAACGGGCCATTGATTGTTTTGTACTCCACTGGCGCGGTGAACGTCGTTTCGCCGGTCGCCCGGTCTCTTACCAGCACGCGCGGCGCATCATTCGTGCCCTGGAACGCCATCCACACCATATCACCGGATGACGCCATCGAAACCTTGTTGTCGCCGGTTGCCGCGGCGGTCCCAAGCGCGTAATCGGTTGGTGCTGCCAGGGTGTTTTTGTGGGCATAGACCCGGCTGTTGCTTGTTGGCAGTTCAAGGATGAACGCCTCGCCGCCGCCGAACGTGTAGGGGTAAAGCCACGAGGCGACATCGCCGCGCGTTGGGATATCGTTGTCGTTCGTGAGGCGAACGAACCGCATGCCGGGGCGGCGCGTGGCCGGCCCTTGAACTGTCGGGATGAAGTTCTCCATGATGGAGCACGCGCTACGGTACTTCTCCATGTCAACGCGACCGTACAGCTCGCGCCCCCACTCGCCAGCGTTAAACGAAAACTGCATCGGTGTCGCGCGCGGCATTATGCCCTCGCCGTGATCCAGGAAGTGTCTGGTATGTGCTCCGGCGGGTTTTCGATTGCATCGGCGCGCACTGCCGCGGCGATCGCCAGCCGATACTCGCCGAGCAGCATTTCTTTCTTGCTGCTGTTCTGTGATAGGCGCTCGCACGCGTCCACAGCGAGCTTGCAGGCAAAGACATCAACGAATGATTTGTCCCACTCACCGACGTTCGTGACTCGCCGCAAATACCGGATTGGCAACGGCGCGGCTAGATTCGTGAGAATCTTCAGCCCCTCGATTTGGAAAGGAACCTCAGTTGAGGCCCGAAAATCGGTCAGGCTGTCCGATAGGAAGTACTCGCTGATCTGCACCGGGCGCAAGCAGTCTGCCGGTAGCTGGTACTCGTAATCGAAACCCCAGTCCGGCGTAGACACCAGCGCGGCCAGGCTCGCGCGCTTCATGGCAAAGTTCCAATTCCGCGCTCTGATCTCGGAATCGACGAGATCGTCCCACAACGCTTTGAGCACGCGGGCGCGCTCGGTATCGTCGTCAATGCTGATGATCCGGTCGTCTCCGACCTTCGTCAGCGCGCGGTTGCAGATGCTGGCCTGGCCGGCCATTACTCGGCCTCGATGTCGATGGTAATGCCGAACGTGTTGATGATGCCTGTCGGCGTCCAGGCGGCCAAGGCGCGCAGAACGGCGGTGAAGGTGCGGGTGGTCTGCCCAGCAAAGTCGAAGAAGAGCCCAGCCGGGAAGAGCGTTTGCAGCGCTGGCGTCGCTGTTGGCGTGACCAGGTGAGCCCCGACCGCTTGATGCTGCGACGTGCCGGCCGCCACGGTGCCGAGCGGGCCGGTCCAGCCGGTGTCATCGAACCGGAAAAGCCCAACCGCGGCGGCGCGCTGAACCGCAGTGATTGGATGGGTCACGTTGTCCCCGACAGCGGCCGGCACGTCGGCTGTACGAAACAACGCCAACTCGAAATCCGCTGCGGTGGTGACGACGTTCCCGCTCGCCGCGGTCAGGTCAATCTCGGCCGCCAGGATGCGCCCGCGGGAGAACCCGGAGAGGTCGAAAGTCGGCCTGACCACAGAGCCAGCGGTAGCGCTGTTGCTGATCTCGTCTCCGGCGGCGTATGCCGTGGCGTCGGCTGGGCGCGCGATGGTGCTTCTTAGCCTGATGATGCGCAGCATATCGCCCCCTTACGCAATGGGCGTGGTTTCAACGGTTTCGAGATACCCGAGAATCGCCCGAAGCCCGATGATGACGGCGTGCCGGTCGGCGTAGACGCTGTCACTGACCCGCAGCTCGATGGCTTCGCTTGATGTGCTGGAGCCCTCGGTCACTTGACTGGGAAGGCTCTCGCCTTTCACCACAGAATAGAAACGGTCTGCCATGATTCGCTACTCCAAAAAAAGCCGCCCCCACGAGGAGGGCGGAATGTCGGCGCTGCGGAGAAAACCCTTAGACCACGTAATCGACGATGCCGAGGATCGTGCCGGTCGCGGCCGCGGTGACGCTGGTCACGACGACATCGTAATCCCGACCTGGGTCGGCAGACAAGCCGAGTTGTTCCCAGAGCGGTTTCTCGAAGTCGGCGATGCGCGTCGCGGCGCGCTCGAACGTGACGTTCGTCAGCGCAACGGCCGCGGTTGCGACGTCTACCGAGTCGGCGAAGAAGTCGGCGTCGACCGCGGCGCCGCCGTTCTTCGTGGTCTGGTAAATCCCTACGTGAGCGGTCAAGCCGGTGCCGAGGTCGTCCGTGGCGATATGCGCCATGATGCCCCGCGCATTGCTGGGCACCTGGCAGATGCGGTAGGTCGAGCCGGCGTCGCCGCCGGCCGCCTCGACCACGCCCCAAGTGCGGCGCAGTACGCCGCCGTTGGAGGTCGTCGGGACAGGCGGCGTCGCGTCGCGGTTGGTGATCGCGCCAGATTTCAGATTTTCGGTTGCCATGATGAGTCTCCTTCAGGATTAGGCGCGGTACGATTCGATTGCGTACACCTTGTTTTCCTCGATGCGCGTAGCGCCCGCGGTCAACGTGGTGTAGAGCTGCCAGGGCCGAGAGCTGAGGTCTTCACGCTGCGAGATTGCATTGCTCACGTCACCCCAGATGCCCAGATGCATGCCGCTCTTGAGGTAGATCGGCAGCGTGACCTCGTTCGTGCCAGCCAAGATGGTTTCGACCAGCTCGCAGTGCACGAAGTTGAACCCCATGAACGAGGTGACCTTGCCGTCTTTCAGCACGGGCGTCCCGTCGTTGTAGTCCTTGTTGGTCACCTGGATGTCGCCAAGCAGGGCGTCATGGTCATACGCGGTGATCACCAGCGTCGGCGTCTCCATGTCGAAGTCGACGAAGTTTGCCATCATGAGGCGCTTGGCCTCGCGAAGCTTGGCGACGTTGAGTTTGGAATTCGCGCCTCCGAACGCGACATCGACCTCGTTCGCGGCGGTGAATATGGTGCTGGTGGTGCCGGTCTTGCCGGTCTTGGCGGTCCCCAGGACGGCGTTTAGGATCAGCTTGTCGATCTGGCGGCCAGCGGCGGCGACGGCGGCTTGGACATACGGGCCTTCGAGCGCAACGGCCAGACGCAGCTTGTCGAAGTTGTCGATCAGCTGGGGCAGTTCAAAGGACTCCGGGTGCACCCAGCGCCGAGACACTGGCGCGTCGACTCGACCCATTGGGCCGAAGCGAGTCACCACGGGCGTCATTTCGACGGTGCCCACCTGATCGACCGGGCTCGCGCCCTCGCCGGTGTGGGAGCCGATGGTAACAGTATCGCGCAGCTTGGAGCCGCGCTGCTGCAACAGCAATTGGACGTTGCTGTTGTACTCCTGGACAAACAGATTCAGTGCGTTGGCGGACATGATGGCCTCACTTGAAATTGAAAAGTTTGGCTACTTGTCCGCCCTATGGCGGGGCTGCCTAGATTACAGCCATCGGGGCTACCGCTTATCCGATGGCACAACATACCACAGATCAGCGCGCCTGCGCAATAATCGCTTCAAGCGTGCGCAGTTCGGCTGTTTCTGCCCGTCCGCCGTTGAGATACCGGGCCACCCATTCCTTATCCTGCTGGAGCATCGCCTTCTTGGCGATGGCGTCGGCTGGGGTCATGTAGTGCGGGCTCGCCGGCCGCGATTCGCCGTCACGCATCGGCGCTTCCGCGTAGGGCTTCCCAAGCGCGGCGAACATCTTTGCGGCCTTCTCGACCCCAAACGTCCGCTCCATCTTGGCGCCGAACTCTTCCATCTCGGGCGCCGGCACGCCCGCGGCATCGGCGGCCACACGGAGCGCGCGCAGGCCCAGCTCGCGCTGGTGATCGAACGCCTGCCCCCACTCGGCGCGCAGCTTCTGCTCTTCAAGCTTCGACTGCGCAACGAACGCTTGTTCCGTCTTCTCTTGAAACTCCTGGACGTTCTTGGTGAGCGCCGCAGCCTGATCCTTGGTCACTTTGGCGCCGTGGAACCAGGTACTAACCTCTTCCGCTGGCAGCCCAGCAACGTCACCTTGAAACCCGTAGCCGTCCGGTTTCTCTGGCGTGCCCAGCTTGCTCCAGAACGCGGCCTGCTCTTCTGGCGTGGCGTCGGGTTTGGGCATCACGATCGCGCGGCCGGCCTTGTCGGCACCGACCATCTTCTCCAGTTCCCAATAGCTCTTGGCCGCCTGCTCGGCGTTCGGGATGTTCTTCGCCGCAACCCATTGCTTGAGATCGGGCTGCTGGAAACCGTCGTACCAGGGCGCCGGACTCGCGGGCGCCGCTTGCCCCTCGGGTGCTGGGGCGGCTGGGGTTGCTGCTTCAGTCATTTTCTGGTTCCTCTGTTGAAAGTTTCGATACGTCCTGCTTCAGCATGGCCAATAGGCGCAAGACCACTTCGCGCCGGCCCTCGGCCAGAAACGTCGCATGGACATCCATCTGGCGCGTGATCGGCGATACCACGCTAATCGACCGCCCGAGCCGGCAGAACTTCACCAGGTCGCGCATGACCACCTGGGCATCCGGCGTCAGCTCTCCGGTGTCGTCTAGAAACAGCGCCTGGTAGGCGCGACGGCGCCGCAGCAGGGCTTCGAGCATGCTCACAGCCCGATTGCGTGCCCATCACCCGGCTTCAGGTAGCGCCCGAGATGCCCCAACACGCCACGCAAGCCCACCGTGGGACGGCCGGCTGCGTTCCATGCGGCCAGACAATCGGTGTCGTCGGTGTACTGGTCGGGGTCGAACGTGGCGGCAAGGTAGTCGCCCCAACCAAGATCTGCGGGTGAAACGTGAATCTGCCCCATGTTCGGCATGAGCACCTTCAGGTGATTCAGCGCGACGGCTTGGCCGCCAATGGCGCCAACGGCGTAGTTCTCGTTTGCCCAGGTGTTGAGCGCCACGCCCGGCAGCGCGCCGACGTAGCCATCCATCCAGAACGGCGCAGCGAAGTGCTTGCCGTCCTCGGTGAGCTTCATCGCTTCGCGTGGGTTGTCAGTGTACGGCAGCAGTTTCATTGCGCTACGCTGCGCAGCAGCGCCGCCGGCCTCAAGTTGTGCAACGATCGCGCGAAGTTGATCCAGCACGGTAATCATGGTTTGCTTCCTTTCATCGGGTGGTAATTGCTGGCTGCCCTTGGGACGCCAACGCTTGGGTTTCGAGCAACGTCTTCGCGGTGTCGGCGGCAATCGGCGCGGCCTGGAGTACCTGGGCCATCTGCGCTTCCTGCGCCTGTTTCGCCTTCATCGCTGCGATCTCGTCTTCGGTTCGCATGATCCGTGGCGGGACGCCGTTGATCTCGGCCAGCTCTCGCGCGGCCTTTACCGGGTCAAACGTCATCATCACGTTCGGGTCAAGCTGGGCCATTGGCGCCAGCGCCTCAAACGTCCGCATGATCGCGACACCATCCTCGGCGCGCTGCGCTCGGGTGAGCGGGCTCGTGTATTCGACCTCGTAATCCATGCCGGCTTCAACCAAGATGTCTGGCGGTTGCGGCAGCTGCCCGGCCCTGGCCAGCAGGTCTAGCTCGCGCTCGATCAACGGTCCCAGCATTTCGGATTGCTGCCGGCCCATGGTCGGCGCCAGCAACGCGCCTTTCTCTTGGGCGCGTAGCATCGCCTCGGTGGCCGTCATGGCTGGCGTCTCGACGAGAATTTGGAACAGCGTCACCATGAACGCGTCGTTGATCACCTTGCGCTTGCGCTCTATCCGATCCTCACCGATGTCGAATCGCGCGTCCATCTTCAGTGGGTGGACAAGCTGATTACCCCTATCGTCCACGCCGCCGTAATTCAGCGCGCCAGGGACCACTGAGAACGCCTGGAGCGCACCATCCTCCTGGAGCAGCAGGGGCGGCTGCACAGCAAGGTGCGCCGCGCGCAGCATGGTCTTTTCCATTTCGTTCAGTGTCTTGATGTCAGGTAGTACCAACATCGCTGGTGAGCGCCCGTAGGGCTCGCCTGGTGTGGTGATGTACCGGCCGACCGCCGCCGGGAAGGTGCCATACCCGCCCGTCTCGACGATCTGCTTGCCTTCAACGGCGATGTAGCACGAATCCCAGGCCCACAGCCCAGGGCGCTCCGACGGGTACACGGCATGCACGAACGTGAATTGATCGTCCGGCTTGGCCTTCGTGATTTTCTCCGGCAGCGCGTCGAAGTGCTGTATCGCTTGCGCAGCAGTGTATTTGAACTCCCGAAACATCGTGTCAACCACGCCGTAGCGGTTCTCGGCGAAGAACGTATTCGAAATATCGATGCTCTTGTACCGCAGCCCGGTACCAATCATATCCTCGATGAACACGCCGCCGCACCCGAACGCGCCAAGGCTCATATAGGCCTCGTGCATCTGGCTCGCGAAGTTCGCGCCCGAGCTGTACCGCACGGCGAACAGGATTTCCACCAGCTCGGCCATGTACCGCTTTACCGACTGGTCGTTGTTCAGTGCGCGGTCAGGGTGGCGCAGCCCGTGCCATCGCGTGGTCCTGGGCGTCAACATCGACTCCATCGCTGCGGCGAACCGCGTCAGTGCCAGCGGTGCGGTGCTGTCGAACATGTGCTGAGTGCGCTTGGCGCCTGGGGTCAGCTCGGACAGGAACGACGCGCGATCTGGCCAGACGCGCTGGGCAACCTCTTGGCAGTGGTTGTCGTAGGTTGAGCGATCTGCCTTCAGACGATCAAACCGCTTCAATAGCTTTTCGGCCTCCACGGCAGCCCCTATATCAAAGCAGCATACTTCCAGGTTCCACCAACCAGGAAGTAAACTCTGCTGTTCGTCGTATCCACCACGCACGCGGCGGCGTTCGTGTAGGGCGCTGTTGGCGCACCACTCGGCACGCCAGCGCAAGAGGGCACCCACGGAAACCCGGCCGTTGCGTTCGTCGCCAAGGCGGCCGTGCCGATAATCACGTTTTGGCTTGTGTCGATTGAAAATGCCTGGGTGTTGTTCGTGTTAATCCTGAACGGCAGCGAGGCGCCCGTCCCGGTTAGGTGCGTTTGTAGCTGCACCCAGGCATTTGTAATAATCAGCGATCCGAACCCCGCGTTATCCGGGTCTGAGGCGTTATAGAACCGATAACCTGCCGTGTTCCCCGTGCCGCTCGGAATAACCCCGACGTTCGACGTACTGTTGGCGGCCGAGGTTTGGAACAGCACCCGGTTCGCATGCGTCGCGTGAGTCAGGTCCCCGTAGATGCGCTTCCCGGTGTTGAGGAACGTCAGGTTCTGCCCGCGAATGTTGCCGGCATAGTCCACATCGAACAACACCGACGAACTGTTGGCATCAATCCAAGAGAATGCGTCCCCATCAGCTGTTGCGTCGATGCTTTGCCGAGAGAACCCTCTAATAAACGCCTGCTTGTAACCAATCTCCGGCAGCCACACCATTCCGTAATCGATCAGCGCTTTTGTCCCGTGATCATGAGCCGCGCGGAACCCGTACAAAACACCATCACCGACGTTGAGACCATAGCCGATCGTATTTACAGATGTCCCGCCATTCAAGCGGACTGCGGCCTCGACTGCCATGCAGTCACCAGTTCCACCGGCGACCGATTCAACGCGACTGTAGTGCCCTTTCACCGTGCCCGACCCAGCGTTTTTAACGATCCCAATAACCGCGTAAGCATTCGCGACATCGGTGAACGTAAGATCGTAATTGATCATCCTAAATCCGGTGCCTGCGCCAGCACTGCCAGGAGTGCCAGTAACCCGGAATAGATCGTATTGTTTGCCAGTAGTGATCGATGGTGAGCCAACCTCCCAAATCGATACATGCCCAGAGGCGCCGCTGTATTTCGGTTGCGGCATTGAGCGCCAGTCCCACACCGGCGTGTTGTTGGCGACTGTTCTTGATGTCGACGACGGCGCCTGGCTGATTGAGCCATAAGAAACGCCGTTGTCCGTAAGGTCGTTTCCAGCAATAACGTATTGGTCGCACCCATTACCAAGTTGTATTCCGTATTGGGCGCAATCGCTGATTTTTGACGAGGTGATCCTAAAGTTCGTTGAATTGTTTGGGATCACCACACCCACAGCGCTTGGCGAAAGAATTTCGCACGCGTCTATTGTTAAAACGTCTACCGGCTCGGTGAGCCAAACAGAGTTGGACGCGTCTGCGTTTGCTTTCGTGTTGGTGATTCCGAGAGAACGGATATCACCACTTGTCCAGATCGCGCTATCAGTCGAACTGGTGATTGCGCAACCATCAATCAATACGTCGCCCGTGGTGCCGGTGCCGCCGCCAACTCTAACACCAACAAGCGAGGTTTTGATTCTCGTGTTTTCGACGCTCACGCGCTCTGGAGATAGGGCGCCGGTTAGGTAATCGATTTTGACGCCAGCACCCAAATCAAGGCACTGGCAATTCTCAATCACACCGCCACCACCCGTGCCACCGTTGACGAAGACAACAGATATCCCGGTCGCGTTCGTTGAATACCCACCACCGTCGTAATAGGCCCGCACGTTCTTGATGAGAAAATCATTACAAACCGCTTCAATGCGCACACCTATGGTGCCGAAGAGGTTTTGGCAGCGGATCGAGCCATTCATCACTCGCAGCCGACTCCCCGCCGAATACAACTGCACGCCGTAAAACCCCCCGATCATGTCGAAGTTGTCGATCTCGCAATCATCACCACCGAACCGCACAAAAGCGCCGCTAATTTTCGTTGTGCCGATAACGCCAAATTTAATGTTTTGGACGACACACTGCCCCGCGTTGAGTTGAAATATCTCTGATGCTGTGCTGTGCTCGGTGAATATGTACGTTCCGCTTGACCCAATGCCGTCACCAATAATTCTGATCGGCGCGGCAGAGACAATCGGGCCAGTGACGCGATAGCTCCCTTTGGGTAGATGTAGCGTCCGATGCGCCGCCGCGGTCACGGCTGCCTGGAGCGCTGCGGTTGCGTCTATGGACCCTGTGGTATCGATGCCACCGAACCGGCTATCAAGCGCGCTCACAATGTCGCGCGACAGTTTTTTCGCGTGCGTGAATGCTTGGCTCATAGCCCGTTACTCCTGAGATCGTCGCTCAACACCATGGGCTTGCGCCGGTCTTGTTGTTGTGGCCGGCGCGGGGGTTGCGGCGGCTGCTCTTTCGGAAACAGTTTCAGTGGGTCCGCGACATCCTCGCCCAACATCGACACCGGGTTGACCCACTTGTTATGAATTAACCCACTCACGAGCCACCACCCAAAACCTTGGCGCCACCAACCCCAGGAGTGCGGACCTGGCCACCACCCATTGCGGGCTGCTGCTGCTGTTGTGCCGACAGGAACGTCGCTGCATAGCCGCGGCGGCGCCTGATCCGGTCCGCCTCCTGCCTGGCCCGGCTGGCATCGTCGATTGTCGGTGTCGCCGGCGGTGGTGGCGGCGCTTGTGGTGTTTCGGGGGGGTCGCCCCCAAACAATCCAGCCATGGTCGAGCCTCCTGCTATAGCTTACGTCTATCGTCTCACGTGAACGGGTCGTAGTCAACGATCGCCATGGTGGGGCGCGGCGGCTGGCCAGTGCGGTCCTGCCGCCTGATTGTCTCTCGGTGCTCGCCTGCGCCCAGGAACATGTACTGGAGCGCCTCGCATACGTGAGAGTGAATGGTCTTGTCGGGCTTGTCCTGGTACCGCTCGGCGCCGATCACCTGAACGCGCTTGAACTTGTACGCGCCCGCCATGCCCTTGCGCAACATGCGGCAGCTCGGGTCGATGATGAACGCCGGCTGCCCGCCATCCAGCCTCCGCAGGTAGTGCGCCACTGCCTCGCGCCGCCTGGTGAAGTCGTTGCTGGCGTCGGGGGATGGTTGCGCCCGGATGCCGGCTGCCCGCAGGATGTCGAACGCAGTCCGCTCGTCGCCTTGCCCCCGGGTGTCGCCCGCCGGGTCGCCAGTGATCGCCGCCAAATCGAACCCAGCGAACCGTGACCGGATCTCCCGGGCCAGCAGCTCGCCGAAACGCTCGATCCCCATGTCGTCGGTCGCTAGCTCCCCGACGATCGCCCAACAACCCGACGGCGAGCGCTGGCCGAACGTGGCGGCTGGGGTCAGACCGAAATCCAGACCGACGTATAGCGGCAGGCGGGCATCCGGCAGGCATGGCGCGCAGTGAACCGAGTCGACGTACTCCGGCCAGACCGGGCGGCCATCTTGCACGAACCCATATTCGCCGTTGACGTACACCTCCACCCAGTCGCGGCTTTTGCCTGCGGACATCTTGCGGTAGGTCTCACGGCCGCGATCGAGGCGACGCGGGTCGAGCTCGGGCAGCTCCAGGCTTGCCTGATCCTGTCCGAGCCATTGCAGATTCTCCGCGCCCTCGCCGAGCCCGCCAGGCTGCCGAAAAAACTCCCAGCCGTCTGGCCGGACCTCCTCAGCCAGGTGGTAGTACCAGTGGTCTGAGTCTGGTGGGTTCGTGTCCATGATCACGCCCGACCACGTTGCGCCGCCCTGCGCCGCCGGTGGATACCGGGCCTGGGCTACCCGGCCGGTGATCGCATCGACCACGGACCGCGGCAGCTCGCGCACCTCGTTCAGCCACGCGCCGGTGATCTCCAGCCCTAGCACGTCGCGGACATCCTGCGGGCGGTCGAGCGACAGGAATAATATCTCCAAGTCGATGTCGCCGCGCTTGATCAGGTGCCGTGGCGGACCCTCATCGATCCAGCGGCCGGCCGACGGTGGAATCCATTGGTGCCAGGTTGGAATCGTTGTCGTCCTGAGCTCTGGGTAGGTGTTGCGAACCGCGACCCATCGCGTTCTGCGCTTGCCGTCCGGGCTGGGCGCCTGCTGTTGCGCGCGCCGCATGATCTCCATCACGCAAGCGGTTGATTTCCCCGAACCAAACGGCCCCATCAGCCCGCGCACGAACGAATCCGACCGCATGAACGCGCGCGCGACCGGGCCAGGGGGCGCGTAGCTCGCGCGGACCAGCGGCTCGATGCGTTTAGCCAAGATTGATCTCGATCAAGATGTCGCCAGCCTGCGGCTTGCTGCGATCCTCCCAGCCGGCGCGGTAACGTAGCCACGCCTCGGATGCGCGCCAGTCCTCGCCAGAGCGCGCGGCCAGCAGAAATGCCGCTGCAACCTCGTGGTTGGCCCGCAGCCCACCGCCGGCGAGCTCCTGGGCGTACTCCGACTGGAGTGCCGGCACATCGACGCGACACAGCACGGCGATCTCCTCCGCGCTGAACCCTAGGCCGGCGGCCATTTCCACGGCCGCAGCGACAGCTTCGTCCCGGCCACGCGGCAGGTACTCGCCCGTGAGTGGGTTTCGTGGCGCCTCGGCGAGCGCCAAGGCAGATGGTTTCAGAGGGCGCCGCTTTGCCATGCGCCATCATGGCGCGGGCTGGTGTCGCAGTCAAGAGCGCCCAGTTTGCACACTTCAGGTGAGTAAAAACGCGAAAAAAACTTATGTAAATAAATTATGTTTCTCTATTACAATAGTAAAATATAATTTACTTATATAAGTTTTTTTAGTAACATTTACTCACTTGACTAAATTGAAAGGATATCACCATGGCCTCCGCGTACGACAATGGTTATGCGTTGGGTGTATCAGATCGCAGCCTCGGCAAACGGCGCAGCGCCGACGTTTTGCGCGTTATGAGCCTCGCGTATCAGCGAGGCTATAATGATGGTATCAATGGCGCACCAGTCGGCACAGCACCCGTTGTCCGCTCAATCTACCTAGACGACCGCCAGTGGTCCACGTTCCGCCGGCTCGGATCGCAGGCCTGGCTGCGCGCCGTCCTGGATGCGCAAGCCGACGAACGGTAGGAAAATAGGCTTGACGTTAATTAGATATCGGGCTAGACTGTATTCAACGGTGAGCGATAGGCGCAAACCGCAACAGACTGGAGAAAATCATGAACGCTCACATTACCGACGCCGTCACCAATGCCGACGCCCACCTCAACAACGTAGCCCTGCCGAACTACACCGATTTCGTTGCCGCTGCGAAGCTCGCGCTCCGCGCCATTGACTCGCGCATCAGCGCCGAAACCGGCCCGGTGCGCGACGAAGACCGCGGAGCGTACGAAGCCCTCTGCCGCGTACTGGTTTCCGATCTCTCGGGCGACGAATGAGCGGCGGAAAGCGCGAGGGGGCCGGGAGGCCCCCACTCGACCCGCGACTGGTCAAGGTGCCGGTCGGCTACAAGCTGCCCCGCTGGCTGGTGAATTGGCTGCGCAGCCAGGCCGTACCGGCGGCGCAGTTGATCGAGGACGCCTTGCGGCGCCGGCACAAGATCAAGCCGCCGGATCATGAGGCATAACGGTTGAGCGCCATGTTATGTTTCATTGTGTAGTTATGCCGCACTACCCACGAAGCGTCATGACTGCGACTTCGGCCGACGAACGGTAGGCATGGGTGTTTACGGATCGTGTACAGTGTGACTGCGCGCCCACCTCGATCGAGGCTGAAGTGCTGATTACCGCCGTCGCCGCGCTTGGTAACGTCAAATAGGAGAGCATCATGACATCAGTATTAGAGATATACCGCGCCCTGCCCGCCGACCAGCGGGCCGCTTACGACCCCGCAGGCAAAGTGGGCGCGCCCCAGGTGCGCCGGCTGCAGGATCTGGCCAAACGCCTGGCCCGCCTCGCCGACGCCAAGCGCCAGGCGCGCGAAAACCCGCAGTTCCCGGCGTACCGTCTGGACGCCGCCATGAGCCACGTCTGGGGCTGGAGGGACAACCAGAAGCGGCGCGGGATCAACCTGGCAGGGCCCACCGAGCGGAAACCCCGCCCGGTATACTGCCTGCCCCTCGGGGGCGCGGATTACGCCCTCGCGCAAAACCTCAGCCACGATACGCATCCGCGGCGGCACAACTGGGATGGCCCTGACGGCTCCACCTCCGCTCGCAGGGAGGGCGATTGCATAGTACGCGCGTTTGAATATCGCGGCGCCCACGAGGGCCGGGTGGGGCATACCTACGCCCCGACAATGCGCGCCCTGGCGAGGATCAGCCAGGACGGCGCCATCCTCTGCGCCTTGATTGGGTACACCAACGGCACGGAGCGGCCTGAGACCGCATACACCGTGCAGGCTGGCCGAGGGTACCGTTGGGGGGTGGACACCAACGGCGTGCGCCTGGTGCGCCTGGCCGACGGCGCGGATTACCATCCGGACACGGACGAAATCCGCGCCGGCCGATCAGTGATCGTCTCTGCCCTGCGCGAGCGCGCCGCGACGCGCATCGCCGCAGCCAAAACCGCTAAGCGCGAGGCCGCTATCCTCAAGCGCGCCTGCGCGGGCGGCGTATGGGTCTGCCTCACGGACTCGATCGCTGCCGGTAACTGCCGCGCCGGAACCGAATCATTCGCCCGCCGGCACGGGCTCGATGTGGGCCGGCACTATCGCGCCGACGCGATCCCGGCGCCCAGCGGTCCCGACGAGTCGCGCCGCGTCGCACTGGCGGTGCTAGCCGCGCAACGACGCCAGGCCCGAGAGCTAGCAGCCGGAGCCTGCGAGGTGAGGGTATGAAAGTCCGCACGCAAACACCGGCCGAAAATGCCGTCGCGGTGATTTTTGCCCACAATCACCCCTCTGGCGTGCCCGAGCCGAGCCGAGCCGATGAATACTTGACCCAGGCGCTGAAGAGCGCTTTAGCGCTCGTTGAAATCCGCGTTCACGACCATCTCATCGTCGCGGGGACCAGCATCGTTTCTTTTGCCGAGCGCGGGCTACTCTAGCAGCCTCTCCATCCTCAACTCAGCCGCGCGCGCTTCCATCACCGCGCGGCCTTTTTGTTTTTCGAGCTCCCGCAGCCGGCCGAGCACAAACCGCCTGGGCAGCCGGGCCTCCCACCGCAGCATGCACTGCGGGCACCCGGCCGAGTACGTGTAGGCCCGCGCCTCGCAGTGTTTGCAGGCACTCACTCCGGCCGCCTCCACGCTCGCGCCCTCCGGGTGCACCCGCCCCTGCCGCCGCTGGGCATTTGCGTGTACTCCCAGCCCAGCAGCCTGAATATGCGGTTCACACGAGCAGTGCGCGCCCGGTCCTGATCGCTGGGCGGGATGTCCAGAGCGGCCCGCATGACTTCGGCGGCAGTGTGCCAGACCGTGGCTTGCTTTTCCAAATACACCGCGATGATGTCCTCCCAGGCGTCGTATTCCTGGCGTGCGTCGATTTGGTGGCGCTGTTCAATGACATCAATCGCGTGCCAGGTCTCGCCGGCCTTGAACCGCGCCACCGCCTCGGCCCACAGCTGTTCCCGGTTGTTCCGCAGGTAATCGAGATCGATCTCACAGCACCGTATTGGCCAGAACCGCCGGCCGCCGGTTTCATCGCGGTGCCAGTCGTCGCGATTTGTTGTCCCCGCGAGCACGCAGACCCGCGGGTGAATCTCGGCGTGCCGGCCGTATGCCTTGCGGTATTTGTCCTGCCGACACGTAATCACGCCCTTGATGCGCTCGACCTCAGCACGCCCAAACGCGTGCATTTCGGCGATCTCGGCCAAGAGGTTGCCGCGCAGTACCTCGAAGAAGTCCTTCGTCAGTACGGATTCGTGCGCTTCCACGAACCACGGCGACGCGATGATGGACAGAGCTGTTGACTTTCGCGCGCCCTGCGCGCCTTCAAGTACAACCATCGTATCGACCTGGCACCCGGGCTGGTATACGCGCGCCGCCATCGACACGAACCAGTTACGCCCAACGTCGCTTGCGTACTGGCAGCGCGCGGCACCGAAGGCATCTTCGAACAGCGACTCCAAGCGCGGCGTCTGGTCCCACGTCAGCGAGTCCATGAACTCCCGGCATGCGTTCCGCTTGTTCTCAAACGCGTGCAGGAGCACGGCATCCTCAGCGGCCTTGCGCGGGGCTGTCGCGAGGCCCATGGTACCCTGTAGGTACGCCTGGAACCTGACATCGTCGGCATCGACCCATCGCCGCGGCTTACCGTCTGTGCCGACGGTCATCACGGAATCCAGAAACTCATCGTACCAGACCTGGCCGCGGTAATCTGGTGATCCCGAGAGCACCCGGCCGGCGTTCAATAAATTCCCATACGGCACGCCGCGGGCGTTCGTGTCGAGCTTTAGGGTCTCGGCGCGCACCGCTGGGTGCATCGTGTCCCAGCCCTCGATCCCAGACGTTGAGCGCACTGGCGGGGCGGGTGGCGGCGGGGGGGCGGATATTTTGCGGATGCGCGGGGTCATCCAAGCCTTGAGCGCCTCATAGTCGCCGGTGAAGTCCGCAGCATCCCAGGCAGGCGGCATATCATCAACGTCGATCACGGTCACGCGGCACTTGTTCGCGGTCAGTCGCGCGGCGATCCCTTCGGCTGCTTTGCGCCCTGGCTCGTCCGCGTCTGGCCAGAGCGTGACATCGAGGCCGTAGAGTGGTGACCAGTCGGCCTTTGCCCAGGCGCTGGCGCCGCCCATCCACGACACGCACGCCGCCTGGTCCTGGACGATCACCTGCGCAGCGTCAGCGGACTTCTCGCCCTCGCACACCAGCACAACGCGCCGCGGCCGCAGGTTTTGCAACCCGTAGAGTGGTCGGCTCGACTCCGGCGCGAGCGCGCGCCACCCCTTATCAGTCCAGCACCAAGGGCGGAACTCCTTGCCGTTGGCGGTCTCGTACCGCGCCACCATGCACAACAGCTCACCGGCGCGGCCGAGGTAGCGCCAGACCCGGCTAGGGGCGCCGAGTTTGTAGTGCTGGCATAGCGGCTCGACCGCGTCCGGCGGCGGTGGAATGATCGTCTGGCTCTGCTTGACGACGCGGCGGGCGATGGCCGCCGGGGCGCGCCTGTTCGACAGCGCGCGCAAGGCATCGGCCTGGCTCACGCGGTGGATGGCGGCGTACAAGCTGACTAGGTCACCACCGCGGTCAGCCGGCGCGGCGAAGTCCGCCCAGACGCCCGTCCGCATGTTGATCGACAGCGATTCGCCGGGCTCGCCGGCTAGGCTACCCACGATCCATTCGTGGCCGCGGCGCACCCCAGCCGGCAGCCATTCATGTAGCACGGCCTCAGCATTGCTCAACAGCTCGTTGTTCATCTCCGCGAAATCCACGCTCGCGCCCTCCGTTCCCCCAAGAAAAGGTGCCCGCGCCAGGTGCGAGGAGGATTCACCACCCACCGGGATCAGCGGCGGGCTTGGCGCGGGCTAAGCCAGTT
>ERZ869925.397-NODE-397-length-33065-cov-5.728355_pt1 | contig 33065 bp, 47 predicted proteins | sample MGYA00579311_ERZ869925 | MGnify/ENA primary metagenome ERZ869925 (study PRJEB32216, sample SAMN09231817) | wastewater metagenome | place: USA: Maryland | collected 2016-07-30 | study: EMG produced TPA metagenomics assembly of the PRJNA472060 data set (Reclaimed...
TTCCGCAAGGAGGATGGTAGAATGAGCGACCTGACGATCATCTTGCCGGAAGCTGATGACGACGAAATTTCAGACGGCTTGCGAGACCTCACGGCCGCCTTGCGCCAAGCGTTACCTGATGAGGACTGGGGCTATGGCCTGGGCGGCGAAAACGGCTACGGCGTCAACTTCGAGAACGACACATTCGCCATGCACCGGTTTTGCTGGTGCGGTCGGGACGACTGTCCCTGGTGCTGCTATTCTGATGAGGAAGGTGGCCATTTTGAGGAAAAGAACCGCAAGCACGGCGCGCTTCCCGATCTCGGCTGCGGAACGGCTCCGAATTTCTGGCACAAGGCCAGCGGCTACCGGGTCGTCTGGTACAAATGGATAGGCCGCGACAACGAAGTCTACGCGCCGGATGGCGCCTTGTGGAAAGCCGTTCTAGCCGACTGCTTGGCATCTCTCCCGCGCCAACCTCAAAGAGGCCAAACTTGAGCGAGGCCGCGAACCGCCTCTACGCCATCAAGAACCGGCACGGCGACTATGTGGCGCTGCTACGGTCTAGAGAAGAAGCCGAAACGTTTGAGGGCGGCCTGTGGGACGGCGACACAATCGAGGAGATTGTGCCCTCCACTGCCCTTCTCTCCGAACGGAAGGAGACGATAGAGCGGTGCGCGAAGGCCTCAAAGGATTGGCTTGAGGATTGGGGTAGTGAATTGGACCATACCAGTGTCGGCTATCGAGACGCCGCTGTTTCCGGTGTCCACAACGGCCGACGCATTCAGCCTGACTTTGCCAGGAAGTGCGCGCTGGCGTTCAAGGAGCGCGCCGACGCGGTCTACGATTGTGGCGAGCAAGTCGCCGCCGCTCTCCGTTCCCTAGGGAGAGAGTGAATGGACGACGCCCCGATAGTCTACAGCAAGACCGGCGAGTTCCAGATGCCGCAGGACATATGGGATACAGCCAAAGAGCTTGTCGAGGCGCTTGCCGGGCTTGCTGACAACCCGATGTTCGCCGATGCGAACCCGGACGCACTGGCCCGAACCATCCTCGCCACGGCGCTCTACGCCGAACGCTCAGGCATGAAGCGGCCGAAGAACTGATGTCCCCTGACAACAGACCGGTCGTGACGTGGACCTTGCTCCTTGCTCTGCTTATCCCGGTGGTGTGAGTTGTCGGGGCTTTGAAGATGGTGGGGCAGTGGTTCGGGTGGTGGTGATCGACCCAAGTCTGTCGGATGGCGCTGTCAGAATGCTCTGCCTTGCCCGCGTTGGTGTCATCGGCAAGGAAGAAATGGCGTGGGCGAAAGCGGCGCTCGCAAAGTTCGCTACCGCCTCTGATCTATCCTCTTCTCCTGAGCCTCTAGCTTAGCTGACGATGGTGATGGTTCCCGCTCATGGATTCGAACCACGGTTCACGGCTTCAAAGGCCGCTGTCCTACCGCTAGACGAAGCGGGAATAGCCGCGCGGCGAGCTACCATTCCCTACTTTCTTCCCTCAGGCCGAAGCCATCCACGGTACTTCTTTTCGGTGGTTTGCTCGCCGCGCTACCCGCCTAGGACGGGGTTCGCATTTGGTGCTAGCGGGGCGGATTCGAACCCCCGACCTGCCGCTTACAAGGCGGCTGCTCTACCAACTGAGCTACGCCAGCAAACAGCTAGCGTGTCGTCGTTCGCTGTTGTCGGATGGTCAAGACGGCTGGATTCGAACCAGCGATCTCCGCGTTCCAAGCGCGGCGGGGACGGCCAGGCTCCCCTACGCCCTGATCGGGCGCGGGTCGCGGTCGGTCGTTATGCGCTTCGCGGTTCATGCGCCCCTTGTGGCACAAGGCGGGCGCAAAAGCAACTTGCCTACGTGAACGAAACGCGAATACCCTCAGTGGACGGCAATGATCGTGGCGGGAGTGCTGCGAAAAGCGCCTACGGACCCTTGACCCACCCGACGATCTTGACGACTGACTCGCCTAGAAGGACCACGCCAGCGAGAATGCCCAGCAGGGTGATGGCGATCCACTTCGTTACCTTGCCGAAGGCCAGGATCATGCGGACGATAGGCAGCCCGGCCTTGATGGTCTGAACATCCTCGGTTGATAGCCCGGCGAGGAATTCGCGTGTATCCTCGGGCAGTTCGGCCAGCTTGAGCGGTGCGTCGGTCATTTCGTAGCCCTCCCGACAATGAAGCCGATGACAAGGCCGATGCAGATCAGGCCGATGGCGGAAATGGGAAAGACGATGGTCACTGCATCAACCCTCCGATGAGCATGAGAAGGGCAAGCACTACGAGTAGCCCGAGGACGATATAGGCGCGGGGCATGGCTACGGAGACCAGCCGCACCATTTGGCGCCGCGCGAATTGTGAGCGTTGATTTCGTCCAGTTCCCAGCGTGGCGTCTGTGGCGTCGCATCCCGACGTGGTTCGTTGAACTCGCACCACAACGCGCGGCCATCGCGGATCGCGGACTTCGGTGTACCGCACCCGGCAAGCAGACATAGGAGGATCAGCGCGGCTTTGCCCAACGTAGTCCCTCCTCCATTGCTTCGGCATCTGTCTTGCCGGCCTGCTTCAGTTCTTCGGCCGTGGCCTCACGGTGCATTTCGAGACGATCGTCGGCGGCGGCCTTGTCCTCCTTCGCTCGCTGAGCGGCATCGCGCTTGGCGCGGTCGCGACTGCCCTTGAAGTAGGCCGCGACCACCGCGACGACGGCGCCTATCGCGCCTGCGATGTACGGGTTGCTGAGGATGAAGGCGCGGATGGCGGAGAGCATCTCACGCGCCTTTCTTGTTCGGGCAGAGCCAGATCAACCCGGCCGCGATGCCGTTCACAATGTCATAGGCAAGCTGATCGGTGACGCCGAAGTCGATGCCGTATCGAGAGCGGACGGCGTTGCCGCCGAGAACCAGCACGGCCACGAAGAACTTGTCGGAATTGGTGAGCATGCTGGCTTTTCCTTCAGGATTCTGCTATGGAAATTGGTGAGGCGGCGGTAACTTCGCGGCCGCGCTCATCGAGGCGACGTGTGGAGCTTGGCGGGTACAGCGTCGGGCGCAAAACGTCCGGAGACAGGCAGTTCGAATCTGCCCCGCGTCGCCTCATTTCTTCCTCCGCACCAATGCGAGGATCAGGTTCAACAGCCAGCGCCACCACGGCTCGGCTGGAACCTGCGGTGGCTCTATCTTCCCTACTGGCGGCACAGGGACGGGCGCTGACACGACTTCCGGCTTCGGGGCCACAACGACAGGCTCGGAAGGCTGGACGCTCTCTGCGGGCTTCTGTGGGGCGGGGATGGGCTGCGCCGCGATCATTATGAGCGCTTCGGCCCGGCACTCCTTGACGCGGGCATTCCAGCCGTTGCCGAATGTTTCCCATGTTTTCAGCTTGCGGAGGAATACAAGCCGGGCGTCGCAAAGCGCGTTGACGATCTTGGCGGCTGGCACCTTGGCGATCGCCGCCATTGTGGCCGGGCCGAGTTTCCCGTCACGGGCCTCGCCGACTGCTGCCTGAAGGTACTCCTTGGCGCGCTTCACACCGGAATTGACGGCGAAGTCGAAAACGGCATAGTCCACGCCATCCGGCAGATCGTCGCCACGAACCTTGTCCCAATACTCCGTCTTGTAGACCTTGGCCGCGTCCTTCGGCATCAGAAGCTTGATGTCAACGATGTCGGTGTCCTTGTCGCCGTCGACATCGATGCCAAGCCGCTTCGCGGTGCCGATGGTGACGCCCAAATTGGTAGGGCCGCCGGGGTCGCGCTTGTTGTTGACGTAGCCGCCCTCGTGTTTCAGGACGAGCTTCAGCGCTCGCGGAAAGTTCCGGTCCATTGCTGATCCTTTGCCGATGTGTTATAAGAACGCTTCGCGAACGCATGGAAGCATAGCCTTGAATATCAACGATGTTCTGCTTGATGAAAGACGCCGTTCAAGCTTGGAACGACGGTTCCGCGAGAAGGTCTCTGTTCGCGGGCCAAAGGCGTGCTGGCCGTGGATCGCGAAGGCGCGGCATTACTTCGGCTATGGCGCTATCAACGCGGGCCGTGGGAACCTGTTTAACTCTCACGTCGTCGCGTACGCACTGCGTCACGGCCACGTCCCAGATGGTGCGTACGTCCTTCATTCCTGCGACAACCCAGGATGCTGCAACCCGGCCCACCTCAGGCTTGGCACTCAAGCTGACAACACAGCCGACATGGCGGACAGGCAGCGATTGAGAGGACGGACGGGGCCGACTGATCCATCGAAGTGCGCCAAGAAACTCAACGCGGCCCTTGCACAGCAAATTCGCGACAGCACCCTTGGGCGGAAAGCTCTGGCGCTGGAATATGGCGTGACGGCTCATACGATATCGAACATCAAGGCCGGCCGGACGTACCGCCTTCATGGGCGATGATGAACATCAGCCCGGCGCGACTTGTGGTCGTGGCCATTCAGTGCCTCTTGGGATGCTGGGAGGGGGTTAGACGGCGACCAGTTCAAGCACCACGACGATGCCGGCCTTGCCCGCACCGCCCGCCGCGCCGGTCGTGTTGTCGACATCGGCAGCGCCGCCGCCACCCGATCCGTAAGCCTGTCCGGCATTGCCGGCCGCCAGACCGCTGAAGGTAGCGCCGCCACGGCCGCCCCCGCCCCAGAAGGAGGCGCCGCCGACACCACCGGATGCCGCAACATCGGCATATCCGGTTGCACCTGCTCCGCCTTCGATGTTGACAGTCCCGCTCGATGCGGAACCGCCCGTACCGCCAAGTCCGATTGTGTCGGAGCCGGGGGCCGAGCCGGAGCCGGAGCCGCCATTCCCGCCAGAACCAGTCAGCAGTGCGCCGAAGGTCGTATTACCGCCGCCGCCACCGCCGCCGCCGGCAGCGGCACCGGCCGTGCCCGCCGCCCCGATGGTGACGGCCTGACTGGCCCCGATGGTGGCTGCCGAGAAGATGCCGATGGCCGTGCCCCCTGCACCGCCGCCGCCGCCGGCTGTGTCGGTGCTACCGTCGCTGTCAGCGCCGCCGCCACCGCCGCCCGAGCCGGTCGCGAAGACGAGGCAGTATTTCATTCCAGTCGTCGGGGTATAGGTGCCATTGCCAGTAAATGCTTGAATGGCAAGAGAATAGGTGAGCGGGCTGAGCGTCGTGCCCGAGATGGACAGGCCAGTCCCAAGCGCCAGCCAGGCCATTGTGCCGGCGCTGTCATCCCAGAACTTGATCCGATCCGCGTTCGGATCAGCGAGTTTGGCTTCGAAGGTAGCGGCAGCCTCTTCCAACGCATCCTGGACATTGGTCGACGAAAAGCCGATGCCGGAGCCGTCGAAGGAAACGTCATCGGCCGCGATATTGTCCGGGCGGCCTGTCGCAAAAACCGGATCGACGGTGCGGATCGTCGTGCCGGCGGAGTTCTTCAACACGGCCTTGAACCGAGTCTCGGCGATGAAAGCAGTGGGGAAGACGCCATAGGCATCCGCCGTCAGCGGATTGGCCAATGGAGTCGTCAGGCCCTCGTTGCTGAACAGAGACAGCGGTGTCGTCGTGCCGCTCTGGTAGATCGTGAGCGTCCCACTGACGAACGGATTCGCGCTCGCGTCTAGAGCCTGCAAGAATGCAGACGTCAGGAAGTTCGACATTCATGTCTCCGGGGAAAACGGGCGACGCCTCGACTCTTCAAAGGGCCGGGCGCATCATCCTCGTTGGGGGTGGGAGGGTCGGATGGATGAGAAGGCAAAGCCCGGCGACACGGTGACGGTCATCACCTGCCGCCACTGCCAGCACACCGTTCAGGTTCTTGAGGTCGTTACCGACCCTGAGGACTCATTTGGCCATCAGTGTCCGCGATGCGGAAAGACGGATCGGTACTCCGCTTCCGATCTGAAGAAGGCTGTGGCTCACCGCAAACAGTGAACTCGATCTCAGGATCATCGATGACGCGGATAAGGCGGAGCGTGCCGTCTTGGGTTTGCGCCATTTCGGCCTCCTTGGTATATGGCGGGGATGCAGGAACCTGAGAAACGGAAGTTCTTGTCGATGGCAGCCGTGTTGCTCGTCGCTGGCTGCACGCCGACCTATCAGCAGGCTTCAGAGCAAGAGCGAACGGCGATCCTCGAAAACCAGCGTCGGAACTGCCGTGATTACGGCTTCAAGGACGGCACCGATGCCTTCGCCGCATGTATGCAGCAGGGCATCAACGCTCGGAACCAAGCCGTCGAGATGGACAACGCGCGGCGGCGGGCAGCTCTAGCTGAGGCGTTCAAGACTCCACCACAGCAGACGACCGTCTACCAATTGCCTCAGCCGGCTGTTCGGCAGCCCGTCTATCAAAACCAATCACTACATTGCACCTCAACGCCGCTTGGCGAAACCGTCTATACGAACTGCAATTAGGCCATGATCCAAGTCGATCCGACCGACCTCTATTTCATCGTTCTGTCGGCTGCCATTGGTGGGGGCTTTCTAACCGCAATTAGCATTGCCGCTTTGGTTAGGTTCTCCAAGCACGAGGACGCCAAGACAAGCTATCGGATGGCCTTCCCCGACATTTCTTTGGTGATTTTCGCTCTCGCCGCGATGTTATACGGCATGTGGCGCGCCGGCCTATTTGGCTAGCACTGGAACGCGGGTGGCATCAGTGATGCCCTTGGTGGTGTCGACAATGGCCGCGTTGCGAAGGAGGTTCTGAACCGCTCGGAAGTTCTTCGCGATCCGGGCGTCCTTTGCCGACAGCCGCTGCATTTCGGCGATGACCTGTTGAGCGACCTTCGGGTCGGTCGTGGTCAAGATGTCGGCGATCTCCTTGGCGACAGCCTCGTTTGTAACGGTGGCACGGGCAAGCGCCTTCTGAAAAGCCGCAGTCATTGCAGCGACGGGTTTGCCGCTGAACAGGTTGCTCACGACGCCGATGTCGATCTGATTGTCCGCAATATCGCCAGCCTGCTGCGCGGTGGAAGAGTTGCCCGTCACGGCGGCCTTCGTGCGCGTCTTCTGGCCCTCACGGAACATAGCCTTGCGGAACTCGTTCATGCCATCCTCGGTCGGGAAGACGGCCTCAAAGACCTGCCGCTGGCGGGGCGAGCCGAATATCTTCCGGACCGTATCCATCCCGTCCTTCGCTTTCGAGATGTCGTCAATGATCGCCTTGGCTACGCCGACGCGGGCGAACTCCTTGTCTGCATCGGACATCTTGGCAAAGGCGCGACGGGCGGTTTCGGCATCGGCTTTCATCAGGTCTTTGCCGCGCTCGACAGCGAACTGAGCGTCTATGTGAGAGCCGAACACCGACCGCGCGTCCCTGTAAGCGGGGTTGCTGGCGTCGATCTCCTCCAGGAACTTGCGGCGGACCATATCGACGGCGCGGCCCTCTTCCGTCAGCTTGCCGGTGATCGGGTTTTTCATCCCGCCAAGCATCACGTCGAAACCCTTCTTCGCGATGTTGACGGTTCGCATGTTCGGGACTTGAGCAATGATCGGGTCGCCCGCATCATCGAAGCCGGTAATGGCGTAGTCGAACGGGTCGAATTTTTCGCCCTTCGCGAGGGACTCCAGCCTCTGAATTTTTGCGCCTTGAGCAAGGCCCTGCTTGAATATCGGGTCGGCGAAAAACTCCCCAAGCCGGTCATTCCAGACGATCGGCCGCTTGAGAGCCTTTTCGTACATCGGCCCGGCATAGGCCTCGCGACTGGCGATCAAGTCTTCCAACGTCTGATGGTATTCTTCCGGGTCTTTCATGCCCTTGCGAACGGCAGAGATGACCCTGTCCGGCTGCGCAAGCTGGCGCTCGAATACCTTGTCCTTGATCGTGTTCGCGCCGGGGCCGGGAATATTGGTAGCATAGCGGGCCAGGCGGCGCGTGTTGTCGCCGCCGACATCCACCATCATCATCGAGTCGTCGCCCGCCGCAATAGCCTCGTTCATCTTGGCCGCCGCTTGCTCTGGCGACAGCCCGTCCCGACGAAGGGCGCGCTGGGTAAGCTGCATGGCGTTGGAAGTCGGATTGACCGTCGAGCGGATGGCGTTCGCCACCGGGCGCGCCGTCACGCCCATGAGGACGTTATAGCCTTTGCTTATGCCGGCAGTAGCGGCGGGGACCATAGCCCCAACGCCAGCGCCTACTGCGGCTCCGGAGAGCGAATTGCGCGCCCGGTTTTGGACGCCGCCCTCACCGCTTCCGAACCCATAAAGGCCGCCATACGCCGTTCCCATGCCGGCGCCCTGCTTGATCCGGCCCATCGTGTTCAGCGCTGGGGCCGCAGGGCCAGCGACCATGCCTGTAGCGACACCGCCGACCAACTGCCCGCCCATTCGCGCTGTCGGGTTGATCTCAGCGTCCCGCGTATCCACCGCGCGCTGGTAGTCCAGGTTGCCTTCGTAATTGCCGAACTCGCCGTCTATGCCTGTCGCCGCACCCATGCCGGCAGCGATCTCATCCGCAAAACCGAAGCTCGCCGTATCCGCCGCTCCGCGAACAGCCGCATCGACGGCTGCATTGTCCCGGCGCATCCGATCGACAGGAAGACCTATGGCCTTACCCGCATCATAAAGGGCATTCCCGATCCGCTCGCCCACGCCCGGCGTGGTTCCGGTGAGCGTGCCGAAGCCTTCCTGTTGAGACGCCTGCTCCGGCTCAAACCCTTTCGGCATCGGAGCCGTATCTTCCTCGATCTCGAAACCTTCCGGCAGGGGCGGCATTTCGGCTTCAAGCTCAAAACCCTCGGGGAGCGCCGGAACCCCGCCAACGGGCGCCAGCGGCTTGCGTTCGATGCCGGCCATCAGCTTCTCCGCCTTCTTGCGATGCCCGGCCATCTGGTTCTGGACCTTGTCGCGGACAGTGCCCGGTGCACCGCCGGCCGCTTCGTCGCTCGCATCGTATCGACCGACCTTGCCAGCGTTGACGGCGCTGTAGACATCGAGCAACCCCATGCCGGGCTGGACACCGGCGTCCTGAAGATAGCGTCCTGCCGCCCGGACCTGATCAGCGACCGGAGTGCGCTTGGAGACGCCGTACTTCTGACGCTGAGGGACGCCCCATTGAATGAGGCCGCGATGTTGGCCCCACTTGGTTGTCGGCCCCTTTTGCCACGGGTGGAAGCTGCCGCCCGTTTCGTAGCTGAAGACCGTCGCCAGATCGACCGGATCGATGCCAAGGTCCGCCGCAGTGCTGGCGATAGCATCGCGTAGTTCGGTGTTCACTTGACCGGAACCCACTGCCCGTTCTTGAGCATAATACGCTCGCCAGTCGTTGGGTTGACCGCATAGCGCGGCGCGGCGCCGGCTGGTGCGGCGGCCGGGGCGGACTGCACGGACGAAGCCGGCGAGCCACCTCCTCGAAGCTCCTGAATACGCTGAACTGCCGTCGCCTTCTTTGCCTTCGCCAACTCAAGTAGCCGGTTGATGGCATTCCTGCGCACCTCTGGCGGTTTGGAGACATCGGAGATGATCGACATGAAGATGCCCAACTCCTTGTCGGTCGTGGCACCCTTCAGCGCCGCCGACATTGCAGCGGCAGCCTCGCCCGTCATGATGCTTTCGAATTCCGAGGTTGCCGCTCCGGCGCCGGGATCGGCGACGAAGTCGGGCATGAGGCTGTCGTAGACCTTGGCGCCTAGCATGCCGCGTGTGGACGCGCCGAAACCGGAAAACGCCTTGTCGTTCAGCTCCAGCGCCCTCTCCAGTTGGGAAATGCTGGAGTCAAGGTTCGGAAGCTCATCCTCTGCCGCATAGATCGCCTTCAACTCGGTCGCCGACATGGCTGGCTTGCGCCCCGACTGCCGTTCGGCCTGATATGTTTCGTCATCGATGAAGCCGGCCTGGCGATCGGCGGCTAGCTTGCCGGCGGCCGACTGCGGCTTCGGCGCTTCACCCCGCAGAAGCTTCTCCAGCTCAAGTTCGAACTTCTGCCCGGCTTGAAGCAGTTCGTCCTGATTCTGAGCAGCCCGAACCTGCTCCAGTGCGCCCATTGAAGCGCGAGCAGCCACGCCGGCCAGTTCCGGCCGGTCCTTGTAATTCCCGGCCCCCAAGTCGGGATACATCTTGTCGATGAAGTCCAGCCCTTGCGCCCAAAGCTCCGGGTTGACCTCGCCGTCGATGCGCCCGCCCATCGCCCCCATGCCGACAGAGCCGATAAGCCCGAACATCTGCTCCGCGTGCTTGCGCTGAGCCTCCAGTTGGCTGTTCTGCATGTCCTGCTCGACGGCGCGCATTCGCATGCTGTTCATCTGCCGGCCTTGGGCCTGGTCCATACCGGCGAAGAACGGGTCTTCCCCGCTCACCGGCCGAATGCCATCGGCGGCCATGTAATTTGCCATTTATCTCATCCCCATGCCGACGATGTTCCCAATGGCATTGAAGGCGCTGTTGATGCCGCCAGCCATCGCGTTCGCCGAATTGACGTACCCCGAGGCTCGCGCCGCGCCAGCATCATTGATGGAATTGGACATCGAATTGGCGGCATTGGCGCTCATCTGGCCCATATTGCCCGACTGCACCTGTCCCGCCCCGGAAAGACCCGCCAAGCGGTTCAGGTACTTGTCGTATTCATCCGCCGCGATGCCCTGCCGGAACGTCTCAAGGCTCTTCAGCGCCTTGCCAGAGTTCTTCATCCCGAGCGCGGACAGGTTGTTCAGGACGCCCTTTTCGCCTTCGGAAACCCGGAACTTGTAGCTCGGGGTTGCCATAAAGTTTGACTGGCGCTGCGGGGTAGCCGTCGCGGTCCCTGACGTTCCGGACGACCCACCGCCCATCCCGTTGAACTTCTGCATCATCGCTGAGAACGGGTTAGACCCGCCCATGCTGTTGAAGCCGGCCATGAAGCGCTGGCCCAGCTTGGAGTCGGTGTTGCCGGAGAACTTGATGCCGCTCCCGAACGATCCGGTTCCGGAGCCTTCCATGCCACTCATCCAGCTCGGCATCTGGGAGCCGTTGGACGAAGAGCCGCCAGTCGGATTCGGAGAAAGACCGAGTTCGAACATGTAGGCGTCAAGGGCGGTAGAGCCGGCCGTGAGCCACGGCATCATGTCCTGACGCGACGTGTCGTACATGTATTTTTGCAGCTCAAGCGCCTTTTCGGACGCTTCCGCCTGCACCTTGGCGGCCTTCTCCGCAGCCTTGGCCTGCATGGCGCCGCTGATCAATCCGCCCATGTCATCTGCCCTTCACGAAATTGCCGCTGAACGGCCGGTAGCCGAGCCGGGTGTAGATCCCCGCGATCCGCTCATCGTTGGTCTGGTTGCCGAGGATGAAGCACGCCGCACCGCGCTCGAATGCGACCCGCTCGGCTTCCCTGAGCAGCTTCAGCCCGAGCCGGGGATCGTTGCTGAACCAGAAGAACTCGTTGGCGAACTTGGCCCGGCTATTGAAATACATCCGCACGAACTGGACACAGATGGCTCCGCAAAGACCGTCCTTTTCAGAGACCAACAGGAAGGCGTCGTCGGACGAGAGGATCGCCCCGAGGGTCAGCGCCAGGTCGCCTTCGTCGTAGGGCACGAACTCCGGCCAATGTGACGCGGCGTGCCATGCCTTTCCAAGTCTCGCCAGCTCAGGAATGTCGGCCGCCGTTGCCGGACGGATCATGCCGGCGTCACCGATGCGGAACCGTCCGCCACATCCCATTGATCGGTCGCGTTCGCTCCTCGCGCAACCATGATTCGGTTGTTGGTCGTATCCAGGACCACAAGCCCCTGCTTCTTGCCCGAGGTGTTCACCGCGTTGGCTGCCGAAGCGATGTTGGCCGCCGTGTAGGGCGAGAGAGACGATAGAGCATCGAGGCGGGCGAGGATTTCCGAGAACAGGTTGAAGCCGTCCCGCGTCGGCTTGCCGTTCGACTCGACAAGCTGGACCTCGGGTCGAATTTTCAGCGGGGCTTTCACTGGATATCCCCGAAGATCGACATGATGTTCAGTTCAACGTTGTCGGTGCAGGTGATCTTGGCCTGGAATTCCCGCGCCTGCCCCAGACCCCTCCAAACCACACGGCGTCGATAGTCGCCCGTCTCACCAAGACCACGGGTTCTGACGGAGCCGAATTCCTCGCCGTTCCTGGACATCTGGAGCATGATCTGCGGCTCGGTGACGCCCTCCGCGACCCTGCCGACTTCGACATCGAGCCATACGGTCGACAGCGTCATCAGCTCGCCGGCATTGAACACCGGGGCCGAAATACCCCCGCGTTCGATGATCTCGCCTTCGTCAGTGTTGACCGTGTTGTCGAGCGTGACGATCCCCGCGTCGGTCAGGTAGTAGGACGTGGATTTGCCCGCTCCGCCGAGGAGCACCCATTCGTCGCGTTCCCACGTCTGGCAGGAATTCCAGAAGCCAGTGGCGATGTTGAACTGGCGGGTTCCGTAGCCGGGGAACGTCAGGGTGTAGAACTTGTGGCCCCGAACCGTGTAGATGAACGCCCTTGCGTCCTCCGGCTCGGGTGCGTCAGCGATCCATTCCTCGATAGCATGGGTGGACACCCGCACCGGCCGGTAGCCGTCCATGCGGTAGACGATCTTGTCGTCGCCGAGCCAGAAAACCGAATTGTCATCCGAGGCGACCGAGAAGGCCGCGAGACAGCCCCTTTCCAGTTGCGTATTCGGGGCGAAGGGGAAGTCCTGGGCGCCGGTGTTGCGCCAGACCTCAACCGTGGACGCCCCGAAGAACAGCACCTCGTTGTGATCGACAAACACCCGGACGATGCGATCCGGCGCGCCTTCCGCCGTAGCGAAGTCGAGTGCATCCCACGATGTCAGGTTGTTGAGGGCAGAAATGTAGAACTGATCCGCTCCCGGCTCCGCATAGATGCCGAAACCGCCCTGAAAGGCCAGCGTGCCTACGTCTGTCGGCGTGGTCGGCGTGGACCATGCGGCGGTCGCGCTGTCGTAGTGATAGGCCGTCTCGCCGTCCGAAAACAGCACGTCCTCGTTGTCGTCCGTGATGATGGTGACGGGGCCGATGTTGGTTCCGAGCGATCCGAGCAAGGTCAGCGTCGTGCCGTCGAATTTGTAGGCGCCGTCGCGGATGACGAGATAATGGCCGTGCGTGAACTCTTCGATGCCGCGCTTGACGCCCGCAACTGCATACACCCGAGTGAGGCCAGGTCTTTGACGGCGAACCAGCTTCGAACGGCCCGAGACCTCGATCTCGGCGTACATATTCTGCAACAACTCGCGGCTGTTCTGGGCGACGCCGGAATTGCCTTCCTGAGCCGCGAAGAGACCCTCAATCAACGCCATCCCCCGAAGTCTGGCAGGATGGACAGCGAGCCGCGTCCCTCGCCGGTGTCGAAACCTTTCAGGATGGCATAGGAAGAGGCCGCAAGCGCGGTGGCGGTCGCCAATGACTGCTGAGGCACGGCGGGATAGTGAGCGACCAGACGAACCGCCAGGTTGCTCGTCACGGCCTCAAGCCATTCGGGCGGAAAGTCCAGCGTGTTCGTCCCGTCGCCGGCGTCCATGATGTAGCGGCGATAGGTGAACTTGATGGTCCCCGTCCCTGAGTCCGGAGCCGGCCAGACATAGAACGTTCCGCTCTCCCGCTGGCGGTCGTAGTAGAACTGTGTCGGATAGCCTTCCGTGTCCTTTTTCGGGAGCGCGTAATAGTCTTCGCGGCTCATGCGGACCATCGGCAGGTCCCGGCTGTTGCGGGTGATCCGCGCGTCGGTGATCTCGAATGGAACGGTGGTGAACGCCCCGCCTGCCCCGAAGACATAGTCGTAGTCCGATTGCGTGAGCGCGAAGCTCCCCTCGGTAAGCGTCCATGTCTGGATACCGTCCGCCTGCCATGCCCGGAGCATCATGTTCAGCGACGTGATGCCCTGCTCAAGCTCATGCGCCTGCAATGGCTCTTCCGAAGCCTGGACGCCGATAAGCGCGCGAGCTTGCGTGACGATCTGAACGACCGTCATGCTGAAGGCTATGGTCCCGGATACGGTCATAGATCGCTCGGCTGTACGGAATCGGGTTCGATGAAGACCGGCTCAGGCTCGGGTCGCGCCCACGGGACATTCTGCCGATCTGGCACGCCGCGAACGAAGTCCTGCGGATGGCGGGGGTCGAAGTCCTCGCGGCACACCATAAGGCCAGTCCATTCCTTGCGGAGTTCGGAGGCGCGGTATTGAAACCCGCACCGATCACAGATGGCGAGCCACGTGGTCATGTAGCCTCCGCCCCGGTTAGGCTCTACACCTCCGGCTCGGGCCGGAACTTGTAGCCGAGATTGGCGAGGTTGCCGGCAATCCAGTCGGCGCGATCTTCATCTGCGAGGCCGGCCGCCGAGACGATGGTGACATTGTTGCCGCCGAAGGCCGTCTGCGCGGCTGCCGCTGCGATCACGCCGTCCTCGCCCCACTGGCCTTCGATTTGCGGCAGGTCGCCATAGCAGAGCGCCTGTAGCGTCGAGACAAGATCGCTGTCGGCCGAGGCGTCCATCTGCGCGAAGGCAAGCGGTGTGCTTTCCGGTGTGGCCGTGTCGTCATCGACTGCGACAAGTGGACGGGAGAAGCCCCCGAAGCCGAGGCCCATCGCGCCGAGGGTGAGGCGGACATTGGCGGCGTGGGCGGCGAGCACGATGCCGAGGTAGGGAAGCGGTGTGGTCATAAGGTGCTCCAATAGGCTGAAAGGGCTGCGACTTCGCCAGGCGTGATGGCGGCCTGGATGGCGAGCGCCTGATAGATGTCGCCCGCGAAGAAACTCGACGCCACGCCATTATCGTTGAATGCGCCGAGGCGGATCGGAATGGCCGTGTCCGGTGTCCCGGATTGTGCGCCAGTGTAAAGTTGAACGCCGTTCCAATAGAGGTTGACCGTCGAGCCATCCCAAGTCAGCACGGCTACGCCTGTCGTGTTGCGGATATCGCTGCCGCCAGTGATCGTGGTGGTGTTCTGCGCCCCGACACCGCCCCCTAGTTTGCCGGTCGATCCGTCAGTGGAAATGTAGCCACGACCGTTTGCGACCTGACGCGCACCGAGCGCGATAGGCCCTGCCGATGTTGGCTTCATCCGCACGGCCAGCGTCATGGCGACGGCCGGGTTGAGCGTGGTCAGCAGATTGTCATCACTGCCATCGAACCGGATCAGCCCACCCGCCTGCCTTACGGGCCGGAAGCTGGTGGAGGCGGACTGGATGGCGTGGTTGCCGGGTATTTTGCGAACCCGAACATTGCTGACCACCGACAGACCGGCAGCGGTGCGGTTGAACCTGATCCACGACGTTGTGCCGGACGCCTGAAACACGAACTGCGGAGAACCTACCGGGGCCGTCCGCGATGTCAGGAGGTTCGTGCCGCCCTGTGTCGTTCCTGCCCGGACAATGGCGTCATTGGTGGCAACGTCAGGCTCAATGGCGTACCATGCACCCGTTTCAGTGGTGACGGACTTGTCGGCCTGCGCTGTGTTCGTCCCATCGCCGGTCAGGTTGAGCGTGCCGGCCGGGCTTTCGCTGACCGTGGCGCTGCCGCTTGGGGTGTTGAGTGTCCAAGCCCCGCTGACGAGGTTGGTCTGCATCGCCTTGATCTGGGCGAACGTCAGGCCATTCCACTGGCTCTCTTCCGCCGCGAAAGCGACGGCTTCAGTCGGGTCATCCGCAAGCGTGGTAGCTGCGCTCTCCTGCCACGTCCTGTCTGTCCTGGCGAAGTTGTGCAGGAAGCCGGGGACGTTGTACTTGGAAAAGAGGGCGAGGTCGGGGGGTGTTATGTCTCTGGCGGCGCCAAGGCCACCGGGCGCAAACCGCCCTTGAAAGCGGCTGTTGAACCGGCCGTGAAACCGACCTTCGAAGCGGCCCATGCTCAGCGCTTCTTGCGAATCCGCAGCGTCAGGTCATAGCCCGATGCCGACGTGAACCCGTTCGTGGTCAGCAGGATATCGCCAGTGTCTCCCGCCGATCTCGGGTCGACCTTGCCGCCCTCATAGGACCAGTCGATATTCACGAAGCCGGAGAGCAGCGCGATCTTGTCGTCCGTCGTGTGGTCCCACACCAATTGGACCTCGCCGCCCCAAACCTCGCCGACGATCGTGTCGATGGCGGTATAGGTGCAGACACCCCCGTCCGCCGTGGTGAGCGTCGAGATATCGACCTTGTTGACCGCGCTCTCGCCCGTCCCGTCCGAATTGTTCTGGAGATGGACGACGTAGTAGCGCTTGCCGTTGTAGATGACCCTGGAGTCGACTGCGTCGGCCATGATCGTTTCCTTTCAGAATGAGGGAAAGGCGGGGCCGAAGCCCCGTCCGATCATTACGAAGCGTCGTCGCCAGCAGCCGGCAGCAGCACGCCGCTGAGCTGCGTGGTCTCGCCGGCATGGTAGTTGTTGAACGATCCGTACTGGACCGCAGTCGCGGTGATCATGATTGCCGAGCTCGGGTCTTGCGAGCGCACCAGGTTGTTGCGGATGATGCCCGATCCGGTGGTGGCCGAAGTCTTCACAAGGAAGCCAGATGTCGTCTGGCCGGTGTTGATGGAGTAGCAGGTGTTGTTCTCCATCAGCAGTTCGTCCACGACGAGAGCGGCGTGATCGAGTATGATGGCCGCATTGTTCTCCGCCACCGAATGCCAGAACACGTTGTCCTTGATGGTGAGGCGGTTGGTGGTGTTCAGCACCTTGATCGCCGTGCCGGGCGTCGTGGTAGCATCCGAGGAACGGGTGTTGCCGACGAACCAGCCATTGTCGGAATTGGTGGAAACGGTCGTGGTGACGCAAGACAGGAAGCCGAGAATGGCCGACGTGTCCTTGAAGTCGCAGTTCTCGACGGTCCAGTCAGACCCGCCATTGTTCAGGATCGCAGCAGCGATGGACAGGAAGTTGCCGACGAAGTTGAAGTTCTTCATCGTGCAATAGTCGCCTGTCCACGACAGGGCGGCGGTGTTGGCCGTGGTATAGGTAAGCGTCGGGCGCGCTGCGCCAGTTCCGAGGCCGACGATAGCCACGCCGTTGACGTCGAGAGTGATGGTCCCCGCCGCCGTGATCGTCTCGGCATGGCCGGGCATGACCATGATGATGTCGCCGCGCCCCGAGACACACCGCCCGATGGCGTAGTCGATGGTGCGGAACGGCTTCTGATAGGTGCCAGGGTTTCCGTCCGAGCCACCGATACCACCATCGGCAAGCACAGTGCTGTTGTTGACCCAGAAAACCTTGCCGGGATGAGACTGGGTGATCGGCACGCCGCGGACAGTCAGTCCATTCGGGAAACCGCTCGGATAGTTGGAATAGGGCATGGAATTCTCCTCTTGAACCGGCGTCCGGTCCACGATTGGGAAGTTTCAAGGGTTCGAATGAGAAAGAGGCGGCCCGTAAGCCGCCCTCAGTTCAGTCCTGCGGGATCAGGCGCCCTGAGACCCGTACACGCCGCGCCAGTCACTCCAGCCGACAGAGTAACGCTCCGTCGCCTTGTGCTTGTAGTTGCCGGTGTCGAAATCCGAGTCCTTCTGGAGCGCGGAAGCGCGCCGGTTGAACAGGGTCAGCCCGTTCGGCACGTCGGTCTTGATGAACCACGCATCCGTGTCCGTCAGGAACGGCCACACGATGATGGTTCCGAGATCGCCCATAGTCTTCATGGCGTTCACAGCGTTGTTGGCCGTGTCGTTCTGCCCCGAAGACTTCAGGATGCGCGTCGCCTCATACTTCAGGCTCGGCGGCACCATGAGCTTGACGCCCTGGAGACCGATTCGCAGGCCGGTCGAATCCGTCGCGTTCTGGATGTTGATCAGCATGTCTTCCAGAGACGCTTCGGAAATGTCCGCGTCGGCAGCCAGCGTGTTCGACTGCGTGCCGTTCACGGTGACGTGCGAGGCGGAGATCAGCCGGATGCCGTCCGACCCGAGGTAGGTGTTGCTGAACGCGCGGTTGAGCACGTTGGCAACGACCGTCTCCTTGGTGTGACGCATGGACCGGGCGAGCGCGATGGTCTTGTTCGTCGCCTTGCCCGCATACTGGTTGTCCTCGACCGCTTCCTCCGTCTCCATGAAGCCGAGGCCGTAGGTGACGTTGGTGTAGCGGGTCGTCGGACCCTGCGAGGACGAGGTGTAGACGATCGATCCGCCTTCGCTCTTGACGGAGGCGAGACCGAAGCCGGTCAGTTCCTGGACCTCCTCATAGTTTTTGTCCGACTCCTTCACGTCGAACACCTGCGTGTGCATCATCGCCATGTCGTTGTACGTGGTGCCATACAGCGCCGCGAGACCGGGGAAGAGCAGTTTGGGGTTGTTGCCAGTGGTGATTACGCCAGCCATTGTCGTATCTCCTTACACGCCAGCGAGCTGGTCGACGTAGCGATGACGATTGATGCGGACGAGCCACACGCACGAGTCGCCGGTTTCGTTGTTGGGCTTGGAACTGATGCCGACTGTCTTCAGCGCCAGCGTGTTGCTGGTCGCCTCGGTATCGGTCTTCAGCGTCAGGCCGGAGCGGCCCGTCACGGTGGACGGCGTGCCGGCGTTGAAACTGATGTTCAGCCCGAGATCGGCAGCCGCGAGACCGCCGCCAGTGGCTTCCTGAGCCTCGAAAATGAGGTTCGGATCGTCGGCAACCATCAGAAGGCGCAGCGTCGAGGCCGCGCGGTAGATGGTCGAGTCGCGGGTCTCGGGAACGACGCCGACGACGACGCCCGTGATCACATCGGTCGTGGCGGCGAGCTGCACGTCTTTGTAGAAGACGCCATTGACCTGCTGGGTCGTGCCGATATCGACAACCGGATCACCGATGAAGATTGCCGTGCCGTAGCCGGCAGCGACGGAGTAGAGGTTGATAGCGCCGTTGTAGGGGGCGCCGGAGAGATACCGCACGGGACGAAGCCCGAACGGCGCGTTGACGTTCGCCATGATGGGAACTCCAGATGATGTTGAGAGGTGCGGTTCCCGTCCGGCTCAGAGGCCGTGGTCAGCCGCGTTCGATTGAATTCTGGCCGGGCGTGTAGACGCCGGCGCCGCGCAGTTCGTTGAACTTGTGATTGGGGTTGTTGCGCCGGATGGCGTCTTCAACCTCGTCCAACGGCTTCTGCTTTTCCTTCTGGTCATCCTCGAACCAGTCCTTCGGCTTGCGCAGCAGGACGGCATTGAACGGCTTTCCTTCGGACACGCCGGCCTGAGCGCTGTTAACGCTGCCAAGGCTGTTCGTGTCATCCTTCGCCCCTTCCGGGGCAACGTCCCAGTCCACGCCGTAAAGCTGCTGGACCCGGCCGTCCTTGTCGTTGACGAAGCGGTACTGGTACTTGGAGCGGTCCAGTTTGCTTTCGTCAACCGTGAGCTTCTGGCCTGCGAGGACCGTCTGCCCCGGCTTCTTGCGCCTCTCGCGACGCACTTCCTCGGCTCTCTGCGACATCGATATTCCTTTCACGACTGGTAGGCTTTGATCCACGCCGCAGCGTTGGGATAGATTTTCGGGTAGGCCTTCATGTCTTTCTGAGCCTGTGCTCGAGCTTCGGCCGGCAGCTTGTCGAGCGGGCTTGAGCCGGTGCCCGAGAAATTGCCGCCACCGTCCACCGCCGAGTGACCGTTTGACCTCGCGCCACCGAACTTCTCAGGATGGCGCTTCTTGGTCTCCGCCGTGGTGACTTTCATCACCTCCTCGAACGACATCTCGGGATGCCGGTCGCCGTAGAAGGTGCTGTAGCTGACGACGAACTGCTGGAGGTCGTAGTCGTCATCGAACCAAGGGTTTTCGGCCCGCCAAGCGGTTCGTCTGGCCTCCAAGTCCTTGCCCGTATCGGCCTGCTGGACCGTCTCCGGCTTCGGGGCCTGCTTTTCGAGGCTCGACTTGACGTTTTCGAGCCGGTCGAATTCCTTCAGGTCGCCGGATTCGGCCGCCGCCCTCTGTTCCCGCTTCACGCGGTCGATTTCGGCCTTGTGCGCCCGCTCCTGAGCGTCAAACGTGGCCTTGTTGACCTTCTCCAGCCGGGCAAACCGCTCGGCATAGTCGCGGTCCTTCTTCTCCATCGCCTCTTTCAGCCGCTGGTTTTCCTTGCGGATGAAGGGAGCGACTTCCTCGCCGCGCTTGACGAAGGTCTCGGCGTCCAGGAACTTCGAAGGCTTCCTGTCGCCCTTCCATTCGGCTTCCGGAACCCATCCGGCTTCGCGGGCTTCCTTCTCGTAGTCCCGTCCCTGCTCTTGAGACGAAACAACCGCCTCAGAGGCGGTTGCGGCATTGGGTTCTACACCCTGATTTTCCTCGGTCATTTCAGTCCTCTATGGTTGCGGTCACGTCCTTGTCGTTGATGATCAGGTACTCCTTGCCGTCCTTGCCCTTGGCGCGGACACCTGCGTATTTCGCGTAGAGAACGAGATCGCCGGGACCGGGCTTTCTGGCGCCGGCATCGGCCCATTCCTCTTTCGTCGCGTAGCTGAACGCCAGCGGGGAAACAGCGACGATACGCCCCTTGATCTGGGCGAATTTTTCCTTCTCCTGCGTTGTTTCGGGAATGTAGATGCTGCCGATTTTCGCCTCGACTTCAGTCGGGTCGATCAGCACCTTGAATTCAGTCGGCTTGATCCCGCTCGGGTTCATGGATTTCCTCGAATTCCAGGTTGATGACGAAGTTCAGGCCGGTGCAGACGCCGCGATCAAAACCCGCTTGCGCCTGTAGCGCTGCCCATTCCGCCGGGGGCTGCCCCGTTGAGTGGAACAGGCGGGAGCTGCACTGGTCCCCCACCTCCGTTGCCCGCTCCTGAAGGCGCTCCAGCACCCATTTGGTCTCCGGGCTGTCCTTCCACGCCTGAAACGCTTCCTTGTCCATTTGCCCTCTCTGCCAGCGCGCTCAGATAGGTCGCGTAAGCCTGTAGCTGCGTGCCGGCTTCCGCCGCCTCGGCATCCGCGATGTTCTTCAACGCCGCCGTGCGGTCCTTCAGGTTCTTCGCCTCGATGGCATCGAGGTTCAGTTTCGCCACCAAGCGCTTCAGGAATTCCTCTTCCGGGTCCGGCTGAGGCGGCGGCATGAACAGCTTGTCGGTATCCTCGATCTGAGCCGCCTCAAGCATCCGCAGGCGGACCTCGCGGGCATCCATCATCGGGGTGGGGGAAGCCTGGTCCTTTTCAAGCATCTCGCCCAAGAGCGTCGCCTTGGCGATCGTCTGCATCTTGGAGACAGAGTTCGGATCGGAGACCGGCACGATGTCCATGTCGGCCTCCGCGTAGTCCTGCTGCGGATCGGCCGGCTCATCGCAGAAAGCCTTATACTTCTCCGGCGAGAGGAACATGCGGTTCAGCCGGGCGTGAAGACCAAGCTCAGCCTTGAGCGCCCGGTGGATGCGCTTGTAGATCGACGTGAAGACCTGCAAGCCCTGCTCGATAATGGCGAGCGTCGTGCCAACGGGCGCCGTGGCCGGCGTGTCTCCAGTCAGCACGTCCTTGACTGCGGCGACTTCCTTGCCGGTTTCAACCAACAGCCCGAGAAGCTTGAACAGCACCTCGGATGGGCCGGGATAGCTGATGGGCATGATCGCCTGATTGAGCGGGCCGTTCGAATTGATGACGCGCCACTCGCCCATCTTCAGGCGGATCGACTTCTCCTTGATCCCGAGATTCGCCGAGATCAGCCCGCCCTGCACGATGGTCAGGTGGCCCGCGTCGATCATCTGGTTGATCGTGGTGTTGATCGACTCGCCGATGTCGTTCAGCAGCCAGCCGAAGCCCCAGCCATAGAACCCGCCGTCAGGGGATGGCAAGAACAGGTATCGGACGTAATAGTTCTGCTTCGTGATCGCCGCGACCTTGCCGTCTACGACCCGGATGTCCGAGGTGTTGAAGTTCGCCACGACCCGGCAAACCTTCCGCGTCGCGTGGTGGACCGTCACGATGTACGGCTCGGAATACCCATCCCCATCGAGGTCAAGAAGCCGGTGCTGCTCCAGAAACAGATGCGGCGCTTCGGTATCCTGCGAAGTGTCCTGCTGCTGGCCTTCCGCCTCTTCCGAGGACTGGCCGACATTGCCGTAGTCGAACGTCACGAACCGGCCGGTCCTGATGCGCTCCTGTATCTCGTTCGGGTAGAGGAACATCTTCTCGGTGGTCCGGGGCACATCCTCCATGGACCGCGCGAAGTAGTTCACGACCAGACGATCCGGCGGAATGAGCCGCGTGCAGTTCCTCCCCAAGGCCGGATCGTAATAGACCTTCCTAAAGACGCAGCCAACGATCGGCAGCATGATCAACAGCGAGTCGGTATCCTGCTCCCACTCCGGGAGTTCCGACAAAAGCTGGTAGGACATGTGTTCGCTGACGCGCTCCCCTCGGGCCGCCTTTATCCCCTGCGGGTCTTTGCCCCATGTGGTGCATTTGACGACGCGGTTGCCTTGGACGATGGCCGGATACGCGCGTGCATTGAACTGAAGGGCCGCCGTGGTGAGCAGTGGAAACTTGACGTTCGCGGCGTCCTTGAACGGGTAGTCCTTCGGCTCCGAAACCAGCATCGCGAGATCGAGAGCCTTCTTGGTGCGCCGCTCCCAATCGGATCGGGACTGCTTGTCGATCTCGTATTCGGTGACGACCTTGTGGCCAATCTCGCTCAGCTTGTCTTCCGGCAGCACAACGGCGATGTTCGGCATCGCGACGATCTGCTGATAGGCCAGCAATGGGTCTTGGGCGGGCGGAGGCTGAGCCTCGCCCTCATACTCGGCAAGATCGTCCATCTAGTATCCTGTCGTTGCCGAGCGGGTGGAGCGGCGCCATTCCTGGTCGTCGTCATCGTCAAAATATTCGATGACCGGAGCAGCGAACGTCAGCGCGATTGCGTCCCATTCATCCGGGGACCGCAGGCCGCGCTTTCTGATGTCTTCTTTGCTTTCGAGCACGAGCCGCGTAAGGCTGTCGTATTTGTAGCCTGGAGCGCACGCATCGGCCTGCAAGGCGTCGGTGTCCGGGATGTCGACGCCGGCCGGCTCGTTCAGCCAGTCCTTCGACTTCATCCACATCTCGGCGCGACGGTTTGCTGCGCCGCCCTTCGGCCTTCCCGCCTCGTCCAATGGCTGAGGCTCAAGAGGCGACGAACCGAAGTTGATGGCAACGACAATATCGCCGTAGCCCATTTCGCAGAGGCGGTCGTAAACGCCAGCCCCGACGCCGCCGACATCGATGAACATCTTGGCCGGCTTCTCGGTGTCGATGACCTGCTTGGCCCAGCCAGCCCCCGCCATCGTGTCGAGCTTGCTACGGCTCTCCACCCGGAGAACCTTGCGGCCTCGCCTGAACGCCATCGAATGACGATCCGCACCCTTCCATGCCGGATCGTAGCCGATGACCAAGGGGCCGCTCGGCTCGGAATTGGTCTTTCTGGCCTTGAGAACCAGTTGGCTCGGAATGTAGCTGTCATGCCCCGACATCTGGAATGCTTCGGCGGCCGTCGCCGGGTATTCCTGCTTGAACAGCAGCGGGTCTTTCATCTCGGCGACCTTGTTTCGGCGCCAGGCCATCTGCTCAAGATCGAGGCCGTGCGCCTGCTGATACTCGCGCTCTTCGTCATCGAGAACGAAGCCCGAAGGAACGGTCCTTCGATATTCGGCCTGCCAGAACCACGGGATGAAGATGGCTTCGTAGTCGCCTATCCCCTGCTCGGCCTGCTGCCATCTTTCGTGGAACTCGCCGCCCATGCCGTTCGCGGTCGATTCCAGGATGATCTCCGTGCCCGGAAGATCGGGGATAGCCTGGACAACGCCAGCGAAATGAAGCTGCGCATTCGGCCAGAATGCGACTTCCGAGCCGTGGAACAACTGGACAGTTTGAGACCGCCCAGTCGCCTTCGCCCCGGCAGTGCCGACCGCGTAGCCGCTTTCCAGCCTGTCGAAGAACAGTTCCTTGGCGTTCGCGGCAGACGTGGATGGCTTCACCAGAGCCGGGCAGTGCTGATGGTAGCGGTCCACCATGCCGAACAGGTTGTTGGTCGCATCCTGCTCATGCGTTAGGATGAAACACCGCAGTCCCTTGTGATGCGTGACGCGGTGATAGAAACGCCCGCCTACATAGGTCGAGATGCCCTGCTGCCGGCCTTTGAGGACCAGCGCACGAACCTTGCCTGTTTTCGCCTTCTGCGCCTCAAGCCGCGAATGAAGGTAGGCCTGCGCCTCATTCAACAGCAGCGGGACGATCTTGCCGTCCTTCGCCCTGATCTTCAGGCACCGGGTCGCGTAGTGGCCCAGGTCATCCTTGAGGCGCTGGCGGATTTCGCGCTCGCGCTCACTTAAGCTGCTCAACCGCGTCCTCGTGGGAGACAGCCACGTTCGCATCCATCGTCACGGCCGACAGATCGGGCAGTGTCTTGCGGAGCAGTACGTTGGCCGCGTTCACCTGCTGCGGAGACATCTCGATCTCCCCGAACACAAGCTTTTCCAAGCGGTTGATGATCTGACTGGTCTGGATTTTTGCCCGCGTCCGATTGTCATGCGCCGGGTTGAGCCGTACACCGCGAGGCATCTACTTCGGCACACAGACCGTCAGAAGCTCTCGCGCCTCTTTCAGGCGACGCCCAAGCCATGCTGAACGCTTCTTGGTGTCTACCCCGCCCCATGTCCTGATGCGGCTGTCCTCGCCTATCGCTACGAGCGCCAGGATATTTTCGTCCCTGCCTTTGCGCAGCATTTCGCGCATCGCCTGTTGGGGCGAGCCTGCGAACGAGATGACGCGCGTTTCCCTTTCGGTCTCACGCGGAACGACTGGCGCTTCCGGCTTTTCGGCCATCCACTCGCCGCCGTCACTGACGGTCCCGCACGAAGCGCATTCCTGAGCGCCGTTCGAGAAGAACCGGAACGTGCTGCACCCGCAATGGCAGACCCAAACAAGCGGCTCGGTTGTCTTTAGAGAAACGACTTCGCCCATTACGGATCGCTGCTCCATGCTGTCATGTCGGGAAGGTTGCCGAAAACGAAAAGGCCCGCCGAAGCGAGCGCTCTTTTCGTTGGAATTAAGGCAAAGGTTTTGGAACCGGCTCTCGCACCGAGAGCGATTGCGTCAAGGCCGGGACGTGTCCACTGCCGCCTGACAATGTGCGCAAGCTAAACTGCTTCGCCTTTTAAATCAAGCCCGTCGAGCGCGACGAACCAGCTCGCGCTCGACGGCCTCACGGATCATCCCCGTCATGCTCTCGCCCTCGCGCAGCGCAGCCCGCATCCGCTCCTTCGTGCCAGCCGGCAGTGGCAGCCGCAACTGCTCCGCATCGACCAGACCATCCGGGTCCAGTCGGGGGCGCCCTCTCGGTCGCTTTACGTCGTCACTCATAAATTTATTTGTACAAGATATTGACAGGGTACGCAAGACCGTCTATTGTCGTGTTTATCAGCACACGAGCTGATGCCCGCGCCTCGGGGACAAATCAGATGGCGGAGACGAAAATGGCAAAGTTCACGAACAACGACGGGCGTGGTTACACAGAGGCCGAGGTCATTGCGATCGCCGGAACCGTTGAAAGCGACGTTTCCGACGCGGTCTACACCTGGTACATCGTCACCCAGAAAGTCGCCGCCTACAGCTATGCCGAAAAAAGAGATACCGGCCATTATTTCTGGGCCACGGCGGTTCGTGACCCGAACGGCAGCTATCGCACCATAGGCTCGTATGGCATCAAGGCCAGCCGCCAGGAAGTGATCGATATGTGCCGCGACAGCGGCTACGCTATCCTGGCTTGAGAGACGAGCTATGACGACCGAGGTTGAAATCCAAAGGCGCCGTGATGGCGCCTTTTTTGAGGATTGGTCGGCATGGGCCGATTTGGGCAGCGTGCCGAGCTACCGTTACATCAGCCCGCAGATGGGCAGTCGCCGCCGGCTCCACGAGCCGTCTTACCATTGCCTCCTTATGGAGCGGCTGCCTTTTGATGGCCGGGCCGGCTTTGAGGTCACGACCCCGCGAGACAACCACTCCTGGCAGCTCTGCAAATCGATACCCGGTGCCTATCAGCCGCGTCTGATCAAAGGAGCGTGCAGCAATTTCGTGCGCTGGTATATCCCGGCCGAGAGCTGGCAACAGCTTCGCGCGATCCTCCCCGAACTATCGAGAATTACGCGAGAAAAGGTCTGCGGCGGATGACATACATCTGGCACGTCGCGCTCGGATCGGGTGAGGCCTCCCGTGAGCCGTGCGCCTATACCGATGCGCAACTCGCCGCATGGCGCGGCCACATCGATAGGGCGCTAACCACGGCGAGCGAGCCTATCCCGGGGCATGATGGCTACGCGCTGGCGGCGCGCCAGATCGGCGGAGTGCTGCTCTGCACGGTCGGCCGGACAGACGACCAGACGGCGCTGTGCACCTTTTGCGTCATTTCCCGCGCGCTCCATGCCCGCAAGGGCTGGCGCGCCCTGCACGAGGGTTATCCCGAGTACGGCGCGTCGCTCCACAAGGTGCCGCAGGCGCCATACTGCGCCGTGCGTGCCGAGGCAGGGCTGATCTACGATCAAGGCGCGGCTGCATGGCTCGACGCTTATCAGATCGCCATAGCATGGGCATGGATAAAATTCGCAATCCCGCATTTTTCCTCTTGCAATATGGTACAAAATCGTCCATATTGATCTTGTTCAACAGGCCAGTGGCCGCTTCCCAAGGGAAAAGACAATGAACCAGATCACCGAAAAGCAGATTTCCTTCATCCGCTCTCTCGCCGCGAAGATCGAAAACCGCGTCGTCGTGGCGCCGAAGAAGGTCTCCCGCTGGGTCAACCCGGTGGCCGCCCATCAGGCGCATGTGAAGTATGTGCGCGAGGTCATCGCCAAGCTCGATGTCGGCGAGCTGACCCGCGCCGCCGCCAGCACCCACATCGATTCGATGATCCTCTGGGCCAAGTGAGGGGCACGAAAATGCTGACCGAGAAGCAAAAATCGAACGGCGAGTTCTACAGCCGTGGCGGCTATGTCGTGCGAGGCAAGCGCTTCATGTACCGTACCAATGGCGACTCCTATAGCGGCCCATGGACGGCCGGCGACCTCCGAGCGAAGCGCGCCGACATTGCGGGCAGGATAGCCACCAAGGTCCGATCACCTGGCGCGATGGCAAACCTGGAAGCCAGTATAGCGGAGATCGATGCGGCTTTGGCAATCGCCGAGGGGCGCGGCCTTTGATGGCTCGGCCGCCGCACGAGCCTTCCATAAGATGGTAGTCAGGGCCGACCCATGAATCCCGCTGAAGTCAAATCCATCCGCCAGGCGATCGGCCGGACGCTCGGCAGGCCAATAGCGGGTCCGGCCGCCTTCTCACAGCAGGAGCTTGGCGAGGCCCTCGGCCTGTCGGAGAACTCCGCTCGCAAGACGATGGAGCGGTGGGAGAAAGAAGGACCAACGGGACCGGCCGGCATCGCGCTGACCTATCTCGGACAGGGCGCCCTTGACGACGAACTGAAGCGGGTCGTTCCGGAATATGCGTTCGGTCCTGGCCTGGGCGACGGGGGCTCCGGCCGCGAGATCATAGTCCGGCTTTGGTGGCCGCGCTTCATCGGGGTCGTTCTGGAAGGTCATGTCCCAACCACGCTCGACAGCGCGTGGATCGAGGACGAGGTGGAGCGACTGGCCGTGGCGATGTGGATCGATGACCCGAACCTGCCCGGCGCGCCGGACCCGATCGAATGGGTGCGCAGGGCGGCTACGCTGATCCAGATCGAGACGCAGGATGCGGCTGAGAACGATTGAAATGGCGCAACATCGAAAACATCCGCTTTGCAAGTACTGCGGACATGGCGGCGCGATCAGCAGAATAACAAATGCAAAAAACCCCGCGTCTCCGGGCGGGGAGACGCGGGGTTGAGGCAAGCCGGAGCCGCCGGGTTCAAGCCACCAGCAATTCGTCCACAGAGAGCCTCACGCTCCCGGCCACGTTCAGGCTGTCGATGAGCTTCTGGAGCCGGCGGTCGCCGTGGATGCGAGCCTTGCGCCGGATCGCCCTGACCTGGTTCAACGCCGCCCTGTCGAACTCGACTTCACTTTCTGCTTCCACTGCCCTGAGCATCAGGATGTCCATCAGATCGATGCGCAATGGCCTTCCGTCTGCACCCGCCGCGATACCCATCACACCCGGCGTTTCCCTGAGCAGCATCCAGTTGTGGGGCGAGCGGACGAATACCCACCCCACCATCAGGGCGAAGCGGCGAACCTTCCACAGGTCGGTGCGGCGACGATCACGGATCAGCCGCTTTTCCGATGGCATGTAATACGAAAAGCCGGCGTCGCTCAGCGACTTTTCGATAGCCGACTTGCGCGGGTCCAGGCTGACGACGATGCGATAACCCTTGCCTCTAGGCTTGCCGTCCTTGCCCAGCGCAGTCGGCTCTGTCGCATATTCCCGTTGAGGAAGCTGAGCGCCGGGAATAGTCCGCACCGCGTACCATTCGCCTGCCGTCTCGCGCGTGACGCTCACTGTCCGTTCTCCGCTTCTGAGGCCGGGCTTGTGAAGCCGCAGCGGTTTACGTCCCACGTCCAGTAATTCGAGAAGCGGCCGATGAACTGGCGCACCTCGGGATGCTCGGCGCAGGTTTCGTCGGCGACGAACAGCCTGCCATCAGGTAGCTCAGTCATCGGAACTTCGAAGTCGCGCGGGCCATTCTCTCCAGTGTCGTCATTGGGGCTGCTCCAGCGGCCATTGCTCGTATTCCTCGAATGTCGATGATCGGGTTCTGGTCGTTGTAGGGCCGGCTTGGGCTGCTGCTTTTCCCGCTCACCCCTCCCTCCCGTGCTGGATGGAGACGTAGGGGAGCGAGACATGCTCGTACCGTGTCGATTCATCGACTGCCGCGCTTGTCAGTGACAGCCGGTTCGGAACGCGGCCGACATAGGCCTTCATCCCCGATGACGTGACGAAGACCTTGACGCCCTCCCGTTCGATGACGGCGGCTCGCTGTTTCTTCTGCCGGTCCATTGCTGCCCAGATGCGCTTGCGCTGGTTGTCGATGGCGAGGCGTTGCCGGCGGGCGTATTCATCCCGCGTGATGCCCCATTGGGTTTCGTCGGCAAGACGTTCCATGTGAAACTCCTACTCTGCCGCCTGCCGGAAATTGCCGGCGAGGTGCGGGAACAAACGACGATGGCGCTCAAGCATCTCTGCATCCGGCTTGAAGGGCGCGTTGTTGCGAGGAACCTCCGGCGACGGACGCGACGGGTTGAACTCGGCGTCGAAGTCGAAGGGCGAATAGGTGGGAACGGTTTTCTCTTCCTTCTCCCGCATGATATCCTGCGAGGCGAAGAGCTTGCGGAAGCCGTAATAGGCGTACCAGTCGCGCCACTGCTGCGGATGAGCCTTCCGGCTGATGACCGGATAGGAGTCTTTCTTGAAGCCCATGAGCTGCCCGTGCGACAGCGCCAGTTCGGCGTATTTCGCTCCAGGCTTTGACCAGTCAAGCATTGGCTACTCGCTGTTTTGAGATTGCTACCCACTCTGCCGGGATGAGGTATCCGGCCTTCCCGCCTTGAGCGGCGCGCGGTGGATCGGTCTGGTTTTCGTGCCGGAACCGGCTGACGAGGAACCGCGTGTTCGGCCAGTCATCCGGGCAGAACTCGTTGCCGATCGCCCCGCCGACTTCGCCGCCGTACTTGCCCTCGATAAGGCCCATGAACGACTTGTCCTGAAGCAGGAAGTCGAGGTCGGCCCGCCAGCCCCTGTCGTTCTTGCCCCGGCAGAACTCGCTCGTTTCGACGCGCTGAACGGCTTCGAGCCAAACGTCGAACCCATGCTCCCGAAGCCGGGAGGCAATCTTGGAGCGCCGGGCTGGGGTTATCGCCCTCGGAACGGCAAGGCCCGCTCTTGAAGCCATGTCGGCGTATGCTTTGACCGCATCTTCAACCGAATGGGGGGGGATATGCCCCCCTTTAGGGGGGCTAAGGGGGGTAGTTTTTTCTTTTGGGGTTTGGGGGATTTCTTTTTCATTTCCGGCGTCACAAACGTCACTGAGCGTAACGGGTGACGCTTTGTTACGCCTGTAACGCTCCTGCCGAATGGCACCGGCGGAACGCTGCTTGGGCGTATGGTCTTCCATATCCGCAACAGCCGCGACGATGTCGTCTGGCGTCATGCCGGATGACAGCATGTGCTTCACGGCTGTTGCTATGACGCCCATTATTCCACAGGCTCCCGCGTTGTTCTGCGCTTACCCGTCGAAGGTACAACCCCTTGAATCCGCTTAGAAGAAAAACCGCCCCTATGCACGGTTTCCACAGGCTTTGCACAAACCTGTGGACGGACAACTCCCCACGCTTCCAGGACTCTGATAGGCTCATCGCGGCCGAACGTGACGGCGTGGTTGATCTCCAAAGCCGAGCACATTGACGCAAAGGTTTTCTGCTCTTCCGACAACTTCCCCTTATCGGCTTTTAGTTCAATGAAGCCGACAGGAAGTTCCGGTGAAAGAACGAGCAGATCAGGCAACCCTTTCGTAAGCCCATGCTGGCCGCGCGCGTCTTCATTGGGGATCGTCGCCACCAGCGTCCCCGGCAGCCCGCAGGTCCGCCAGTGCGCGATGACAGCGGCATGGATCGCCTTCTCGGACGCGTGCAGCCGTATCGCCGTGTGTACGGTTCTCTCGGTCATGCGGCCTCCTCGGGGAAGAGAGGCTGCTGTATTGCTGGGGGAGCTTTGGACTGCTCTAGGAACATGTCAGGCTGAGCGTAGGCCTTCCGAATGCGCTCGCAGGCGATGTCGAAATAGCCCTCGTCTATCTCAATGCCGATGAACTTCCGGCCAAGCTTGACGCAGGCGACGCCGGTGGTTCCGCTGCCCATGAAAGGGTCGAGAATGGTCTTTGCGTCCGGGAGTTGCTGAAGGCTCCAGACCATGACCTCGATAGGCTTCTGCGTCGGGTGCTGCGCGCCTTCGACAAGCAGAGCAACGCGGTTTTGGGTGAAGATGCGCAGCGCCCCGTCGCGGCTCGTATAGGCAAGCTCGCCGTCCGACTGATTGATCCGCTGACCCTTATCCCAAACCAGCCATTTTCCTGCCGCCGGCAGATAGTCAGCGAAGTAGTTCCCGCCCCAGATGATCTGGTCAGTTGACATGTCGAGCATTGCTTGGAAAACATCGGCCGGCGGCCTTGAAGCGTCCCAGCCCTTGAACTCATAGGCTTTGCGCCCGCCATTGCCGCCGGTGGTCTTCTTCTGCCCGTCGCGGCCAATCCCATAAGGCGGATCGGTAACGACAGCATCGACCTTGCCGAGCGTCGGCAGGATTTCGAGGCAATCGCCCAGATACAATTCGCAGGAGCCTATGACTTCTTTCCGGCGCCATGGTTCAGACATGCGCGCCTCCTGAATTAGGCCGCCTGTAGGCGCGTTCACACGTCCGGCAGACGCGGCTGCCGCTCTTGTTGACCCGAAGATTCTCTCCAGAGAGCGGATGCCCGACGTGGCAGTGCGTCAGTTCTTTACGACGTTTCGCGGCAGCCAATACCCCGCGCTGTCTAACGTGTTCGGGGATCGGCCTAGTTTTGCCCTTGATGGAATGTTGGTAGCATTTGCGGGAGCAAAACTTGTTGTGGCCCTTCTCGATCTCTCGGCGTTTACGCCAAAATTCGGAGCCGCATTGATTACAGGCGAACGTTCCGCCGGACCGTTTTGCAGCCGCCACTCTCAAGCGACGCTCAGCCGACCACACAGTACCCGACGCTCCTTGGCCACCATCTGTGACGTTCAGCAGCCCGTCGAATTGCGCAACCCAATGCTGCTCACGCTGACTCCGCGTCGCATCGTCGCCGTCACAGTGCTCAAGCACCTCGACCCGAAAGCCGGTGTAATTTGCCCTTATCCATCCATGGATCGGCAGCGGGCTTCCGGCCCTAGCGTCGAGAACGTGACCGCGTATCCGATTCCTCAAAGATTGGCTGGTGCTGCCCACATACACCGGCGCCTCTGATCCTATGGGGAGGATGGCGTATATGATGACTGTCTTCTCGTACCCGACGAACTCAACGCGGATACCAGCGCACTCTCCAATGATGACTTCGCGCCGGATCATGCGGCCCGCCTCGCCTGCTCAATGCAGCCCTGACAGGCCTGTCCTTCGTTCACGCAGGGTTCGATGTCTCTCCAGTCCTCTTGGGAGCGGCGTCCCGTCCTGTTCATCGAGGCGCAGCGGTTCATGCAGACAAGCCTGACGGCCGACTGCATGTCCGGCTGGAGCCAGGACACCAGGGTTGAGGGAATGGGGCGCATATCGATCATGCGGCCTCGCGAGGACGGTTGATCGAACCAGCGGACCTATTCGACCTCGCCTTCGGTGGAAGGTATCCAGGCGGCGCCATGAGAACGGCATAATCTCCCGGTGAGAGTGGATAGCCGGGAACCATCGTCCAGCCTGTTGCTATCCGTTCTGAGAACTCACGAAGGGGAACGAGGTCCATTTCGGGGCGGGGCTTGCGGGCGGTCATCAGCTTCCCTGGCTCCCGCGAAACAGGCAGATTGTCCGGCCGTCTTCAGCGCCAGCAACCGAACACCAATGCGTCTCGCCATCAGGACTGGAGCGGACGCGGCTATCGGTGTAGGGTATGACCTCGCCGGTTCGCTTGATGACGTAGCCCTGCGGGGTTTCAGCGACGGAATCGGACGGGACTTGCCGGCAGTCGAATCCCGCGCAGCACGAAAATGGGTAGCTCCACCCGTCCGGCTTCGAAGCAGTCGGCAGAGCATCATGCGCTCTCGCCTCCGCAAAGACGACGGAGGACGCCATGATGGCACCGGAGAGTATCTGTATCGCTTGAGAGAGGTATCTGCAGGAGGGAGTCATGCCGCCCTCCGAATTGCGAGGCCGCCCCATTGCGCAGCCATAGCCTGCGCAATGCCTGTGAAAGTCACCGATCGCAGCCGCTTCCTGTCCGGGCCGGGCGGCATGCGAAACACCTTCTGCTCCCGTCCGGAAACGACATCGGAAGGCTGGAGCAAAGGAAGCCCGCGAAGCCACAGGCAGGTGGCCTTGGTCTCGCCGTGGCCGAACTGCCAAGGCTGGATCATCTGCGAAGGATCGGGTATTCCGAACAAACGTTTCGGGTGTCCCAGCATGACGGGGTTTTCGACGCAGACCATCGGCGCCGGGGCGTTCAGCAGAAGCAGGAAGAACTGCGCTGCCGCCCCCATCCTCGCCCACCTGTCCGGCTCAGGCCCGTTTTCGGCCTTCATGCCGGCGTACAGATGCTTTGCCCCGCTGTTGGCGAGGTAGGTGCATTCCGGGTGCGCGATGATGATGTCCCACTTGCC
>ERZ869925.398-NODE-398-length-32958-cov-28.958210_pt1 | contig 32958 bp, 52 predicted proteins | sample MGYA00579311_ERZ869925 | MGnify/ENA primary metagenome ERZ869925 (study PRJEB32216, sample SAMN09231817) | wastewater metagenome | place: USA: Maryland | collected 2016-07-30 | study: EMG produced TPA metagenomics assembly of the PRJNA472060 data set (Reclaimed...
GCTTTTAAATGTAGAACTGCTGTTGGTGATATAGTACCAATACCTACGTTTGCCGTATTATCTATAGTCATTGCAACTACACGACCTTTTGAAGGATTAGACACACCGAAATAGATTGGCCATGAATTAGTATTTGCATTTCCTGTTATAGTTGAAAAGAAGTTCCAAGCGTTAGCTGGCAATGAAGCGCTACCTGTGCCAAATGAGAACGCATGAGAACCTCCAGCATCAGTTGATGAATCAGTCAATCGAAGTGCTGGGGCTAAAGATGAACCTGCTGCAGGTCTTAGACTGACTATAGATGTACCAGAATATATTGGTTGAATTACAAATTCTGACCCACCACCTGCTACCGTGGAGTTGTATTTTAGTGCAGCACCTGCACCATTTCCAATAGTTAAGTCTCCATATACATCCAATTTATTTAATGGTGTTGTTGTTCCAATGCCTAACCGATTATTAACTTCATCATAAGCAGAAGTGCCAAAGAGTATTTTACCTTTTGTGGCGTGTGACGTTGATGATAGTGTTAAGTTGTTCCCACTCAAAGTTCCACCGACTAATGTTGTACCACCAGAAATACCTACGTTATTTTGTAAATAACCAGATAAACTACTTGATGTTACAAATCCACTATCATTAGTTAAATCTGATGTTTTTGTTGGTACTGCAATAGTCCAAGTTCTATCTGCTGATAAATCATATGTTGTTCCATTGATAGTTAATGTACGTGTATTTGGTACGTAAGCACTTAAATCTGGACTTGCAACTTCTACCCATTCTCTATTTTTACGTGCATAGTATTTATTATCTTTTGGAGCTTCTTTTATCATTGAACCAAAACCAATACGATTATCTCCTTGTATAAATTCTGGTAGATTTTTAATAGCACTTGCATCTAATCTAGACTCTTCTGTTAGAGATTCTAACTTTTCTACAATTTGTTCTGCGGTATCTGGTGATCCATCTCTACCATCTTTACCATTTCTACCATTTATTCCTGGGTCTCCTTGTGGTCCTTGTGGTCCTTGTGGTCCTTGTTTCCCCTCTGGTCCTTGTGGTCCTTGTTTACCATCAAAATAATCTTTACCTTTTACTGGAGTTATTTTATTAAGGAAACTTTTTACTTCTTCATCAGTAAAATAGTCTTTACCTTTTTGTGGAGTATCTCCTTTTTCACCTTTTAATGTGATCATCTCAACACCATTTATTTTAGAAATTTCTACTTCTTTTTTATTCTCTTCTTTATCTTGAATTTCTTTTAATTGATCTCTAAGTTTTATTTCGTCAGAAATTGAATCAATTTTACCTATAACAGTGTCTACGTTCTCAGTAATATCAATAAACTCCTTTGCAAGAGCTAATTCTTTACCATTTTTAAGTTCATCTGCTTTCAACAGTAATTTTTTAATATCTTTTGGCATAAGTATGTTTGTATTAATTAAACCGCACTATCATATACAGAGTATATCTGTATATTGTAGTATTGTCTAGACTGTGGATAAGTTACCTTGACTAATTTACTATACTTTTATATAGTTTTTATATGATACTATTTATATTCATAATAATACCATTTTTAGCAGGATATCTTTTTGGAATCACAGGATTCTTTATTGCTTTTTTTCTGACTTGGTTTTGTCTACGATAACACTTCCACTCTCAATTAGTGCTGCTTTTTTCTTTGATTCTTTAGCAATATCATTTAATAATTTTTGAGTTTCTGGTGATACATTTTTGTTTTTAATTTCATTTACAACTGTTTTAATTTTATTAACTGGTTGTGATGATAGTAAATCACTAAATGCTAATCTGAATGATGGACTTTCGATTATTTTCTTACCTAGATAAAGACCTACACCAACTGCTGGGTTAAATGTAGCTCCACCACCGAATAATACAATGTTATCACTGAGTGATATTTTTTGTCGTGTTAAATCTCTTGTAGAACGTGTATTAATTGCATCTTCAATAGCATATGATGTTTGAATATCATTGTTCAACTGTTTAATATCAGTTGCACCTTGAGTTGCTTTTGTAACTTCATCTTCAATGAATGTTTTAATACCCGAACGAATATTATCTAATCCACGTGCTGTAGAACTTGATTTAGTATCTCCAATTTTTGAATAAATATTTGAATTAGAATCAATCAAATCTTTAGCTTTTTGTACATCTTCTAGTGTAAAATTAGTTTTAGAACGTAGATTTCTTATTTCATCTGCTACAGTTTCTAATCCTGCTACACCATCTACTCCCTCTAGGATTGTATCTAAACCTTTTACAACTCCAGGTACTTGTTCTGGTGTATATGTACTACTAACTTTTGCAATTTCTGAATTGCGTAATTCTTTTGTTGATGCACGTTTTTCTTTGAGTGCATTTGCAATTTCTTCTGGTGATGATTTAAGTAAATCATTTTTTACAATAAACTCTGTTACATCATTACCTGTTTTTTTACCTTTTTTACCGATAGTAACTAAATCACCCTGTGTCAAATCTAATGCTTTAACTACTTGGTTTTTCTGTAAATCACTTACTGTTGGAACTATATCTCCAGCAACTCTACCAACAAAACTATTCTGTGCTACGTCTTTTATTTTACCTGCACTTTTAGTAATAGCATTTATTGGTTCTACTGCTTGTGATACTTTTGATAATTTATTTGCTGCATTTGATATTTCTGCAATTTTAGTTATATCTCCAACTTTTGATGTAATCGCAGCACCACCAGATAATACTGATGCTAAATCTGCTAACACACCAACTGGGTCTTCAATTACTGTTTCTTTTAATTTATCCATTGAACCATATCTATCAGTAACAAATTTACCTACTTGGTTTATTGCTTGTAGCTCTGGTGAATCAGTTGCTTGTAGTTTACCACTAGCATCTTTTTGTAACTCTGGCATACCAGCTGCAATTCTTTTCTCATTAGCTTTTTGTAAAAGAGATTGACCAATATCTGTATTCTCTAATGCAAGTTCACCAATTTTAGCACCAACACCTTTAGCTAATGTACCTAATGATTTAACTGTTTGTACTGGACTGGTTACTGCTTGTGTAACATTTTTAGTTAATTCAACTGCTGAGCTTGGTACGTTACCAACTGTTTTTAATGCACCACCTATAATACCCTCTTTACCTGTTGCTTGGAATGTAGCCTTATCTGAACCTGTCATTGATACTTCTTTTGGTGTTTCTGGCTGGTCATTTAATCCCTCAAGTTTATAGCCACGTGAAACTAACGCATTAATAACATCCTCTGGATTAGAACCTTTTGGTGCGTTGTTCACAATAGCTTTTACTTTGTCTTTTGTTAAATATTTTTCCATATTATTTTCCCATTAAGGTATCTAAATAACTTTTCACTGATACAGTACTTCCAGTAACTGTTGGTAATGCTACATTATCAATATAATTATCTAGTGGGTCTGTGTTATAAGCTGAACCTGAACCAAGTATAGAGTTTTGTAATACACCATCACGTAATTCTTTTTTCTGTTGTAGTGTAGCTTCATCATCATTTAATGATGGGAAGTACTGAGCACGTGCATCAGCAAATTCTGATGGACTAATTGATGCTCCAGATTCTTTACGTAATTTAGCAGTAATGAAACTTCTCATGGCCAAACCTACTTGTCTTTCTTCTGGTGTTAATACTGCATTTGCTAACTGACTATTAGATTCAAGTAATTTAAATTTAGCATAATTTAATGATTTAAATGTTTCTGCATTTGTATCAATTAATTTATTAGCTTGTTCAAATCTTTTAGCGTAACCAGCATTTTCAATTTGTTGTGGTGTAGGTGGTTTTCCTGCACCTGGTAATTTAGATGCTTCTGTATCTGCTTTAGTTTTAGCAATAGATGCATATTTCTCAGATAATGTAGCCTGTTTTAATGCTCTATCAAGTGGGTCACTAGCATATTTACCAGCAATTTTAATAGCTTGGTCAAATGCTCCAGGTTTAGTAGTATCAATAGCTGATAGTTGGTTTAGTAATCCTACTCCACCACCATATTGAGCAACATTTAGTTTAAGTTGTTTAATTTGCTGTTCAACTTCTTCTTGTTTTTTGTATTCACGCTCTTTTTTAGCAGTGATTTCTCCATATTCTCGTTGATCAAGCATTTTAAGAGCTTCAAGGTTTGCACGACTCTGTTCCAATTTCATTTCAAGTTGTCTATCTGCAATAGATGCTGCTGTATCGTAATTACGATTAGCTGCTGTCTGTAGGATAGCTAGGTCAGCTTGTTTAGATAATGATTGTCGTGTTAATCTATCTGCCTCAATACTTATTCCACTAGCCAATGCTCCTTGCATATTTTTTTGTAGGTTTTCAATTTGTCTACGATTAGCAAGTTGTTCTTGTTCAATTTGTGAAGTGTATAGGTCAGATTGTTTTTTTGCTTTATCTTGTTCTGTTCTATCAATAGTTGATGAAATATATCCACTCTCTTTCAATGCTTGTAGGTATGCATCTTGCTGTGGTGTTTCTGATTGCTTTTGGTTTTGTTGTACAACTCCCTCCATAGCACCTTGTAATCCACCATATGATTGTGGTTTCTGGTCAGGTAATGGTATAGGTGTAACATCTTTTAATTTTCCTGATGTTATTGTATCTGATGGTGGTGTTGTAGAACCATATTTTGCTACTGCTGCTTGAGTTAATGGACCATACTTGCTATCTACTTTTAGATTAGCACCTTTAGCATTTAAACTAGCTTGTAGGTCTGCTACTGCTTTGTTTTGGTTTCCATATTCTGCTGTAGTAGTGTTTGCGTTGAACTGTGCCATAATGTTATTATACCATTTTTATTGTTTAGATGGTAGATGATATTTGTTATCTATTGATAATTCTTCGACCCTTACGCTTACTCCACGTAATTCTATTTTTAATTGAATAAATTTACCTGTTGCTCCTATGTTTTCTGAAATAAATCCTTTTTCAGCATTGTTATCAGCATAAGATATTGTTTTCCATTTGGTCCAATTACGTGTTACAAATTTACATTTATCACCTGATGTATAGTTCTCAAATGATTCATCTATTGTAATGGTATATGTACCTGCATTTTCTGATATATCAGTTATGTGTGCGAGCATACCACCACCTGCACCTTTTAGAATTTCTACTTCGTCACCAATACTTGTATCAGCGAGTTCTGTTGCAGTTGATGTAAATGTAGTTGCAGAAGTCCATGTTCCTGCCCAATTAGCTAAGTTAATGGTTTCTTTCATATCATCTACAGTTCTGTATTTGATAATTATTTTATCTAACTCTGATTGCATTGGTGAGAACTTTAATGTTACCAAATTAAACTTGTCTAAAACATTTTGTGATGTAATTTTAGGTGTAATAAAGTAACCTCGTGCCTCTACTCCAACTGATATACTTCCTAACATTCCATCTGAGCCCGTTAGTGTTCGTTGTGGAACTTCTCCACCCCAGATTAGGTCATAACCATACTGTGAATCTGGTGTAGGGATAGTAATTAATCCAAGAGCCATTGTACGTTCAGTATATGTTTGTCCAAAGTCGTAATTTGGGAAGAAAACTAATTGTTGAGAGATACTACCAGTTGATGTCAGTGTAATTCCAGTACCTGCAAGTGCATTTGCTTTAGTTGTAGCAAGTTTAATAGTTGTTGCAGACAATTTAATAACAAAATATTTAGTTTCATTTGTTAATCCACCAATAAGCGAAATTCCTTTTCGATAATAAACTTCTGTACCAGTGATTGGTGCTGAGGTAACTGTAATAATACTTGTTCCAGTATCTACATTTGATGTAGCAATAGTTTCTGTATATACCATTGAGTTAGATAGTGAGTATTTGTGATACAAACCTACATTATCATCATAACACCAAACCCCATCTGGTTGATTTGATTCTCTTTTTGAGTTGTTTTCTTGGTTGTTGAATAGAATATAGATAACATCACCATTAGATTTCATTATATTTTTGTATAATCCAATGTTTGTTACGTCAGTTAATACTCTGTTTGTGTAGTAAATAGGAAAAGCATCTAGCATTGTGAATCCTGCACCATTATATCGCAATAATGCACCATCTCCAGTAAGTATAACTACTGAATCTTTATGAACACAGATAGAAAAGATAATATTTGAATCTACTTCATATGCTTGTTGTGCTGCGTTACCTTGTCCATTCCATACAAACAAACAAGCTTTACCACTATAATTATGTTTAGTTGCTACATATAACTGTTGGTTAAAATAAACCATTCCAGTGATCATGTAATCAGACAATATTTGTAGTGTGTTAGCTAACACCGGTGTTGCTGTAAGTGGATTGTTATAAATCTTTACTGAGTTTACATCAGCTACTGCAATCGCAGCGAGTGATAACATACCAACAATAGGGTGTTGTGACTGTGAAGTGTTAGTTAATGTTATGTTTGTATCTACAACACGATATCCTACTGATAATGTAGGATCATAATATGATACTGAGTTTTCGTCACTGAATGGCATTTTACCACCAAACCATATAGCATCTGATTGAATACCTCCACCAACTGTACCTAGACTATCAGTGAATGCTGTTGGTTTTTCTGCTAGAGGTCGAATGTTGATTGTAAATGGACTGTCCCATGTTTGAGTAAAATATGAACTATCAAAAGGTAATATAACTGCTGGGTTATTGAAATTACTTGTTGACTGGTCAATTACTGCACGTGGTGAACCAGATAACCGCAAATAACCTTTGTTATCAAAAGTTATGTTTTTGGTTACAGATATATTACCCATTAAATCTGAGTCATTACCTTGTTTCCACTGTCTAGATTGTTGGTTTGGTATATTAATTGCCATATTATACGTTTAGTTTAATTGGTGTTCCTGCTTTATCTCTCCAATATAAATCACCTGCTGAATCCATATAGAGTAATCCGTTTTGACCACCCTCAGTTTCCCCAACTCCAAATCTTATACCTCCATCTACACCCTCTTGTGTATAAAATCTTTGCCAAATAAATTGTTTAGAACCTAGATAAACTGGTCTATAAATAATAAATACTGCACCAGATACACTTGAACTCCATGTTCCTGATATAGTAATTACATTTGATGTATTTGATGAAATTGTTTTACAATCCGTAATTGTACCTGATGAATTAATTATATTTATTAAGCATCCTGCTAGTTCATTTGTTGTAAAGTTATATCCATCTATGGTTACTGTAGAACCTCCTGCTGTTACTGATATTGTAGCACCCTCTAAAGGAGATACTGCTGGACCTCTTAATGCTGTTATTAATGATTGAGTACCATTTGGTTTATGTGTGTAGTTTACTTGTAAACCATCATACTTATTTGTAAATCCCTTATTATCATTTTTTGATAGAGAAGTTGCAAATCCTATTGCCTCTCTAGAAGTACCAACATCTATTGTCGGTACTTGAACCATTTGTTGTAAACCAACATTTAATGATTGGTCACCATCTAAACTAATATTTTTGCGTAACAAATTAGTACCATCTACATTTGAATGTTGATGTTTAGAATAGTCATACTTGAATTGCTTTAATTCATTTTCAAGTTGAGTTATTTTGTTTACTAATTCTTCGTTAGTCATAATGATTAAAAGATTACTTCTGTAGCACTGATTGCTTTAATGGTGTTTGTAGTGAAAATGTTATCTGTAATAACTAAAGCACCACCTGTTGGTAAATATGCCGCACCTGCTGTTAATCCACTTTGATTAGCATCAATACCACGATAAGCAACTGCTACTTGTTGTCCAGCACTGACTGTAGATTGAGCAAAACCAATAAAGTTATTAGACATCCCGTAAATCCAAACGGTTACTGTTGTCGCAGTTTCTTTAATTGCGATTGGGTAATTATTATCTAATAGTAAACAAGTATCGAAGTTTGCTGACGTAAATTCTTTAATTGAAGTAGAGCTTAGTGTTAAGGTTGTACCAGAACGTGTAATTATTTTTACATCATTATTGCTTCCATCAAATAGATATGAACTTGTAGTATCTTTAAATATAATTGTACTACTTAAACCTGTCGATACAACTAGACCAGTACCTGGGGTTGGTACAGTACCTGAAACTGAAAATGCTACGATATTATTACTATTTCCACCAGCTGTAATACCTGTACTAACAATATACACATCTGTTGCGGGTGATATTATTGTGATAGGTACATTTGAATTTACTGATGTTACCGATGTTGTTACCTCTGAACCTAAAGTGATTGTGGTACCTGAAATTGTACCAACTTGTGAATAGATATTAGGATCACTAGCTGTAACCAATACAAATTTATCTGTTCCAATTTTTCTGATTGCCTCCAGTGCTGTGAAACTTTGGTTTACTGCACCCAGTGCAACTGGTGTACCGAATGTCGCTACTGTACCAGAAACTGTAAATGCTAGTATTCTTGAGTTTGCTGATGTTCCTGCCTTATAAACAAATACACCTTTATCAGTACCAATTGTCTCAGAAATAAATGCTGAGCTTGTAGTTAATGTTGATGCTGCAGTTGTTGCGGTTGCTTCTGTACCAAAAGTAATTGTGGTACCTGATACAGTACCTACACGATATTTAATAACAGTAGTACTTGCATCAAGTAAATAGAAAACTATGAACTTATCTGTATCTAATTTACATATACAAGCAATTTGTAAAACACTACCTATTGCATATGGTGTTATTGTTGTTGCAGCTACTGCTGCTGTTCCTAATGTCAATACATTTGTTGATGTGTTTATGGAACCTACTTGTGCGTATAATGTACCCGAAGAATCTGTACTATCTGTAATTGATACAAATTTATCACCGCCGATTGCACAAGTATTCTTTTGTCGTAATCCTACTGAACTTGTATTAGGTATACCATGAGATGTCGAATTAATAGATAGATTACTCGGAGCTACATAATTATCAATCAAGTTAGCGATACCTACTGGTTGTCCCAATGTTAATGTTGTACGTGATGTAAAGTTTTTAAGAAATTGACCAGGTTGCCCTACTCCAAATGCTGATGCTAATACTTTCTTTTTAGTGTATGATGCTGAACTATCTTCAATTACAAGAATGTCGGCAGCTTCTGGCGCTACTTTTTGTGTAAATGTGTTTAGATCACCTGCTGCACGTTTTAATTGTGCATCGTTAGTTACACTTCCTAATCCTACATCAGTAGCGGTGATACCAGTTGGTGAACTCATTACTGCGTTATTGATTGTTGGACTTGTTAATGTTTTGTTTGTAAGTGTTTGTGTAGCTGTTTTACCTACTGCTTTATCTGCTCCAGTAACTTCACTTAATTTGTAATCGTGTGAAGTAGTTACTGCTGAACCATTTGCACCTACTTTTGCTTGTAAGGCCTCAATAGCATCATTAGCATTTGCGTGCTGTGATGCATGACTAACAACTGCAACTTTATCTGTTGCCGTTGGATTTGTTAAGGTATCTAAACCTGTTGGGAATGCTGTACTCATAGTGATTTAATTACATTGGTAATACTTGTAGCTGTTCCAAGACCCTCATAGAGAACATATAGGTTACTTAATGGTTCTAAATCTGAGTCGTACTCAAGTTCAGTTTCATCATATGCCCATCCACCTCCATCAGCACCTAGTGCTTTTTCAATATTATTCCAAGTTGCCATATTATATACTGTTAATTGTTTCGGAAGTTATGACCGACTGCTCATCTCTTGCTCGATTCTTGTAATGTTTTTGTATATCTTTTTCCATAATCATTAGTTCATCTCTCAATGTAACTAGATTAGATAATCCTTTACGATACGCATACTGATATGATGGTCGTAATGCTAGATATTCATGGAATAATCCACTGAATCCAGGCTTTTTTGTTGTGTCATTTATTGTAAAGTATGAACTCTCACGATTGATAAATACTTTTAAACCATTTGTGTAACCATAGTCTGGAATTACATCTAGTAAGATTCCATTACCTGTTTTATCGTATCTTGTTGGTTTACCTGTAAGGTTTTGACCGTTATAGAATGATTCCATACCCTCATCAGATTGCATATCAACTGGATCTAATTCATAGTATCTACCATTTTCATCTGCAATCATTACTTTATAGATATCAAGAATGATATTACCTTGCTGGTCCTCTGTGAATGTATAATCACGTTGGTTTTGTACTAATGCTGTTGTGATAATTGGATAATCAGTGTGATTACTGTCGTCATACTGCCAGCGACCACTACTTTTGAATATAATCTCAGTGATTTTATCTAGTGCTAGGTTAATATCTCTAGTTTTAGATGCTACTGGGTAAGTATATTCATCAGTTGAACAATTATCATCAATAGTTTCCAGTATTTGTGTGTATGTTAAACTCATAATTTTAGTTAATTAATTTGCTAATACTTACCACCATCATTTGATAGTGGTAAAGTTAGAAAACTAAGCAGGAACGATAGCTGTTGCGTATGCTCCGATTGCTGTTCTACCCTCTCCCATCCATCCGATTGTGTTATCAATCTTTGTGAATGTGTGGATTTGTGTGGCAGTCAAAAGATACTGTTTAGTACCATCTGAATCCTGTGCGTTAATCTTTTCATTACTTGATGCTGGTGTGCGAACATTAGAGTTTGCTGCACCTGCAATTACAGTAATAACGTGACCATTTGGAACTAATGCAAGTGATGGTAGTACAAAAAAATCTGATGTACCATTTACATTGGCCCCTACTTTAACCACTTTAACTCCAGGAGTAACAGTGTTTGCTGCACCTTGAGCTGAGTTAGGAAATACATCCTGTGGTTCAAGTTCTAAACCTTTTGCTTTCGCAAATGCTGGGAAAATTCCTGACATATATTTTATAGTTTAATCTAATAATAGTTCCGACTATAAAAGTTATGCAACTAGGATATCGAACAATACTGGAACCATGTTAGCAAAAGCTTTGAATTTGTAGTCTACTCGAGATTCCAAACCAACTCCTGAAATTTGAGCTGCAGATACTACATCATATGGGTTCATGATTTCTGTCATAAGACCATAAGTAGATTTTACGATACCAACTGTAAGAGCTTTTTTAACACCACCAAATACGTGACCTGCTGTGTGTTTGTTAGATGAGTAGTGTTCAACTCCCAAGTAACGGAATCCTTGTTTGATACCATTTTTCAATACGTCATCAGCAGTAGAGAATCCTTGTGCTGCGGCATATTTTTGTACTTTTTCGAAATCAGCTGCACGCCAGATAATGAATGCACCATCTCGTTCCATTACCGCATCTCCGTTAGCTTCACGAATTTCTCGTTGCATACCAGTGATGATGTCATCAATGTTAGATTCAGAAACTGTGATGTTTCCAGCTGCTCCACCGATTGCTGAGTTATCAAAATCTGTGAATTGAGCGTGAGATGCAAGCATAGCAGTTTCGATAGCTTCGTTTAATTTGATAGCCATGTTGTCTGCAATTTCCATCCAGTCTGAGAATGTTTTTTGTGCAAGATCTGCTCGGTCAATGTGCATAGCTGAGATTTTGAAATCTGAGATAACCACAGTGTCGTCAGTTGTTGCAACTGCTACTGATGTATATCCAGCACCACGTGTTCCTGTTGCTACAGTAGCATCAGTTAGGTAAGGATTGTGCAAAGTGTTTGCATTAGTGTAGATTACTTTACAAACTTCTTTCCACTTGTTGTTTTCTGATAATCGTTCTTGTAGTTTTGTTTCAAACTCTTCTTTATAGGTAATAGCCAAAATATTTTAATAGTCTTATATCCTACAATTAAATACGCTATAATTTTGTTAATATGCTAACAACATTATAGCATATTTAATTGTAAAAGAACTTCGACTGATTATGTTAATAATTCTTATAATTATGAGTTATAGAATTGTCCACCAGATTTAGCTTTTTGCATTCGTGCATTAACTACTTTTCTTCGTAATTCAACTTCACTAGCTGGTGGTAATTCACCTTTAGCAATCCAGTAATCAACAGTATTACGTGCTGAGTTACCTGAACGATTACCACTTGATGGATTAGCGTCAGTTGTTTTGTTGATTTCTCGAAGTTCATTTAGTTCTGCTTTGAAATACTTTGATTCAATAACATCTTCAAGTGCTTTTCCTGTGGATTTCATAACCTCTTGTACTAATCCAAATTCATCTGCACCTTTGATACCACTTGCAATCAAGTAAGCTTTCTGAGAATAATCTAATGCTCCTTTTTTGCTTGTTTTCTTTTCCTCAGTAGAGATTCCAAGCTTTTTCTCTAACTGTGCTTTCATTCTGGTTAAGCGTGCAAGCTTCGCTTCTGGAGATTCTTTTTGTTGTTCTTGTTGAGAATCATCTGATTCAGATTCCTCATCCTCAGTTTCTTCAACTTCTTCTTCAACTTCTACGATATCTTCAGTATATTCGTCATTAGGCATAATGATATGTTTTGTTTAGTCATTCAGTAAGGAATGATACTTTTGTTTGTAAAGTAATTTTTGGGAGGAATTATAACCTGTATGTTATCGGTAGATAACTGTAACATCTGCTGTACCACCAATGGTTAAGTACAACCCTGTGTTAAATCCAATTCCACCTAGTTCAATATATCGTTCACCTGCTGCTAAAGTAATTGTGTTGAAAATTACAGTAGTTGCTGCTGATGTATTGTCCCAGAACTTAAGAGTTCCTGAAATGTGAGAGTTAATAACTACTCCAGCTAGTGAACCCGCACCTGTTTTAATCAAACCTGATGCTGAAATATTTTTATATTTGTTCATAATTAGATTGCGTCATTGTAAGGAGATTCAACTGGTTCATCTTTCTTATCTGACTTTATTTTTTTAAGTTGAGCAAAAGCTTGTTCAACAGTATTTACGCCCTCGTATTGTCCCCGTAATTCTTGACCTAATACTTCGTTAGTTACTTGATTACCATTTTGGTAAGCAGTAGCTAGTAGGTTATAAGCTTGGTTACGTGGTTCAAGTTTCTCACCTTTTTTCAATGCTCCAGCGTAATATACTTGTGCTAATAATACTTTTCGTACCGCTTCATACATAACTTCGTCTTTGCATAAAGCTTCAATTTTTTCAATTTCTAAATCAGTTAGGTAATCTTTCATGTTATTTTTTATTGATTAGGTTGTCCTGTCGTTGCAGGTTGGTTAATATCTTGCTGTGCAGGTTGATCTGCAGATGGTTGTGCTTGGATAGCTGTTGTAATAGGCGTAAAGTCTACTGCACTTAATCCAGAGTTTTCGAGTAACTGGTTGAATAGTTTACTCATACCTGGAATCTGACTAAATGCTGTAGGGTTCTGCATAACTGTTCTAATAAGATTAGTAAGTTTATCAGCGTTTTGTGCCATATTAGCTTGTTTACCTTTAATGTTTACATAAACATCCATAGGTATATCCTTAAGCTCATCTTTCATTACTTCAAAGAATTTACGATTTCCTTTTTTCATGAACTCTTCACGTTTAACTTGTTTTAGTGCCTCACGTTCTTGTTTTGTTGGTACGATACCAGTAGTTAATATCTTTTCTGATATCTCTTCCTCAACTTCGTTAGTAATAATCTTTTCACAAATATCTGTAATCTCTTCAAGTGATAACTCTTCTGAGAATGTAAGACCATTGTTCATTTCTTTTACTAACATTTTTAAGAACCAATCACGATAGAGTACGTCAGCAAAGAATGTTGCAATCTTACCTTGTCTAAACTCATGTATTCCTTGTCCTTGCTGTACTACAAGCGATTGTAGTGCAAATGGTGTACCAGATACTGGGTTAGTTCCAAGTTGTGCATCACTAGCTGAACCGAGAACACGTGCATCATTTTCAAGTGATATTTGGTAATTAGTAAATGCAGGTAGGTTTTGTACGTTCCCGTCTACTTTAGTAATTGGCTTGTTATCCTCGTGTTTAATGATTGTGTTAGCAGGTAATTCTGTTAGATCTTGGTCTGCTAATTCATCACTTGATGATTGGAATACTGTAATGGCTGCATCAAGAAGTTTTTTAATCTTTTGTGCTGAGTAGTTGGTCCATACTTGAGGTTCAAATAAGGTTTCTACGATTGAGCGACCACAAGCTCTACCAAATACTGGTTCAATAACTAGAGATTTAAAAGTTTCATCTAGTGGTTTATCTTTACCTTTGTACAATGTAACTCCACTTGATAAATCTTTATCTACTCCTGTAATTGATACAATGTGTAGTTGATGTTCATATTCAAATGGTGATGCGTTTTCATCTAACCATGATTTAGGTAAGTAGCCACGTAATTCATAAACTTCAATGTATTTACCTGGTGTTTTTACTTTACTATCATTGTGATTAGGTTGTACCTTTTCTTCAATAGATTTAAGTATTACTTCATCAATAGCATCTGCATCCCATTTACCTTTGTAGGTTGTAAGTTGTGCTGGTGTGTACTGGTGTTTAATAGCGATTGGGCCTGACATAATATCTGTTTGATCACAGAATGCTATTTTTTGTAAAGGTACTAATTCTGGTCGAACAGTGTTTATATTCTTTACTAATACTAGGTCATAAACAATAGAACTGGTTACTACTTCATCAATGAATGTATCTAGTTCATATTTTCTAGCCCATTTAGGGTGATATTTCTTTACAAGGAATGATTTATAGTTCTCATCAATGTTATCAACGTAAGGAACAATGTCTTTTACATCAAATCCCTCTGAACGTTTAGCTACGTTAATGATAGGTGTAACAATATCTTTGTAAGGTCGTAATCCGTCATTCTTTCCTTTGTGATACCAACCATTAGATACGTTTGTACATCTCTCTATGTATTCCGACATATTCCAGTCAGTACTATCTGTAATTGGAACACGTACTGTTTTGTAATTGTTTATCTCTGTTACGATATAATCGTATACGTTTTTAAGTTCCATATTACTTTAAGATTAGTCTATTAAGGAATACTCTACGATATAGGTTATTCCTCATAAGCTGTTTTCCAATAAATGCTGGTAGTGCAGATTCATATGTCTTACCATCTTTTTCAACCTTTATAATTATTCTAGTTTTTAACATTGTAGGTTTTAATGCAAAGATAGCTGAATCTAAATCGTTTGTTTCAACAATGTATTCATTATCATTGAATTGCATAGTAAGTTTATAGTCAAAAGTTTCTTTTTTAGCTGGTTTACTTACTACTTTTTTCGTAACCTTTTTAGTTGTATCACTTGTTACTTTTTTCATAGGTGTATTATACCATAATTTAAATTAGATAGCACTATTATTTTCGTTTTTCTTTTTCATTAATGGATAATTCTTTTGCATTGGTGCTTTTGCATAATATGTTTGATATGCAAGACTATCTAAAACGTCATCATGTTGTCCATTTGGGAATACTCTCATCTCATCAATAAGTTCAAAGTTATCTCCAACAAGGTAAATTGATTTGTTTTCCCAGCGTGGTATCAAACCTCTAATTCTTAACTCTTTATTTATTCCTTTATGTTCTATTGGTGTAATAGTTATAAATTTATTACGTTTTCTCATCTCTTCTTGAATAAATGGTTGTATTGCTATGGTAAATGTAGTCTTTTCTAATCCTATGAATGTTGGTTTGTAGGTATCGTATAAGTAAAATAGGTGGTCAATTAACTCTCTTGTGTTTATCTTAAGCTTGTAGCTGTTGATATACCATTTGTTATCTTTAGATACCCAGTTGATAGTTACTCCAGTAAAGTCTGCTGATTCTTTTTCTGATACCGCTGAGTCTATGGTTATGTAGCAAGTTGTTTCTAACTCTCTAACACGTTCCATTGTAGCAAACTGTATGTGTTCTTTTTTAAATTCTGCCTGCATCTCATCAATAGGTTGATTCATCATTTCGTATGAAAACACTAATGAACCGAGTTGTCGCATTTTAGATTCAATACTTACTTTTCCAGTATCTCCAACTTCACTATCAGTCATGCAGTATTTAGATTCCCATGCAGGTTTTCCATCAATAACTACTGGTATATTTCTTACACGTATTTGGTCGTTAGATTTAGCACGTTCCATTAACCAAGCAATATTTCCATATTCTGTAATGTAGTTACCAAGATAAAGTATAAAACCATTGGTAGCCATACCAGCCATAGCTTCTGTAACGTGATCACGAACCTGTTTTGTATATGCTTTTGATTCTTTAGTTTTGTTTGTTTCTATATCGTCTGCAATCAATGCATCAGGTCGTTGGTTTAAGTGCAAACGACCACGTACTGATTCTTGTGTACTGTGTGCCTCTATACGAACACCATTTTCACAAACGAAGTTATTTATTCTGTTTTGTTTAATCTCATTGATTCCACGTTCTTTAGAGAACACTACACCAAAATCTGCTTGTAATCGCTTATTGTTTACAAGTTCAAAAGCAACATCAAATAATATACGCTCTGCGTTTTCTTTATCAAAAGAATCTACGTTGATATATTTACGTTTTGCATTAACTATCAACCAAATAATAAATATTTTAGCAAATGTTGTTTTAGCACATTCACGATAACCAATCCATGCAACTTCCTTTATTTTATTATCTGTTAAGTTGTGGCAGTCTTCTATGAAATCATAATGATATGGTGCAAGAGAAAATGAAAAATAATCACTAAAATAGTAAATTGCAAATAAACCAAAAGACTGTTCCGCTAGGAATCTCCTTTCGGCTTGTGTTCCATTAATCATTTTTTCAAGTGCTTTTTCATTCATGTTATTTATCTGTAAAACCTATCAAGGTATCACCTTTATAGTCTTGGTCCAACCAAACATCATCAACATCAGCATTTTTATCTTTTTTAATAGCATCTTTCGCTGATTTTGCTATGATATATTTTCTAACAACATATCTTTTTTCCATAAATTATTTAATTAAATCTAATAGTTTTTTCTTTTCTTCATCAGATAATTGCTCTGGTATTAAATCTTTACCATCAGCACCAGTTAATTCACTTCTTGTAGAGTATTTTTGTTTTCCTAATCTTTCTGCAATAAACATATCTACCTTTGTTCTATGACCAAGTATGTTACTATCTACTTTTCCATCATCAGTAAATATTTCTAGGTTCTGCACTTCATCAAGGTTTTTTTCAGTTCTCCTTAATCTTTTCATATCACTAATACTTTCTGCTAACCAGTCTGGCATAACAAATAATATGTTCTCTGCATACTCTGGTGCATATCCAGCTTTTAGTGCTGACTGTAATCCGTTTGAGAATGTTGCACTTTTCGGGTCAAGATAATATTTTAGGAATAATTCCTGTTGTGGATTTAGTAATCTATCTTTTTTCATAACTATATTATACCAAAAAACTCACCATGTTGGCAAGTTTTTATTTTATAATTTATTCAAACATACTGAATATACTTACAACTATCCACGCTAGTATGTTTAGTAATATTGGTAGTACAAAACTAACAAACAATATAGCTCCTACGATTGACCAGAACATATAATTAAATTGAACCTAATACAAAACTAGTAAATACGTCATCGATATTTAACGCTTTGTCGTCGATATAAACATCTGCCCCTATTTTCTTTTGCATAGCTATTCCATGAAAGGGGACGTCATGTTTTATAAGCCACGCATTTGTCGCTTCAAAATACCGTGGTGCCCGTGCAGTATATATAATAATATGCCCACCTTTTTTATATAATTCCCACAAAAAATCTATGCGCTCTTTTATCGGCGTCGGCTCATCATCACCCCAAAACTCTCCATGACACAGTGTTCCGTCAAGATCAACCGCAATAACTTTGTCATTTGGGTTTTTTATTATCTTTAATAGTTCTTCTCGCATATTATTGATTAGTTAGTCTTTTAATAAGAATTATATCTTTATCTGCTACATAAAAATCAAATTGTCCTGGATAAGCAAGTTTTACTTTATTATCTTTTGTTATGGTTGTTTTCATAGAGTTTAAATAATCCAATAAATAATAGTCCAATTTGTGGAATTACCCATAAAATATAACTATGCATTGGAGTTGTCATAAAATGTAATGCAACTGCCAATAAAATATATGTTAGTGCTATAAATGTTTCCATATTATTCCTTTGGGTTAGTGTCTTGTAATATAGCAAGTGTATATTCTCTTGGGTTATTGTATTTTTTATCGTTAATAACCATATCATTTGGTGCATTTTTAATCTTCTCTACAATATGATTGTGATAGTCTGTGAGTGCTTCCTTAACTAAAATCATTAACAATGGCTTATCTACTAATCCATCTAAATGTTTTGTCTTTTCTTCTATTTCATCTAACTTGTCTTGTATGTATTTGTTCATATTTATTTAACTTTTCTTAAAAAAAGTGCTACATCTTCTGGGTCTTTTAATTTACACATTGGTCTCCAATAACCATCAAACTTACTAAGTGAACCAGATTCTGGATACCAATCATAGAATCTATGTTTATGGTCATCTTTATATATTCTAAAACCATTTTTAGTTTTAATTTTAATATAAAATCCATAAGCATTAAATAATTCAATTATATCTTTCATATCTATTTAGTATTAATTGATAATCCGTACTCGACTTCATTTTCTGACATATACTCGTTTGCATTATCTATCGCTTCTTCAAGTGTTTTAAATCCACCGATTGTATACGCACCATCCATGTTCTCTGATTCTATACTAACCTCTGCAACTACCCATAAGTTATGTTGCTTTGATTTGTATATTCGTAACTGATTATTTGCTGACATATCTATTTAGTAAAATAATCTATAATGTAAGGACTGAGTATTACGACTATTAGTCCGATTGCTATAAAGGTATATAGTGCGATATTAGCATATTTTTCTACATAGCTTTCAATTTCTACTGGGTCAATTTTATTCATGGTTTAGATCAGATTGGTTATCTTCTGATATTACTAGTATATATAATATGTATATATATGCAACTATTTACCTGTGGATAAGTTTTTTGTTATTTCTTCAAGATATTCAGTTACACATGAAACTGCTAGTTCTGAAAATGATATACGTTTGTGTAGTATCTTATTATCTTTAGCCAGTTTTAATAGTGCTTTAATTCTGTCTTTGTCTTCTTTATCGTGTGATATACAACTGATTGTTTTCATATTATTTGTTGAATTTAATCTTAAAAGGGAAATCTTTTTGTCTTACAATTTCACTTAGAAAAAGTGTTATAGCCATTGAACGTGTAATACCCATCTTTTTGAATACATTGTCTGCCTTGTTTTTTAAAGTTTCATCTATTCTTATTTGTATTTGTTCCGTCTTCATATATTTTACTTTTCCATAGGCATTAATAATATTTTATATGTGTCATCCCAATAGAAGATCATTTCTTTTCCATTTTTAGTACCAATTTTTATATCCCAGAATTTTAATCTACCGAAATTATCTTTTGGTATAGCATTTATAAAATCTATAAATTGTTTATCCCTAACACATACACTACTGTTAAAATCTTTTATATTTTCAGGTGTTATATCAGGAATAATTTGTACGTAATCTGGATAAATATAATCTTGTTTTGTAATAGCAAGATTTTGTTTCATGGCGTCACTAAATGATTTCAAATCCTGATCTTTCTTGTTCCATACTTTACACATTTCAGTCCATTTTTTTGCATTATAAAATCCATCAGTTATAAGTTCAATTAATGCGTCATCTGTTATTTTCCATTCGATTAAACGAAAAGCGTCTGTTGCTACTGCATATTTTTTACCATTTTTTGTATGTACATATACAAGTTCTAGTTCTGGTTTTATTCCTGTTTTATCACAAAATGATGTTATATCTTTCATATATATTTTACTTCTACCCCTAATCCTACCAACTTGCACCAGTGAGTCGTTTCTGTTATACTCAATTTATCGTAAATCTAATATAACTTCTTCGAGAACACTCGTAATCAAGTTTTGCAGGATAAGAGGCAGAAATGCCTTTTTTATTTATAATCTTTCCAATAATCGTCTAACTGTTCCTTGCTAGGGAAATCTAAAACTACACCAAACTTTTCTCCAATTAACCTAGCTATCTGTTCGTAAACTTTTGAGACCTCGCTTGTTGTTAGTTCTGTTGTACTTTCTTTACCATACATAGCTTTCATTACAGGTTTGAATAACTCACGCTTTACTGCTTCTGGTGTCCAAAGTATTTTAATCTCTGGTTTTAATACTACACGCATATCTAAACCTAGTGTGTTAAAAGTATCTGACATTTGAGTAAAGAGTTTGTGCATTGCTTTATTCTGCTGTAATGTGCGTTTGTTTTCAGATAAGTTTTCCATATTTAGCATTGCAACTAGGACAATAATTACCACGAGATAAATTGTTTTTTAGTAATTGTTCAAATGTCTCACCTAATGAGATACTACAATCTACACAATTACTTTTAATTCTTGATATTGGGAATGAATACACTATTTCTCTTTGTGTTGCTTTTTCTTTTAATATTTCTTCATTTATTTGAGATCGTTTTTTTTCATTTCTTTCCTCAACTAATAACGCATTTAGATTTTGTATTTTTTCAATATCATTTACTACCCATTCAGAGTAGGTATAGATTCCATCTTTTATATTTTCCATATTAGTAAGGAATATCGTCAGGGTTAATATCTAACATCTCTGGTGTAATCTCTGGTACGTTATCAAATGCTGGATCTGGTTTAAGTGTCTTATTTAAATCAATACCTTGTGATGTAGGTGTTGGATAACCTGGATTACGTTGTTGGATTAAGTAATCTTCGTATACTTGTGACATTTTTGTTAATTCTTGGTCAAATTTAAGTAATGATTTAATATCAATCTCAATAGAAGATGATTTAATTTTTCCATCTTCTACTTTGTGCCAAATAGCACCAAACTTTTTCCAACCAATTCCAGTAGTTCCATCTTTTTTTGTATACTCTTCTTGGATTACATTATTATCTGCATCTTTTAAGTATATATTAAAATCTGGCTGTTTATCTTTAATTGTTCCTACTGGTAATACGTTTTTTGTTGCTAAAAATTTCATAGTTATTGTTAGTTAATTATTAATTAAACGTCACTTGAAAATATACTTAGTCCAGTTATATCTTCAACGTCTACTTTTTCACTGCTGTTTCTGTGTTCGTTATCTTCGTATATTAATGTTGGGTCAAGATAACCACCCTCTGTTACTAAAACATCATTTTTGTAAACACTTCTTTTATAAAGACATTCAACATTACCTATTTCTTTACTTTCGTGTGCGTTTTTTACAAATCTTGCAATATACATTTTATCAGCATAATCTTCTGGTGTAAGATAAATACCAAATTCTTGCAATTCTAATTTCATAATTATTATAGTTAATTGTTAAAATGGAATTATATCATCCACTGTTATCGTTGCTGTTTTTGCTGTACCTTTAAAATCTGATTTTACCTGTTCACCACTAGCGTCTGTATCTTTATCTGTTACTAGTCCGAGCATACTTGATAGTGCGTAACGTCTAATATAGGTAATAGCAGAACCTAATACTTGAAACTGATTCATTTTAGCTAGTTCTACATTTTGTGGGATAGTTGTTTCACTTCCAATTTTTTCACTACTTTCAATGTGGAACACTACTGTTTGAATACTTGTTCCGTTTACTGCTTGATAAAAACCTAGTCCGTGCTTTTTAAGTAATGGATTAATAATTTCAAATATAGCAGGTAGGTCGGCATAAGAGTAGCCATACCCTGATGTTCCTTTATGGATTACAGGTACTTCCTGTTGGAACTCTGCCAATGCTTTGTATAAGTTTTTCATATCTTTTTATCTTTAATTAGTTGTGCTAATAATGTTGGATTATTTTCTTTTAGAAACTTTATCTTATTTCTTTTTGCCCACCCATCAAAATCAATTAAGCGTTCAACGAGATTATGGAATAGTCGTTTTTCTGTTGTTGTTAGTTCGTTTTCCATATTATTTTTGTTTTATTTCTCCACTTGGAGAGATAAACTTTTCATTATCTAATAATGTTCTCTCTGGCTTACAATAATCAACGAGAGTGAAGTTTGAATTATACTGTCTAATATATCCGTCAATATAATTTCCTACTTTTAGTTTATTATATTCTGCAAAGTTATCAAATACTATTGCTGTGTGTTGATTTCCTTTTTCATCTTCTAGGTGTACTTGTTTGTAGTCTTTTCCGTTCTTATCCTGAAATGTTCTTTCATTTAGTACCTTGAAACCTTCAGGGTATACCATTGGATCATCATTAACAAATTGTGAATTATGTTCAATGATGTCAGCTATTCTCATTTGCTCTTCTTGTGTTAAATCATTCATAGTGTTTAATAGAGTTGGTTATCTCTCTATATAATCAGTATATACGATATATAATTGTGTGCAAGTGACTTATCCACAGGGTATATTATAGAATACATTATTTCTTTTTTGTCAATTTATCATACTCATGTAAATATCCTTGAACATTAAACATTAATGCTGATAGATTTGTTATCATATCTTCTGGTGTTTCTAATCCTCTGTGTGATTTCCATACATCAAAGAAATGACGAAACATTGACTTCATGTAGCTATCAAGATCGATTCCTTTTTGCCAGTTATCTGATGCTCTTATTTGTCCATCTGCTTGTACTCTATTTTTATTCATATACACAGCATAGTGTTCTAGTGCTGTTGGTGATAAGAATCCTTCAAAGTCTAGTTTTCCTGTATCATCGTTCCTTGTTGCTCCAGTTGTAAAAGTTCTCATATTAGTTATTTCCAAACTTAATTCTATTAAGAATATGTACAAAGAAATCTCTAGGCATAAAAGTTCCAGTAGGTTTTTTCTTATCGTTCTCATCTTTTCTATATCGTTTTGCTTTATCAGAAAATATAAAACTATCGTTTAGTGAACCTGTTGTGTATTTCTTGATGTACTTGTCTTCATACTTTTGCATATCTTCAAGTGGATAATCATATACTACCCAGCTATCTCTATTACCACCCATAGCCTGTACTGACACTAGGAAGACTTCAAACTTTTTAAACTTTTTAATATCATCAAATATCATTTTTAACATTTCACGTGATGCTTCTGCACCAGTTCCAACCTCTTCTTTTTTACTATCTTTTTTCATATTATTTAATAGTTAATGTTCTGTTAATAATAGCGTCAATATTTTTGATTGTGCATGGATCATCATCTAACATATATTCTTTTAGGAATTTTATATCTGTATCACTAAAATCTTTTGCATTTAATTGTGCAATTCTCTTTTGATTATCCAATAATGTTAGTTCTGTATCTACCATAATTGATACCAAAAAAGATGGGTTAATAATACCTGCAGTAAGTTCAATGAAATTAGCTGATGTATTGTCTTTAAACTTCTGAAGTTCCTGCTCATTTACAGGCATACTTGTTCCATTTGATAAGTAAAGTTTGTATATCATACGATTGTTCTTTGTTTAGGTTGGTTGCGTTCTTGGAATTTAGTTACACGTCTACGTGACCATGACAAAATAGTCGCATAGTGTGATTTATATTTATATCCTTTTGAAGCTATACCAGTTGATAATTCCTCAATCATTAGTTTTGTGTTATTTTCACCGAGTTTTTCTACAAGTTTATTATATTCTTCTTCTGTAAGTTTTACGTTTTCAAATTCACCGTATTTATTTGTATTATTACCTTTATAGTTATCTATATCTTTATTATTATCTTTATCTATATGCACAGGTATTGTACCTGTATAATTTTCATCTAAATTACTAAAAAAGAATAGAATATCATTAGGTATTTCTTGTTCTTCTCGTGCTATAGCTTGTTCTGTAAATCTACCCTTTTTAGCTTCAACAAAATCTTTTGTAAGAATATAATATCTATCTTTTATTACTATCAATCCTAAATTAATTAGTTGTTGTAATGCTGTAGTAAACTGATCTTGATGTAATCCTGTATGAGCTTGTGCTATTTTAGGATTTAACTTTATTATTTTGTGTAATGTACGAGTTGGATTAGCCATTAGGTAAAAGTAAATTACCTTACTATCAAGATGTAACTTTTCAAAACTTTCATCATCCCAAAAAGTAGTCTTTATTATTGCTGTCTTCATATAATTTCGCGGTCTTCCTGTTAAGGAAATTATCTAATAAAAAAACACTTATTTCAGGAGGGAATTGCAAGACAGGTTCACACAACCCGCGGGCAAAGCCCTTCCCTTCTGAAACAAATGTTCTAATAAGTGTGTGATATTATCAGAAACCCTTGCAAAGGTCAATCTGACATAAGTATTATACCATATTCAATAATTATTATGCAACAATTTAACAGTGGATAAGTGGTGTAATAATAAAAAAACACACTATTTCTAATGTGTCTAATCCTTGTTGAGATCTCCGCCAGTTGGCGAGTAACCAGATAACTGTCTGGTATATTTTAATACAAATGAAAAACCCATCGTTTTCGATGGGTTTTGGTTCTTAGTTCTGGAACAAGGATAACTGATTTTCAGCTTTCACTTCTCCATTGATAAATTGTTTTACATTTTCCGTTGGTACGGTAGTCATACTCCAGTGATTCACTGCGAGGACGACTTGCTCTAATGTATAGAGTTTCGTTTTTTTTCTTTTTGATTTTGCCATTACTTTCTAAAATAAGGTTTACAAATTTGATACAGACACCATAGTGCCATGAATACAAGAATGATTACTAGTGGTGACATGATTTTAAGTTTTAAAGTTTATAACCAAAATCCGATACACTTTCTAGTGCTAAATACTCTTTAAGTGGTATTTGTACTTCGTGTGTTTTTATAATATCTACTTTCCACCCATTTTCTTGAGTGTAGGTAATATCAACGTCACATTCATTACAAGCACAAGTAACTAGTAAGTGAGCAACTCCGTCAATAACTTTATCCAATACTATAAAAGCAGGGACAAAGCCGTAAGGTTTTATAAGCTCTCTTTTGTATGGAGCTTCGTAATAGTGTACCCATACTTTTTGATTTGTACTTCCTAGTACTGCAAAAAGCATTTCATCGTGTGGTCTTCCGTTGTTAAAACAGGTTTTACAAAACCATGTTCTAGAAATCTTCGTTTTCATGACATACAATTAAATGTTTGAATCAATAAATAAAGAAATGAGGTTATAGATAACCAATACATTTTTGCGATAAGATATGTGATTATCAACATACCAACTATCAATATTACTTTTGTTTTCATATGAACTGTTTTCTAGAATTATACTACTTGTAATAAAAAACCACAAGTGTGAACCTGCGGTTTGTAATTATGTTATCATTACGTATAACATTTGGTGACCATCTTTATAGACAATACCGTTAGCGTGAGCATGAGCTCCTGGGCCTTTCATATACCTTTGATTTAAGATACTGTTAGTACCAACACTAATTGCATTAGCCTGACGTTCTGGCTTGTGTGTGTGACCCGACATTTGGTTGAAGTTTTGCTTATCGAATTGAGAAACAGAACCTCTACTACCTGATACACCTAAGTGACCATGAGAGCCAATATTTACACCAGCAACTCTGAACTCATCATTTTCCAGTAAGAACTTCATGTTCTTTGGTAATTCTCCGATATGAGATAATGCTATCTCTAATACTGGTTTCTTTTCCTTTAACACTTCTGGAATAATCGAAGCAACAAACAAAAAGTTTTGAGCATTATACATGAAGTCACCTGAGTCAATGTAACGACGTAAGAATACATCATGGTTAGATTCTGGAATAATGAACTTAATGTTAGGAAACTCTTTAGACATTTCCCATAAATGCTTGTGAACCATTCTTAACTCTTTATCCAACGAATCCTTTTTTAATTGGAAGTTTTTTAAAGAGGAAATAAATGATTTCTTTTCGTGGTGGTTTACACTTGCTCCATCAAATATGTCATGCAGTGCAACATACTCTGGTTTCATGTCATGTAATTGTTGTAATGACAACGCATAAGCTTTCTTATCAAGAATACCTATGTGTAAGTCACCTAGAACAATAGCTTTTGGAGACACTATAGTCATTTTACCTTTGTTGTAAAATTCATTTAAGTAATGAAAGTTACCATTCTTTTGGCAGTCCACTTGCATGGCATGAAAGATACGGTTATCGACTATTTTAACATAGACGAAACCAAACTGATGTTGCTCTTGAGCCTTGTTACCTAATTGGGTATTAAGCTTGTAAGCACCTTCAGTAATCGCACCTGTTGAGATTAAAGCTCTTGGGTGATGTGATAAGTTAGACAATGTTTCATATCGTAACTTCGTAGCTGGTAGAATGTGTGAGCATTCTCTCGGTAATTTCGAGTTTAAGCCATTAAAGGGTTTAATCTTTTGAGCTTGAACTTTCATATCTCGAAGACGTAAGTTTGAATTGAGTTTCATATTGTCAACAATGGAAAATCCAGCGTCAAAAATAGCAGGGTCAATTATTTCGTCTTCTTTATACTTACCGTTCATAATGAACACAAGTAATCCATCGTCAGTTATATCGTGTACTTTTTGAAAAGCCTTAATATTTGCGATGAGATTCTTGTTGGCCTTAGCACTTTTCTGTGCTGTTGTAATAATGTATTTCATCATCTTATTATTTTATGAGAGAACACGTCTATCTAAGGCGTATTATACCATACTCGCGGTTAATAATAATCTTTACTATTCGAACAAATCTGGGTATTTCTTTCTAAACCTGTCTAATGTTGGTAAACAATTATTACAAACAGGTCTGAAAGTGTACTCAAGTGGTGGTATAAATATTGGATTAGTGTTTTTACTAAATCCACAAAATATACAAACGCACTGACTGGTTTTGTTTTTATGTTTTACCATAATATTATTATACAATGTGTGGTGTAATATACAATCTTTTTATACCACAAAGGTGTGGATAAGTCAGTTTTATAAAATGTTGTAATTTGGTATAATTAACTTGGTCAGCTGAAATACCCTATTCTGTGGTCAAGTAATGTAATGTAAATGTTATGAATGAATTAAAATCAGTTAGTCAGTATTTTTTTATAGAAGGTTCTGTTTCAGATAGTTTTAATAAACTAAAAGGGCAAATCTTTAATTTAATAGAAGCATCTGTTACAGATGAAAAACAAGCAAAAGCATTAAAAGGTTTGATTAAAAGCTTTGCAAATGAAGGTTATGCAAATTGTGCTAAAGAAATGCGTAGAATAGCACTGCAGGCAAAATTTATATCAGCAGAAGATTTTGATGATTTTCCACCAATGAGTGCTAATCCATTAGGAAACGAGGTAGATTATCTTGAACCTAAATTCTAATTATTAAAAATATATTGACTACAGAATAGGGTATTTCAAAATTACAGACGTGTCGTTCCAAGAGCAAACACTTGGGTACTATGAATAAAAAAATTATCGCTTTAATGCTTATTTTTCCATTATTATCAGTAAGTATGCTTATTGGAAAAGTAAATGCAGAAGCACCTGAACCAGTTATTCAAACAGAATGGACTGTACAGGAAATAAAAGATTTAGTAGACTACTATGCCGATAAGCATAAACTTTCGAGACAAGTTTTGCATAAGGTAATATCATGCGAAAGCCAGTACAACGAAAAGGCTTATAATGGTAAAGACAAACACGCAGATTCAATAGGAAGTTTAGGTGTCGCACAATTCAGCATTTCAACTTTTAATGGATTTGCTAAACAAATGGACAGACCTGATTACAATGATCCATACAATCCCAATCAAGCACTAGACGTAGCATCGTGGGCAATTAAAAATGGTTATGGTAATCATTGGTCTTGTATGAGAAAATAATAAAAAAGCAACTATGACGTGGTTGCTTTTTTATTATACTTATACTATACTACCTTTAGTGCGAATTATTAGCCTTACGCTTTATATATTGCCACTACTCGTAAGGCGGTGGTGATATATAGAGAAAAATAAATATGAAAAAATGTACTAAATGTAATCTATTGTTAGATGACCATTCGTTTTATCATGATAAATCTATAAAAAGCGGTTTATCAAGTTGGTGCAAAGATTGTACCAAAGAAAGTGTTAAAAACTATAGAAAAAACCCAGAATATAGAAAGAAACAATGTGAATGGAATCAAAAATGGAAAAATAACCCAAATAATAGAGAGAAGGTATTAGCAATAAGAATCAAGAGTCAAAAGAAGATTGTTAATTTTTTGAAAATAGCAGGATTTGTTACTAAAGAAATTCGTGAGGAAATATTAAAAAGAGATAACAATAAATGTCTTTTCTGTGGAAATATTGAAGAATTAACTATTGACCACATAGTCCCAATATCGAAAGGTGGTATGACAGATAGTAATAATTTACAAACATTATGTAGAAATTGTAATTCTAAAAAAATGCAACAGAGTATTGATTATAGATAAGTAAACGAAAAAACACCCAACGTCAGGTGTTTTTTTAATTGCAATATTTCATGAGCCAGTTTCTTTTACGAATGTCTGTTACTTATAAGATAACAAATACTGGCAAACGCTTCACTTGCTTTATAAGGCAAGAACACTAGAATTATAGCATATATATACAGTAAATACTAGACAATATATTTGCAAGTGCTATAATTATTTTAATTGAATATCTATTACTTGTTTTATAAAAGTCTATGTGGTAGAATTTGATTATGGAAAAAATAAAAAGACAAAAACGACTTGAATACCAAAGAAATTGGAATAGAACTATTCGTGTAGAAAAGATGAAAAATGATGAGTATAGAACAAAACTTAATGAAAGTCATACTCGTTATCGTAAATCAGAAAAAGGTAAAGTTGTTCAGAGAGAGAAAGCTATCAGAATGTATCTAAAGTATCCTGAGAAATTTAAAGCAAGAAGTAAACTTAATTATGCAATAAGAAAAGGAAGGGTAGAAAAATTACCTTGTATAGTTTGTGGTAATGAAAAATCACAAGCACATCATGAAGACTATACGAAACCATTTGATGTAATATGGTTGTGCGACATACATCATAAATATATTGAAGGTAAATTAAAACTTAACATCAATATTTAATTTTTAACAGATAACCGCGAGTATCTTATGGAAAAATCATCCTTAATAAACTTTATAGAAAAGTACAGGGATAGTAAATTATCAGATACAAAATTACGACAAATATTTGATAAAGAAGTTGATAAAAACGACTTTGATAAAAATAAGGAAAGTGTTTGGTCGTGGTTTACAAGTATAAGAAAGTAGTGTCGTATTGATACTATATTATAAGGCTTAAAAAAAGGTACTTTTTCAAATTGGCTCTGTGGCGAGAGTAAATCTAAAACAGGTACAATGTACTATCTCATATGAAAAGAAGCGGATTTAAGCAAAAATTGACTGTTCCATTAAAAAGAACACCACTAAAAAAAGTATCGCCAAATAAGGTGAAATCTACCAAAGTTCGTAGTAAGTTGCCGTCTGTAAAATCAATGCGTAATAAATGCGATGCACTACTAACACCTATAATAAAGTTGATGCACCCATATTGTATATTTACTGGAGAGCCTACACAAGTTGCTCACCACGCAATTAAAAAGAGTACGAGTTCTTCGTTGCGTTATTATTTACCAAACTTGATACCATTAACTAATCAATCACATTTACGACTTCATTCTGATGAAATACTTTGGACTGGTAAACTTATAGAAATTAAAGGTATGGATTGGTGGAAAGATTTAATGGAAAAGAAAGAGGTATATACAAAATGTGATGTTCATCATTATATAGCAGAATATGATAGACTTAGTAATCTGCTTTCAGATCTAAATAAAAACCTATGAAAAAAGTAATAGTACCATACAAGATAGACATATTTAATATAGAGATACTGTTTTGTTGTTGTGATGACTTTCAAGATGTTAAGGATTATGTAAAAAAGACTAAAATGAATAAGGCGTGGAAAGATGAAGTAATTAATGAAAATGGGCAATTCGATGGAATAGTATTTTCAGATGACGATACTAATCGACCTTATCTTATATTTGTTAAACAACGAAAGCATGACTGGTACTTTTATGAAGTGTTATTACATGAGACTAATCATGTTGTATTCTATCTAGCAAAGCAATGCGGATTTACAGAAGAGCCAGAGTTTCAGGCTACATTACAAGAACAGTTATTTAGAGAGTTTAGACACTTGATATTAAAAAAGTAATATGCTATACTACTACTGGTTATCTCTGGTGAGCAATCACCAAGTTAAAACGATTAAGTCCCTTCGGGGATTTTTTCGTAAACAAAAAACTACCTCCTATAGTTGGTAGCTTAATGCGTTATAATTAAACAGTATTTTTATTCTGTTTCTACTCTGATGAAGAAACTCTGTACCAGCGACAGCGAAGAAACTGGTACATAACTATCATATCATAATAAACAAAAAACACCAGACCGCGAGGTGATGTTTTGTGTGTGCTAGCTGTCCAAAAATATGAGTGACGGACTTCGTATAGCAACATGAGTATTATACCATACTATTTTTCTGAATTGAAATATTTTGTAAACTCATTGAAGATATAAGTAGCGGTTGTAACAGTAAAGATAGTACCAAGTGTGTTAAAAGACACTTCTTTAATGTCACCAATATTCATTAAATATCCTGCGATTGCTACTGCAACGAATGCACCATATCGCCATACAAAACTTTTAATTCGATTGATTTCTTTTTTAGTCATATTATTTATTAGTTATTTTGATAATGCTTTATTAATACTCCACCCATTCTTTAGTCTCCACCATAAAGTTTTTGGTGAAATATTAAACTCTTCTGCCCAAGCAGACATACATTGTGTCTTATTACTGAATGTAATATTTATATTATTTCTCCTATTTCTTTGTTGAAGTTTTTGTGTAACCCATTTACAATTTTGTCTTGAATAATCACCGTTAACATCTATTCTCTCTATTGTAGTATTTGTTTCACCATTTTCTTTTACGTGATCTAAATATAAATCGTACATATCATTTTTAAATGATTCAAATGATTTCCATAAATTTTTTATACCTCTTTCTTGATAATTTTTGTATCCTATTTTACTACATCTATATTGTATATCACTCCACTTTTTATAAAAATGTGTTTCAGACATTCCATGTGTTTTAATACTTTCAACTACTGCTGTATTATTATGTATCCTATTACAACGTTTAGAGCAAAATTTTTTTCTTTCATTTGATATATCTGATTTTATAACTGGAAATTCTATATTACAATTTTGACATGTTTTGTAAAATTTTTTAGAACTATCCTTCATGATTTTTTGGCAAGAACGACATCGTTCTCTATATCCAGAATGTCTACTCTTATCTATACTAAAGTTATTTATTAATAATTCCATTTTACAACCTAAACATTTTTTGTATATCATAGTTAGATTATAGCATGTAATTGCAAAAATACCAAATTAATAATAAGTCCACATCACATTTTGTGATTTTGATTTATCTATGTCTATATGGACATATCCATTACCTATCCCAATTCTTTTAATTCCTAATTTTATAGCCTCTGTTACTATTTTCATCCTTTGTTCACTTGTATTTATTTTAATATCAACAGCGATCCCAAGTGTGTGACTACTATTTGGTACTGCATCTTTTAGTTTACTATTATGTTCTGGTGTTCTATACCCAGAAGTTATAATAAATGGAAATTTACAGTTGTCTCGTAATTTGTCTAACATTTCAACAAGTTTACTATCAAGTCCTATAATCTCATTGTCTGTAAAGTATTTATATTTACTTTTAGGTGTGATTGTTGCCATAATATTTTGTATGATAGAGTTAGGTTTTACTAATCGTTCCCAGTGAGGTTTTAATAATTCTAGTGCCATAGTTCTGTTAGATACTTTAGCGTTAAGATTACTGTCGTTTAAATAAGTATCAATTTGATCCATTAAATGTATTCCTTTTCTTGAGAGTGATTTGAAGAAGCAGTGAAATAATTCATGATTTAATGTTTTACCTTTATCACTATCTTTAGCTAGATAGATAAATTCTGTATCAGGATAGAGTGGTACATCTTCACAAATAGATACACGTACTCCTGGAATGTCATTACCTAGTAATAATACTACTGCATGATATTTACCACGTGGTACAACTTCTGTAAGTTTTGCATAGTCTTTAGGTACTGTTCCTTTAAAAGTTCCATTACCTACTTCTTTAAACGTGAAGTCAAAATCTGTACTTATTTCATCTATACTTATTTTAAGTGGCGTGTTATCTTCAAACCAATCAAGCCCAGTTTTAAAGTTGGGTTTTTTCTTGTATCTATTCTTCACTAATAAGATTTTATATTCCATACTATTGAGTGAATATCTTAAACATTAATGCGATTACTGCACCATAGATAGGTGTAATTACGAATATAGCTACTTTTACCATCCAACCAATAGCATCATTGATTGCTTTGATAGATAGGTCAAAAGTTTCGTGAGATACATATTTTTTATCTAAACGCTCTTTGATTTCTGCAATATCTTTTTTTATGTATTCGATGTCAGCAGCGTGCTGATCTATTGTTGGTGATTTTGCCATATTCTAATAAAATTACTTGTAATAGTTACGATACTAATTGGAAAACCCTGTTGAGTTTCCCTGTAGTATAATAACAGTATTATACCATTATTTTGTATTCTCTGCACTGTCTCTTACTTCTTCTTTTGCTGGTTTTAAAATTGAAATAGCCTGTGCTACTGCTACTGCATCATTGAGTTGTAATGCTCCTGTTTTCTGTGCAAGGTGTGCTACTTGAATTAAAATATCTATTGCTTGTTTGTTGTCCATATGTTTATTGTTATCTGATAACTAATATACTATATATCCATATTGATTGCTTGTAAATAGTTATCTACCGCAAGTTCTCGCTGTTCGTCTACTTGAAATCCTGTCATAGAGTTGTTACTAGTTACAATAATATCTTTTGAGAAGTCTGCACCAATACCATCAGTTGGGTGAATACCCATAGTGATAGTTACTTCATAATCATCAGT
>ERZ869925.399-NODE-399-length-32904-cov-31.092758_pt1 | contig 32904 bp, 62 predicted proteins | sample MGYA00579311_ERZ869925 | MGnify/ENA primary metagenome ERZ869925 (study PRJEB32216, sample SAMN09231817) | wastewater metagenome | place: USA: Maryland | collected 2016-07-30 | study: EMG produced TPA metagenomics assembly of the PRJNA472060 data set (Reclaimed...
GTGCTGGACTAAGGAGCAAAAAACGCATGAAAGCACGTTACATCGGTGAAGAGAGCGCGCCGGGAAGCCGCTCAACCAAGCTCTTCGGTATCACGGTTTACTGCGACCAGATCTTTGACGTTCCTCCTGCCTTCGAGAACAAGGCGCGCGTCAATCCGTATGTCGAAGTGATTGAAGAGAAGGCCGCAGAGCCCGCGCCCGAAGCGGTAGAAGCCCCCAAGCCTGCCCGCAAGAAGAAAGAAAAGATGGAAGCCGAATAAGGCATGGCTCCACGTCCCCGCATCCGTGTGACTGACGAGGTTGTTCGCGTCGATGACGACGTGTTCACCGTCGATCAGACATTGAGCGACCGCATACGCATGTTCGTGCGAGGTCGCATTGGCATGACGGGGCCGGTCGACTCTCAGAGCATTCCCACAGGTGCCATTACCTTGCGTGACAGTTCCTATCTCATGGACCGCAGCGGTTCCTACATCACGGCGCGCGCATGACAGCTTTCCCAACAGACTTCTCAAACTTCTCTGCCGCTGCCGGAGCTATCAAGCTGCTCGGAGACGATGGTAGCGACAATGGGCTGTTGTCAGTCACGCAGATTGCAACGTATCTCGCGTCGCTTTCCCAGACGCTGACGAACAAGACGCTAACGTCCCCGGTATTGGTGACACCAGATCTTGGGACGCCCACAGCACTGGTGCTTACGAATGCGACGGGATTGCCCCTGACAACGGGCGTCACGGGAAACCTTCCCGTTGCAAATCTCAATAGCGGGACTGGCGCAACATCATCGACGTATTGGCGTGGTGACGGTACGTGGGCTGCCATCGCAACTGGCCTGACGATCGGCACAACCACAATCACCAGCGGCACCACGACGAAGGTGCTGTACAACAATGCTGGCGTGGTCGGTGAATACACCATCAGCGGCACTGGCAATGTCGCCATGACCACGAGCCCGACATTTACGACGCCAGCATTGGGCACGCCATCGGCGGCAGTTTTGACCAACGCCACGGGACTTCCGGTCTCAACAGGTATCAGTGGTCTTGGAACTGGCGTTGCAACATTCCTCGCTACGCCGTCGTCTGCGAACCTCGCATCTGCAGTGACAGATGAGACTGGCTCTGGCGCCCTCGTCTTTGGCACAAGCCCAACTCTGACAACGCCAGTTCTTGGCGTGGCAACTGCCACAAGCGTTACAGCCAGTGGCCTGCTTCAAGCTGGCACCACAATTGGAATTAGTGCGGATGTCTTTTTGTCTCGCGCAGCTGCCGCTAGCTGGCAGTTTGGCGCAGCGGACGCTGCAGCGCCTGTTGCTCAGACCATCTCCTTCCAATCCGTCGTTGCAGGGACGAGCAATACCGCTGGTGTGAACGCGACGTTCAAGGCGTCGGCTGGCACGGGCACGGGCGCTGGCGGTTCTCTGATCTTCCAGGTGGCCCCGGCTGGGTCGTCGGGAACGGCGCAGAATGCGTTCTCTACGGCGCTGACGCTAGCCAGCGATCTGAGCGCCACGTTCCCTGGCCAAATCGTTGGCAAGGGCGGCATTCAGCAGTCGCCATCGTATGCGTTCTCCGGCAACACCAACACGGGCCTTTATGCCTGGAGCAGTTCGCCTGCGTTTACTGTGGCTGGTACGATCACCTACTTCTTCTCGTCAACCCACCTGAACACGACTGCAGCCCTTGCGTTCGGATCTGCAACGTCTACTGGCGACACGATTTTGATCCGCGGCGCTGCGAACACCCTCGCCCTGCGTAACTCGACGTCAGCGCAGACGTTCAACTGGTATTTTTCATACACCGACGCCTCAAACTATACGCGCGGCGCCCTAAAGACATCTTCTGGCATTGTGGAAGTCGCAGCGGAAAGCGCGGGCACGGGCACTGCGAATATTGATCTGAAACTGACCACTAAGGGCACGGGCGTCGTCCAGTACGGCACGCATAGCGCGATCGGCGCTGAGACCGTGACGGGATACATCACAATCAAAGATGCCGGCGGGACCACGCGCAAACTGGCAGTCGTAAGCTAGCCAAGGATCGCCAATGACCACCTTCTCCCTCACCCTCAATGGCCTCTCCTACTCTGTGGCCACATCAGACCCCGCTCAGCTTGCTGCCATCACGGCATGCAGGGCCAAGTACAATGATGCTCTTCCTCAGACAGTGAAAGACGGGGACAACGACGTCCCCAATCCCGACCTCATGTCCGACGACACCGAGTACCTGGACTATGTGTTCGGGCACTGGGCGGCGGCAAATCCGGGGTTTGATCAGGCGGCTCTCGACGCAGCGGCGGCATCGGCCTTTTCCAGCTACGCAGGACAGAACCCGCCCGAGCAGATCATCGAAAGCGTGCCCCTGACCGGCGACGCCCTCAAGAACGTCCTCAAAGCCTACGCCGCTTCCAAGCGCTTCGGCATTGAAACGGGCGGCATCACCCTCAACGGCTTGCCGATCCCCACCGATCGCGAGACGCAATCCAAGCTTTCGGGCGCGGTTCTCGCTTTTCAAGCGGGCGCATTGAGTCGCGCCATCGACTGGAAAACCTCCGCAGGCTGGGCGTCCCTTAATCAGACCTCAGTGACCGCACTGGCCAGCGCCGTTGCGGCCCACGTGCAGAAATCCTTCAGCAACGAAAAGGCCGTCTCTCAGGCCATCGACGCTGGCACCATCACCACCGCAGCAGAAATCGACGCAGCAAACTGGAGCTAAAATGACTGAAGCACAGATGAAAGAACAACTGCAGGCCGCTCAGGACATGATCGAGACCATCGCCCAGCAGCGCGATGCAAACGCCAACCAGGTCGTCCAGCTCGTGGCCAACAACAAGGCCCTGCAGCGCAAGATCGCCGAACTGGAAAAGGCCGCAGGCACGGAGCCTGAGCTTGATCTTGCTGCCCCCAAGGCCAACGGCCACGAAGCCAGCGCCACGGTGAACTAAGGCCACCCCATGACGACCTCGACCAAGACGCCAGAGCAGCTTGCCACGGCCGTCATGCGGAAGCTGGGCATCATTGACGTTACCAAAGAGCCCACGGCCATCGAGCAAGCCGTGATCATCGACATCTACAACGACAAGATCGAAGAGCTGTTTCCCAGAGATAAAGTCTTCTGGGACAGCGATTTGATCCCCCGTCAGGTGTTCGGTGCCATGGTCCGCATTGTGGCGGAAGAGTTTGCCACCATCCAAGGCAAGGACGTTCCCACCGAGCAGGATGAAGACGGCAAAGTCATCTCCATCGGCAACCGTGGCCTGCGCATGCTGACGAAGATCATGGCACGCGAAAGCGCAGATATCCCCGTCAAGGCGGCCTACTTCTGATGGCAAGGGGGGAGCCTATTCCGATCTCCCTCGGCATGGGGTCGAACAAGGGGCGCTTTGGGCCTGAAGGATTGGCCGAGTTCGTCAACTGCTACGTTGAGCAGTTGGGGGAAGGCGGCAAAGTCCAGTGGCCCATCTACGCCATCAACGGGACCACGGAATACATCTCTCTGGAGCTTGGCGCCGGCATCCGGTCGCTTCTGTCCCTGGATAGTTCCCTTCTGGCGCTCTCGGGGCGCATCCTCTACCGGATCAACGCAACGGGGGACACGGCCACAGCCGTTGGGGGCATCCCGTCCGATGGCTTTGTGACGATGGCCCGCAACCGCCAGTCGCCAAACCCACAAGTGGCGATTGTATGTGACGGCTCCTGGTACATCTATCAAAACGGCGTCCTTTCACTCGGCTCGGATACGGATCTTCCGCCGCCCTTGTGCGTCGTCGAAATCGACGGCTATTTCGTCTTCCTGATCCAGGATGGCCGCTGGTTCATCTCCGCAATTGATGATGCAACGATCGACGGCCTTGACTTCACAACGGCCAACGCCAGCCCAGACCAGAACGTCATGGGTGGAGTTCGTGGCCGGGAACTCGTGATCTTCGGCGCCAGATCCACGCAATGGTATATCGACAACGCCGCCAGTGAGGATTTCCCCTTCAGCCTCGTCCAGACGGCCTCCATGGGGTGCTACGCGGCCGGTTCTGTTGCGAAGATCATCCTGCAGCCCGCAAGTGGATCGGCCACGGACAGCTTAATTTGGGCTTCTACGGACCATGCTGGGACCTACAGCGGAATTCGGGTGATGAGCGGCTATTCCGGGGAGAAGATCTCAACCCCGGAAATCGACCGCCTCATCCTGGGAGAAGACGACCCTTCCGTTATCCGGTCCTTTGCCTGGACGGAAGACGGGCACGCCTTCTACTGCATCAATGGGACGGATTGGTCCCGGTGTTGGGACAGCAACACGGGGAAATGGCACGCGCGGAAAAGCCACGGTCTCGACCGCTGGCGCATGTCCGCGCATGCTCAGTTTGGACGCCGGCACATCTTCGGGGACTACGAAAGCACGACGCTCTATGTGTCGGACAAGGATCTCTACACAGAGAATGGCAGTCCCATCGTGGCGGAGATCGTTACGCCGCCCGTGCATATGTTCCCCAGCCCGTTCTGCATCCACACCTTCTATCTCGACGCGATGACGGGTGTGGGCATCAACTCGACAACGGACTCTGACGCCAATCCGCAGTTCATCCTTGATTACTCTGACGATGGCGGGAAGTCCTTTGGCGGCGTGCGCCATTGCAACCTGGGGGCTGAGGCCCAGCGCTACGTCAGCATTGACGAACGCTCCTTTGGCAGGTTCGGCACAAACGGCGTTTCGTTCCGCATGCGGTTCTCGGCTGCCGTTGCCAAATGCATCATGCAAGCCTCTGTTGACGCTGAAAAGCTGAGAAGCTGATGGCGCTTCCCCTTCCATCCCCCAGCACGCCAACGTCCAGCATTGAGTGGCTGCAGTTCCTGATCCGCTTGGGTGACACGGCGGGGCGCCCGTTGCCCGTGGCCGCTGCCGTCATGAGCAGCAACAGCGCACGAACTGTAATCCGGGATGACATCTATCCGTCCCTCAAGATCATTGCAGACCAGTATGGCGTGACGATCCCAAGCCCATCTGTTCCGATAACAAACGACGGGCTTGTCTCCAAAGACTGGTATCCGGCCCTGCAGAGCCTGGCCGCGAACGCCTAAGCGAAAGTCAGAGATCGAATGACAGACTCCGTTCAGGTGTTCTCGCCTGGGTTCCGTGTGACGGACGCCGCTGGCGCTCCCGTATCCGGCGCCAAGATCAAATTTTACGAAGCCAACACGACGACGGCCAAGACGGTCTATTCGGACGCGGATCTATCCGTTTCGCTAGGGTCGACGGTCTACTGCGGCTCTGATGGTTTCCCAGTTGCGTCGTCTGGTTCCAACACGGAAGTCAGCGTCTATGTCGGGACGGCCTCCTACCGCGTCGTCATTACGGACAGTGATGACGTTGAGATCCTCTCTCTCGATGACATCAAAGGCGCGCTGGATACGTCAAACTTCCTGACAACCAGCTCAACGTCAACGCTCAGCATGCCCGTGGTCACCAAGACGGGTGACTATACGATTGTTTCCGGAGATCGTGGCAAGGTCATCAACGCCAATGCAACGGGCGGAAACATCACTCTGACGATGACGAGCGCCACCACGCTTGGTGATGGCTGGAGCGTCAAAATTCGCCACTCCGGAACGGCCAACACGGTCACGTTGTCTGCGGGGCAGACGTTCGCTTACGCGGGCATTACGGCAACGACGTATGTCTTGGCTGTTGGAGAAACGGTTGAGGTTGTGTGTGATGCGGCCGGATTCCATATCGCCAACGCCATCTATTTTCCAATCATCCCGCAGCCGCAGGGCTACCTGACGCTCACAAGCGCCACGCCCATTATTACAAACGATGTTTCCGCAGCAACGGCTGTCTATTACACACCATTTACGGGAAACCTTGTTCCGGTGTGGAACGGCGTTAGGTTCATGCCGTCAGTGTTTGCGGAACTGACACTGAGCCTGTCATCAAGCCATTCCGCAAGCAGCCTTTATGACGTGTTCGTGTTCTCAGATAGCGGAACGCTGCGTCTCGTGACGGGGCCGGTTTGGTCAACGTCGACGGCTGGCAGTGGTGCACGAGGCACAGGCGCGGGAACTACGCAACTCTCGAGAACCAACGGCCTGTGGGTTAATACGGTCGCAATGACCGGGCGCAACGGTAACGCCACGTATTCGGTAGGCGCTGGTTACGGGACCTATTTGGGGTCGCTTTATATCGACGGAACGAACGGGCAGATTACATGCCATCGCACGTATGGGCAGTCTCGCAAATGGGGCGTTTGGAACGCTTACAATAGGCAGCAGATTTTGCTGAAAGCCGGGGATTCTACGGCCTCGTGGACCTATACGACGGCCACCATTCGCGCGGCCAACAATAGCACGGCGAACAGCATCTCTGTGTTTGCAGGCCTTGCCGAGGAAGCAATCGAATTTCACTACAACAACAAGGCCGTCAATAGCGCCGCTGGTCCCAACGTCAGAAGCGGCATCGGGTACAACTCCACATCAGCGTTCTCGGGTTTCAACGGCTCGCGGTTCATAACGACGAACGACTTGACAACGCCAGATCCACCGTCCATCCCGCCGTCTCGCTACATTGCCCCGCCGGGGCTAGGGCTCAACGTTGCGACGGCCCTCGAATACTCTGCCGCGTCGGGTACTACCACTTGGTACGGCACGGAAGCCAACATGCTGCTGACGGCCAGCTGGAGAGGTTAAGATATGAGCTTTTTGCAGGGCCTTGTTGATAGCTTTACGGGTGCCGGTGCCAAAAAGGACATTCAGGCTGGCATGGACAAGGCGACGGGAGCCCTCACGGATTCCCGTAACTCAGCTCTTGGCGCCTCGCGTGCGGGATACGCGGAAGCGCGTGGGTACCTGCGTCCCTTTGCTGAAAGCGGGGGGCGGGCCTCTACGCTCTACAGCGACACGCTGGGCGTCAACGGTGCGGATGCGCGGCGTCAAGCGCAGGACCTTTATAATTCCGACGACATGCTGGCGCAAAACCGCGCCTATGACCTCAAGCGCTCGGGCTGGCAGAAGAATGCTTCTGGTGACTTTGGCGCCGGGACGGCAGCCCTTGCTGATGCGCGCATTCGCATGCGTGGATATGGCGATTGGCAAAACCGCTTGGGACAGGCCGGGCAGCAAGGCTATGGCGCGGCGGCTGGGATGTCGGACATCGCCGCTCGTGAAGGAAGCGCGGCAGCTGGCATCTACGACAACTATGGGCGTGGCATGGCTGGCACCTACCAGCAGGGCTACAACGCGCTGGCTCAGAACGAGAACACGCTGGCTCAGAACTTGATCGGCGTCGGCAGCCTTGCGCTCAAGGCGACTGGTTGGGGTGGCTTTGCACCCACGGGCGCTGCGCGCGGCGCGAATGATCTTGGCTATGGCCGTCCATAAGGAAGCCTGACACATGGCAAGTCCCTACGCACTTGACTGGTCTCCGCTCACCAACGCACTGGACAGCAACCAGCAGAATGAATTCCAGCGCAATCGGCTTGCCATGGAACAGCGCCGGTTGGGGATGGCGGAAGAGTCCCACGACTGGGAGCGCAAGCTGCAGCCGATTAAGTTTGAGGCAGCAAAGCTCAGCAACGAGACAGCAAAGCAACAGGGGTTGTTGAACGTTGGCCGCATTTACGGGGCCATGGCTGACGACATCTTGGCGGACAAAGATCCCGTCTCAAAACAGGCCAAGCTCGACCGCATGCTCGCGAATCCCGCAGTGCGTGACTACTTCGGCGGGCACTTCCCGGCTGGTTACGAGAAAAACCCAGACATGGTGGCTGGCTTCCTTTCCAAGATCGGTAAGGACCCGACTGCGGAAGAAAAGGCGAAACTGGAACTGGAATCTCTCCGTGGCGAGGTCGAGGCAACAAAGCGCTTCCGGGGCGCAACGGAAGCGCCGTCAGCGGCTCCGCCGTCCGCAGTGCGCGGTTACGGTGCAGACCCGGGCCGGGGCGCCATAGCTCCAGTGGTGCCATCCTCCCCGCCAGCTGGCGGGGAGGAGCCGCTTCGGAACCTTGCGTCTGAACTCATCCGGCTCCAGGGCCTGATGCGCACCGCGCCAAAATCAGCTTGGCCAATGATCGAAAAGGAAATGGACCGCATCAACAAGGAGATCGAAAAGGGCGTAACGATCTCCAGGACTGGCCGCATCATCAACGCCCCCGGCGCACCCGAAGCAGAGGCCACAAAGGCTGCTGCAGTTGAACAAGCCAAGAAGATTGCCGATGCTCGGGGAACGGCAATCACAAATCTTCCAGACGCAGAGCGTGCCCTGTCGACCATGCTTGGGAAGATTTTGGCCGTCGAAAAGCACCCAGCGCTTTCTAACGTTATTGGCCCCTTTGATAGCTGGACGCCAACACTGTATGACGACAGCAGGGACGTTGAGGCCAAAATCGGCGAGTTGCAGGGCGCAACGTTTATGCAGGCGTTTACCGCCTTGCGCGGAGCTGGTCAGATTACGGAAAAGGAAGGCGAGAAGGCCACGGCGGCGCTCAACAGATTGAGCGAGAAGGGCGTCAGCGAAAAGCAGTACGTTCAAGCACTCAAGGACTTCCGAAAGGAAGTGATCTCTCTTTACAACCTCGCGCAGCAGCGCGCTGGTGCCCCCAAGCCGCCTCCGCAGGTTGGAGAAATCCGCATGGGTGCGGGCAATGTCCCATACATCTACAAGGGCGGCCCGCTTAACGATCCGAACAGCTACGAAGCGATCAAGGACTGATGAAGAACCCTTGGGAAGAATACGGCTCAGGTGCTGCCCAAAATCCATGGGAGGTCTACGGCGGGCGCGGTGCGCCAGTGTCGGATGCAGCTCCAAGGACTGAGCCCACGCTTCCGGCGATTGATTTCAACCGCCCAGAAGCCGACGTGCGCGCTGACGTAGCAAAAATATCAGACCCAGAAATCAAGAAGCGCGTCCTTGATAAATGGGCAGAGGCCTACGTTGCAAAGGAATACGGCGGGAAGAAAGGCACACCGTCTGACGGTTCCGTGCCTGTTGCTGCTGGACCCGCCGGGACGGCGATCGCAAAGATCATCTCTTCCTATGTCTCTGCGCTTCCCGGTGTTGGTGGGGACGCCTCGAGAACATCAGCCGACGCGCCCATTCGCAATGTTGCTCGCGGGACGATCGCTGGGACATGGGCGGATGAACTTAACGCAGCAACCTATGGCGGCATCCACAAGCTGACCGGAGGTCTTGCTGGCAAGCCGTATGACGAAGTTTTGGCCTATCAGCGCGCGCTCGATCGCTGGAATGACAGGCAAGATCCCGTAGGGTCAACTGTTGCCCAGGTTGGCGGCGCCTTGGCAGGCCCGCAAATTGTTGCCAACGCGCTTATGGGTGGCGCGAAGACCCTTCCAGGCAAGATTGTCAGGGGCGCCAGCATCGGGGCTGTCGGCGGCGCTACGGCGGGCGCTGGGAACGCAGAGGACGACAAAACTTCGGGCGCCGTTTCCGGAGCCACAGTCGGGGGCACGATTGGCGCTCTGATCCCGCCAGCGGTTCAGGGCGTTGTCTTTGGTGCGAACAGAGTAAGCGATCTGGTCAACCCAACACTGGCGCGCTTCCGCAATGGCCCCGATGCGGCAGCGGAGCGCATTCTAGGTCAGCGTATTCAGGCATCAGGCAAGACGACCGCCGACGTGCAGCGCGAACTGGACGCGGGGCGCTCTGCCAGACAAGTGGGGTCTGGCAATTCCCTCGCGGACCTTCCTGAGACAATCGCCGATACGTCGAATTCCATGCAACGGGTGCTTGGCAGCGCCTATCGTGCTGGAGGAGAGGCTGGCGACTTCGTAAAGGGAACGCTGGATGCGCGTCAGCGCGGCCCGCGCAATCTTTATGCCCCATCAAAGAACGAGCCAGCAGGGCAGCACGAACGCATCATGGACGCTGTTGACAGATCCATGGGCATCAAAACGTCGAAGGGCGCATATAAGACCGAACAGGCTCTTGTCCAAGAAATGAAGGCAGAGGCTGCGAAGAACTATAGTCTTGCCTCGGAAAGACAAGACCCGTTCGATTTGCAGCCGGCATTCGATGCCATGGCCCTTAAAATCCAGCAGTACCCGCCTCCCGTCGCATCGCAACTGTCGAAGGCGCTGTCCTACTTTGTGAACGACAAGAACACGGCAGGAAGCGCAGCAATTGCACGCATCACGAAGGGCATGGATGATCTTGCCATCGCCACGACGGTTGAGGGGCAGGCTGCTGCGCGCGACATGATTACGAACGGCTTCAATACCCTGAAGCAGGTTCGCGCAAAGTCCAATGCCCCTTTTGCCGTCGACAACATTCAAAGGTTTGACTACGCCAAACGCGCCTTGGACGACATGATCGACGGCGCACAAGGCAACATCAAGCGCGAACTCGTGGACTTTAAGAACAGCCTTCTTGATCTTGTGCATGCGCCATCCGGCGACGTAATCAGCAATCCATTTTACAAGGTGGCGCGCGAGTCCTTTGCGGATGGCAAGCGCGGACAAGACGCCATCCAGCTTGGCCGGGACGCCTTCAAGATGGACCCGGAAGCGTTCATGGACCAGTATCGCGCACTCGATGCTGCGCAGCAGAAGATGGCGCGCATCGGCTTTAGGGACGCCTTGCGCGGGAAGCTGGCAGGTACAAAGCCCGGCGACGACACGACGCAACTTTTTCAAAGGAAGAACACGGTTGATTTGCTGTCCGAGATGATCCCAGGCCGCGCACGTCCTGAGCGGTTTGGCGAGTACATTTCTCGCGAGGGCCGCATGTCTCAGACGCGAAACACGGCGCTTTATGGGTCACAGACGGCGGAGCGTGCGAATGATGATGCGCAGTTCGCTGGCAACCTGCTTTCTGAGATGTGGAGCAAGTTCAAGAACGCCCCTACAATCAAGGGCGCCCTCATCGAAAGCGTTGGCTATGGCTTGCAGAAGGCGTTTGCGTTCAGGCAGGACGTTGCGCTGGCGATGGCGCAGAGGCTGTTGGAATCAGACCCAGCAAGGCAACGCGCCATCCTGCAATCTATAGAGAAGCGCATGGGGCCTGACGCGTTCTCCGATTTTGTTGATGAACTAAACCGCAAGGCACTTAGCGTCGGCGCGGCGTTCACCGTTCAAGAGACGCGGCCTAGCGTGAGTGTAGGTAGTCCGTAATCCATGCCGCCGCTATTGCGATCGCCATAAAGACCTCAACGGACAGTCCGACTAGGAGCCACCGCTTGTTCAGCCAAGCGGAGTGCTCTTTCGTGGTCCAAAGGCCGTGGTTCCACCCGCCCTTGACCTCAACCATCTCAATGGTTTTGTCGTCGTCAGCCATGGCGACTGACTAACACAAGCCTGGACAGGAAGAAATGGCAGAACCAAGCGCCGCTCCGACTTTCGACCAGCTTCTTGACGAACTTCATGCCGAATTCGTCAAGTTTGGGATGCCTGATGCGCAAGCCCGTAGGGCGGCCTCTGAGGTCGCCTCTAGCCCGTCCCCCACCACCTACCGCCAAACCCCAGAAGGGGCGCTGGAGGTGGATATCGGGGCGCCGGCAAGGCTTCCTAAGCCAACCCGCATGCAGCCCATGGATGAAACTGGTGTGAGGGCAGGGGCCTTTGGGCTTCCGCCGCTTCCCAGGAACGCCCTGGCAGGCCCGGAACTCCGCAGCACCAACACCCCCATGGGCGATGTAATCGGCGCTTACGACACGGGATTAGGGGCTCTGGCGTCAAAGGCGGAGCGTGGGTCTGGGATGCTGCTCAGGGGCGCATCCGAATTGACGGGTGTTCCCCAGGCAATTCGAGCCGGTGAGGCCGTAGGCGAGGCGGCGCTTGATCCGTCTCTGGCAAATGTCACGAACGCGGGGGCGAACACAGCCATTGCTGTTGGGCGCCCAATCACGGCCGGCGCAGCCATGCTTGGAGGGCTCGGTGTTGGTCTGGCTAAAGACTCTGGCGCCTTCGACATGGGCGCGCAGGCGCAATCCAATGCCTTCCCGAACCTTCCGCCCGAGATCAATGCGGAATACGGCAAGCTGAAAGACCAGGTCGGACGTGGGCGTTATCGCACCTACGACGAGCGCGACAACATGCTGCGCCGCATGAAGCAGATTGAGGATCTGTCGAATACGATGATCCTCAACCAGGCCAACACGGCTAACCAGGGCGCGCAGACGAAGCTGGCAGAAGAAGAGAAGCGCAAGTCGGACGATGCGCGCGTCAAGCGCGAGGAATATGATCGCGCCGTAAAAACGGCGGAGGTCTCTCGCGATACGGCCCTTGCGCGAGATCGCAGGTTTTCTGAAACAGACTTTGGAAAGGTCTGGGACAAAACGGCAGGAACCATGCCTGGCCTGATTGCCGCCCCGATGGGCGCCGTGACGCGCTTGGCCACGGGCGGAAAAACCTTTGCACACAAGTGGGGTATACCAATCGGGATGGGTGCAGCTGAAGGGGCTGTGGCAAGCAATATTCCAATTGGGTTCAATGCGCTCGCTACCGAGCCGGACAACCCAGAGAAGCGAGCCTTTCAAGCTTATGCACGCGATCTTCCGCCAGACCACCCACGGAAGGCCGAATTTGCAGAATATGCAAAGACGCTACCCGACGAAAATCCGGTTCGCGCCGTGGCCATGCGAGATGCCGTTGACCCGTGGAACATGGTCAAGCGGGGATTCTTGGGAGCACTTGAGGGGTCTGTCGGTGCCCTAGCCGGAAACAAGGTGGTGGGGGCTACTGAGAGGATTGGAGGTGGCGCCGTGCGCTCTCTCGCCAGCGCTCTGCCTTCGCGAACTGGCGCTGCGCAGACTCGCGCAGCAGGGAAGCTTGACGACGAAGTCGCGTCACTAGAGCGGAACGCACTTGCTGGTTCTGAGGGTGTGCCTTCTGGAGTTCCCGGTGTTCGTCTAGGGACAGGCCCTCAAGCAGTTGAGCCAAATGCTCTGGCGACAGGGCGGACAACTCCCAAGCCGCCATCCCAGTCACAGGCTTCGGCGCAACCGCCCCCACTTCCTGAACGTCAGTCGCTTCCGCCCGCAGCTTCGACCAGTCAGGCATCTGAAGTACTCCCCAAGGGCATGGAGCGCCGTTCGGACGGCATCATTTACTGGAAGGCCGGGACCGGCAAGGGCGGGTGGCCCGTGGACAATACCGTTCTAAAGGCCATGGAACTTGAAAACAAGCCTGCCATGAAGGCCCCGAAGGCGCAAGGCAAGAAGCCGCAAGACGAGCCCCCGCCCGAAAAGCCCAGCGTCCATATTGACGATATGGCCCCCATGGGGCGCCGACGCCCCCAGGATGGGGAATAACCCATGGCCATCGCCCCCGGAAAAATCTACGTCAACCGCCCCGTCCGCATCAAAGCAAATTTCCAGATTGACGGGACGGACACGGACCCAACGGACGTGACGTTCCAGACGCTTTCCCCGTCCCGCGTGGAAGCCTCTTACGCCTACTCGGATGACGAGGTGTATCGCTCAGGCGTGGGGAATTATTACATCGATGTGACCCCAGATGAGGCGGGGCGCTGGTTCTTCCGCTGGTCGAGTACGGGAACGGGCACCATCGATGTGCAGGAGGGAGATTTCCTCGTGAAGGACTCCCAGTTCTATCAGACGTGGCCAACTTCGGACTACGACATCTAAATGACCATCCAAAACATCGACTTTGGCACCGCCGCCAGCAATGACGGTGAAACGCTGGATACGGCTTTCGCCAAAATTCAGGCGAACTTCGAAGCGCTATTCAACGGCATTGGCACCGTTCAAAAAGACACCATTGCTTCGAATGCGACGTGTGATCTATCTCTGAAGACGGCCCAGCTTCTCAACATCACCGGAACGACAACAATTACGTCGTTTGGGACCACGGCGAACTGCCTCAAGTTCATTTACTTCACCAGCGCATGCCCCATCACGTACAACGCAACGTCGATGATTACGCCTTATGGTGTGAGCTTTACGACGGCGGCAGGTGCGTGCGCGATCGTTGCCTCTGACGGCAGCGGAAATTGGCGCTGGCTGGCCTATCTTCCGGGGGCGGCAACGGGCACGGGTTCCGCCGTCTTAGCGACAAGTCCGACGCTTGTGACGCCAGACCTTGGCACGCCAGCGTCTGGAACTCTTACAAATTGCACGGGGCTTCCCGTGTCGACGGGCATCAGCGGGCTTGCATCAGGTATTGCGGCATTCCTCGCAACGCCATCAAGCGCAAATCTCAAGACAGCGATTACTGATGAGACCGGAAGCGGCGGCAGTCTTGTTTTCTCAACGTCTCCGGCCCTTACAACCCCTGACATTGGAACACCGAGCGCAGGCACACTGACAAATTGCACGGGGCTTCCGATCTCAACGGGAGTTGCTGGGCTTGCGGCTGGCGTTGCGGCCTTTTTGGCCACGCCGTCGAGTGCAAATCTCGCAACCGCTGTCACCGACGAAACTGGATCTGGCGCACTTGTGTTTGCGACAAGCCCGACGTTTGTGACGCCTGCCCTTGGGACGCCAGCCTCTGGCACGCTTTCCAATTGCAACATCAAGTCTACGTCAGCAAGCAGCGGCATCGGTTATGCAACGGGCGCTGGCGGCGCCGTCACGCAGGCCACCAGCCGCACAACGGGCGTGACGCTCAACACTGTTTGCGGAGCCATTACGCTTGTGTCTGCGGCTGGCTCGGCAACGGCAGCCTCATTCACTGTGACGAATTCCAGCGTTGCAGCCACGGATAACGTGGTCGTCAATCAGAAGTCCGGGACTGACAAGTACCACACACTTGTAACGAACATCGCGGCGGGCTCGTTCGTCATTACGTTCTTCACGACGGGCGGCACGACGACTGAACAGCCGGTGTTCAACTTCTCCGTCATTAAGGCCGTCGCGGCGTAACGAACTGAAAGGCTTGCGCCATGAAAGACCGGGAACCGGCCTGCCTTGCTGAAACCCTGAAATGGGAGGGAGGCAACGCATGAAACCAGTCACTGCCGAAGTCTTGCGCGCTGTAGCGCCTCGTCTGTCTGGCGCCGCAGCCCAAAAGCAAGCCCAGATCATTGAGGCTCTGTCTGGTGAATTCTTCACCATCCTCAATGAATACGAGATCAACACCGATCTCCGGGTGGCGCATTTCTTGGCCCAGATCATCCATGAATCCGCCGGGCTTCAAACGACGCAGGAATTTGCCTCTGGCGCGGCCTACGAGGGCCGTGTGGATCTGGGCAACACTGTCAGAGGCGATGGCAAGCGCTACAAGGGCCGGGGTGTCCTGCAGCTCACTGGCCGGGCCAATTACCGCCGCTATGGTCAGATCCTAGGCCTCGACCTCGAGAACCAGCCGCACATGGCTGCGGAACCGTTGATCTCCCTTCGCATTGCCTGCGTCTACTGGAAGGACCGGAACATCAATCCTCTTTGTGATGCCGACGACCTGGTTGGCGTCACGCGCAAGGTCAACGGTGGAACCAATGGCCTAGAGGATCGGCGCAGATACCTCGTCAAGGCAAAAGCGGCGCTGTCTGCGCCAGTGGTGGCGCTGATGGGGACGCCGGGGACGTTCTCTATCCCTGCCGCAGACGGTCCCGCTGGCTATGAGCCCCAGACGCATCCAGAGGCCCATGCGACACTCAAGGAAGACAGTACGCTTTACGGCCTGTTTGCACGCATCCTGAAGTGGATGGGGCTTCCTGCGACGCTTCTAGGGGGTGCCGCAACGGCTGGCTCTGAGGTTCCAGATGCCGGCGTAACCGTCTTCACGACGTTGCTGGGCTTCATAAAGGAGCATGGGCTTAAGGTGGCCGGCCTCGTTGTTGCGGCCATCGTGGTCATCGAGGTCTATCAGTATCTGCAGCGAAGAAAGGTGCTGCCGTCATGATCTGGGCTCTCTGGCTGTCAAAACCGCTTCGCTACGCCGTGATAGGCCTCATGGCCATGGCCGGATACGAAGCCTGGAAGATCCATCAACGAAACATCGGTGCCCGCGTTGCCATTGAGAAAGTAGAGAAGGCAAATGAAACGGCAATTGCGATTGGCAACGCTGGCGCTAGCAAGTCTGGGATTGCTGGGGTGTCAGGACAAAGAGACCCGACTACCCGAAACGACTAAGCTCTTAGGGGCCGTCCCTCGGGTGGACAACTCTGCGGCAGCTCCTTGCTGGCAACAGCGCCAGATCGCAAGGCAGAACGCTTGGTTTGATAGCCGCAAGGCTGGCAAGCCCGTCTCGTATCAAGCTCCTTGCGACGTGGACAAACCCGCCCCGCCCAAGACGTCCTAACCCCCTGATCCACCCTCAACAGTGCCCTGCGTCCCAAGGAGCAACAGCCCGATAGAGCAGAGACTATGAGAGATGCAGTTCCTTCAACAGATGCTTTATTCGGTTTCGGCGAAGCTCGATACGATGGAAGCGAGAATAGAAGCCAGGATCACAGCCCTTTCCGACGCATCGATCGAGCGGAACAAGGGTATCCACAAACGAGTGGACGGACTGGAGGAGCGGCTGTGGGAAATCGCCTCGAAGCAAATCCAGCCCTCCAAGATCGGTTTGCTGAAAGTACTCGGGCTCTTGGCCGCGCACTATCAAACGGTAGGAATGATCATCCTGATCGTTCTGGGGGCCTTAGGTCTGCTCAAGCCGGAAACAATCAAGGCTCTAAAGGTGTTCATCAAAGGGTCCGGGGAGTGAAGCCGCCTCCAGTAAAATATCCGCTATGGACTTGGTTTTTTGTTGTGGCTGCCGTCGCGTTCATTTGGATTCTAGCTTGGATACATTGAATTCAAGGCATCGGCAGCAGATGACGCATCACCTGAGAAAGTCACCCCATCGTTTTGCTTTCACTCGGCCGGGGTGACTATCTCGACGGCCCATCATATTGATCCGCTTCCTTGAAACAACTGCGCCCTTAGTGCTGTATCTACTAGGCGGCCTCATGTTGAGTGTTTGACAAGCTCAAGGACTGACTTGGAAAACATCATTGGCTTCCCGTCGATTTCAACTCGCGCGCCGGACACGTATGCGCGCACAGCGCGCCCTGTCTTGCCAATCATCCTGCGTTCGTCGGGAGTATGAAACGGACCCTTCTCGAGAACGCGAACATTGCAGCCTTCTTTGCCATGGCGTCTACTCGCCCAATCCAGCAAGTTCGCGCGCCGCTTTCGGCAGGTATCCGCCCATGCCAGCCACCCACAAGATTTCATCCTTGGTGGCTTCCTCAATGCTGCGAAACGCGCGCGTTCCGACTTCGCGAATGGCGCACTGTTCGGCGGCGTTGTAGTCGTCGGTATGGTAATCCTTGATCGCCATGCCGTAGTCGGTATGGACAGTCCAAAGCGTGGTCATATCGGGCCTCATGTTGACTTGAAATCGTCTTGCGTGAACTGGTCGCAAATCGACTGCACCAGGGCGTCGAATTGCTTGCGGTCCATTTGCAGCTTGACGCCTACCGGCGCTTCATCCCGCAGCCACTTCGCAACACCGTCTGCTATCTTCTGCTTCATTGCTCGGGGGTCTCCTTCACTGCGCAAAGCTAATCGACAGATGCACGGCGCCCGGCCTGTGCCAATGCACGGTGGCGGCCTTGTGACCAATGTTTTCAAGCGTGTCGGCCAGCGCCGGCCGCTCGCCTTCGCATTGCGCATCCTGCCAAGCCATCATTTCTGCAGCGAATGCCTTCACGTCCGCTTCATCCATCTCGGACAGGGCTGCCTCGATTGCTTCTGCGCCGGTGTCGAGGTCTGCTTCCGCGTTGGCCTTAACAAAGCCGTGCCCCTCAACGTTGAAGACAAATCCGTGTGCGTGAATCATAGCCATGGCCGGCGTCTCCTTCACTCTCTGTGGCAAAGAAAAAAGGAAGGGCTCAGCGCCCTTCCCCCTTGTGGAACTTTTCGAGTTCCGCCGATGCTACGATGTAGGCTTCGCGGGCATCGGTCTGGCCGATCTGCTCGTTCTGCCAAGCGAAGTATGCAGCGCGCTGCTGACGGACAAGACGAACCCATTCGGCGTGATGTGCGGCGGTGTTGGTCATAGCTTCATCTCCGTTGCTGATGATTTGAATATACGGCATCTGCCGTATGGTGTCAACAGTCATCTAGCAACTTTTTTAGGGCAATCCGCGCAAGCTCATCGTCAACCCTGCGGCGCCCTTGTTCGATGTCCTCAATGGCGCGCGCAGACAGCTTCAACCTCTCGCCAGCCGCAGCAGTGTTGAGCCCAGCAGCCGCGCGCCACGCTTTCATCAGCTCGGCTACTGTGCGCTCGCGCGGCATACGTCGGGCGTCTCCTTCACTCTGGCTGCTCTATCCAAACTTTACCCTTTGGTGTCACGCGCCATCGCGCGTTCATATACTCGACTAACCCAAGCTTGCGCGCCGCCTGACGCGCCTTGTCTTCATCGCGGTCGGCGCATCGCTTCAGCCCTTTGGGCGTTACGCCATCCTTGTGGCCAGCAACGTCTCGAACGAACGCCATCATGCGGCGTGCCCTGATCTGCTCCGGTGTGTGGCGGTTCGTGTCGGTATCCACTGCGGGCCTCATGTTGGCGTTTCGGAAGCGGCTTCAATTCCGCTCAAAATCTTCGTTCCGCTCTGATCACTGATTGTCACCATGGAAGGCGCGTAGCCGTCGCGGACGAACGCCTCTGCGGCCTTGCGGCTGTAGCCAGGGTATCCAGGGCGCTTGCGCTCCCAGCCGCGCTTGATCGCGTCGTGCTGCCAAAAATCGCCGTGCTCCACGAGGTAATCGACTAACTCTTCCTTCGTCGCGAACGGCGGCGTTACGGGCGTCCCTTCGCTGACGTTCTCCCAAACCTGATACCAAGTCGCTTCGTCATCGGCCCACGGGCGATAGTAGACCGGATCGGGCGGGGCGCCTTCATCGTGCAGCCAATCCGCCAACCCGCGCGGGTAGCACTCGCGCTCAAAGTCCGAGAGGTTGCCAGCGCGAACACGGTCAAAATCCTCAAGCCACTCCGCAAACGCCTCGTCGAAGCGTCGGTCGCGCATGGGCTGCAAGCCCTCATGCCGATACGGGTTCTTTCTGGGGTCACGCTGAGGGTGTTCCCAATTTGGCGGCACTCGTCTGATCTCGCGTCCCATTGTCGGGGGTCTCCTTGTGCTCAATCGCGCGGAAGCAAATGACCGCGCCCGGCGTCAATCATATCGCGCTCGTACTCATCTTCGCGCTTTGCTTCTAGGTAAGCAGAGTAGGCGCCGTCGCTCTCGTCATCCAAGGCGTCGGCTTTGGATGAGAACGGGCCGCGTAGAGCTTCTTTCCCGTCCTCATCCGTCGCCACATAGTACCAGCCAGGGGCGGGCTCGTCAGGCGTGCAGTCGTTGTATTTAACGTAGTACGGCATGGCTTCCTCAAAGGTCAGAAGTTGGGATCGCAAGCAAAGCCCCACGCCTGACCTTTGTTGTCGAACGTGCGGACCAGCACGCCGTCAACGAAGATGCCCCAGTAGCCATTACCGACATGAAGAACCTGAATTTTGCGGTTGTTTGTCATGTCCATCTCCCTTGCTGATGATGCGAATATAGGCCGTCATTCTTGACGTGTCAATACGAAGGTTTTGACAATCGGCACAAATCGTGTCACAACGATGCTCACGACAGTTGTTAATACTTTGCACATAGCCTACCCCTGCAACAACAGGAGGCGCTATGTCTGAGGAGAGATCAATCGTGGATGTGTCGGTGGACAAAATAGAAAAGTGGCTGAAGCAAAGCGGGATGAAGGAATCCAGGCTTGGGCTACTGGCCTGCGCAAACCCGAGGGCAATTCAACGGGTGAGAGATAAGACAGCAACGCTGCAGACGCTTGAAGCTATCTTGGCGTACATTGAACGCAACCCGGCTAAGGGTGTGAAATGAGACACCAGATGCTCCCCATCTTGCCCCGTCTCACAGACAAGATTGTCGCCAAGTTCTGGGGGAAAACTGACAAGCGCGGCGCTGCTGAGTGTTGGCGCTACGCGGGGGCGGCAGATGACCTTTACGGGCAGATTGCCATTGGGCGGAGGAACGTTGCTGCGCACCGCGTCTCGTGGGTTCTACACAACAACGAAGACCTTGGAGACAGGATCGTGCTGCACGCTTGCGACAATCGCTGGTGCGTAAACCCCATGCATCTCTCGGCGGGAACGCATCTGGACAATAATCGGGATACCGCTGCAAAGGGTAGAAACAGGAACGGAACCAAAGTTTTGGACGGTCTAGGAGCGGCGCGCGTGGTGGTCAACATTAGCTTAGACTCAGCGTTAGTGGCGGAGATCGACGCTTGGCGTGCACAGCAGCCATATAGGGTCACACGAGCCTCGGTTGTTGAGGCTGCCCTGAAGCAGTTTTTGGCCAGTCATTAGATTCCGCACATGGACCACTTCGATGTTACGCCCAACGCGATCCGGCGCTACTTCACGCTGGAACAGATCGACGATCTTAGAAACGGGAAAGCATAGGAGCCAGAAATGAGCCAAGACGCACGCATTGCGGAGCTTGAGGCGTGCGCCAAGCTTGTTGAGGCAAATACCGATTTCAACATGCTGCAGGACTTCGGGATGCAATCGACTTGCGATCAGCTTCGCACGAACATTGCCGAAGAAATTCGCGCACGGTCCAAGAGCTAAGGAGACGCCGGAATGAATGAGCCGCAGAAAGATACGCAGCGCGCCCTTGCGGCGGCGAAGCTAATCTTCGATGGGCGCGACCCCGCGAAGGACAGCAGTGCGATCCTCGTCACGCTTGAGGGGCTGGTGTCCCTCGTGTTGCTGGCAGTCATGGGGCGCGACGAACAGAAGGCTGCGGCGATGCTGAATGAGGGGCTTGTACCCGGCGTTGAAAGTCGACTTGCTCTGCACACGTCCAGAAGGTGAAGGAGACGCCCATGCATCTCATCAGCGGACACACGGAAGCCGGGGTGCGGTACGCGCATCACATGGGCTCATGCGAACACGTCCCGGCTGTGGGCTGGGCGCAGTTTGCGGATCGTCCCGAGACGCGCCTTGCACTGTCTGGCTATGACTTTCCTGGGATGGACGGCGCCGCCCTTGAGGCAAAGTGCAAGGCCATCCTTCTGAACCGTCGCGTGGGCAAGTTCAGCCGCCGCGCCAAGAGCTAACATGAGGCCCGCCCCATGGAAGTTGCGACGCTTGTGAAATCCCTCGATGGCTGGCGTGGCAAGGCCGCCCTATATCGCTTGAGCAAGCCACTGACTGGATGGGGCGACGACAGCCTGTCATTTGAGTACGTGGTGGCATCTGCCGTGCGCGTTCCTCACGTCGGCGACACCGAGACGTATTTGTTTGGTGCGGACGCAGAGGGGAACGTGGTCAGTTGGATGGAACTTCCGGGTTCAACAAAGCACACGCTGGACCACGCCGAAGCACTGCGCGAGGCTGGCTACAACCTGTCAACATGAGGCCGGCGTGGAACTTTCGGACGAGGCAATGATGCTTTTGCTGCGCAAGATCGATGAGGGGCTTTGTGCCGCCTACGAGCGCGGCAAGGCCGAGTCTCAATAGGAGAGGCAACATGGCAGTCGGCTATTTCACGGCAGTGTTCAAATACGAAGACTTCGAAGTGCTTAAGTCGGACCCGATCTATGCGCGCATGTTTGAGTTGATGCGGGCGGAAGACGGGCCGCTTCGCGTTACGGCCATGTCGCACGACGACGAGATGACGCGAGCGGAGATGTTTCGCGAGGCGATGGAAAAGTACCGCGACCGCGACGACCTTGAAGACGCCTTTGAGGAGATCGAGAACGCGGCGTCGGTTCACGCGCTGCGCAATTCCGCAAATACGTGAGGAGCCAAAGATGCCGCCACATTTTAACAGAAACGACACGCGCGCACAGAAGCGGACGCGCTGCTTAAATGAAAATGATGTCGCGGCGCCTGAATGCGCGGCGCCATATAGGCGAGAGCCGCTTGAGCGGTATTTGGCTCTTGCTAGGGCAGAGGTAGCCAAGTGGCAGGCCAACCGACGCACAAGCGATGATGCGATGCGCGCCATTGCTTCAATTTGCGGAAATGCCGAACGAAATTGAGGAGCCAGAAATGATCAACCCAGTTGAGCTTGTTGCGGACGACGACGAGTGCGCGTGGGATACGCCGTGCAAACACGGCCACTCCGTCATTGGGCATGCCACCTACTGCCATAATTCGGAGTGGAAGGATGCGCCGCGCAAGTGCCGCCGAGGCGGGTATTGCGAATGGCTGTTTACTGGAAAGCGCGAGGGCAAAAACCGGTTTCAAGATTGCCCAGGCTTTGCGCCAAACGATCCCGCCAATGTGGCGTCTCGATACGCGGATGACATGATCTGCGCAGAGTCACAATAGGAGGCACGGCTGGGCGCAGGCCAATATGGCGCGATTGTCAAGAAATTTGGCGCGATTGCTGTCGCGATTTCCCCGTAACACCGGTCGAGGGGTGCCAGTTTGCGTGCCGAAGGGCTACACCGGGCAGGTAAAAACAGACTGACCAGCTAGCATGAGTCAGATGGGTCGACCGGGAAGGCAGCGGCCTATAGCAGGGGCAGAGGGCCCATCTCCGTTCAACTCGGAGCGGCACGCATCCTTTAACTCCGCCCAGAGCTATTAAAGGATGGGGCTGGAGTCTTTATTTTCATCCCAGTTCATTTCAAGGGGAGGATGGGGGAGGGGGAAGAACTACACCCAATCATTGAACTCCTCATAAGTCTTACAGGACTTAAGCTTGGCCAGAACCTTTTTGGGGCCGTGGGTTTCGACCGCGATGTAGATGTTGTCGGCGGTCTCGACCAGTTCCTCCGAATAAAGGAACCACTCCCGCCGCACCCTGTCGTGCGCAAACAGCCGGTGGATCTCCTTCTCTGCCGCCCGGTCAAGACCTGGAATCGACCATAGGAGATCGGTCGGAAAGGGACACGAGGTTGAGATGCTTGCCATCCGCGAGACGGTTCCGCGAGCGTCGTCGCTTGTGTAGCCAATCTTGCAAAGATCCTCATTGAGAACGCCACCAGCTGTTCCGGTTAGAAAGTAGACGGCCATCTATCGCCCTTCTGTGCTGTTGTGACTTTTGTTGGGATTCTAGGCAGCATGCCTGCGTACGTTCCCGTCTCGTTCTGGCCACATGAAATAGCGCGAAAACCCTTTAAATGCTTGGATTTTTCTGCGTTTTTCCACTGGCGTCCCTCTGACTCTTAATCAGCGGGTCGAAGGTTCGAGTCCTTCTACACCCACCAGCATTTTCAATGACTTAGGCGCGCTTGATGGGGGTGACAACGCCAATGCTGGGACTCAGTGTTGGGATTTTCTGCAGCGCCGCCCGAACCTCGCTCTGCACGACGTGCCGGTATTTTTGAGTTACCGAGATGGAGGAATGGCCGAGCTGATCGCGGATGACCTCTAGCGGAGCGCCAGACTGGCCCATCCACGTTGCGAAGGTATGCCGCAGGTCATGCCATGTGAAATCTTCAATCTCAGCTATTGACAGTGCGCGCTCAAAGTGTCTGCGGTAATTCTTGGTGTCAAAGACGTAGCGGCCCTCTCTTGGGCGCTCATGCAACACCAAAAGCGCTTCAGGAGACAGCAAGACATCGCGGTCCTTGCCACCCTTGACGCGGACATTGACGGAGTTGTTTTCGAAGTTCACGCGCGGCCAGGCGACGTTGAATGCCTCTTCTCTGCGGAGGCCTGTCGTCAAGATAAACAGAACAACCTGGCGGATATGCAAGGGCAGGGCGGCCAATAGCGCTTGGCACTTTTCGCGCGTCTCTGCGCGGGTGCGTCCAGTCTCTTTCGACTTGAGCCCGCGCCAATCAATCACGCGTACGGGCTCTTCCCACTTTTTGGCGGCCATGTTGTGCACGCCCTGCAATGCCGTGATGGTTCGGTTGATGGAGATAGGGCCGACGCCTTCCGTCTCCAATGCGCTAATCATCCCCGTGACGTGCTTGACGGACAGGGCGCTGATTGGCGTCGTCTTCTCAATGCTACGGACGATGTACAACAACCAGCGCTGTACGTTGCGCGCGTCTCTTAGCTTTTTTCCGTGCTGAGCCCAGTATCGACCACAAGCCTGATCGAGGGTGAGCTTGGCTTCTCCGCTTCCAAGGCGGGGTTCCGCGCGGGAAGCTTCCAGTCGGAACTGCTTTTCGACGGTTTCGGCCTCTCGACGGGATGTTGTTTTAGTGCTTCGGACAACCCGACGTCCCCGGACGACGAACTCCGCGTAGTAGTACGGCGAACCTTTTCTGGTGAAGACCGACATTCCTTTTGCCCTTCTGCGTAGGCCGCTATGTCTCGATAGTCATACAGGGGCTTCCGCCCAATCCTCACAACCGGAATGTTTAGCCGCCTCAACCCGCGCGTTGATACACGCAACTCTTGCGCCGCCTCGGCTCTGGTCAACAGCTTCACCATGTGGGCGCTCCCGGATAGAGTGGCTTTATCGGCGTCTGGTCGTTCATAGAGCCCTCACCACTTGATGACGTATCCGGAAAACACCGGCACGTCGTATCGTTCAGAGAACCAGCGCCACATGTCGCCGTAGTCAGCGAAGCCATCCGCGCGAGCGAATGCCGCTGCCGTGTCGGACATGTAGACGCTGCCGTTGACCTCTAGCGTGCCGCGACCGATCGAGACCGGAAGTATCTCTTTGCACACGGCATCGCCTAGCTTCCGGCAAGCCTTCGTGCGTTGGCCGGTATAAAGCTGCAGCTTGTCGCCTGGCTTGCACTTCATCGTGCGCCGGATCGTCTGGCGTTTCTCGCCTCGCTCAACCGGGCCGGCAAACTGCGGACTGAAGTTGATCGCAACCACGCCTGTCACTCCTTCACGCTGTCCGTTTCAATCTCAACGGTGCCGTCCTTCCTTATTCTGCTGGCGACGACCTCAAGCTTGAGACCATTGGCGACGACGGAAATTCTTTTGATGGTCCCGTCAGGAAGGCGGGCAATCCAAGCCTCTTCGTCTTGGCCAATAATGACGGCGCCCTTAGGGAGGAAAATTCCTGAGTTCATTGGTGCCATCCCCTCAAAACGGCGGCTCGTTAGAAAACCGCTTCCTCTCATGGTGCCAGAGCAAAGCCCAGCCACAGGCCCCTACCATGATATTGAGAGACGTGATGGGTTCACCTACATACGCATACGTTGCGCTCAGAATGAGCTGGCAAAAGGCAATGCCAATGGCGGCGCGGGTCATTGGTGTTGCTCCTCTAGGGCGGCGGAGATCATTTCTGGCCATGCTTCTCTAAGGGCGTCGTAACCAGTCGTTATGTCTTCCCCGCGCGCAATCTGCGGCATCATGCTGTCGCCACTGGAGAGCATCCTGTCTGTCGGCTCTCTCATCGCCTCGATCGCCACCCTGGCTCTTTGCTCGTAGGCGGATTGGAGAGTGGGTAAGTTCTCATGCCCTTCTAGCTGGGCTAGGGCGCGGGCTACGCGCTGGATCATTTCAGACATGGGGCCTTCCTTATTCCTCTTTCATCCACGCAGCGGCGAACGTATCGTCTATGTCCTTGGCCACCTCTGCCGAAACGTCTTTGCGGATTCGGCGCAGGCATAGCGCTAGCAGGGTTCGCTGCACTATTGCGTTGGCTACGTGGTCATCTATGAATGCCGCAGGCGGAACATTGTGCCTATCAAGAAGCTTGCGAATTTCAGCACATGCGTTTTGGTCAATATCGTCAACCCCACTCATCGCCCCGCGCCTCCTTAGCCTGCGTTTGAAACTGGCCAAAACGACGCCGCTTTCGGTGTCAGGCAAAGCATCACCTATCAGCATCACCACGACGTGCTCAGGCTCGCACCATGTGGCTCTCGCCGGCCCGAAACTTCCCACCTTGATTTTGCGCGCGTCGTCTTCCGTCTCAGCGGCCACAACGGCGCTGTCGTAAGTGTCGTAATCGTTATTTACGGACTGCGATATCAGCCAGAGTTTCATCGCCCCATCCCTCCCGCTTCAGTTCGTCGATCACCATCAGCCTTGCAGCCAGCATGTCGGTTTGTGGGTGCTCTCGTTTGATCTCATGAGCGAGACGGGCGATGCCCCAGCGAATGGTCTGTTGGAGGGGCGATAACGTGTCGGCGCTTTGCTCATTTGCCGACGCTTCGTCGTTGTCGTGTCGTAACTGACGATATGTGCTCACGCCGCTCTCCCCTTGGCCCTGTCCATGGCGGTCATCTGAAGTTTCCAAATCGCTCTCTGGTGCTTCTTGGCTATGCCTCTGGCCCACTCCAATGCCTGCACATGGCTCGCAAGCTGTTCCTTCTCCTCGAGGGATAGGAACTCCTGGCATAAGGCCTCGTGCTTTTGGCGGCGGGTGGACATTTGATTCAAGGCATCGTTTCGTTTGGCGCGTCGTTGGAGATAGTCACCCCGGCGTCGGAGGATCTGGAAGAGGCATCCAATGGGTTGGTTCTGACACATGGAATGCTATGGCCTCGCCAATCAAAGGCTCTTCGCACGAGAGCTTTCTGGCGTATACCCACGTGCCGTCGCCGCCTTCCATTGGCGTCATCCAAGAGACGACACGGGCGCAGTCTTGTCTTGGGTCCATCACAATGATTTGCCGTCCATCTTTGGGTGCCGTCTCTATCGGTCTCCAGTTCATCACCGCCGTCCCCTTCCTTCTGGTTCACGAGGTGCCGTGCAGGGCCGCGCCCAGAGCTGACACCTGACGTTTTGCCCTTCCTTGCCGACAAGCTTGGAGACGCCTTCCGCAAGCCGCCCGCTAATGGTGTCGTGGGCGTTGGATGCGGAACAGCGCCAGAGCACGTCCGTTGCGTTCTCCAGGTCCATGTACTGTCCACCCCACTTCCATTGCACCTGGGCCATCCAGAGTTTCGTCGCCGCGTTGCGAGCGTTGGTCTCTTCCTGGTGCTCCGTCGAAAGAACCTCGATCGTTGGCTTGTCGCAGATGCGACCCTCGCGATAGGCATACGTCAGCGTGTATTCCCTCGGATGCGCATAGGGCACATACACATTGCGATAGACCGGGTGGCGCCGGCAGCCGTCCCAATCGCAAACGTGCCTATAGCCAATGATCCGCTTGACCCATCGGCTGTCCTCCTGGGCAAAGGCCCCCGTCGCAATCACAGCCACCAGCGCGGCCAACATCAGTCTCATCGCTCATCTCTCACCCCTGACGCACGCACGCTGTTCAAATAACGTTCACTGCCTTCCGGCATTAACTCAGCCTTCACGAGCCGCTTCGTTACATGATCGACCCTGTAATGCTCTCTCTGTCCTGATGCCGTCGTGATCCACATGTCTAGAACGCCGAAACGTTCGATGATGGCCTTGACGGCGGGGTCTCTCACTCATCCGCCTCCGCTGACATCTTGTAGCGGCCCGTTGACCAGTCGAATTTTGCGCCCGCTGGACGCCACTGCCTCTTGCGCTTCACCTCGATTTTGAAGTGCCGGTTGTGAATTCTCTTCCCCTTGGCATTTTCAGACACGTCAACCTTGGTCTTCTCCCGGTGACAGTGCTCATGCATCGGCGCCAAGTTCTCAATGTCGTCGTCACCACTGAGAACGCGGCGAATTATGTGGTCAGCCTCCCACGGGTCGCGCGCTGGATCGATAGGCAAGGCGCACCGTATGCAGTCCATTTTGATCCGGCCGGTGAGTTCGCACGTGTACTTGTAGCGGTCGAAAACCTCCCGCCGCAGCTTCGTGGATGATGGGCGCCTGTCGCTCATGGCTTACGCCGCCTCTTGATGGGCGTGGTCGGCGGGCAACCGTTCAATGGGGCACACTACGCCCGTGCTATACATGGCCCGCCGCCACGCTTTCCAGAGGTCTCGCAGCAGCGCTTTTTCCATGTATCGTTGCGCCCTGCGATGAGCTGCTATTGGCTTGATCTCTGGATCGCGCGCGATTTCATATTCCTTCCGCCTCAAGTAGAGCGTGCGGTATCGTCCATCTTGGTTGCCCTTAATGAGAGTGTCGCCAATGTTCCACATATGTGAGCGCCTTTTGGGGCTGTAGCCGTGGAAGACCCAGTCTTCCGCTTTGGCGTTAGCGCCTAAACCGCCTTGGCGAATACTGCCCATCACCGCGAGCCCCATCCGCTTCCAAAGCTTGGAGTGGGTGGTGTACATGGAAAGATCTCCCGCTTCAGCCGTGATGACGGCAAGAGAGGCGGCGCCGAACCCGCGTATTGGTTCACCGAACTCTTTCCATACGGGAAGTGTCTTTGCCATCTTCTCCATGGCCTTCAACGCGCCCTTTTCGATCTTGATAAAGGGAAGCTGTGCGCCCTGCGAAGCGGCGATTAATTCGACGAAGGGTGTTCCTTCTCCTGCGCTTTCAATGATTTTTGCCGCAGCCCTTGATATCTTGTTGCGCTCAACTTCCGGGATATCGCGCTGCCATCCCATGGCTAGGCGCACAAAGGCGCCCAGCGCTAGATTCAGCCTCTTTCGCTGCTCCATAGCGAAGATACGCTCACGGTGGGCGGCCCGTATTTGAGCAACCGTGTCTTCAAGCGACATCAGCTAGCTCCCGTGCCTTCTTGATCATGGCGTCAAGATCGGAGGCTTTGATGGCGTCACGAACTTTCATGTTCGCCGGAGCGTTCGCGGTGCTGCGCAAAATCTGCTTTATGACTGTGTTTTGTTCGATGTTGCGTTCATAGGCTTCGCGAAGATCCAGCATCGTCATGTCGCCGATCGGCGTTGCGCCAATCTTGTATGTATCGAGAACCGTCAGAACAGTCTTGGCGGCATGCAGCTTGGCTCCAAGCGAGGCGCGAATGTTGGCGGCTGATGGCCCTTGATAGTTATGCGTAATTGGAGACGGGCTGGCACCTTTGGTGGGGCCGCTATTTGCAGAAGCGCCTAATTGGCCAGTCCCGCCTCCGTTAGGTGGCGAAGCCGCGGCGCGGGAGGGCAGGCTCGTATTCTGAGCAATACTTCCTTGGCCGCGAGCTTCGCCGTTTAGTTGCGATTGGGCAGCATTGGATGGACGGCCGCTTTTCGCAGCAACTACACCCTGGCTGCCGCAATCGCTAAGGGTAGAGGTTGGATCAGCAGCACAAAATTGGTCACTAGACGTGGCGACACTGTGTACACGGCCAAGACCATCCTCATTCTTTCTTTGTTCAGCGCGAATCCGGAGCAACATAAGCTTTCCAATCCGCTCGAAATCTGGACGCGACGCTTCTGTCATCCTCCAAAGCTGGAGCGCCTGATGTATGGATCGGGAAGCATCCAAGCATTTATCAAGAGCTTCCAGAAAATCTTCTTCCGTTTTTTCTTGTGCTAGTTTGGACAAAAGTTCCATCTATGCTGCCTTTCCATATCTGCGAGCTACAGTTCGTTTGCGCCGGTAAACCGCACCGGCAACAGACCTCTCTGACTTGCCAAGCATCTGGGCAATTTCCTTTGGTGAGATCCCAGTTGCCTGATGGATGGCAAAGGCCAGGTCTCCGGTGGAGGTCTGGCGGATGCGGTCTAGTGTCTCCTGGCTGATCTTCATGCGGGTTCCAATTCGGCCTCTCGCTTCAGGGCCTCTACTGACACACCAAGCTTGGCCGAGATGATCTGGAAGACGGCTTCACAGATGGCGTTGAACTTCTGCCGATCTGCCGCTGCGTATGAGATGCTGTCTGGCCAGTAAAGACGAACTCCCCATTCGAATGTGTGGATCAGGGGCGGCTTGTCCGCGACCGTCTCGATGATGGTCCGAAGCTGATCCTCGAGGCTGATGGCGTCCGGGTTGTCGCAATGCAGGTCCAGCTTTTTGAAGTGCCGGGCTTTGATGAGCAGATAACTGCGTAGGTGCTCAGCGTCTTCCGGCTGGAATTTCTCTTCCTCAGGCCAGTTCTCAAAGGCGCGTTGGATCACGGCGAAGAACAGCCGATGATGCGGGTGGGACCGCTGGCGCATTGGTGATCCGCAATGTTCACAACGTACGGTCATGACACCTTCTCAAACACAATCCCGATCTTCCGTTTCAATCTCTCTTCACGTATCGCCGCGTTGTGTAAGTCGGCAATGATCTGGGCGAGGCGCTTCTGTCTCTTTCGTTCTGCCGCCCAGACGATCTCCTTTGCCGCGCGCTTACTGATGCCGCAGCGGACTGAGATGTCCTCAAATCCGTAACCTTGCATCGCTAAGCGTCTGGCGAGGAGTGGGCTCATGTGCAGGCTGTATCCAGGTGATCCTTAATGCCGTCAGCCATGGCAAGAGCCCCGGACACGTCAGCATCATCGCACCTGCGCAAGAACTTACGGATCAACTCGAGCGCGTTGCTATTCATGTCCTCAAGTGGCTCGCCTTCGATGACGCCAACCAACTGCTCTTGCACCGCCCAGCCAAGGTCTGAATAGCGTTGGCACAGGTCGATAAGTTCATCGATCTTCACGCCGCCATCTCCTTCGCTTCGTATTTCTCTCGGAGCGCCTTTACCTTGGCGTCTAGCTCTGCCAAGAACTCCTGGACTTGCTCTTCAAGTTCGGAGATTAGCTTGTCGTTGCGCTCGATGCGGTGAATCCAGATCTGCATTGACGCTGGCATGCGTGGGTCAAAGCTTACGAAGTCGCACCATTGACGAGCCGTGACACACATTTGCCACTGCATCTGCGTTCGGTAGCGCGCCGCTATCGTCCCATTAAGAAGCGTATCGATATGGGTTGCCGTGTTGGGGCACTTCACTTCGATTAGGCCGTCGCTGCCAATCAGTCCGTCCGGGCTTGCGTGAGCGCCCTTGATGCGTGGATGCGGGATTGGGTCGGTCTGCACGCAATCAACGTCGCGCAAGAACTCGTAGGCGGCTCGCGCATCCGGCTCCGTCTGCACTCCCCATTCCATGGCTGCACTGGAGAATGATGGCGCGGCTTGGTTCGTGATGATCTCTTGGATTAGCTGCGCCTCGACGTTTGCGCGCCCAGCAAGCCATGCACCGTTCTTGCCCTTGGCAATCACGTCGTGCATTAGGCTTGCGCCCAGAGATCCGATGAGAAGGCCGGTCATGATTGCGCTGCCCGCTTCCTAAGCATCTCCATGGCGTCCTTGTATTTCGACGCGGGAAGCTTGCCGATCTCTTCAATCTTGAAGTGTTGCTTGAATTTTTGCAGGTTCGCGCCCGAGAACTCTATCGCCTCGGTAATGGCCTTTGCCTGCTCATCGGATACTGCGCCGCCGCTTGACGCTTGCCCGTCGTCGTCCGTCTCTTCCGCAGAAATGCCGATCAGAGCGGCGTATGTGTAGCGTTTCCCATAGGCCGTCGTTGAGCCGTAGGCCTGCACAGGGTTCTTGCTACCGCTGGTGTCAAGCGGAAGGATAATTTCCGCGCCTTCCTCATGGCCGCCGATGTGGCGAAGAACGGCGCGGATCTTTACGCGGTTGTCGTCCTGATGGATCGTGTGATTGATCGACAGGCCGTGCTTGCCGAGAAGTGGCTTGGCAACCTTGTCGATGTCCTCATAGCGGGCGTAGGCCTTGTTGTTGTGGCCGCGTCCATTCTTGGGGGCTGGCGGGAGTTCCGCCTGCATGGCCGCAAATGCCGCGTTAAATTCAGCCTTGGCCACGCCCGCCTTTTCTTCGCGGACCAGTGCCACGACTTCCCGGAAAGCTTCTGCATTAAAGTTCGGGTTTGTGGCGAGCTGCCCCAGCATCCCAAGCAACGGATTGCCCGACGCCTCAACCTTTGCAACTGCCCGTGGCTTGTTCATTGTAGCTATTGCACCATCAGCCATGACGCGTACCTTTCTTGGGGTTTCCGATCTGCCGTAGAAGCTTCTCCAGCGCGTAGATCGTCTGGACGTACCTGATGCGATTTTCCTTCGCGATCTGCTCGTTGTGTGCGGAGTGGGCGGTGTATCGAATGCTGTCGAGGTCTCTGCGCGCAGCCTCTAACGCCTCTACATAGATCCGGCTCATCTCACTTCCCCGCCGCGATAATCAGCGCCACCATCATTGCTCCTGCGACACCTGACAATGAACACAGCAGCACCAGAACAAGAGCCGCCGTCGTCTGACTCACTAGGTCGTCTTCCGTCTCTTTCATGTGTTCCGTCATAGCCATGACGCGCACTCCGAATTTGTTGGCGGGCCGCCTCTAACGCGTAGCTGCACGCTGATCGCTGTTAGAACCCTGCTGGCGGCCCGCCTTCCCAGCCCCGCGCCGGGAATTCAGATCTCTTCTGCCGCTCGCTCCAGAGCTTCGAGGTTCGTCTGCGTCGGCAGCGTCTTCTTGATGCCGGCCATCTCCAGCATTTCCTTGAGCTGGTCGTCGCGGATGATGATCTCGTGGATGACGTGTTCGCGGCCGGAATTCGTGATCATCGGCGCGGAGTTCCACGTAAAGCACTCGCGAGACATGTAGGTGAGGAGGTCTTTCGCTGTTGTCATCTCAGTCGTTCCTGCAAAGAGTTTCGCGGCTGGTCGGAATGCCTTCGAGCATCTTGGAAACTCGAAGTCGCAGCTCGAGGCGCAGATCCTCGTCTTTCAGATGGGGCTCTCTGGTGTGGATGGCCCAGTAGAGGCGACGGATTTCGTGCTCGACGTTGCACTCTAGGTTCTGGACAGCGCGGGATGCCTGCATGAAGGCTTCGCTTGCGGCACCGTCCTTCTTGAGTTGCGCAATCGTACTTTTGGCCAGCGCGTCCACCTGCTGTTTCTTGCGGCCAGTGCGCATGCTGATCACGTTGGTCATTTGGTCTAGTCCCTGCCTGCGTGAAAAAATGCAGCGAGTAAAAATCCGACAAGAACGCCAACTGAAAACCCGATCGTTACGCCGACTAGAAAGCTCATGGGCGGCCAACGCCCAGTCGCCATTTGATCCACTCGTCAAAGCGGCGCATCATGATCAAGTAAGCGCCTCCAGCCCCAAGGGCTCCACACGCGGCGCAGACCAGCATGTAGGCAATGACGTGCATGGTGATCGTCATCACACGCGCTCCCTGAGCCAATCGGCGTGAGCCTCGGCAGCGGCGACGCGATCCTCGTCAACCGCTTCCCACGTCATGTCGTCTTTGATGTCGCGCCAGTGGGCTGACT
>ERZ869925.403-NODE-403-length-32847-cov-4.764272_pt1 | contig 32847 bp, 45 predicted proteins | sample MGYA00579311_ERZ869925 | MGnify/ENA primary metagenome ERZ869925 (study PRJEB32216, sample SAMN09231817) | wastewater metagenome | place: USA: Maryland | collected 2016-07-30 | study: EMG produced TPA metagenomics assembly of the PRJNA472060 data set (Reclaimed...
AGGAGAGGCAACGGCCTATCAACTATACGAACGATTTGCAGTAGGCTACTACGCAAACGGCAAAAAGTATGTATTGGCTATTGTTTCGACATTGGTCAAGCAAAAGAAGCTGATACGGATTAAGCCTGGTGTTTATCGGCTGAATGTACCACAAGACATTTTTTCAACATGACCCACGATTACCAAGACATCTGCCACCGATACGCCGTTCGATCCCTGTGCGATCTGGCAAACGAACTGGAGCGGCGCGGCTTCCCCCGACCTGAAATCTTCCAAGCCGGGCAAGTGTGGTACAACACGGGCGGAACGCGGGTAGAGATTGTTCAGTTACCAAGTGGCCTTTGGTCTGAGTATTACACGAATGAAGGCCGTTTGTGGCAAAGGAAAAAAATTAAAAACGCACCTGGGGCATTTGCTGTGTATCTGCCCACGGTTCAGGAGATAAAGCAATGGGAAATTTCAAACCGCTAAAAGTCCTGATTGCCTGCGAGCATTCCGGGGCTGTCCGAGATGCTTTTATTGCTGAAGGTCACGACGCTATTTCATGCGACTTGCTGCCGGCAGAAAAGCCGGGCCCGCATTATCAGGGCGATGTGTTTGACATTATAAACGATGGGTTTGATCTAATGATTGCACACCCACCATGTACGCATTTGGCTGTTTCCGGCGCTCGCTGGTTTTCCGAAAAAAAGGAGCAGCAGGCAGAGGCGCTGGATTTTGTGCGCAGGCTTATGAATGTGAATATCAGGCACATTGCAATTGAAAACCCGGTTTCAATAATTTCCAGCCAAATAAGGAAGCCGGACCAAATTATTCAACCTTGGATGTTTGGACACGGCGAAACAAAGGCGACCTGCTTATGGCTAAAAAACCTGCCAAAACTAAAGCCTACAAATATAGTAGAAGGAAGGGAGCCGCGGGTATGGCTAATGCCTCCAGGGCCCGACAGATGGAAGGAGCGAAGCAGAACATTTGAAGGGATTGCAAAAGCAATGGCAGATCAATGGTCTAATCCTGTTTACCAAACAACTTTATTCAATGGGAAATTTTAAAGGCTGGACAGCCGATCAAGTAAAAGTGGTCGAGGCCACGCAAACAGCCGCCCGGATTGACCGAAAGGAGAAAGCGCGCAAATCCATGCCAAAAGAATCCGCCAACCGGATTACCGCCAACCTGATCCGGGCGATCAATATGCAGCCACGGTGTGTGGCATACCGGATTAACAACGTGGGTGTGTGGGACGCTGCAAAAGAGGTGTACCGGAAGGGAAACACACAAAAGGGCATATTTGATATTTCAGCAGTGATCCGGGGCCGGGCGGTATGGATAGAGATTAAAGCGGGGCGGGATAAGCCTTCGCCAGATCAGCTTCTTTTCCAACAGGAAGTGAGGTTATCCGGGGGCGTTGCCGAGTTTGTGTACTCTACGGAGGAGGGGCTGAAACTTTTAACTAAACTGATTTCTGAATGAAACTAACTGCGCATGTGTACCTTTTGAAAAAGGGCAAAAAGGTTGTTTATGTGGGTTGTACTATGCAGCCAAATCCGTTTATTAGAATTAAAGACCATTTTAAAGATAAAGATTTTGACAGCGTATTGGTAACTCCATGTGATATTCAAGACGTGCTAAATGTAGAGTGCAGTTTAATAAGAAAATACAATCCGAAGTACAATTTCCAACACGCTTTTGATTTCAGAAAGCCAAAAAAGCCGTAAAAATGAAACACCACATCGTTTACATGCTATTACACCTCCCCTGCATTTGGCGCGTAAAAATCGGCATAACAGGCCGTACGGCGAAGGCCAGGGCAAAGCAGGTTAGCAGGGCTATGCCCGGCGTTGCTGTGCCCATAGGATTTATGTTTCTGCCCCTGATTGCAAAGCCAGTTGAACAAGCGCTCCACCACTTGTTTCAACCGCTCGAAACGAGATTCTACCGTGGCGACGGCTCGACGGAATGGTTCCTTGTTTTGGTCGCCCCTGTATTCTGGGGGCTGATGTGGCTGCACGTTGTGGCGTGGTGGTGGGTAATTCAGTTAATCATTCAACAAATTGGACAATGAGCGCACAGAACCAAAAAATACGAGAGTTCCTAAAAACAACCTGCCAGGAGCAGCGAACCAAAAACTGCTTCGCGTGGGGCAGCCTTCGCATACAGTTGGACCATGACAGCCCGGTAAAAGGGTTGGAGTTTGAAGAGCTTGTGTATGTCAGCATATACGACCCGCGCACTGACACCATCATGCAGTTTAGCGTTCCGGTTGATGCGGTGCAGATCGAAGAAAATGCACTGGGGGAGTTTAGCACAGAACAAAAAGATTGACCACATGACAAATCAAGAAGAGCAAAAGGTTATACTAACGGACCACTCTATTGATCGTGCTAAGGAGCGGATAGGGTGGTCTAAGAAGGCATTGGATAGAATGGCGGCAAAGGCTTACTTCAATGGGGCAAAGCCACCGGAGGACAAGCGGTCAGAGTTAGAACTGATTTACAGCTACTAAATGCGCTTTTTGCGGCGTGAAATCCGGGGTGAAAAAATATTTTAAAAATAATTTGAAAAAAGTATTGACAGAATCAAAAATGTCTGTATCTTGCAGCATAATTCAGAAACAACGAAAGCAAATCAACCTTAAAATTTTGAATCATGAAGCGCATTGAACGAAAGCAAATTGAATCAATAAAGGCAATATTAAACAAGCCTTCCTATTTTGTTCGTGCTTACTGCGAAGGCCAGGGCATTGAAATTATCGAAGGCTATGCCTATGTTGGAAACGTAGTTATTGATCTCCGTTTTGACAATTTAAAGCCAGTAAAACATCAATCTTAACCCCCCACCCCCGCCCCTGAAACATGGGGCGGTATTTTTCACCACCTAAAATTTAAAATCATGGAAAAATTCACAGTAGCTAAAGTAAGCGACCAAGTCCAAGGCAACTTTGTTGCATGGGCAAAGCCAGTCGCAACGTGCGACACCTATGAAGCGGCTGAAAAAGCAGCGAATGAGATTTGGCAGGAAATGCAGCAAGAATTTAAAGACCGGCCAGATTTTGGGGCCGGCGCTATCATGAGCGAAAGTGTCATAATTTTCGATCAAGATGGAGAAGTCTGTTAAACACACCCGCGGCGGCTCACGCCCAGGCTCAGGCGCTCCGAAAAAGCCGCCGGGGGAAAAGCGGGTAAAGGTTGCCATCTCCATGCGCCCAGACTTGCACAAGTTCACCGAAAAGAATCGGAGCGCAATTATCGAGGAGGCGTTGGATATGTTGATTCAGAAAGAAAACGAATAAAACAAAAAGTGTGCAGCCCATTGCAGGTTAGCACACTTTTTGTATTTTTGTGCGTTGGATTTTGTGAACGAGCAAAACACGCGATGGTAAGAGCGGAAGACGTACTGGAATTTTGTAGCCAATTATACGGCACAGAAATATACGAGCGCCCCGGCGCTGTTAACCTCTTCGCCTTTGAGGGATGTTCCCCCGACCTGACGCAAAACGATGACAGGCCGGATGCTTGGAACGACACAATCAGCATCATTCAATTTACTGACGGAAAGCCATCGTTCACCCATCTGGCAGAGGGCACGAGCGAGCCAGGCGTTTCCTCCACATTCAGCAAGCAAGCCGCCCGCCTTGGAGGCGTTGCCCGGATTGCGCTTGGATGGCACAAGGAGAAATGGCGCATTGGCTTCCATCAACAAAACCAGATGCACCCGGCGTTGGTGCAAGCCGCCCACATTACCGTACACCGCGACAGAAACCGCGACGGGAAGCGCACAGGCGACCCTGTTACGACAGATGTGCAGGGACTCAACTGGCATGGAACAAGGCCGGGCATTAAGCCTACCCGCGTTGGGGGATTCTCGGCTGGGTGCATCGTCGGGCGCGATTGGAACAGCCATATTGATTTCATGGTCAAAGTGCGCGCCCATCAAATGCTATTCGGCACCGAGCTATTTAGCGGAACGGTGGTGGATTGGAGCCGCTTTGTAAAATGGTTACAACAAAGGACCTTATGAGCAAAAAGAAACAACCGGCCCAAGTGGAGCCGGAAAAGAAACACCGCCAAACGCCACCAAGCCCAAGTAAAAAAGGTTATTGTTGGCTGACCGGCTGGAACTTTGAAACAGGATGGCACCGAAATAGTAGCCCGGTAGTGCCATCCGCAAAAATCAACCCACGATGAAGAAAGTAAGATTAAACCCTGATTCAAACCCGATTGGAACGCGGCACCTTCTTAGTTTTGGCGGGGCAAACCTCCATTATTACGTTGTCGCTGTATGGGGTGCTGACACGTTTGCCCCGACAGTGGAGCCGCTTGTTGTGGCTGAATACCGGGCAAAAAGCCTTGAGCTTGCAAACCCGTTCCTAACCCTGCCTTTATCCGTATTCGCTGAAGTATTCCAATACTCAGACGAAGCGTTCTGGATTCCTGTAAAGCAGTACCAGGATATGAGCGAAGGCGAGGCCGAGATAGTTGATTAACACTTCCATGCTATTTGATTTTCCCGGCGCTGTAAAAGGCGCTGGGTTTTTTGTGAGAGATGAACGAACTGGATAAATCATTCAAAAAAACGGCATCAATAAAGTACGGAGTTGGAAGCCGATACAGGAACCCGCCAAAATTCCGGGAAATTCCTGAGCGAATGATGAAATACGAACTTGCCGAACAACTGGCAAAGGACATATTGCCAGAAAAGGGGATGCGCCACTTTTGCTTTTTAAGTGGCCGATTCATTGCGGGAGATTTTTTGGAAGCGTGGATAGTTGCGCATGATCTACATATTAAAGAGCTTACCATTTCAACGCTTTCAATTTCAGAGGCAAACATTGACAGCCTTGCAAACCTTCTTAATGGTGGATATGTAGAGGCGCTTAATATGATCGTTTCTGATTACTTTTATTCGCACGAAAGGCAAAACCTGGTTCCGTACATGCTCAAACAGCTTGATAAAAATGACCGATTCCAAATTGCCGTTTGTGGTACGCACTGCAAATTGGCAATGATGGAAACTGTAAACGGTAACAAGGTGGTAATTCATGGGAGCGCAAACCTTCGCAGTTCTGGAAACTTGGAGCATTTTTGCATAGAAGAAAACCCGGAGCTGTACGACTTTAACCATCAAATCCAAAAATCCATAATGCAGAAATATTGGGTAATTAAAAAATCACTCAGGCATGATGTATTGTGGCAAACCATCAAATAAAAAACTATGGCAAGCGGTTCAACAGCCGGGAAAGGCAAAGGCAAAAAAGCAGGAACAAAGCGCACAGCGGCAAAGAAGCGCGACCCGCGTAGAGGGCTAAGAGCGCAAATAACGGGCAGAACGGCTGATGTGCCCTTTTAATTCGTGAAAAATTCGTGAAAAAATGGCCAAAAAGGTAAGCGGAAGGAACGGCGGCACAATACAGCAAGCCGAAAAGGGAGAAGTGCTAAATCCGAACGGACGGCCAAAAGGCGCGTTAGGTGTAAAAAAAACCCTAAAGCGCTTATTGGCAATGGAAATTGATGTGGAGGAAGCCGGGCGAATCATTAAACTGCCAAAGAAAGAGGCCATGTTGTTGCTTATGATTCAGAGGGCAACCGATGCAGACGAGGACCCGGCGGTCCAGTTAAAAGCCGCCCAAATGGTATTAGACAGATTGCAGGGTAAGCCAAAGCAGAACGTAAAGCATTCCGGGGACAAAGACAACCCGGTAAAGGTCCAGGTAGACAGCCTGACAGATGAGCAATTAAAAGCCCTGACCGAGATCCGGGACAAGGGTATAAAATAAAGCATATTCATTTCCTTTAGTTTGCCCGGCGCTGCAAAGTGTTCCGGGTTTTTTCATAAATGGGAAAAGAAATCGAAATATCCAGCCGATTAATTGAAGCCGCCCACAAAGAGCGGGCAAGGCGGGAATTTCGTTATTTCATCCAAAAAGTACAGCCTAACTATTTTTTCAACTGGCACCATGATGTACTAATTGATGCGCTGCAATCCCTTGCAGACCGCAAAATCAACAGGCTAATCGTTCAAATGCCACCGCGTCACGGCAAGAGCGAGCTTGTTTCCCGACTTTTCCCGGCCTGGATTTTGGGCCGGAATCCTGACGAACAAATTATCCTTTCCTCTTACTCACTGGACCTTGCCAGTGCAATGAATCGGGATTGTCAGCGCATTATACAGACCCCGGAATACTCGACCATGTTTCCAAATACAAGGTTGTCAGACGGCACGGGCGAAGCAATAAAGACGCAAAAGCGGTTTGATATAGTTGGGAATAAGGGCTACTATGTCAGCGCGGGCGTAGGCGGCGGTATTACGGGCGTGGGCGCTACGGTTGCTATTGTGGATGACCCGGTAAAGAACGCAGCGGAGGCTGACAGCACCACATACCGGACGGCGGCCTGGGAATGGTACACGACAACCTTTAGAACCCGTTTTGAGCCGGATTGTGTGGAAGTCATTTGCCAGACCCGTTGGCATGAGGACGACTTGACCGGGCGTATCCTTCGCAATGCCGAGCAAGACCCCGGAACGGTAGTCATTAACCTGCCTGCTATTTGCGAAAAGCCTGAAGAAAGTAGGAGCATAGGCGACCCGCTATGGGAGAGCAAGTACAGCGCAGATCAGCTAACAGCCATAAAAGCGGACGTTGGAAGCCGGGCTTGGAATGCGCTCTACCAGCAAAGGCCCGCCCCGGACGAAGGTAGCATTATCAAAAAAGCATGGTTTCAGAGATTCCGCCCGGCCGATCTTCCAGACGGCCCGGTAAATTTCTATTTTGATACGGCATACACTGATAAGGAAGCGAACGACCCGACGGCGGGCATAGCATACATTAAGCGCGGGGCAGACTTTTATATTTTATCCTGTGTGGAACGGTGGCTCGACTTTACCGGGCAAATATCATTCATTCAATCATTCACGGCCGCCAATGGCTACACGCCGCGTTCTATTATCCGAATAGAGCCGAAAGCGACGGGGAAAAGCGTGGTTGAAGTGATCCGCAAAAGCACCAAGCTAAACGTAAAGGAAGCGGACGCGCCAAAGGACAGCAAGACAGCCAGGGCAAACGCGGTTTCTCCGATCATTGAAGCCGGTCGGGTGTATGTGCCTGAAAATGCGCAGTGGGTGGATGCTTTCTTTGCCCAGATAGCCGCGTTCCCAAATGCCGCGCATGATGACATGGTGGACTGTTTGGTCGGAATGATACAGAGCGAGGGGCAAAAAGCTTTTTCTATTCATTCAACAGTACGCTAATTTTCTCAAAACTGTACCAGTGCAATGTGTCGCCCACTTGTTAAGTGGGGGTAAATTTGTGCAACAAACAAACGCACAAACACAATGGCTTGTACTACACTACTTCCGGCGGTCGCACTTGATGACGCTTGCATGACCGTCAAGAAGGGCCAGATTCATAAGCTATACCTGACCCGCGCCACCGCTGACGACGAACTTACCGACGTGGGCGACGACACCGAGTGGGCAACCCGCCTCGATCCCGATGCCGCTATTCCCGTTTCAGGTGCCGCTCCTATCCGGGAATGGTCGGTTATCGGCTCCATGCCTGAAGGCGAAGTAACCGAAATTGCCTTGCCGCTTAACGGCGTGTATTCCAGCAAAGGAAACACGGTTATGACCTTGCGCTGTTATGACCTGACAGCCGCAAATATTGCCGCTTGTATTCAATACAACGACGCAGGCAGCACCAAACAAAAAGCGTGGTTCGCTTTCGACGATCAAATTGTTGGCGGAAATAAAGGTATTAACGGGTTTGTCCGCATGGCCCCGGTGGTGGAGGAAGGGAGCGACACACTCGCTTACATCCAAATCACATTTACCTTCAAAGGCTCTTTGAACGGCATGGAGTTAAGCCCGTTGCCTCACTTCGATAGCTACTAATTCCAGAACAAACTTTTTGCCCATATCGCCCGGCCTGATTGATTCGGGCCGGGTTTTTTCTTATGACGCAAGCTGAAATAAATACCAGACTGATACAGGTTGCCGCCGGGAAGCGCACGCACGCGCACTATGCCCGGACGGTGGAGCTTGCAAGTAAGTACACCGCGCTAAGTACAGGGGTAGGCATTGCCAATTACATGAAGATGTATTCACGCCGGGAGGATTCGCACCTGTTTAAACAGCGGGTGGAGATTACCGAGCAAATTACCCCGTCTGTTATCGCTAATCTGTCTGCTATCCTGGAGAAAGCCTATCGCAGTCACTACCGCCGGGAACTTACGTATGGCAGTGATGAGCAAGCGGACGCGCGCACGGCTGAATTTGAGGCTATTGTTTTGGGCTATGCGGGCAAAGTGGGTGTTGATCGGTATTTGCAAGATCGGTTAATTGAACTGAACTGCACAGACCCTAACACCTGGATCATTCAGGAGTGGAAGGACTTTGATAATCTTGTTGAATACGCCGACCCGTACCCTTTCGAGGCATCGGCAGAAATGGCCCTGGACTTCGCATATGACCGGGGTATCCTGCAATATGTGACCGTCAAAACAACGCTTCCTAATCCAAAGGATGCACAAACACCGCTAATCAGGCTGACATGTTATCAGCAAAACTTTGCCGCTACACTGACCCAAACAGGGGCAATGACAGCGCGGGCAGATAGCGCGGAGCTAATGCCAGGGGAAAGCGTATGGGCGGACGGCAAGGAGTGGGTGTATCAAGAGTACCGGCACGGCCTTGGCGAAGTACAGGCATTCCGGGCAGGGTACAAACGCGATAAGGTTACGGCTGGAAATACGTTCGTTTGGCCTTTTGAAGCGGCTGACCCCTACTTAATGAAGTCATTAAAGGTGGTATCCGAACTGGATTTAACCGCTGCAAATGTTGCTATGCCGCTAACCATGCGATACGGAGACGAATGCAAGGCTCCAGGGTGCGACCACGGTTATAAGGCTGACGGCGGGGTATGCGGGGCATGTGATGGCACGGGCAAAAAGAAAAGCCCCACGTCAGTGATGGAGGAGATTGTCGTTACTCCAATGCCTGACAGCCCGGATAACATGCTTGATCTTTCCAAGTTATACACCCACGTTCACCCAGATGTAAGTATTCTACAATGGCAGGAAGCGTATGTTGAAAAGCTGGAAAAGAAGTGCAAAAGCGCGGTCCTGAATAGCGAAATATTCAGCAAAGACGAAGTGGCACAGACAGCCACGGGCAAGAGCATTGACCAGCAAAACGCAAATGACTTTGTATTCAAATACTTCAGGTTTTACGCCGAATGCTGGAAACAAACGGTCTATTCCATTGCTAACATAACGGGCAAATCCGAAAGGTTAACGGCCCAGATATTCGTTTCCCGTGACCTGAAGTTAAAGACCGTTGGCGAACTTATGGAGGAACTAAAGGCCGCCAATGATTCCCAGGCAGGCCCGGCAACGCGGCGGGCAATAGAATGGGATATAATGCGGGCAACCATGATCGACAGTCCCGAAGAGTTCGCAGAGTGGGAAATACAGGAACGGTTTAACCCTTTTTCCGGCTATACAGAGGAACAAAAGATGTTGTGGGCGCAAAGCGATCTTATACCGCGCTCACAGCGGGTTTTGTATGCCAATTTGGGCTACATATTCGATAGCCTGGAATTTGAAAATCCTGGCTTTTACCGCTTGCCATACGAACAGCAAAGGCAGTTGGTGGATGCAAAAGTTGATGAGATAATGCAGCAAACCGGCGCGGCCGTGCCACAAATCGGGGCGTAATGGATGAGCTACTTGCACAAATACGGCAATGGATTGAAGCCTTTGAAAGCGATTTTGAAGCGCTGACAAAGAAGCTCGAAAGGGACTTGAGGACGGCGGAGGCGAATATTTTACGCAGGGTACTGGCTGACCTGTTACCAGCGCTGAAAATAGAGGATGGACTGATAAAAAGCACCGCGCTAAATATGGCAAAGGCCAATTTGATCGAGCGGGTATTCCAGGAGGTTGAAGCGGATGACATTCGGCAGATAGTACGGGCCTTTGCGGACAACCTTTTGGAGATCACAGGCCGGAATGCTGAATACTACCTGCTTACCGGGCAAGATGCGGCAAAGGTTCGGCAGATAGCAAAAGACGCTTCTTTCATTCGGGCAATAATCGGGATAGACGAACAAGGCAGGTTTCTGAATGGTGGATACCTGGACAGACTGGCAAAGGGAGAGGCGGTAAAGGAGCAGCTAAGGCAATATGTATTAACCAGCATTGCAACGCGGCAAGGGGTAAATACTTTTCAGCGCGGCCTTCGCTCACTGATTGCAGGAAGTAACGAGGTAGACGGGGCATTGCGCAGCTATTGGAGGCAATACGCTTTCGACACATACGCACAAATCCGGGAGGTTGATAACCAGCACTTTGCGCAGGAACTTGGATTAAAATGGTTTGTGTACCAAGGCGGTATAATTCCCACAAGCCGGGATTTCTGCAAAAAGAAAAACGGGAAGGTTTTTTCTGATAAGGAAGCGCAGGAAAAGTGGCCCAATGACCCGGACCTGATAGATAAGAAAACGAAAGCCAGATACCGGCCCCTGATTGATCGGGGGCGCTATAACTGCCGACACTTTTTGATGTGGATCAGCGAGGAACGGGCAATGGAACTAAAACAACGACAAGATGAGCAATAGCAGCGTCATAACGATAGGAGAAACCCCCGCTTTGCGTCACATTGTGCAAAGTGCCGTCGGTGACTTCCGTTGGCCGATTCAGTTCATAGAGGGCGACACAGGGCAAACGCCTATTGACGTGTCGGCAGATTCCTTCGAGTTCATTGTGTACGACACAGACGGCACAACAGCCATTGTAACGCTGGAAATTGGCACTGGCATTTCATTCCTTAATGATTCCACTATTCAGGTGGACTTGCCATTGGATGAATACACGGCATTCACTAAGGGATGCAAGTACGACTACCTGCTAAGGCAAACAGTAGGGACATTCAGGAAGCCACTTTTTACGGGTAAATTCTCTATCGTATGACAACCTACGTGCGCATAATTGACAACCGGACAACGGTACGCTTCCCGGCATCCATACCAGGGGAGAAGGGGGAGGCTGCAAACCGTTCCGGCTGCGTTCAATTGTCGCCATCGTATGCAGGCTCCCCTACGTTGACGGCGGGCACAGAAAAGGCGGTTATTAGAATACCTGAAGAGCTGAAACACTACCATCTCTACGACGTAGGCGCTGGAGTATCAACGCATTCAGCAAATGGGGATGTGGTGGTAATGATACGGCGGGTAAGAAATAACAGCTCGCAGGATATGTTATCAACCCCGATCACTATTGAAGAGGGCGAACACGATAGCATACACGCACAGGTGCAGCCTGTTATCAATAGTACACATAAGCAGGTGCAGGAAGGGGACTTAATTGTATTTGATGTGACATCGGCGGGGAGCGGCGTGCGTGGCCTTGCAGTGACATTCACATTCATTCCATAACACAAACAAACACAAACACATGGCTACTTTTAATAAGTTCAACGCATTTGTTGAAAATGTCGCCGAAAAGGTGCACAACCTGGGAAGTGACCAACTTGTGGTAGCGCTCACTAACAGCGCTCCGACGGCTTCAAACAGCGTACTTGCGGACATTACGCAGATTACCTACACCAATCTGTCCAGCCGCAACATCACCACATCCACAAGTTCGCAAACGTCGGGCTTGTATAAACTGGTGGTGAATGACCTTACCCTGACCGCTTCCGGCGGTTCGGTAGGCCCGTTCAGGTACATTGTGGTGTATAACGACACACCGACCTCTCCGGCCGATCCATTGATTGGCTATTACGACTACGGTTCCTCACTGACCCTTGCAAGCGGTGAGAGCCTTACCATTGACTTTGACGGCACAAACGGACTGTTAACCATCCAATAAGCAATGCCCTACACAAACGGGATATTTCATATTGACTACGTGAGTGGAAGCGATACGGCACGGACTGCATTAACCGGCTGTGTCGCTTCCAATCCATCCGGCACGATCACCCGGATCAACAAGACCGGGCACGGATTAACGACTGGAGCTGTGGTAGACTTAACGCTTTTTACCTCATGGCTGAATGGGGCCTGGAAAATAACGGTAGTAGATGCCGACAATTTCGACCTGGATGATGCCGTATGGCAGGCAACGGCCGACCCAAACGGCACAGTTACACCGCGCGGCGGATCTTCGTGGTCGGATGCATGGGCAACGGTTACATCCGGGGCGACAGCGGCCCGTATCCAGCCTGGTGATGAAATACGAATTGCCCAGACTGAAGAAGTAAGTACAGGCATAACCGCTACATTTACAAATGGCAGCCGTGATGTTACGCTTTCGAGCGCACTCACCAAAAACATTGAGCTTGCTACTACACAGACTAACTGGACCGTTAGCACAAATATCACAAGAGGCACAAGCACAACGCGAAAAATAGGAGCTACGTCTGTTACATTCACACCGGCAACAGCATTCACAACGGGGAAAGTAGCTTACGCAACTATTGCAGGTGGTGGCACACAGGATTTTTCGGCATACCAAAGGATAAGCGGGTATTTCTTCCCGTCTTCAAACGTAACAATCGCCGCAAGTACGTATAAAATTTGTCTTTGCTCAGATGCCACAGGTGACACGATAGTAAATGAGGTTAATATACCAGCAACATTAAATTCATCAGCCGTGCAATTTTTCACGGTTGATTACGGTGCTGCGCTTGGTAATAACATTCAATCAGTGGCTATATATGCAAATTCAGACCCAGGGACAAACACAATAATAATCAATAATATAATTGCATGTAACAGCTTCCATTTGGGCAGCATATTTGGGCCTGAAGATGACTGCATCTATGTTGTGCAGTCAATAGATGGCACGACGGTAGCGATTGATTCAGCATCAACAACGGTCACAGGAAGGGGGTATGGTGGCACGACCGGATCGTACAACCTAAATAGGATTGAGCCAATTACATTATCCACTACCAGCAACGCTCTTTCATTCAATGAAGCCGGTACAGCAGAAGCAAGGACGGTGTTTGTAGGTGGATATGACACATCAACAAATACACGAACTGGGGTAACTTTTTTCACAAATAAGGCATTGACGGGCACGCCATATTTGATTCAAAGGTTTAACGACTTGAAGTATTTAGGATTTTTTGGATTTACGACAACTAATACATCCAGAAATACATTTGCGAACTATTACAACTGTGTTTTTGGCTCCTGCCAAAATGCAGTTGGTCCATACGGCGGGTATTATGAAAATTGCATAATTGCAAACTTTTCGACTACTGGCATTGCCCCTGCGACAACTGACTCGTCAAGTAGGTTTTACAACTGCATTTTTCAAAACAACACCTCGACCCCACTGCTTTCATCGACGTTTGCTTTTTATAAATGCACCTTTAGGAATAACGGCACAGGCTCGATAAACCACAACGGGACTTATTTGTCATTATATGGGTCTGTTCCAATCCTTAATTCATGCAAGCTCGATGATGCAACCGAAGTAGTAACAAGTACTGATGCAGTGTCTGTACTATGGTCATATCGGCACGATGACACAGACGGCAACCATTGGGGATTTACGGATGCAGGAACAATCAACTGGCAGACCACAGAAAAGCAGGGAAGCGATCCGGGGGCATGGAGGGTGGTGCATTCTGGGAGTGCAAGGACGGAAAACAATCCTATAAAATTCATTTTTGCACAGATCGCCGTCACCGCATCCAGCTTGGTTACAGTGAAAGCATGGGTGAAAAAAAACCATGCGACAAACGTAGGCTGCAAAATCAGGGTAGAAGATGCCATCTACAATTTACCAGGCGTATCAGCAGCAAGCGCCACAGCCGCAAATAATACAAGTTGGCAGGAGTTAACGATCACTTTCACGCCGACAGCATCGGGCATTGTGCCTATTTGGTTTGATTCGTTTTATATCGCAGGGAACTCAAACACCTATTTGGGCTCCATAACCGTAACGCAATAATGAGCAAGAAACCATATTTTGAAACGCACAGGATTATCAAATTCGAAAATGATCCGGCGGGCAAAAAGCGCGTCTGGGTGGAGGTGGCAGACGATGAGGCGATAATGCTAAAGGTTGACGGCAAACTAAAAGACGCTGATATAAACGCACTTGCAGCCGCAAAACTTCAGGAACTCAAAGACCGCCGGGCGCTCGAAGATGAGCGCGAAGCATTGGAGGCACAACTCGCAGAAATTAACGCACAATTAGGAGAGGGGTAAATGATCTCAAAAGACGACATACTTAAGCTACAACATAGCGCCGATGGTTCCCCGTGGGCAAATGTAGCTACTGTGTCATCTATTGACGTAGACACCCTTCAATATAGCGCCGATGGTTCCCCTTGGCACGGGGTAGAGGCTCCTGCGTCTGGTAGCTACACGCTTACCGCTGCAACGGGTGTATTTTCATTGACGGGTCAAGCGGCAATACTTGCGGCGGCGCTACAAATTGCGGCAGGCGTTGGTACGTTCACGCTGACTGGCAATGACGCGGGGCTATCTACCCTAAACACTTACAGCCTTACGGCCGATGCGGGTGCGTACACGCTGACGGGCAACGCTTCGGGCCTTAACAGGGCGGTGCGCATAACAGCCGATGCGGGAGCATTCACGCTCACTGGCAACGATGCGGGCCTGAATAGGGCGGTCCGTGTAACAGCGGACACGGGTACATACACGCTGACTGGCAATGCCGCCAATCTAAACAGGGGCATTCGTGTAACAGCCGATGCGGGTACGTACACGCTGACTGGCCACGATAGGACATTAACTGTATCGCGGCCTATTGCAGCGGATAGCGGCACATTCACGCTATCCGGGCAGAATGCTACCCTGCAAAAATCCAGCACGTTAACAGCCGATCCAGGTACGTTCACGCTGACGGGTAATGACGTGAACTTCAGCCAGGCGGGGCAACTATTGGCTAACACCGGCCCGTTCACGCTGACAGGAAATGATGCAGGGTTATTGCGGGCGGTGCGAATGACGGCCGATGCGGGAACGTTTACGCTTACGGGCAATGCGGCGGTTATAAATACAGGCCGGACAATCGCAGCAGACAAAGGCACGTTCACGCTTACGGGCAATGATGCGGGTCTGAATAGAGGCCTGGTAATTGCAGCGGACATGGGCACGTTTACCCTGACGGGAAGTGACGCTGCAACGCTTCGATCATTGCGCCTGACAGCAGACGCGGGCACGTTCACCCTTACCGGCAACGCTGCAAACTTCAGCCAGGCGGGGCAACTATTGGCTAACACCGGCCCGTTCACCCTGACAGGCAATGATGCGGCCCTGATTCGATCTGTACGCCTTACAGCCGATACGGGAACGTTTACGCTCACCGGTAACGATGTAACCCTTGCAACAGGGGTGCGCATTGCAGCCGACACAGCGACCTACACGCTATCCGGGCAAGCGGCAACCCTGCAAAAGCAAAGCAGGTTAATAGCTGAAGCGGGCACATTCACCCTGACGGGATACGCGGCCGGATTCCAAGGAGCGGAAATAATCGGCGTAAGTACCGGCACGTTCACTGTTACTGGCAATGACGCTACCCTGCAAAAAGCAAGCGTGCTGACTGCCGAAAGCGGGGCGTTTGCGCTTACAGGCAATGACAATGCCTTCAGCCGGGCGGTTGTAATTGTGTCGGATTCCGGGACGTTTGTGTTTACTGGTAACGATGCAAATTTGCTGTATTCTGAAGAGGAAATTTTTGTGCCGAAAATAGTCTGGTTTTACTAACACAACTTGAAACATGAATAAAGTCAATCTGCAAAATCTGATAGCCGTCTGCGATATGGCTATTCAAAAAGGAATCATTCAGCCGGACGACATATTGCCAGTTGGCATTGCCCGGAAAGCGGCTATTGATCTGGTCGCACAGCTCACAAATGAAGCGCACAGGGTAGTACCTGAATCAACGGACGAACAACCAAACGAGGCAAAAGCAAAGGGTAAATAATGAGCATTAAAGTCCGCAAAATAGCTGACAGCAGCCTTTTTTCCTTCACATGTGCCCAATGGGCAATGATGGAGGCAGCCGATAAGGCAGACTGGGAGGTCATTGAAAACCTTTGCGGACGGGTAACGCTTATAAACAACCCCTATGCGGCAAGTGAATTTTTCTACACGCTGGACGGGCAGGTAGCGGCAGAAACACCGCTTCGCATTGCTACGGTAGACGGTATTTCAACCATCCTTTTTGAAGATCAGGCCGCTGGAACGGTACTCGCAGGCCCGGTGTCAGGCCCGGATGACTACCCGACTTTCCGGGCGCTGGAATTGACAGACCTGCCGGACCTGACCGAAACGATACAGGACGCAATAGGGCCAATCCTTGCGGACACGGACACGGTAAACTTTACGTACACGGATGCTACTCCGGAAATAAAAGCCGATGTTCGTCTGCAAATGTCCATCACGTCCGACGCTTTAGGCGTTAAGCTATCCGGCGACGCGGCAAGCCCTGGCAATAACAAAGTCTACGGAACGGATGCAAGCGGGGTGAAAGGATGGAAGGATGACCCTGCCGGTGGCGGCTTGGTGGATGGCGACTATGGGGACATATCCGTCAGCGGTGGCGGCACGGTGTTAAGTATAGATTCAGGGGTAGTAGATACTAACGAGCTGGCAAATTTTGCGGTAACAACTGTCAAGCTTGCAAGCGATTCAGTCACCTTTGCAAAGATTGTTGACGGGGCGGTTATTACAGCTAAAATCGCAGACCTGAACGTCACGACCGGTAAATTGGCAGATGGGGCGGTTATTACAGCTAAAATAGCAGACCTGAATGTTACGACGGGTAAATTGGCAGATAATGCGGTTACTACCGTAAAGATTACAGACCTGAACGTCACGACGGCAAAACTAAACACCGCTGCCGTAACGACAGCTAAAATAGCAGACCTGAACGTCACGACCGGTAAATTGGCGGATAATGCGGTAACTACCGTAAAGATTACAGACCTGAACGTCACGACCGGTAAATTGGCAGATGGGGCGGTAACTACCGTAAAGATTACAGACCTGAACGTCACGACGGCAAAGATTGCAAACGATGCAGTTACATACGCCAAAATCCAGAATGTAACAGCAACGAATAGGGTACTTGGCAGGATTGCAGCCGGGGCTGGAGATGTGCAGGAGCTTACGCCTGCCAACCTGTACACATTGATGAGTATAACCGGACAAACTGACCGAGTGCCATATTTTACCGGGGTAAATGCTATTGGCAGTAGCTCAAACTTCAGGTGGCTTGACGGCACACAAGAAGTGTTAGTAGGTCCAGGAGGTTCACTGAATGCCCGATTTACGCATAGCGATAATACGTCTGGAGGGATTGCCAATGCCACTATCCTATATGGCCAAGCCAATGTGCAAAGCGTGTACACAGCGCGCATTGAAAATACGCGAAATGCCGCCAACGCTGGCACAAAGCTATTATTGCAGGTGGGCGGAGTAGATGCCGCTGATCCGTTTATTGAATTTATTATCAATGGAGCGGGAAACAACTGGACTATTGGCCCAGACAATTCAGACTCTGACAAATTCAAAATCACGCCAAAAAGCACGGCCCCTGGAAGCGTAGCAAATAGTGGTCTGATAATACGAAGTGAAGCCGCTGCAAGGGTTGGGATAAACAAAGACAACCCAGCTCATCCGCTAGATGTAGCAGGTATTACACAGGCTCACCAGTTCAGAAACCATGCAAATGTTTGGACGGCTGCGAGGATTGTATTCGCAACTGGAGCCGGCACAGGCCCATCTATTACATCAATATCAGGAGGCGTCAATGGATTCCGTATCGATTTTAAGACGGGAACAGCACCAACGGCAGGCGGTGACATATTTACCGCAACTTACCCAACGCCATTCGACGGGGAGAGTTATGTTGTTATGGGCGGGAGAGAAGACAACGCATACAATGACGAAATGTCAAAGTTTTACATAAGTGAAGCGGGCGGGGCAAGCTTTACCCTTAAGTCGCACGGGGCGCTCACTGCTACAAAAGACTACCATATTCAATTCGTAATTTTTGGAACCACAATAGGATGATTACTACTGCATCGGCTGCTTTTGTCCTCGAGGAGGACAGTCAGCAACAGTTTTTGGGGGCTCGCATTCTTTGTGAGCCAACATTTAGGGAAACAGAAGCGAAATTCAGTGTGAGGCTGAATGTGTTGGATAGTACTACCTCACATGTGATCCACTATGGATACATAGAGGTAACCTCCGCTGAAGTAGATGCAGAAACCGGTAGCGGCACAGGCGAGACTGACCCATGGTGGAATGCCTTGCAAAAAGCCGTTAAAACCAAACTTGCAGCAATACCGGATAACTCTTCGGTGACATTTAACGTGGTATAATTTACCTAATCCGTTTATTTTTGTATTAGGCAAAAAGAACGATTGAAATGGGGAAAAATAGTGCTGAATTGTGCGGAATAACGAGCATTTTAAGAAAAAACGCGGTTGATCTGGTGGTGTTTGGAGCGATACAATACCAGCTTGTGAACAATCCAGGGCAGAGCATTGATGAAATTATCAAAAATGTACTGCCAACATTCAACATAACACACACAAGCGCCGGGGCAATAAAGGTTGCATTCCTTAGAACCCGCGCCGCTTTTGTCGATAGCAATGGGATATGAGTGACAGAATACTTTGCGAGAGAAACGGAGTACGGCAATACTTCACACGGCGTTCCTGGGATGTATTGGGCACGGATAAACTCGGTTGGGTACAGGTTCCGGTGGAGCCGCCAACGCCCAGGGAGGTGCAACAGCCTACGCGGGCAGCCATTGAAGCCCAAGCCCCACAAACCACCACCCGCAAACCCCGCAAGAAATGACCATCCAGAACAAGAATACAGGCGCAACGCATGAAGTGACGGCGGCACAGTACGCCGCTATTTGCGCACGTGGGGAGGCATGGAAAAATATGTACTTGGTTATTTCGGCTCATGAGCCGGAGGTGCCAAAAGAAATAAAAAAGACTGTCCGGGCTAAACAAACCCCGGAATTTGACACGAATGGAATTGAAACAGTTGATGGTGGACTTCCTGAGCAAGACGCTGGGGAAATCCAATGAGGAGATTGACGGACTGCTCTTTCAAAAGTCCGATGACGGTACGCTGACCGAAGAAATCAGCGAAACAGCTTTCCAATCACTTACCGAGTTACACGCCGCGCACCTTGCCAGCATCCGCAATGATGCCGGGCAGGATCAATACAATGAAGGCCACAAGGCCGGAAAGTTTGAGGCGTTGAACAAGGCAGAGGAGGAGATCAGAAAGGCTTACGGCCTGGAAGGGAAAGGGAAGCTGAAAGAGCTAATCACAGAGGCCGTTTCAAAGGCTTCTACGCTGACAGAGGATAAGGTGCAAACGCACCCGCTCTATGTCGCCGCCTTCCAAAAGTGGGAGGAAGAAAAAGCCGCATTGATTGAAGAAAAGGAAAAGACCGTTTCAGAGATCAAGGCGCAGGTTGAACGCCAGCAGCGCTTTTCGCAGGTTGCCCCGACTATTGACGAGGCACTACTGAAAGCAGGTGTTTCGGCCGACTTCCTGAAGCCAGCCGCCAAAAAGGCTTTCCTGTCACAATTCGAGGGGAAAGACTTTGAGGTGACGGAAACAGGAACGTATATCAAAGGGCCAGACGGCAAGCTGATGAAAGACGCTTTAGGGCACCCACTTAAGCTGGAAACCTTCGTATCGCAAGCGGCCCCGGAATGGTTCCCGATTGAAAAGCAGCCGGGCAGACAAAGCCCAGGTAACGACCCGACAAACCCGCCAAAGCCTGCAAAGTGGACAAAGGAAAACGTGCCAAAAACCTTTAAGGAATTTGAATCGGTGTATTCCACTTTAGAAGGGCAAGAGGCGAAAGAGTTTGTAGCAGCTTTTGAGGCTGCAAATAACCCAGCCGCCGCAGAACCCGTGTAAAAGCGGACCAAAGCGGGGGCAGTGACAAAACAAACAAACAAACACAAACACTATGGCTATCACTAATAGCACGCTTCCGCTCGTATTGCGCCGCGCCTCCGAGGTGTGGCCCGGCTCAATGACTGAAAAGGACTTTGTTGCAAACATTGACACCCTTTTCGCCATCCGTGACCAACAAACGGCCCGGATTGACTACGCAAACCTCCCTGACGGCGTTGATGCCCGCATTGCATGGCTGAATAACTGCGATATTACGGTGGATACCTACACATCCACTGAATGTACCTTTTCCGGCCCTGAAGCGGACAGCTACAAAAAAGACCTGACTATTGATCAGGCCCGCGAAACCACTTTCTCTGTTCCACTTGACGCATGGCGCGATAACCTTTTTGGATTCGCTGACGCTGTGGCCGTTAACCTGAACAAGACAATGGTTGCCCAGGCTGAATACGTTGCCCAGTATTGCGTCGGTGTACTGAATGCCAACCTTGGTACGAACACATACAACAATAACGGGCAGTGGACCGTATCAGGCACGACGAACACCATCCCAGGCGCGCAATGGGGAAGCACTTCCATCATGGGCAAGTTCATCCTTGCAGGTCGCAAAAACCGGATCAATAACCCTATTCTTTTGTCCGGGGAAAACCTGTACGAGCTTGCCTATGCAGCACGTACCAGCGCGGCAAATGGCGAGGGCAAGGGCGATTTTCAGCGCATTCAGGCGATGCCGATCTACAACGACATTTTCAACGTGGACGAAGTGAACGCGGGCAGCCTGCTTACTTACATGATCGAGCGCGGCGCGTTGGCGTTCCTGTCAAAAGGATACTACCCAACCACGCCGGAAACGCTTAACGGCAATTTCCAGCGCTTCAGCATTGCAAACCGTTTCTTCCCGACGCTGATTCACGACGTGGAAACCCTGGTAGACTGTACCTCCGGCGTATGGTCACAGCACTGGAAAGTGATTCCACGTTACAAACTGGAGGTTAACCCGACCGGCTGCACAGCAACCCGCACGGGCATTCTGGCATTCACAAACGGCGGCGGCGTGTAATCGCTTCGCAGCCTATTGTCTAACGATTCAATTTCAATGCAATGAAAAATAAAATCCTTTTTGGGCTTTTTGCCCTGATTATCACAGCCGCAGCCCTTTCATCATTTGATTGGGGCACGGAGGTAGAGCGCGGCACTACCGAATACGGCGAGTTCCAAACAAGCGGCACGTCTATCTATGAGCATACATGGACCCGCGACACCATCACAAACGCAAACAATGACACGCTGTATTTGCCTGCACGTTTGCGCCCGGTGAACTCCGACTTTATCCTTTCCTACACAATTAGCCGTACCAGTATTTCAGGCACGGCAAACATTGCGGTGAAGGTTGAAGAGACTGGATACAACTACACAGGCTCAACGCCTCCGACGGCCGGTTGGGTAACATCATTCAACAACCTTGGAGCGGCAGCAGATACCGACGCGACTACGGCAACAGAGGAAGCTATCAGGATTCCCAACGCATACGGCAAGGCGTACCGGGTGATTGTAGATGGCAGTGGCACTCAGTCCACATCCTACGTCGTGCGCCTGGTCATGAAAAAGAAATCGTAAGTAGAAGGTTTTAGGTTTTTTCAAAGGTTGAGGGCCGGGCCTAAATGTCAGGCTCGGCCCTTTTTCAATAAAAAAACGAAACATGGCAACCCTGGATACTTCCTGTTTAGATGGCGTTGTTGGCCTTGCTGATTGCGCTTGCCCATGCTACACGGATACCGCGCCGGATGGCTACAATGAGGCAACAAGCGGCCTATACATTGCCGACATCCTGCCTATTAATATGGCTGAAGGAGCGGACGATTGTAACGACCCGGATAACCCTTGGAACGTCCTGGAGCGTGGCGCTACTGAAGGGAAATCCATGCTTTACAAGGATATTCAGGCGGGCTTAATGAAGGGCAACCAATTAACGCGGCCGTCATTTACCGGATTGATTGGAGAGAAAAAGAGCCGGGATGTACTTACCCTGACAAAAACCTACGCGGGCCTTCGTATTTGGTCTCCCAATATCCGGGGCGGCTATTTGCGTATCAATAAGATTGGCGGCGTGTTTAATGCCGTCGGCTCGGTTGTCGTTCGTGTGTACGATCAGTTCAACACAAAGATCGGCAGCGATATTACCCTCACCACTACGGCGGGCGGGTATGTCACGGCAAACGCAAACCTGAAATTGCCGCTCTGGCAGGATGGCGCGGACAACTGCCAATACTTCCTTTCCTATACGGTAGCAGACAGCCCGGCTCCGCGCGGGGTTCGGGCATGGTGTCCAACGTGCGCAGGGGTGCAAATACCAGTATTCAATCTGGAAAAGCCTTATACGGGCGGGAATTGGCGACGGGAACAGGCATGGGCAAAGTGGCTGATGATCGGCGGCTGGGAGCGTGACAGCCAAACGGAATTTGACCTTATGGCTGAAAATATAAGCGCGGACAGCAAATCCAAAGGACTTGTATTGGAGGCTGAACTTTCATGCGACCCGTTTACGTCCGTTTGCCTGGATTCCATTGACTACTCCGATCCGGTAGCCCTTTCAATGGCCCATGCCCTACGGTATGCAATGGCTATTTGCACGGCTGAAAAGATTATCCGCAGGACGGAGCCATACCGGAATGCAGCTGTTGCCCGTGAAATACTTGCACAGGACATTCAGCAGTGGTACACGGATTACCAAAAGAATGTGGAATATGTGACCTACCACGCCAACGTGCGCGGTACTGACTGCATTTTCTGCAAACCAAAATTTGCAATGTCGGTAGAATCAAAATTGACCTGATATGACTTTCGACGAGATCATAAAGCAGTACGCAGAGGCGGTGTATTCCACCGGCCTGATCAGCAAGTGCGCCGGGCTATCCTATGTTAGCAGCATATCCGCAGCAGGGGCAAATCAGACGGTTGTAATTGGGCAGCTATACCCTTTTGCCGATGGCAGACAGCATACTCTTTCGCCTGACTCAAAGGAAAGCGGGATAGCCTTTTTCCGGGCAAGTGCCACGCAGATAAGCAGGCAAAGCGCATACCTACACGAACACCGGAACACGGTAACGCTGACCGTCTGGATTAACGGCGACAAGGTAAAGCAGGGCGACGGCTTCAGCGCGTTTGCACTGATTCAGGACACGGTTCGCCGCTTCCGGCCAACGCTCGGAGAGGGGCAGTACCGAAAAGTGACCATGCAGCCAACGGGCAATATAACCGACGGCATAGAGCGATACGGATGGGACGGATTGAAATTCAAATACCACGAAGCGCCGCACATGCTTTTTAATATTGAATTTCAGTTTCAGGCATGGGTGAGCGCAGGATGTGCTACGCCGACTTACAACGTAGTGAACGCCGTATGCTGATACTGGAAAGTGTGAGCGCTGCAATTAGTGCATGGGTACTATGCCGGGTGCTTATGGAGCCGGGAATGATCTTTGAAAAGTGGGGGGATATGGCACACCGCCTGAACGAACGCGGCCTGGATTGGCTTGCAAAGCCTTTGGGCGCATGTGGCGTGTGTTTTTCCGGGCAGTTTGGATTGTGGTTTTACCTGGTAGCGTGGCGCGATCGGTGGGTGCTTGGAGAGGGCGTATGCTTTACGCTGCAAACGATTTTCTTTTTTCTAATCATTGACCGCATAGAAACATGGTTGAATCAACAAAAAGAATCAGGCTAACGGATAACAGCTTTGAAGCGGGCGGGGTGAAGTACATCGTTCATTCATCCATCTGCATAGAGCTGTACCGGCACCTGGATGAACTACAAACCCGGCAAGCGTTCGGCGCTGATTATGCAGGACTATTCAGGGGGTATGTAAAGTGGGTAGAGCTGAAAAACCAACAAAAGCCATTTGACGCAGACATACACCTTCGGAACATCTTTGAAGGAGTAGCCCGGAAAGTGAATAACCAAAACGAGCCGCTTCTTTTGATATGCACCCTGTTTTGTTGGCCTGAAGGGGCTGACCGTACAAAGTGGGATGAGGAAAGCGCAAATGAAACGATAAAGAAGTGGAACGGCGAAGGCTATCCTGTGGAGGATTTTTTTCGCTTGGGGCTGGAATTTGTGAAGCGTTATCAGGCCGCCTTTCAGCTCGATTCCCTGAGTTCTTTGGAGGAGGGAAAGGCCGAACAAGAGTAACAAAGCCGGATCCGGAAAAAATCAGGCTTTTGGATGATGTGATAAAAGAGCAAACGGGGTTCTGGATGGGCGTACTGACAACCGTATCCACTACAACAGGAACACCGCTGACCGATGTGCAAAAGATGGATGTCTTTGATTTCTTTTCCCTGCTTACAGTGGTGGAAAAGCGAAACAAGAAAAAGTAAAGCATGAAACATTATCTACTTGAAGGAATAATTGACGAAAGGTGCCTTCGTGATTTTATCGCCTTTTGCAACCAATACGACGAGGAGCAAAAAGTGGTTTTTTTGGATTCCGACGGCGGCGCAACGTCTTACGGAATGGCCATTGCAAACATCATAAACACAAGCCCTGAGTTATTTACAGTCATAGCCATTAACAGCATAAGGTCATGCGCTGCGGAGCTGTTTCTGATGTGCATTTGCAGAAGAATCGTACAGCCAGGCACGACGGCAATGCTACACGCGAGCGGGCGAGAAGTCAGGGTCTTGAATAGCGGGATTATCGCTTCAGAATTGGAGCGGTTTGAGGTGGAGCAGCTTAATAAGAACATTGATCGCCAACTTAATTTTTGGGCAAAATATGGGCTAACAGAAAGCGAGCTAACAGACTTCAAAATGGGGAAAGATGTGTTAATTCCTTATTTGAGGTTAAAAGAAATGGCAGATAATGGGTAGCATCCCTGAAATAAAAAAACGCCTGACGGAGATCCAAAACAGGCTAAAGAATCTGAGCAGCGCCGTTGCCGTTGCCGGGGCTGACTTATGCGCGGACATTGCCCAGCGTGTAATCAATTCCGGGGAGAAGGCAGAGGGCGGCAAATTTAGCCCGTATTCAACGAAAGAGGTTCCGGCGTTCTGGTATATGGGCAGGAGCCTAAACGCAGGCGGTGAGGCAAAAGTAAAAGCAGCAGCGAAGAAAAAGGAGGGCGTTTCATACAAGCAGTTCCGGGAGTTCAACAACCGCCCGACTAACTTCAAAAACTTTTCCTTTTCGCAGGAGATGTGGCGGGGGTTCGGAGTTAAGAAAGTGGAATCTAAAGGCGGCACATATACCCTGGTAATAGGTGGTAAAACCCCGGAAAGCGAGGAAAAGATAGCATGGATGTCCGCACAGGAAAAGGTGTCAATCATTGCACCAAATGACGAAGAAAAACAGCGCCTTTTGAGGGTGCTGACAAATAAGGTTCTAAATGGCTGATGTAAGGTTAGGTATAGACGTAAGCGAGGCCATTCGCGACATTGCCCAGCTTAGCTCCGGGCTTGACGGCTTGCAAAAGAAAGCAAAGGCGGCGGGTTCTGCTTTTGACTCTGCGTTCAACGCTGACGAGGCCCAGGGGGTTGCTGATGCCTTGCAAGACCTTCAAAAGCAGTACGACAGCCTGAAGCGTTCGGCCGATGTGCTGAAGGCGGCAAATAAGAACGCCACAAACCCGGATGCAATACGGCTTTACACGGCACAGATTGCGAAGTTGGAAGCCGGAATGCAAAGGTTGCAAACAGCCGGGAAGCAAGCCGGGGTTAATCTGCAAAAGGTAAACAAGGAGGCAAACACCGGGCAGCAGGTATTTGAGAACTATTTTGGGGCGCTCACAAAAGCATCCATCATTATTGCCGCCATTGATGCGGTAGTAAAGTTCACCAGGTACGCGGTAGGATTGTCTGAGCAAATCGGGAAGGCTCAAAGGTCATTTGAAGGGTTTACCGGAAGTGCGGAAACAGCCAAAAAGGTTGTTGACACGCTTATAGCAACCGGGCAAAAGAACTTCATCCCGACAGATGACATTTTGCAGGCCGGAAAATCCTTGCTTGCATTTGGCGAAAGCGCCGACAACCTGGAGCCAGTATTATCCCGGATTGCAGATGTAAGCGCGGCAACGGGAAAGGATTTCAATGAGTTGGTGACCATATACGGCAAAGCCCGCACGGCCGGGGTGCTGTATGCGGAGGATATTAACCAGTTAGTTGACGCGGGCGTACCAATCATTCAGGAGTTTGCAAATCAGATGGGCGTTTCTGCCGATCAGGTTAAGAAGTTGGCAAGTGAGGGGAAAATATCTTTTGAGGAACTTCAGCTTGCTATTTTTAACCTGACGGCTGAAGGCGGCAAGTTTGCAGATCAGGCGCAAAACAATGCCGAAACAATAGGCGGGGCGTGGACAAGGTTGGTAGCAACCATACAACCGCGTATTCAGAAAGTAGGTGAATTTTTTGAAAAAGCCATTATTGGGCTTATAAATTATGTAAACGAGTATGCAAAATGGGAGCAGGCTTTTTTCAGCGATGAAGAGCCTAAAAAAATAGAGGTAGACTATACCGGACGTGACGCATACGAAGCGGCAAGGGATGACTTATACGAACAACAAAGGCTGGAGGAGGAGGCAGAAAAGAAGCGAAAAGAGTTAGCTAATAAGTCAGCAAAAGAGGCGGCCGCAAGGGCAAAACAACGGGCGAGGGAGCTGGAGCAACAGGAAAAAGAATTGCAAGACCTCAAAATTGCCGCAATGAAAGAGGGCGAAGAAAAGGAAATAGCCCTTGAAAATTTCCGCTTTTCCGAACTGAAAAAACAGCTTGATAAGTACCACATTGATACAGCTCAGGCAGAGGAACAGCACAAAAAGAATATCCGTGAAATAGTAGCCAAATATGCTTACGAGCAGGTGGCAATAGAACTTGAAGCAATAAACCAAATACAGGCGCAAAACGAAGCCAGAATACAAGCGGAAAAGGATGCTGTTGAAAGGGAACGATTAAGGGCTGAAGGGGTACTTAAAGTACGCGAGTCTGAAATAGATATTTTAGAAGCTCAGTTCGACAACTACATAAAAGCAATGGAGGCCAACGGCGCGGATGAACAGGAAGTGGCCCGCCAACAGCTTGCATTTGATAAGCGCATTGCAGAAGAAAGACTCCGGGCAAAGTTGGCCTTGGAAGAATCCATCCTAAAGCTGACAGACGCAAGCAATACGGAAGAAATTGCCCTGATAAAGAACCGCATTGCCCTGATAAAAGCAGAATTGGAAGGGCTAACTATTGATGTGCCAACGCCGGAATCAGGCGGGGGTGACAGGCCGGGACTTTTGGAGGAATTAGGCTTTGACGATGACCAAATAAAAGCTTTGCAACAAGGCGCGCAGGATGTAATGTCTATCATTAGCGATGTGTCAGATCTTGCCGTACAAAAGGCAGATGAACAGATAAGGGCATCACAAAAGCAGATAGCAGCCGCGCAGGAATTTTACGACGAGCAAAAGCGTCTTAATGAAGAAGGGTTTGCCAATGACCTGGATTTAGCAGAGCGCCAATTACAAGCTGCAAAGAAAAATGAAGAAAAAGCGCTTGAACAAAAGAAAAAAGCGCAACGCCAACAACTTCTACTGGAATCAGCATTGCAAGCGGCAAACTTAGCCACAGCGGCTGCAAAGACGTTCAAAGACTTCCCTGTCCCTTTAGCAATTCCACTTGTAGCAGTAATGATCGGCGCTTTCTTAGCCGCAAAGGCAAAAGCGCTTCAGGCAACCAAGTTCCGGGAAGGTGGCGGCGGTTACGTGGATGGGCGCGGTATTATCGTTGGCCGTTCGCACGAGGCCGGTGGCGTAGGATTCGAGGCTGAAGGCGGGGAATTTTTCGGAACAGATGGCAAGCGTTTTGGCGTGGTCAACAAGCGCATGACCGCCAAACACTTCGACCTATTACAAGCCATCAACCTGGATGACAGGGCGCGGATGGCCGATGCACTTCGCCGCCTTGCACCCATTGACCGCGAAAGCATTGCAGGGGCGGCAGGTAGTTCCGTGGCCGTGATCTCCAGCGGCAAGGATAAAGACACATATAATCTCCTGAAAGATTGGCGCAATGATGAAAAGCGCTCTACCGCCATAACGGTGGCAGGCGGGTACTTGATTGAGCGAAAAGGAAACGTAACCAGAAAAATTAAAATAAGATAATGGCAGCAACGCGGTGGTTTATGGAGTCGGATTCTATTGTACTTCTCCAGGTGCACCCCACTTGGAGCGGGCAAATAGACCATGACCGCGTGAATAACGGCGTGTTTTTCCGGGCTAAATTGGCTCAGGAGCTAACATTCAGGGGGCAGGACTATACCAACATAAAAGCGGCGGTAGATTGCGAGGTAATTGAAATATACATGGAGGAACTTTGCGGGGAAACATGGGTAGAGCAATACCGGGGCACATTCACTACTTACGATGTCAAGTTTGACGAGGATAAATGTCAGGCAAGTCTTTCACCAAAGACAAAAGACGACTATATCTGTATCCTTGAAAATTACGACAAGGAAACAGTCGTAAGCGGCGCGGGGGATGTGGTTAGCGCCGATCCGTTCGGAGGGGACTACAAAGCAGGATACGAATGCTGTTTAGTAACGGTAGATGCATCATACGAAGATGACGGCCTACCACTTTGTCCAACCCCGGCGGCGTGGTGTTTTGACAAAAACTGGTTTCAATCATCTGACGGGACGAACGCCGTTTGGATGTCCTGTTTTCACCGGATAACAGCAGACAATACACCAACAACGCCGCCAACGTTCGGGGATGGGTGGACGCTATTAACAGGCTCTACATGGTGGCGTTGTCCAACGGACTTGGACCTTGACTTTAGCCCCTTTGATAGCGGGCGATGGCTAAATGACATATTGGAATATCTGGCAACAAATACCGGGTGTACGCTTACGGTTCGCAGCCATTTTTTCGGAATAAACGACACACATGAAGCGCCGCCTGCAAATGACGCTTACACCTTCGCCGATGACTACTGCCAACATTTGCAGGTCCATCAAAAGTCGGACATAAAGCGCCCGGACGCGTCAAGACCGGCACAGTCATTCGTCTGGAAAATGTCTTTGAAAAAACTGCTTGATGACTTTGAAAGCATGTTCAATGTCTTTTGGAAGGTAGACGGCACAGACCTAATCATTGAGCATGTGTCCTATTTTGAAGGCGTTGAATGGCTGGATGTGTCAGAAAAGCCGCTTCCGACCATATACGAAAAGCGGGAGAACAGCGCCCCAAACATAGAGCGGTTTTACTTTGTAGACGCCGAGGCGACTTTTACCGATGACTTTATAGCGTCTCCAATTATTTACGGAGATTGTGGTAACGGTACGCGGGAGGTCAAACTAAACTACTTTTCCAATGATGTTTACTATATAAACGGGACAGATAATCAAACAGAAATAGGCGATTCTGGATATTGCCTAATTAGCGCGGAACTTCAGGGTGGCAACTGGACAATAAAGGACTACAATACGTCTATGGGATGGCCTGCGCTGCATGAAAACCTGCACAAACAGCGTAGGTACTTCGACAGCGGGACCATGAACGGAGATCCGGCATCTTTCACGAACCTGCTGAAAACGCGCAAAATGGAAAATCTGACGGTGGAGCATTGCTGTTCAGATCCGTTCGATCCGGCAGGGTTCGTAACAACGGCCGCGGGGGAGGCCAATGTAGAGCGAGTTACAAAGGATTATTTTAAAGACCGGGTAATCATAGAGGCGAACATATGAGCAACACACCGCAGCCAATAGCAGTACATTCAGGAACGGCCTTTCAGAACTTCAGGAAGGGCGAATGTGGCCCGTACCGTAACCCGATACTGTACACCGCGCCAAATGCCGCAATGACCGCCATCATGATCCGGCGAACGGTGGATGTTGGCACGGCAACCGTTACCCTGGTGGACCTTGACGATACCGACGTGACAACATTCACCCCTACATCCGTCACATCCTACGAACTTGACAGCGAGGGGGAAAACTATGCGCTTGTTTTAGGGGCTGGGAACTGGGCCGGGGCGGCATCTGTCCAAACGGACAAGTTTTACTACTTCAGAATTGAAAGTGGCACGGAGGAATACTTCACTGATGAGTTTTACTTCATGCCAGGCGTTGACGGCTTCCCGGAAGCGTGTGAGGGTGAAATATGGGCCAAGTACACATACAGCATCAACGGTGCAAATATCTATTCAGGAAAGACGGTGGTTAATCCGGCCGTTCCGGTCCTTGCCTTCCCTGACACGGTGCTGACATTCTTTGTGTTCCTGGATGCAGTAGTCTATCAGCCGTCGTGGGAGCAGGAAGAAATAGGCGAGCCGGATTTCCACGGGCAAGTCGTGCAGGATAGGCTTACCCTTTCAAAGCGTTGGCGCATGGGAGGGAAGCCAGTCAGCGAGGCTATATACGATGCGCTGAATGTATCGGCGCTTTCAGCGCTTGCCTTTGTAGAGTTCAATGATGGTACAAGCCTTTCGCCCATGCGCAAAATCAGCGTGGAGGCTGACTGGAATGAAACGGGATGCACGGCAAACGTGGGGCTACTTTTTGAAACTTCTTACTTCGTAAAACAAGGTTGTTTATAATGAAACACAGATATTCAACGCTTGCCTACCTATCCCTCCTCCTGCTATTTATTGCAGGCTCCTGGGATTGGTGCCGGGATATGTGGCGGCAGTTCAACATTAACGAAAAGCTACTAACGGCCCTGATTGCGGCCCTGGTAATCGGTGGAGCGCTTACCTGGGTGCTCTACCCGATAGTGTGGCAGTGGGCTAACTACCTACTAACAATTACAGGTTAATCCTAAGCCCTCAAAGGCCAAAAATTCGCTTCATAAGATGCTGACGTTCAACGACCTGCTTAAAGGATTTAAGGCCAACTATTCGGCCGCAATGTCGGCCGCGCTTGTATTCGCTGTAATGGGCCTGAGTGCCTATGTGATACAGCTACACGACAGATTGGAAGCGCGGGGCGCTGATCGGCTGAAGGCGCAAATAGATTGCGCGCAAGAAGTGGCAGAATGTGAACGCTATTGGCGCAGTCGGATGGATAGCTTGCAGCGGGCGGAACTGGTTAAAACGCAGCAGCAGGTAAACGAATTAAACAAACTTTTAAATGAATTGAAAAATGAAGCGAATTTTTCTCCTGATGCTGATTGTGCTTGTGTGCGTTGGTGGATGCTACAAACACAACTTTGAACATGACCTTTCAATCAAACCGCCTGAATGCGCTATAAACAAGTCATCTGGTAAATGCGCTACGGTGGGCGAATCCCTGGAAATGAAGCGAGTTGAGTTTGTGCAAAAATTGCACGAACTGAAGCGGCTAACAGGAAGGCCGCAAAGGGTGCAACAGCGCATGGATAGCATTATTGTGGTATTCCCGGCCCGGCCGGTGGATGGGGTGATAGAATAAAAAAAGAATCCCGGCCTTAATAAAGGACCGGGAATAACCGCCGGGACTACCAGCGGCGACAAGTCGTATATGTAATGTGATACCACAAAAGTACACGCTTTTCAAACAAACAAACACTTTTTTAAAATGAACAAGAAGCAAACAAAACTTTTCGACGCGGGTTCACCCGGCTTTCTCTACACGGTAATCGTGTCTATCCTGACCATATTTGCAGCAGCCGGGGTGTCATTCCCGGACAATCCGGCAGACATTGCCGGGGAGTTCACAACGCTACTCAGTACCGGCGGCTTTTACGCGGTGCTTGGTGTGATTGCAACTTCAATCGGATTCCCTTTGTGGAACGCCTACCAGAAAAAGCAGTTCAATTTTCAGGGCATTTTTTCTAGTACATTGACATGGATTGCCCTTGCAAATATCGCATTTGGCGCACTTGCCCTGACTGGGTTTACCCTGCCGGATGGCACTGTGGATGCGCTTGTAGCGGCTGTACTGGCAAAGGATTGGGGCGCTATTATTTCCATGTTGTTTACCACCATCATTCCAACGGTGGTGCGATTCATTAAGGACAGAAAACAAACAACCTGACACAAGTAAAGAACTCATGCCAGGTTGATTTTTCATGTTTCATGCCGCTTCCGGGGTAAAAGCCGGGGGCGGTTTTTTAGTATCCAGAATACATGAAACAATCTTGATTATCATACCTTTTAAGTATTTCCTTTTGCAAGATATTGCCAATAACAACCCATTCAAGAAGCTCCTCTTGATTATTTGAATAGTTGTTTTTTAGGTGATATTGAAGATCATTAGACCAAACCATAATGTCAATAACAGGTTCTTCAGTGCATTGCAAAATGTCTCCCTCAAAGATTTCAACGCCATTTGCGTCTTTTAGTCTTGTGCTAAATCTTTCCATTTTTTCAAAAGTTTTATGCCCCGGATTGGGGCTGGTAAATATTCATTTCCTGCCTGTTCCGCTTTAGCGGGAATGCCACAAGGTCACCCCGATAATCAGATGTAAGGCCTACAAACTTGTTGCACTCGCACCGCTTGCGGATGTACATCCTTTTTGACTTTTGCAGCCGTTCGCAGACTGCAAACAGGTCAAGCGGGATCAGCTTATTGCAGTGCGGACAAACGGCCTTGCTTTCTGACATTGTAAGGAAGCCGTTTTTTATTTTTACTGTTCGCATTGATGGGGAGTTATTTGCCCGGACTGGGCGGGTTAACGTTTATAAGTTCGCCGGCTTTTTGTTTTTCTCCAAACTCCATCCCCATATATCCTTCGCAGTAAAAGCCTTTTACATTGTCTTGCTGCCATTGGATATTTGGATGAAAATAAGTGTAGGCTTGGCGGTATTCGCTTGGCGGAGTATTGGCCCGCTTACAGGCAAAACGAAGCGGGCATGATGTGTTTGCGCAAAGTGAAAAATCTGGCATGGGTTGTTTGTTTATGTCCCTGACTGGGGCTGGTTAATGATTATAGGCTTTTCAATAGCCATAAACCAGTC
>ERZ869925.405-NODE-405-length-32804-cov-5.464258_pt1 | contig 32804 bp, 45 predicted proteins | sample MGYA00579311_ERZ869925 | MGnify/ENA primary metagenome ERZ869925 (study PRJEB32216, sample SAMN09231817) | wastewater metagenome | place: USA: Maryland | collected 2016-07-30 | study: EMG produced TPA metagenomics assembly of the PRJNA472060 data set (Reclaimed...
CCGCCCGACCTCCGCGGCTTCGTCGCCAGGGCGGTCGTCGTCGTCGAGTTCGTACCGGTAGCGGGCCGTGACCTTCTTGGTCGTCTGGCGTCGTCCGAACCGGAACGTGACGTGCGTGATGGCGCACCAGGCCCACGGAAGGCCCTCGTCGTAGGCGTCGGGGTCGCCGTTCCATTCGGTCGTCTTCGGCGGGAACAGGCCGAGCCAGACGGGTCCGACGGTCGCGGTGACGGGTCCGGTTACGGGGATCGGCGCGTCTTGCTGGCTCACTGGGAAGCCCCGAACCGCTCGGACAGCACGGCGATGTTGCGCTCGTAGCGGTCGGTCAGCTTCCGTTTGCGGGCGTCGGGCATGTCGGCGCCTGGCAGGGCGTGCAGGTTGCAGATCGAGTCGCACAGCTTCACCAGCACCGCGTCATCGGGCAGGGCCGCCACGTACTCGGCGTACGGCACGGCGGGGTCGTGGGTGAGCGCTCCGACGATCGCTGCGACCTCGGGACCGAAGGCCAGCCGGATCACGTCCAGGGTCAGGTCGGTGTCCTCGACGGTATCGTGGAGGATGGCTGCGACGATCTGCTCGATGCTCCCGCCGCGCTGTCCGACCTGATCAGCGACGGCGAGCGGGTGGACGATGTACGGGTGGCGGCCGTAGCGCTGGTCGCCGTGGTAGAGCGCTGCCAGTTGGGCGGCGTCGATGACGGCTTCGACGTGCGATCCGATGGTCATGCTGTTCCCCTCTCTCCATCAGGAGCCGGACGGCGCATCTCGGCTTGCATCTCGCTGAAGGAGAACTGCGACGGCCAGTCGTCGGAGTCGAACCAGTTGTCCGAGAGCATCCGGTCGGCGTCGTCGGCGCACTGCATGTGCTCCTTCCACGTCCAGGTGGTGCCGTCGCCTGCGATGGCCGAGCGGCGGTACTGGTCGCCTCGGTTGATGGCGGAACCGCAGTCGCTGCACTCGTGTGGTCGGCGGGCGGTGACGACTCGGGATTCGATGGTGGAGGTCATGCGCTTGCCTCTCGGGAGGTCGGGTGCGGGTTGCAGCTGCAGCGGGTGGCGTCGTTGGTGCCGGGGGCCGAGGTCCAACCGGAACCGAGGCAGTCCTGGCACAGCGGAGGGTCGTCCACGGCGCGGAGCTTCGGAGGGCCGGCAGGCACGTCGGCTGCCGGGTACGGGTTGGTCTCGGCCCAGGCGGCGGCGATCTGGTCGGCGGTCTGGCCTTGGTCGAGTAGCGCCCGGATGCGGTCGCGGTCGGTGCGGTCCGGGTCCGTCAAGATCCGCTTGGTGACGGTGGCGGCGTAACCGGGTGTCGCTGCTCGGGCGGCAGCCTCGGCGCGGCCCACGGCGACAGCGGCCGCACGGACCGCTTGCTCCCGATCCTCAGCAGCAGCGTCGGGGTCACCTTCGGCGGCCTCGTTGGTAGTGGTTTGAGGACTAGCTACAGGAGCAGTCAGCAGAGAGCAGGGATCAGAGAGCAGGTCAACAGATGGTTCCGACCATGGTCCCAACGGCAGTCGCAACCGTGGTTCGGACCGCAGTTCTTCGGCCTCGTTCGGACGGTCCACACCGGCCCGGTTCCACACCGCCGGCGGCATCTCATCGACGACCACCTTGCGGAGCAGCGGCGACACCAGGGCGCCCCAAGCGGACCACATGCCCTTGACCAGGTTGCCGTTCACGGTGCCGCGGCCGAGGTCGTTGGCGACGAACGTCCGCAGCACCAGTTCGTCCTCGTGGACGACGACGAACCGGTGATCGGCCAGCTCCTCGATGGCGCCGGTGATGTCGCCGTGCTCGGTGTCTACGGCGAGCTTCGCCCACCGGTTCGGGTGCCAGTCGAGCGACCCGCAGAGCGTGAGCTTCGGCTGTGAGAGGAGCAGCCAGTAGGTCCGTTGAGCGTCGGCGGTCAGACCGGTGAACTCGGGGTCGGACCAGATCGAGGTGTACGTCGTCGCCTGGGTGCGCGCCATCAGTCCTCTCCCCATTCGGCGCCGATGGTGACCGTGCCCACAAGCACGCGGCCCACGGCGCGCTCGACGTCCAGCCGGTGCCGGTCGGCGTAGTGGCGCTCCATCTCGTCGTGCAGAGCGCGGGGGTCGCCCGTGAAGGACTCGGCGAGGTGGTCGCAGAAGATGCAGTGGACGCGGAGCGGGTCAAACAGGGTCGGGGCGGTCATCGGATCGCCTCGAAGTAGATGGCGCATCCGTCGCAACCGCAGTCCGGTCCCATGCCTGCGACGGAAAGCCAGCAGGTGAAGCAGAACAGGTAGTCGGGGCCTTCGGCATCGCTCACGCACTGGTTCTGGCCCGGCCAGCTCCCGGTGATGCAACGGGTGGGGCTATCGTCAGCCTCGGTCATCGGTCCTCCTTGTAGGTCCGGTGGCAAGGGGTCGGGACGCTGCGTCAACAGCACCCGGCCCCGTCTCGTTTTCAGAGGCCAGCGTACCAGAATCGAACGGGTGTTTGGGACCGTTTTCGCAGGTCAGCGCAGGTTTTCCGGCCCACATCCGGCATCGTCCGGCATGAGGGTGACGGTCCCACTCACACACCATCACGACACGCCTCCGAGGTCGTCAGCGGTGGTGCCCTTCGGCAACCGCAGCCCGAGCGCGTACGCCGCATTCCGACCCAACTGGTGAGCGAGACCGTGGCACCCGTCGATGTTCCCGTTCCCGCACAGATCCTTCAGCAGCATCGGGTGGTGGCAGCCGTCGAACCCGCGCCCGGCCAGGTGGTGGACGTTCGTCGCCGGCTTCTCCCGGCAGTGCTCGCAGACCCCACCGGAACGGGTGTGGACGATCGTCTTCGCCATCTCGTAGTCGGCGTCCGTGGACCACTTCACGACGGGTCGGGTGCGCTTGTTGAGCGCCTTCCGCCGCATCCCCTGGCGCGTCGTTTTCGGTGGCCGTTCCGTCTTGAAACACGGCTGGACTTCGCGGCTTCCGGGCTCCAGGGTCACGGGGAAACCTGGCCGAACAGCGAGTCGGCGTTGCTCCGGTTCTCGGCGGCGCGGAGGTTGTTGACAGCAGTCGACCAGTACGACGGCTTGAGCTCGCACCCGACGAACCTGCGCCCGCGCTCGACAGCGACGACGCCCTCGGAGCCGATGCCGCCGAACGGGGACAGGACCGTCTCACCCCGGTTCGACCAGAGGCGGATGGCGCGCTCGATGAGGTCGAGCTGCAGCGGGCAGATGTGGCGCTCGTCGGCCGCCTCTCGGGCTACGGACGTGTTGAGGGTGTTGGTCTCCTTGATGTCGAACCAGCACGAGTTGAACGGGCCAGCGTCGATGCCGTCGAGCGGGTCTGCGTCGGTAGTCCAGATCGGAGCGGCCCATTCGGTCCACTCGGGGCGGCTGCACTCGGGCGATACCGGCACGGCGTTATCGCCGGGCTTGCGGAAGATCAGGAGGTAGTCGCCGAGCGCCGGGCGGGATGCGGCGCTGTCGCGCTCGAGAGTGGAGAACGACAGGACGGCGACCTTCTTGACGATCTGCTGGGCCTGGGGGTTCTTCCAGATCGTGACCTCGCCGTAGAACGTGTACCCGGCTTCCTGGTGGGCCCGGATCAGGTCGCCGCGGAAATCGGTCAGGCCGACCTTCCCGTCACGCCATTTCTGGGTAGCGATCTGCTGGCAGTGCACGGCGATGATCCGGCCGGGCTTCACGATGCGCAGCACTTCGTCGAGGATGAACCGGTAGTGCTCGGCGAACTCGTCCATGCTGGACGAGTTGCCGAGGTCGCGGTCGGACGGCGAGTACGTGTATAGCGACGCGAACGGCGGCGAGAAGATCGAGAAGTCCGCCGAATCGTCGGGGAGCTCGGCGAGGCGTTCGCACGAGTCGCCGAGCATCATCCGCCATGCGGCTCCGGTCTCGTCGTCGGTCACGTAGGGCTGGACGTTCATGCGTGCTCCATTCGGTTCGCTTGGAGCGCTTGCACCAGGCGGTCGGTCATTTCGATCGCGGACCGTTCCTTGGCCCGCACGTTCGCCACCACATCGGATTCGAGGTCGGAGACGACCACGTGCACGTCGACGGGCTTCGTCTGGCCGAACCGCCACGATCGTCGGATGGCCTGGTAGTAGGACTCGTACGAGTCGCCGAGCCCGACGAACACCTGGTCTGCGGCGTGCTGGAAGTTGAGCCCGAACCCGGCGATAGCCGGCTTCGACACGAGCACCCGCACTTCGCCGGCGAGGAACGCTTCGATCAGTTCGACCTTGGCCTCGGGCGGCAGGGTGCCGTGCAGGTTGGCCGCGCCCTTGACGGCGCCGGACATCTGGTCCGCTTCGTCGTTAAGGCCGCACCATGCGATGGCCGGGCGGTCGTGGTCGAGCAGGTCGGCGGCTTTGGTGATCCGTTCGGCCATCGTCGCCTTGCGTGCCTTGGCCCTGCCGCCGACACCGCCGAGCGACGTGGCGAAAAGCTGGCCGTCGGGGGCGGCGTTGACTTCGACGGTGTGCCCGTGAATGCGCAGCGGTGGCAGGTCGTAGCCGGCGTCGTCCTCGGTGTTGCCGGTGATATCGGACGGGCGGCGGGCAGCGACGGCCCACGAGCTCATCCACTCGTACATGGCTTGGGATGCGTGGCCCTTGAGCCGCCACCCGTCATCGTCGTGGACGAAGAACGCGGCCAACATCTCGACTCGGCTCATCGCGCCAAGGAACTCGGCGTGGTTCGCCAGTTCCGTATGGTCGTTCGGGGCCGGCGTGGCGGTGCACGCCAGGCGGTACGGGACCTTCCCCCACCGGTCGATCAGGGCGCCGCGGGTCTTGCCCTCGTGGTTCTTGAGGATCGACGACTCGTCGAGCACCACCGCGGCAAACGACGCGGGGTCGAAGGCGTGCTGCATCTCGTAGTTGGCGATGTAGATCCCCGGCCCTTGCACCTGGTCGCCGTTGCGGACGATCCGTGCCTCTTGGCCGAGGGCGGCGGCTTCCCGCTGGGTCTGGCGGGCGATCGACAGCGGGCAGACCACCAGCGCCGAGCCGGACCCGCGCATGGCGTCGGCCCATGCCAGCTGGATGCGGGTCTTGCCGAGCCCGGTATCGAGGAACGCAGCAGCCCGGCCCTTCCGTGCCGCCCACCGCACCACGTCAGCTTGATGGTGGAACAGGGTCGGGTCGACGTGATCCAGTTCGATCCCGTCGTCGTCGAGCGTCCGCGTCTTGCGGGCGAGGAAGTCGGCGTAGCTCACGGGGAAACCTCCGCAGCGGAACGCGACTTCTTCGGGCGGAACACGATCAGGTAGCTGTGGTGCCGTCGTGCCCGCTTCGGGGTGAAGATGTTGTGGCCGCCCGGGCCGGAGCCGGCGTGGTGCACGATCTGGTCGTGCTTGACCATCCCGCACTCCTCGAGCGCCCACTTCGCCATCAGGTAGGGGATGTCGTGGAAATCGTTGTGGGCGAACGACCCCTGTGCGAACTCCATGCACTTCACGAGCAGCCACCGGTCGGTGACCCGTGAGCACTCCACCAGTCCGTCGTGCAGGAGCTGTTCGAAGCGGCGCTCACGGCCGACCGGCTGGCTCTTGCCAAGCCGTTCAGTGCCGATGCCGTAGGCCTTCTGGAAGTCGGCCCCTTTGGTCGATTCGCCGCCGCTCACCACATAGGGCGGATCGAAGCACACGGCATCGAACGAGCGGTCGGCGTGGGGCAGGTCCGTGAAGTCGACACCGTCGCCCTTGTGGAGGTCGTGGTGGGTGAACGGGTCAGGCGTGAACCGGTCCCACCACTTGCCGTCGCCGTAGGTCACGTCGAGCACGGAGCCGGTCAGGTAGAGCGGGGCGACCTTGGCGATCAGGTCGGCGTTCGTGCCCATCTGCACGCTCGCCGGGATCGCACCCGTCGGCTTATCCGGCGCGATCTCGGGGAAGGCCGACAGCTGCACGTCTCGTTCGGCCGCGGTCACTGGTTCATCCCACAAGCCGGGAGCTCACCGGCTGGGCCGATCGTGATTCGTTCACCGGACAGGATTCGCTTGGCGAGCTCGAGGTCGGACGGCTTGAGCACGTACACCTCTTGACCGGCGCGGGTCAGCGAGCCGAGCACTTCGACCTGGTTCGCTTGGAGTCGGCCGGCTTCGGACTTGAGCTCGACGTACATGGTGCGCTTCGTGGCTTCGTGCCACAGGTGGAGGTCGGGCCAGCCGTCGATGTTGGTGGCGGTGACCCACTTGCGGCCGCGTCCGAGGGAGCGGCGGACGTGCATCCAGCGCCAGCCCAGGTACTTCGCCAGCTGCGTGAACTGCTCTTGCCACTCGACTTCCGTGATGGGAGCGAGATCAGGCACGACGAGCCTCCCGACGGCAGGCCTTGCAGTAGACGACCAGGCTGGTTCCCTTGCGGAACACCGTCGGTGATGATCTTCTCCAAGGTGGCGGCGAACTCGGTGCCGGTGGCGTCGTCGACGAACATCGCCACGAACGGTTCGCGCCCTTCGAACGTGCGGGCGATCAGCCGCTTGTTCCAGATCGCCTCGGCCCACGGCACCTTCTCGGGTTCGGGGACCGGGGGAACGGGACGGACGCGGTACCAGACATCCCCGGTGCGAACGTCGGCCTCACGGTCGCGCCAGTCCCACCACGGACGGGACTCGTCGTCGCTGGCGCCGATCGTCTCGGGTGGGCCGTAGAACGCCCACCCTTCCGGCAGGTCGATCCCGCGGCACAGCAGCTCGCCGGTCGGTGCCCGGTGCACTCCTGGGGGAAGAGGGTCGGGCGACGAGGCGGCGGGGTCAGCGATGCGGGCGACGACCGAGGCCAGTGAGTCGGCGTGCTTCTCCCACTCCTCGGGCAGCACGTCCGTCCAGTGGCCTTCGGGGTGGCGCCACTCCACCCGCTGCCCGGCGCTGATCGCCTGCCACACGGCATGCCCGGTCATCAGCGGCACCTCTCGCCGTCCGTCTCCTTCGGAGGGTGCAGCGGAACCGGCGAGCTGAGCTTCGATCGCGTCGACGCGTGCCTGGCTGCCGAAGCAGATCACCTCGGTCTTCCACCGCTGCTCGGTGTCCACGAGGACCGCGTCGCAAGAGCCGCTGTCGGCCCGCTCCACCGTGAATCGTTCGTTCGTCATGCTTCGTTCCTGTCCTCTGTTGGGGGAGCCACAACGGACTCGGGTTCGTGCGATTCGACGTCGATCACGTCGCCGGCCAGGTGGGTCAGGATCTCGCCGGCTTGCGGTGCGGTGAGCCGGCCCGATCCGAGCTGCCAGTAGCCGTTGGTCTTCCACCACTCGGCGGTCTCGGCCTTCGTGGCGTCGTCCATGGCGGCGAGGGCTTCACCGATCGCGGCGAGTTGCTCGGGACTGGCGGGGTCTTCGGCTTCGACGACGTCGATGGCGTCCCACCGTTCCTCGGCGGCGCCGATGCCGGTGACGTCGAACGCCCGGCGCAGCGCCATCACCTCGGCGACCTTGACGGCCATCTCGGGGCCGAACTTCACCATGTGCTTGGCGTCGGCCTTCGGGTACCGGCCCCGGTAGGTGAACGGCCGGCCCATGTCCTTGCGGTACACCGACACCTTCGCCCACCACTCGGTGTCGGATTCGCCTTCCTCGAGGACTTCGATCCCGTCGAACTCGCCGGACCGGTGGGCGACGTGGAGCAGCCCGTCCCGGGTGACGTAGGGGCGTCCGGAGATGAGGACCATGTGCTTGAGGACCGGGTCCAGGCCGTACTCGCGGCAGACGAGGATGAGGGCTTGGACGTTCGGGTCGGCCGGGTTGAGGTTCAGCGACCGGAGGATCGCGGTCTCGTCGATCGCCACGCCTTGCGTGATCTCGGTGCCCATCAGAACGGCGAGTCGTTGTCGGCGGCTGCGAGGGCCTTCGTGTAGTCGGCTCGGTGCTCGTTGAGGATCTTGGCGACCGCGTTCGCTGCGAGTTCGTCGTCCAAGTGTCCGAGCCGGTAGCGGCTGACCGTGTTGGCGTCGGTGTCGATCACTTCGTGTGTGGTGGTGCGTCCGTGCATCTTCGGGACCACGATGAACCGGGCCATCAGTCGACCGCCAGGACTGCTTCGCCGGCACGGACGACCGCGTTGCGGTTCTCCACGGAGATGTAGGCGCCCCCGTCGGACCACTCCGAGTAGTCCGACAGGTTGATGCCGAGGGCCTTCGCCGGGGTGGCCCGCCAGGAGTTGAACGACTTCGTCCCGGCCCCAGTGAACGCGACCATCGCGTCCACGACGGGGTCGACGAGGGCGATCACCGGGACCCGCTCACCGGAGACGGTGAGGACACCGACCGGGGTGGTGTCGGCTTCGGCGGAGCAGAGGTGCTCGGACAGCCGGGACTTGATCGCCCCGATGACCATGTCCTGGTCGAAGTTCTGGCGCTTCGCCCGGGTGCGGCGCACCAGCTGTCCACCGGTCGGGATCAGGTACGGGTCGTCGGCCCCTCCGACCCAGTCGATGGCGAGGATCTCGGCGGCGACGGTGTCGCACATGTACTTCACGAGCTGGGCGAGGTCGTGGAACTTGCCGGCGAGCTCGGCGAGGCCGTCGAGCCCGAGGGTCTCGGCGGTGGTGACAACGAGGTCGTCGGTTCCGATGGCAGCGTCGGAGAGCGCGTCGATCACGGCGAGGAGCGGGTCTGCGTCACTCATAGGACACCGCCCGCTCGTCTGCGTCGTTCTCGGACACGATCTGTTCAGCCAGCGAGAGGCAGGCGGTGCGGGACCAGTCGGGGTGCTGGCGTTCGACCTTGTCGGCGGTCCGGCTGATCTGCTCCGAGCGGGAGCCGAGCGGGGTCACGATGTCGCCAGGATCGGGCGGCAGTCCCACTCGACGATCTCGCGCTCGACGGTGATGGTCGGAGCGGCGGGGTCGGGGATCTCGACGGTCTCGGTGCCGGTGACTCGACGGGTGCACACCTCGTCGCGGCCTGCGGCGTAGATCAGCTTCACGCCGCCGCCGAAGTTGCGGGCGACGTGAAGCCGTTCGCCGGCGGCCACCTCGTACTTCTCGACCTCACCGATCCGCGCGCCGTCGGAGATGGCCCGGACGATCTTGGCGTGGTCGTCGGTCCGGTGGACGATGAACGAGTCGCCAAGTTGGCCGCCACTCAGGTCGGGGTGAGCGGTCCGCCAGGCGGCGAGCGATCGGAGTCCGGCGATGGTGGCGTCGATGTCGTCGAAGCCGGTGGTCTCGGTCATGGGTGTATCGCTTTCGTTCGTGGCTCTACGGGTAGAGCGCGGAGAGGATCAGGAGGTGGGGACGGGTTCAGCAGCGAGGCGGCGGGCGGTGCCACCTGCGGCCGCTGCAAGTCGGGCGATGGCGGCGTCGGCGGTGTCGCCTCGGCCGAGCAGCACGGAAGAGAAGTTGACGGCGCCGCTGCCGATGCCATGGCCGTTGACGAACTGGACGCGCTTGCCCGGCACGTACATGGACGAAGCCGCCGAGACTGCCGCAAAGGGACCGCTGGTCGAGAGGTCCGACCGGATGAGCAGGAAGCCATCGGGGTGGCTGGCCCACTTCACGCACCACGGGCGAGGGTCCGAGTACGGCGGGTTGCACCAGACCAGGCCGTTCCAAGGCAGAGCGAGGCCGTCGTCGGCCACGGTGTACCGCTGGCGAGCAGGAAGCCATGGCAGCGGGTCGGCTGGCGAGGATACGTCGAGGTCGAACGTGACCCCGAGGCCGTCGAAGATCCACGGCGGCGTGTACCAAGCGTCCGAATCCAGGGCGTCGTCGATGCCGAAGAGCCGCGCCCCCTCGCTCATCGGTTGTTCTTCCTCTGCTGGTGCTGCAACCGCTGGTCCTCAGCGAGCAGTTCGCGGCGTGCGGCTTCGGCGGCCACCGACCGCTCATCGACACGCGCCGGCCAGAGCAGGTCGAGCAGGACGCTCCCGGCCCACACGACAGCGAGCGTGACCATGAGGGCGACAGCGATCGACGCGAGGAGCTGCCACAGCCAATCCCCGGCGGTCACTGCTGCTCACCCCCTCGGTCAGCAGCAGCGGCAAGCCGACGCGCTGCACCAACGAGAGCGATGGCACGGTCACCCACCGGCATCATCCAACGGGCGCCCATCCGACCACCGGCCTTGCTCACGGCTTCCACCAGCGCCTGCCACTCGGGCAGCGCCGTCACGTCCACCGGTCGCGGTCCGTCTTCGGGTACCGGAGACAGCGGAGCGGGGGCGCTAAACGTGCTCGCTGCTCGGCATGCTCGGCCAGCGGCAGCGCAGAGGGCCGCCTTCGACCCGTGCGCCACGCACCAGGCGATCGGGCCGGTGTCGGCGCTCGCATCCCACGTGATCGGCGCATCAAGGATCGGTGCCGGGCTTCCGCTACTGGCCGGGATCGGGCAGCCGTTCGGGCAGCGGTTGTCGCCGTCGTACCAGCCGGTTCCATCGCAATCGCCGCAGGTGGGCGCCGGGCTTCCGCTACTGAGGGCGGGCGGGGCGGAGGGACCGCAGTCGTGGAACTGGTGGCAGTCGTCGGGTCCGGTGCACGGGTTCGACGGAACCCGGCACACCCACCCGGCGCTCATCCGCACACCGCCAACATCGCGACCAGCACCAACAGACCGACCACCGCAGCGACCGCGACCTGTCCTTGCGGGCTCACAGCCCCCACCGCTTCCAGGCCAGGTGCAGACCGGTGAACAACGGGAACGACACGAGCAGGGCGACCAGGGTGATGGGGGCACCGGAGCCGTCACCGAACAGGGACGCGATCACGCTGCACGCCCCAGCACTTCACGGACCGACACGGGGCGGCCGGTCTCGAGCGAGGCCTTCTCGATCAGGTCGGCGATGGCCCGGTACTGGTCGCAGCGGGCGAGGGTCGTGGCAGCCGGGAGGCGGTCACGGGAGGCGATGCGGCGGATGACCGCGGCCCCCTCCTCGCCGGCCAGGTCGAGCAGGGCCACCTCGGCGCCGTCGTGGACGAGGTTCGCCCGGACCTTGACCGGTTCGGGGGCGGCGGGCGGCGGGGTGAACAGCCGGTCCGATGCGGGCTCGGGCCGGATGACGTTGATCGTGTTGCGGTTGGCCCAGCGCCGGTAGTCGGCGAGGTACTGCCGGCCGACGGCGGCGCGGGCGAAGGCCTCGTAGCCGGGGCCGTCGATCTGCTGCCAGTTGCGGAGGGCGGCGTCCACGTCCGGCCCGTAGGCCTCGAACACCTCGGTCTTGCGGTTCGTCATCGGGCTTCCTCCACGGGTGCGAGTACGGCGGTCTGCTCGAGGGCGTCTGCGAGGGCCGTCCACTGGGCGGCCTGGACTCGGGCGCACGCGAAGGCAGGACGGCGCAGCTCGGCGGGGCACGCTGCGGCGACGGCAGCGGGGGCCTCGTCGTCGCGCAGGGTGCGGCGGTCCATGAACCGGGCGAAGTCGCGGGCGGCGTTCGACTTGGTCGCCCCGTCCGCCTTCGCCCAGTCTCCGGCCGTCGGGTAGTGGTCGATCACGTCACCGACGGCGGGGGGGCCGTCGGCGACTGGCGGTGCGAGACCGAGGAGCGGAGGGGCGGGAACCTCTGCTTCCTCGGTCTCGTCCGCCTGGCCCTCGTCCACCGGTGGGTTTACGACGAGGCCAGAGTTGGGAGCAGGGGCCAGAGGTGCATCCGGCCCCTGCTCGGCGGCCTTGTGCTTGGCGATGACGGCCTCGGCGATGCCCTTGGAGCAGTTCGCAGCGGCGGCCAGGGCACGCACCGAGAGGGTCGGGTCAGCGGTATAGGCGGCAGTGGCCCGTTCCCGCTGGAGCTTCGCCACGGCGGGCGACGGGTAGTCCTTGCCATCGAGCCCGGTGCGGGTGTCCAGGTCTACACCTGGACACTTGGGCCGCAGGTCAGCGACGGTGCCGGCGCCGAGTCCGCAGATCTGGGCGATGCGGGCGTCCCCGTACTTGGTGGACTCGACCAGCTTGCGGGCGGCGGCCTTGCGCTCGGGTCCGGTGAGGGTGAGCCCGTGGGCGATGTTCGCCTCGATGGCGGCTTCGAGCGCCTCGGCGTCGTCGAGTGCGACGACGACCGCGCGGATCGCCTCGCGGTCCTCGGCCTTGTGGGCGGCGAGGCGATGCGCCCCGTCGATCAGCGACCAGCCCTTGGCGGTCTCGCGGATCACGATGGCCGGCACCTGGTCGATCACCGGGCGGAGGCGGGCGACGTGGTCGAGGTCGAAGCGGTCGGCACGCACCAGCGGGCCTGGGCCGATCTCGCCGACGGGGACCTCGAGGATCTCGCCCGTGTTGTCGCCGCCGCTCACGACTCGTTCCCGTTCCCGTCAGACCCCGAGGCGGGGGCGGGTACGGTTCCGTCAGCCCAGTTGGAAACCACAGCGAGTACGTCGTGTGCGAGGTCGTTGCACGGGTCGTAGCTGTAGAGCGTGCCGGGGTCCAGATCCTTGGCTCGCGCCACCCACCCGATGCCTTCGACCCATCCGCCCGGCCGCACAGCCTCGGACACAAGCTCGACGGCGCGGGCGACAGACCCAGCATCGGCACGCCACCGGTAACCCTCCGGCGGGTGCTCTGCGTAGAGGTAGTTCAGCGCGTACAGCCACCCGTCGACCGGCGAGCAGTACACGCCGTCAGGCAGCGGAACGGCGCTCACCTGTTCGACGAACCGCCTCGCATCGTCGGGCCGGATGAAGGGGATCGTCCACGTCCCGTCGTGAAGTCCACCCCCGCAGAGGTCAACGGTGTGTCCGTCTTGCGCCGCTCGCACTCGTTCGCCGCTCATGCCGGTGCCTCGGTGTTCCCGTCAGACCCCGAAGGGCGACCAGCGGAGAGGCGAACGTCCAGCGGGTCGGGTTCGACCCAGCCGCAGTGATCGCCTTCGCAGAGGGCGTCGTACGGCTCGCACTTGTCGTCCGACGGAGACGTGCAGCACCACTGGCGGGCCGCTTCCAGCGACTCGACGGGGGCGGTACCGGTGATGACGGCGGCGACCTTGTCGATCGACGCCTGGTACTCAGCCTTCGTGCGCTCGGCTTCGGCTGCCACGATGGCGTAGCCGATCATCCGCTTCGCTGCGGGCGACGCGTTGTCCCACGGGTTGCTCTCGGGGGCGTTCATTGCGCTCCCCCCTCAGAAGGAGAAGCAGGGGGGCGGAGGGCGTCGAGGTCGGAGCGGCGGTAGCGGCGGTGACCGGACGGGGTGACCCATACGGGGACCTTCCCGTCGTCGGTCCAGGTCCGCAGGGTGTCGGGGTGGACACCCAGGATCCCCGCCGCCACGCTGATGGTGAGGTCGTAGGTCTCGGTCGGCATGTTGCCTAGGTTCTACGCAATGGGCGGAGGTGTCAAGAAGTTTCTTGCTAACCTATGAACAATGGCGCGGACCTCCGAGCGGAGGGACACTCGTCCTCCTGGCCGGAGCCATGGTCCTCATGGCAGCGGCCGCTCTTCTGTCCTAGCCTCCCCTCACGCGGTCCACGGCGGACCGGTGTGGGGAGGGCATGATGCGACGGATCCTGGTAGCAGCAGCAGTGATGGTCGGACTGGCGGCGTGCCAGCCGGTGGCGGTCACGGTCACCGCCAACCCATCGACCACAGCACCAGCGTGCAAGGCGGTCACCACCGTCACCGGCAAGCTGGACCCGAAGGACGCCAACCGCGAGGTGACGTTGCAGACCCAGCGCGCATCCGACGGCAAGTGGATCGGGTGGAAGTGGTTCGAGACCGCCACGCCCGGCGAAGGCTGGCACGTCATCGAGGTCCCGGTGAACAAGACGACCGGTGCCTATTCGCTCACCTACCTGGCGCCGAACACGTCGCAGCCGGCCACCGTGCGGCTGCGAGTGTGGACCACGAACAAGGGCCAGGCCGACGTCGTGTCCAAGTCCTGGTACGTCACCCGCCCTGCCTGCTGATGGCTGGTGACCGGAACTCCGGCGAGTGGGAAGACCGGGTGGAGTGGCAACTTGACCAGATCCGGCAGGCCGTGATGGCGGTAGCGGTCGTCGTGCTGCTGGCCGCGCTGGGCGTGCTCGTGTTGGCGCTCGGCGCCAGCGGCTGACCCCGGAACGCGAAGAAGAGCGGGCCACCGACCCCCCGGACGGGAGTAAGTGGCCCGCTCTTCAGCGAGGGGTGCAGTTGTTCAGTTGGCGTGCTTCGCCTTCCACCGGGCGGCCCGCTCGCTCTCGCAGTCGATGCACGACAGCAGGTGGGGGTACCGCTTGCGAGGGCGGGTGTTATCCGCTGTCAATCGGTGACCGTTGCCACAGATTCCACCGATGACGGTCGAGCGGGGGCGATGTCTACCGACCTCGCCCCGCGTGACAGTCAGGCCACCCCGAAGGGTGGCGGCTCAGGCTCTACGACAGGTTGAGGGTCAGCTACTCGGCATCGTCCGGTGGAGGCCCGACCCGTGGCGCCGGTGGACCGCCGGCAGCTTCGACCGCAGCATCGACCCGGTCCCGCATCGTCGATCCGCCGTTGTTCGAGAACTGGGCTCGGACCTCGTCGACCTTGACCTCGAGACCTTGGATGCGCGGCTCCCACACCTTGGCGGCCCATTCGTCGAGGGCCTGGTGCATGACCTTCGTCAACGGGTCTGCGATCACGACCCGTCCGAACCATCGGAGAGGCCGGTTGATGACCGGTTGACGCATCAGGGCGATGATCGCAGCGAACGACGCAGCGAGTACGCCTGCGCCGATCACCGCCGCTTGAGCATCTTGCCGGGAGATCCACGCCAGTAGATCCATGGGGTCCGGTCAGCCCTTCTTGGTGGGCAGCAGTGCCCGGAGGTCGTCCACCGAGTTGAACGTGCGGCCGATCTGGAACGCCTTCGTCCCGAACTCGATGACCTTCTTCGTGCGCGGGTGCTTCCCGCCCGGCGCGACCTTGACGGCGTAGTCGTCGTGGAGCTCGCGGACCTTTGTCAGCAGCTCCTCCTGTTCCTTGTCGGTGAGGGCCATGAGCCAGCCTTTCGGGGGTTCGGTCGGGTTGGAGAGCTTGCGCTGGACCTCGGCGATGATGCCGGGGACCTGCTTGATTCGGGCCGGGCCGGGGCAGACCTTCCCTCGAGCGGGGGTCCATGGGCCGGGGGCGCCGAACATGATGTGCCAGCCGATGCCGGAGCCACGGGGCGACGGGCACAACTGGGCCTTGATCGCCGGGGCCTCGGTGGAGCACCAGACCAGCCAGCGGACGATCGTGCGGACCTGCGGCGGACTCCACGGCTCAGCGGCGTTGACGGTCGATGCGGTCTCGGTCGACACGGCGATGTCGTTCGCTTCGCGGTTGGCGTCGGCCTGCACGAAGATGTTGACGTACTGGTAGAGCTTGGCGTACTCGAGGCCGTCGGCCGGGTCGATGTAGGTCTCATCGTCCACGAAGCTGTGGGACTCGAGGCCCTTGGACTGCGGGTTGTTCCACCAGCCCTCCAGTTCGGCGGACCCGCCGGCCGAGTGCAGGATCGAGATGCGGGGCTCGATGGCGTTCTGGGTGTAGGTCTCGGGGATCGGCTTGTGGATCGCGAACGGGCACCACCCGCGGCCGGTCTGCTGGGTCATCGGAGCCGCCTGACGGAGCACGCAGCCGCAACACAGTGGGCGAGGTCCCGGAAGAAGTGCTCGCTCCCACCGATGAGGTGGAACCGGGATGGCCAGCCGGGGGCCGAGGCGAACCGGCGCACGGTCAGCCCTTGTCCACGGGGGTGACGTTCTTGCGGACCACCAGGCCCACGATGAACGGCACCAGCACGGCTGCCACCGAGGCGAACACGGCGACGAACCCGGTCACGTCCTCGATGGTGAGCTTGCCGGTGACGATCGCGATGGTGACGGCGAGCGAGACCAGCGTGGCGAACGCCATCACCGGCTCGGACTTGAGCAGCTTGGACATGGTGACCTCCAGGGTCAGGTGTCGAGTGGTTCGGATGCGGCTTCGACGATGCCGATCCGTCAACGGGTTGCCGGGTTCGGTGATGGTCACGTCACGCCGTCCGGATCGGCTTGATGGTCATCCACCGGCCGCCGTACGAGCTGCCACCACCGGTGCCGGTGTTCGTGGCCCGCAGGACCTGGCGGCCCGTGGTCGGGATCACGATGCCAGTGATGGTCACGACCTCGTTGGACAAGGTCGAGCTGTTGTACATGTTCAGCGTCGACGTCGACCCGCTGAGCGAGGCGAGCGCGGTGAGCGACCCGCCTGCGAGGCCGAGCGACAGGGTGTACTCGCCGTTCTGGGCGAGCTTGTCGTAGAAGAACCGCAGCGACCAGGTGCCGGCGTCGAGGCGGCCGAGCTCGAACTCGATCCAGTGCCCGGAGTTGTTGGCGGTGTCGAGGTAGCCGGCGGTGTAGCGGCCGCTGTTCGGTGCCCGTGTGGGGGTGGCGGCCGGTGAGGTAGAGGCGTTGTACCAGTCCTGCCAGCAGACGACGGCGGGCGGCTTCCACTCGCCGTTGGGGAGCAGCCCACCGCCGGCGACCGAGTCGAGCGTCGAACTGTGCGCCTGCACGTCGGTGCCGATGACCAGGCCGAGGTCGGCAGCGGTGGTGCCGTGCGGGTTGCCGGTGACGACCTGCGAATGGTCGTAGGCGGTCTTCCCGCGGTCGCCTCGGTATGCGGTGCCCGACGTCTCGCCGAGCGTCACGCCGCTGGCCCCTTCAGGCGCGGTGAACACCCACTCGCCTTCCTCGTACGGGTCGGCGATGCGGCTCGGGCCGCCACGGGTGAACGTGTGCCCGCCGTTGGTGCGGTTGACCCGGTAGGTGCCGATTGCACCGGAAGCGAGAACGATCGTGTCGCCGCCCCGCAGATAGTTGGTGGTCAGGGCGTTCGCCCAGGCACCGGCTCCGACCGGTGTCGACGGACCCGACGATGGCACGATGCCCCACTGGCCGGTGTCGATGTCCACGATGTGGATCCAGCCGTTGCCGTCCACATCGACATCGCCGAGTGTGGCAACGAAGTCGCCCTTCTGGACCTGCCGGCCGTCATCGCCGGTCGGCTGGTTGACATCAGCAACCGGCCCCGACATCAGCGTGGCGAGGCCCGGGACCGCAGCCAGGAACACGGTGGAAACGTCGCGCTGGCCGTCCAAGGCCCCCTCCACCTGGTTCAGCCCCTGCTCGACGGTGCCGGCGCCGGCCAGCACCCCAGACCCGGCGAAGCCGATGTCGGCGGCGGTCAGTGCCTCACGGGCGGTGGCCTCGTCGAAGTCAGCCGCTTCACGGAGAGCAGCTTCGGCGGCGAGCTCGGTGGCGAGGATACCCACGGTGACGGCGTTGACCGTGGTGCCGTCGGCGGTGGACGCCACCGCCGAGTAGCCCTGACCCTTCGACACGATGATGTCGCCTGGAGCAAGCGTGGCCCCGGCGGTGAGCGGCCCCGAGGCGGTCAAGGTCCGCAGTCCGAAGTTCGTCCCGGACACGACAAGCACCGGAAGCCCGGCGAGGGCCGAGCGCGGCAGTACGGCACCGGACCCGTAGAAGACGGCGTTGGTGTCGCTGTCTTCGATCGACTCGATGAACAGGGCCACCGTGTGGTCTGCACCACCTCCACCGCCACCGGTCGGGGGGCGGAGTGCGAGCTTCTTCCCGTTGCCGTCGTCGACCACGGTCATCACGTCACCGACGCCACCGGAGGTGGCGAGCGGGAACAGGTCCGGTGGGACCGGCGCGCCGACCTGGATCGCTTCGTCGGTCCACGACACCGGCGTGTCCGAATCGGGGACCGTGATGCACCGCACCACCGCGGGCGAAGCGCCATCGACGGAGAACGCCCAGCACGTACCGGGTGGGTCGATGTCCGCCGTTGGGGTCAGGTCGATGGTGCCGTACCCGTCGACGTCGAGCTTGACGCGCTGCGTCCCGGCGATGACCTCATCACCGACCGCGCCGCCGGTGCCGGCGTCGACCAGCCGCACGGACACGGAGCCGTGGGCGTTGGGGCCGTCGGGCAGAACCGACGTGATCTCGATGGTCGTCACATCAGGCTCCTCATGACTTCGCCGCCTTCAGGTCGACCGACCACCGCTCGGGATTCCACGTGAAGACGATGTGTTGGATGTTCAGGTCGGTGAGCGTCACCGGGTCCGCACCGGACGGCGTGTAGACCACGTCGCAGGCTTTCTCGAGCTCGCACTCGGTGATCAGCCACGCGGCCAGGTCGTCGTCGTTGAGCGGGTCCAGGTGGATGTTCTCGATCTCCTGGTGCGGCTGCGCGAACCGGGCCACCTTCTGGTCGACGAGGAACTGGTTCAGCAGCCAGTCGCACCACTCGGACTTCTGGGCGTCGGCCCGAATGCCGTACCGCTCGATCGATGCCTCGTCCCGCCTGAAGCAGTTCATCGGCCGTGCCGTGGCGATCGCCGGCGGGCCACCGGGGCAGTACATGTAGTCGATCGACGCGAAGTTGATGACCCGATCGATGCGAAGCCCGGTCACCTCCACCCCGGCGTGGCGGTACTCGTCGGCGCCGAGCGTGCCGGGATCGTCGGTGAACGTGACCGGGTCGGCGTAGTGGGCGGCGAACGATGCGTCGGTGAGGGCACCGATGGACCGGGCCCGGATGTTGTTCTCCTTGTCGGCCCACCGCACCCCGCCGGCCGATTCGACCGTCACCTGGTAGGCGTCAGCGAGCGTGTCGGGGAGGGTTACCGAGTAGTTGCCGTCGCTGCCGTCGATCGACGGGCGGGACGGGTGGATCAACCCCCACAGGCCATCGACGGTCTCCACCGAGAAGTGCATGGCGTTCGTGTCGTCAGCGTCGGTGAGTCGGCCGGTGGCGTCGATGAAGTGGGAGAGCCGGTCGATCCACTGGTCCGAGCCCCACAGCATCCCGAACCCGCCCGCCATGAACACCGGTTCGATCTGCGTCGTGATGTTGAGGGCTTCACGCCAGATGGCCACCTCGTCCACCAGGGTGTCGACGGGGGCCGGGCCGAGCAGGAGGTCGGATTCGTAGAGGTCGCCGGGGATCGTGAGCGTGACCGAGATCCCACCGAACCAGACCTTGCAGTTGTTGTCGCTGCCGGCGTCCCAGCGGACGGTGAGCATGTGTTCGTCGCCGGTGTCGAACCGGGAGAACCCGAACGACGTCGGGTCGATCTCGTCGCTGTCGACGATGGTCTCGGCGGCGTCGTAGGTGGTGGCGTAGGCGTGGCCGTCGTCGCCGTCGATGTAGACCCGCAGGCGCATCGAGTCGTCGGCAGGATCGACGAACCGGGCGACCTCGGCGATCTCGCCCGATCCGAGTGGAGCGCGGCAGGACCACCACTTGAACAGGGTGAGCTTGTCCTGATCTCCGTCCGGCATGATCTCCGATGCCGGGAACCGAACGAGGTGGTCGCCGCCGAGCAGCAGCAGACCGGGGTCGTTGACGCCGTACCCGGACGGGGACGTGCCCGAGGTGAACGGCTCGCTGTAGACCCCCGTCGTGCCTTCGAGGGTGCCGTGTCCGTCACCGATGCTGTTCGGGATCTCGTTGGCCGGGCCGGCTGGGTCGAGGACCGGGAACTCGAAATCGTCCATGCGCGACCACCAGGCCGGCTGAAGCGATGCGACGGCCAGCCCCCACATGTCGGCTGGCAGGCCGGGTGAATGCCCGAGCGAATCGACCGCGTTCAGGGTGACGTCGCCGGATGGTCCGTGGGGTGCGGTGCCCCCGGGCCACGCCTCGGGTCCGAGGAACCCGGCGAACTTCGGGTACTCGACGTTGTCCCACAGGATCGTCACCTTGACCGGGCACAACGGCAGACCGATCGGGTCGGCACCGTCGAACAGCAGACCGTCGGGGTTCGACGGGTCGAGCATGCGGTCGCTGTTGTCGAGCGTGATCGTCGCTGTCCCCGGCTGGAACGCCTGGAGCACGTCATCGCGGCCACGGGAGTCCGAGTACGCCTTCACCCGGCCCGAGAGGTCGGTCCAGTCGAGCTCGCCGGGTGTGTCCTTCGGCCCCATGGACAGGGCGACCTGGACGATCAGCCGGGGAGCGGTCACGGGACCATCAGCGGCGATCGGCCGGCGTTGCGGGTTTCACGGTTGATCTCCCGCACCACCTCACGAGCCGTCGTCTTGGCGTCACGGGACTCGGTCACCTGGATCTGGTAGACGTTCCCACCACCACCACCACCTGCAGCGGCCGGGCGCGCCGACCCACGCGACGGCATGGCGATCCGGTTGTTCGGGATGATCGTTCCCGGCCGGCCGTCGATGCGGAGCTCGGGGCCGTTCTCACCGACCAGGTACGGCGACCCGACCGGGGGCCGGCCACCGGATGCGAACCCTGGGATCGCCCCGACACCGTCGCTCACGACACCGCTGCCGGGGATCTTCGACGGCAGCGACTTGATCGCGTCGACGGCGTCATGCGCCATCCCGACGACCTTCTTCAGCCAGTCGTAGAGGGTCTTGGCCTTCGATGCCACCCAGCCGAGCGCGTCACGCCCGAGCCGGAGACCCGTCCGGAAGTCGGCCGCCAGGAACGATGCGAGCGCACCGAGCGACTCGCGGAGCGGGGCCAGCTTCTGCCACAGGATCCCTGCCTTGTCGACCACCCAGCTGAGGGCGTCGCGTGCCAGGCCGACGCTGGCGACGAAGTACCCGGCCAGGAACCCAGCCATCTGCATGAGGATCGGGAGCAGGTTCCGGGAGAAGAACCCCCACAGGATCATGGCCTTGTCGACCATGAACCCGATGTAGGCGATGTACCCCTTGATGGCCGTCACCCAGGCGGAGGCGTAGAAGCTCACGATCTGCTTCAGGACGGGCAGGATCTTCTCGGAGAACCACGACCAGAACTGCTGCAGGGCAGGGATCGCGGTGCCGGTGATGTAGGCCGAGGCGGCGTCGACGGCGTCTCGGAACCACCCGACGTTCTGGTACGCCCACACCAGGCCGCCGGCCAGGAGGGCGATGGCACCGATGATGAGGTACACGGGCGACAGGGCAGCGATGACCGCGGCCGCCCATGCCCACGTGGCTGACAGGAGCGCGCCGCCGATGATGACAGCGAGCGCCGTGAACACCGGTCCGGGGTTGTTCTGCACGAACCGGACGATGGCTTGCACCACGGGCCGAAGGGCGTCGTACACCTGGAACAGCGCTGACCACACGGCCTTGCCTCCGACCGTGAACGCCGTCACCACGTTGTGCCAGTTCCGGGCCATGGCATCGAAGGCGTTCCGGGCGTGCATACCCAGGGCCTCGAGCCACCCAGCGAACCCCGATGATGTGATGTCGTCGCCGCCGTCCTTGAACGCAGCGACGAACGCCTTGACCCCGCCGACCACCTCACCGAACCGGACCTTCAGTCCATCGAACACGGATCGGGCCTTGAGGCCGAGCGCTTCGATCTGACCGGCGAACCCGCCAGAGGTGATGCCGTCGCCAGGGTTGGAGAACGCAGCGAAGAACGAACGGACCGCACCGGCACCCTCCTCGAGCACCGGCAGCAGGTACTTCTCGCCGGCCTCGGCCAGCTTCAGCACGATCGGCAGGAGACCGGACCCGATGCGGGCCTTCATGTCCTCGAACTTGGCGGTGAGGATCCGCTGCTTGTTGGCGAGCCCGTCGGAGGTGCGGGCGAAGTCACCTTGGGCGAGGGCGCTCGCCTTCATGATCAGCGAGTACGAGGCCTGTGCCTTCTGCGCCGGGGTCAGCGCCGCCGGAACGGCGCCGCCCATGATGTCGGCGAGCTTCTCGGAGGCGACCTCGAACTTCGACGTGGCCTCGCGGGCCTGGATCGAGTCGGCCCCGTACTTCTTCGTCGCCTCGGAGAGCGCACGCTGTGCCTTCTCCTGGGCGATCACTGCGGCGTTGACCTTGGCGGACGACACGTTGGCCTTGATCAGCCCGAGGTTGAGCGCCTCCGCCTTCAGTCCGGCCTCGTTGAGGGCGATGCCGTACCGCTTCAGCGGCTCCGTCTCACCCGACACACCGGACTGGAGCGCAGCGAGCGCGTCATCGACCGAGGTGTTGTTGAACGAGGCGAGGTCCGAGGCGAGCTCCACGAGCCCGACGGACATCTGCTTGGCGGAGTCGGCGCCGAGCCCGAACGACTGGAACAGGTTGCCGTAGGTGCCGGCGGCCTCGAGGGCTTGGGTCTTCGACTGGCCGAACGCATCCGCCGAGGTGCTGGCCCACTTCTGGACCTCTATCGACGCAGTGCCGAAGACCTGCTGCACCTTCGAGATGGCTTCGGCCTGGGATGAGGCGTCGTTGATCGTGGCGCCGAGCGCAGCCGCGACGCCGATGGCGGTGACGGCTGCGACGGTGCCGATGGCCTTGAGCGACTTGACCGCAACGGCGGACATCGAAGAGAACGAGGAGCGCACCCCGGCACCGACCCGGTCCATCTTCCCGGCGAACCCGGTGGCCTTGCCCTCGAGCTGGCCCATGGCGCGCTGGGCACCCTTGGTGTCACCGGTGACGACGACTTCGAGCTTCTTCGCTGCCATCATTCACCTCCTGCCGCGGGATTGGCGGCGCGCATCAGCGGCTTTCTCGTCGAGGTCGTTCATGTAGGAACGCCACTCGGGGGCGGACAGCCGGTCGAAGTGGTAGGGGCGCAGGCCGTAGGTCTCTGACAGGCGGGGCCAGTACGGGATCAGCCGCGCCCTCAGCCTTCCGGGTCGTCGTCCTCGGATCCGTCGTCCTCGCCGTCGTCCATGACGATGTCGAGCTCGTTCTCGAGGTCGAGGTCGTCAGGCCAGTCGGCGGCGGCCTGGTCGAACGTGAGGGTGGCTTCGCCGTTCAGCCGGCGGGCCATCCACCACAGGACCATGACGGAGTCGACGTCGATGCGGTCCTCACCCCAGAACGCGGTGAGGGGGAGGCCGGTGGCCTTGCGGCAGATGATCCGCTCGCGCATCGGGACGTTGCCGATGCCGATCGTGTGGGACTGCGGGATAAGCCGCTTGTCCTTCCCGGTGAACACGTCGCGCTTGATGGTGACGATCACCAGCTGCTGCGCCTGGTCGAGCTCTTCCTCGCGTCGCGAGACGCCGGGGGTGGGGGCATTGGCCATGGTTCTCCTCAGAACGTTGAGATGCGGTTGCGGTAGTCGAAGGCGTCCGCTGTGATCCGGTCGATGGCGTTGCCGTACTCATCGACGATCCAATCGGCGCGCCGGTGGATGGTGGAGGCGATGGCGTAGGGGCCTTCGCCCGCCCACGCGTCCCACGTGTTCCCGACCCAGTCCGGGGACTGCTGCCCGGTGGACTCGGAGTAGCGCGGGTCGGCGTACCAGCCGAAGTGCCGCAGGGCCCCCCAGAACGTGGAGTTGGCGTCCTCGTTCTTGATCCGGATGCGAGCCCCAGTGACGCCGCCACCACCGGCGATGGCGTCAGCGAAGTGGGCGAACGGTCCCCCGAGTCCGGCGGCCTCGAACCGGGACCATCCGGCCACGGTCATGCCGATGGTCCGCTGGGACTTCGACAGTTCCTTGGTCCAGCGGGGGGCGTTGTCGAGTTGCTTCAGTTCCCGTCGGAAGTCGTCAAGGCCGACGACTTCGACGTTGGCGCCGGAGTTGATCCCGGAGCCGGCGGGCATCAGGCGGCCGAGGAGTCGCTGTTCACCAGGACGGCGGTGATGGCATCGGCGTCAGAGCCGTCGCCGATGACCTTGAACGGGAGCGACTGCTCGACGATCTCACGGCCGCCGACGGAGGGGGTGCCGCCGTCGTAGCGGGCGTGGGCCGTGATGGTGACCGAGTCGGCACCGGAGGTGAAGGCGAGGACGATGTCGAACTCATCGCCGGCCACGTACCGGTTCCACTGGGTGAGGTCGGTGAACTCGAGGACCAGCTCACCCTCGTAGGTGCGGAGGTCCGCTTCGAGGGGTTCGGCGATGTTCTGGTCGCCGATGAACCGACGGTCGTCGGCGAGGCCGTTGTCCCCGGAGATGTTCCCGGACTTCACCTTGACCTCGGAGCCGCCCACGGTGATGTACCCGTGGTTGAACTTCAGCGGCTTGATGTCGGTCGGGAGCGTGGCCGAAGCGAGGGCGAGGCCGATGACGATCGCGACGCCGGTGCCGTCTGCGGTGGCGTTGGCCGACAGCTCGAACGAGGTGCTCGAGTTGATCGACAGGATGTAGGCGCCGGTCGGGATGCCGGTGCCGGACACGGACTTGCCGACATCGGCGGCGGTCAGCGCACCGGTGGAGGTGGTGACGGTGGCATCGCCGTTGGTGGTGACACCGTCGGCGACGGACCGGGATCCGATCTGGAGCTTCTGGCCGACCAGAGTCGCCGCCCAGGTGGCGATCTCGTCGGAGGCGAACCCGAGGTCCCACGATGCGATCTTGCAGCCGCTGGCCGTCTTGGGCTGCACCGTGCCGGCGACGGACGGGACGCCGATCTGGGCGGTCAGGGACACCCCGGAGAGGTCACCGGGGGTGAACGTGTGCGTGTAGGGCCCGGAGCCGGTCGTGGCCACCCCGCCGAACGCGTGCTTGAACAGGACGCCCAGGCCGCGGTTGGTCAGCTCCAGCGACACGTCGCCGCCGACGGTGTTGGGGCCGCCGTTCCACTGGTCGGAGTCGAGGACCCGGCGGCCGGCGAAGATCGCCTCCGACTCGAGTCGCTCCTTCTCCAGCTCGATCGACTCGTCGACGAACGGCAGGAACAGGGTCGGGGTCTTGGCGACCCCGACGGTGGTCTCGGTGACGAAACCGGCTTGGGCCGCGAGGCCGGACTTGAGCGCCATCAGACGTTCTCCTTCTTGCTCTCGGCCTCAGCCGGGTTGGTGTCGATCACGGCCTGGAGGCCGTCGATGAGGGACTTGCGGGGCTTCTCCGCCGCCTGCTCGGATGCGAGGGCGTCCGCAGCAGCGACCGGGTCGGAACCGACCGCTTCGAGGATCCCGGCGACCGTGGGGGCTTTGCCGGATCCAGGGAGCCAGCCCTGGTCGAGCAGCTGGGCGCCGAGGTCGTCGGGGACTTCGACCGTCTCGCCGCGCTCCACCTTCTGGTTCAGCGCGAGGACGTTGACCCCGTCATGGGGGCCGTCGTAGGTGACGTGCACGGGTTGACCTCCAGGGTCAGGTGAGACGGGAGTGGATGCGGAGCTCGCAGCGGGCGAACCCGACGGGACCGTCTTGGATCCACGAGCAGCCGATGTTCGTGACGGCGAAGTCGGCGGAAAGGACGCTGTCGAACCCGTCGAGGGTGGGGTCGTCGGCCGAGGGGTTCTCGAGCAGGGCAGCGAGTTCTTCGAGGCGTGCCATCGTCTGGTCGAGGGTCGGGAACTTGAACACCCGGATGATCAGCCCGATGGTGAAGTAGTCGTCGCGGTGCGACCGGCCACCGGTCATGACCGGGACCTCGTTGGTCGTGTTGTCGATGCTGTCGATCCAGATCGCCTGAGCCTCGAGCCGCTCACCGCCGGGGTATCCGGGCTCCACCTGAACACCGGTTGCGCCGGGTGCGACACGGACGGTGTTGATGTAGTGCTTGGCGAGCGCCCACCGGATCGAGGTGGTGCTCATGCGATGCCCGGAACCCGGTAGTCGGTCAGCGAGTTGAGAAGCCGGTCGACCTCGAGCCACCCGGTGGGGCGGCCGGCGGCCTTGTCCGGGGTCGAGTACCGGGTGGTGGCCCCGTCGATGTTCTGGGTCAGCACGTCCCGTCCGGTGCCAGAGGCTTCGGACTTGAGGACGGCGCACACGTAGCGAACCGTGGCCCGCTGGAGAATCCCAGGCACCACAGCGAGGCCGTGGACGTACACGACGGTCGCTGGGTACGACGGGCTGAACGACCCGGAGTAGGTGACGATCCCGGTCGAGCTGTCGAGCGTGAGGGTGTCGGCGTCCAATTCGGTGCCGTTCACCGTGACCGACGTCAGGGTGGTGACCTCGGGCCACCGCAGGATCAGCTTCGATGTACGAGACGTGACGACCTCAGTCGTCTCGGTCGGGGTGGGGGCAACGCCGCGGTAGTCGATGAACACCTCCCGGAACTCGGACACCAGGTCATCGATGTCCGAGTCCGGGTACTCGGTGTCAGGCAGCGCCATGTACCGGGCCGCCTTCTCGCGGACTTCTGCCGCGGTGAGGATCGGCTCCGGGTCTGGCACTGGGTGTCAGTCCTTCGCCTTGGCCGGGGCCTTGCGGGCCGGGGCCTTCTTGGCAGCGGAGGTGACGGCCTTGTCCTCCACCTGCTCGGCGTCGACCTGCTTGCTGCCACCCTTGCGGGCGGCGGCGCGCTCGGCCATCGTCGAGTTGGCGGGCGGGAGGTCGGCGGGGCGGCCGGTCACGGCCTCCGCCTTTTCCCACTTCGAGGGGTCGGGCTTGCCGTGCCGCTCGTAGGTGTCGGCGTGGGTGGTTGCCTCAGCCATGCGATCACTCCTTCTCGAAGGTCGCGACCACGGCGAAGGTGAACGTCGGCGTGTCGGTGCCGCCGATCGTCCAGCGCCACCGCGACGACGATCCGAGGCCGGTGAAGACCTTGGTCTCGGCGGCGGTGATGGCGGTCTTCTGGGTGAAGCTGCCGGCGGTGTAGTAGTTGGTCCCGTCGGCGGTGGTCTGGAGGATCACGTCGAGGGTCGGGTTGGTGCCCGACGCTGCGGTCACCGTGACGGCGCCCGTGATCTCGTCCACGTCCGACGTGTCGAACGATGTCCCGTTGGCCGTGGTGGTGCGGGCGGCCGAGGCCACCTGCTGCCCGGCGCGGGTCTCTTCGGGTGCGATGTAGCGCCCCTGGTCGTCTTGTGCAGGCATGTGCGAGCTCCTTGCTCAGTGGGCCAGCACCTGGGGCCGGGGCCCCAGGTGCCGACGACAGGGATGGTCAGACGCCGGTCACGGTGCAGAACGCGTCGGGGTCGAGGATCCCGAAGGCGAGGCGCTCCTCGGCGAGGACGGCGAGCAGGTTGCGCCCGAACCAGTCCTTGTGACTGTCCGTCACGTAGATGGCGGACTGCTCGCGGTCGGCGACGACAGCCTGGCGGAAGTCGCCGACCAGGACGGTGTTCTCCGTCATGGCGGGGGTGACGACCACGTTGAGGCCCCACAGGGTGTTCAGGGCGTCGATCGACGCACGGGGGTCACCGATGAGGTAGTTGCCGGCGTTGTCCTTGGCGAGCAGGAACCCGGTCGAGAACCAGTCATTGGGGTGGATGACCATGCCGGTGGGGCGGCGGCGGTCGGCGCGGATGGCCTTGATGGCGTCCACGACGGCGTCGAGGTCGGTGCCGGCGGAGCCGACAGTCGAGATCCCGCTGTCCTGCAAGATGCCCCGGAGGTTCGGGGAGGTCCCGTTGCCGTTGAGCAGCTGGTCCTCCTCCTCCTCCTTGAGGCCGTAGAGCAGGAACGCGTCGACCAGCTGGCGCACCTGGGGGGCGTCGGCAGCGGCACGCCGGGTGATCGGCATGAGGTGGGCGATCGTCTCCACCGGGGTGGACACGACGGCGAACGTCATGGCCGACTCGGGCTTGTAGCCCTGGACGTTGTCGGCCTCGGGCGTGCCGTACACGGACGAGTCGGCAGCCGAAGACGCCTCCACCACAGCGGCGGCGTTGTTGGTCTTGCCGGTCACCCGGACGAACTCGAACGAATCCGACTGCGTGGTGACGTTCGTGCACAGGTCCCGCACGGTCAGCTCGCGCTCACCGATCAGATCCGTGACCGGGCCGTAGCGGTCAGGGGTGACGAACGCTCCACCGGAGGTGGCGGAGTCGCCGGTGATGACGGCCTTGCCGGCCAGGTCGTGGAACCCAGGCACGGCGAACTCGCCGGACTTGATGTTCGTGACCTCGCGGATCTTGCCGTCGTTGCCCTTGAACTGGGAGACGAACTCCAGGTAGGCCGGCGACTTGACGAGCGCCTCACCGAGGGTGAGACCCTTCGGGTCGACGATGCCGCTGATCTCGGCCTGGCGCTGGTTGGCGTCGGGCGTAGCGCCGATGTTGCCGGCGAGGGAGCCGAGGAAGGACTTGGCGTCCTCGAGGGTGCCGGTGACGGCAGCCTCGGCCTTGACCTCCTTGACGAGGGTGAGCACGTCGGCGCCCATCTTCATCAGCTTCTCGGTGTCGGCGGGCGACTGGGTGTAGTCGTCGCCTTCCTTGGCCGCCTTGGCGTCGAGCTCGTCGGCGAACGTCTGCATCTGGGAGGTGAGCTGCTCGAGCTGCTCCCGCTTGGTCTTCGACATGGTGTGGCCCTCCTGTGGGCGCGCGAGTCGGACCGCGGTTTGCGGTCTCGGCTCAGTTGGTGGGGGTGCTGGGCGTCAGGTGCTGAGGACCAGCGCGGCTTCGGCCAGGGCGGCCGTTGCCTTCACCCGTGCACCGTCTGCCGGAGGGTGGGCGGCGGCGGGAGCGGCGGCCTCTTCCTCGGGGGTGGTGTCGGGAGACTTGGTGTCGTCGGCGCTCTCGCTCTTGGCGGGCTGCACGACTTCGACGATCTCGACGGCTTCGGCTTCACCGAGGGTCACGGCGCTGTCGGCGTCGATCTCGTAGGTGGCCTGGAAGCGTTGGGTGCCGTCGGTGCGGGAGTCGACCTCGTAGATCACGTAGTCGTCGAACGTGGCGATCACGTAGGTCCACCAGGCATCGGGGTACAGGGTGTTCACGGCGTCGTTGATGGCGTCGCGCCGCTCCTCGAACGACCCGGCGATGGCCTTGCGCCCGGCCTTCATCGCCTCACGGGCCGACTTGGCGTGGAGCACCACGGCCTCCCGGTTCGACGGGACCGGGACGAACGCCCCGTTGAGGAGCTCGGCGGAGGTGACGTGCGGGACGCCGTCCTTGACGGTGCGCTTCGGGGCCATGAACGCCACCGACGTGGTGCGGATGTGGCCCTCGGCAACGAGGGTCCGCACCTCCTGGGCGCGTGGGATCGACGAGAACGTGCCGGTCACCTTGAGCAGGTCGCCCTCGTAGCGGGGCGTGCCGGAGCCGACGGTGGTCGCAGTGGAGAGGCCGTGGTCGATGTCGAAGGTGATGTGGTCGGGCAGCGGCTCGAACGCCTTGCCGTCGATGACCTCGCCGTCACGGTCGAGGGTGGGGGCGGAGAGGATCACCTCGAAGGCGCCGGGCCCGTCTGCGTCGGTGTCGAGGGCCTTGACGTTGCCGGTCAGGAAGTCCTTGGTGTTCATGGTCAGCCTCCTGTGATCGCCTTGAGGCGGTCACGGAACTCGGGGACGGTGTGGCCCGCTTCGATCGACACGGCCAGCGCAGCGCGCACCAGGGGTGCGAGCGGATCGGGCAGGTCAGCGGTGAGGGCAGCGGGGTCGACGTCGGTCAGGTCAGCGACCCGGGACAGCCGGCCCATGGCGGAGCGGAGAACCGCCGGGGCGGGCTGCGGTGCGGCGCCAAGTTCGGGGGTGGGGCCGAGGCCGGCGCCGGCTTCGTTGAGCAGTGCCCGTGCCTCTTCGGCGGTGATGACGACGTCGACCGAGAGGTACAGCTTCTGGAGCATCGCTGCGAGGTCGGCGGGTGGGAGTCCTTCGGTGCCTTCGTCGAGCGGCTTGATCGTCGAGTTGACGAGCAGCCGGTCCGAGCCGGTGATGAACGGCAGGTTCTCCATGCGGCGGACTTCGGCGGGCTGGATCCAACCGGAGTTGATGCCCTTCTGGTAGCCCTCTGCGCGGGCCTCGAAGTCGCCCCGGAGGACTTCGTCGAGGAGGAACTCGGCGTACACGTCGTCACCGAAGTCCGGGGACGTGGCGCTCGGACGGACGGAGCCGCGCAGGTCGTGCTCGAGGACCGACTCGAACATGTTCAGGCGGGGCGCCTGCGTGTCTCGGTAGATGGACCGCATCTGCTCTGTGATGTTCGAGAACGTGGCCCGGTCCAAGATGTGCACGACGGGCGGGGGGATGTCGTAGCCGGCGCACACCTCTTCCCGGTTCAGCTTGCGGGACTCGATGTACTGGGCGTCGTCGTTGTTGACCGTGAGGATTTCGGGCTTCATGCCCTCTTCGAGCACGACGGTGGTGCCGGTCTTGTCGGCGCCGGTGGCGATCTGATCCCAGCGCGCCTTCAGCCGATCGGCCGCCTCGATCGTCAACTGCCCGGGGTGCGAGAGCGCAACACCGGGGCGGGCACCATTGCGCCAGAAGGACGACTGCGCACGCTGGGCGGCATCCTCGAACTCCAGGGTTCGACGGAGCGGCTCGAGCTTCGACATGCCCCGGAGGGTGGAGTCGGGGTTGTAGGTCTTGAAGTGGACGAGGTCGGACTGGCGGATGCCCTTGATCTCGACGGTTCCGTTCCGGAAGGTCCAGGTCTGCTCGGCGCCGGGCTCGACGTCATCGGGGTGCATGGCGGTCGGGTGCAGCAGGACGAGCTCGATGGGCCGGCCCCCGGGGTCGCGGATCTTGCCGAGGAAGGTCTCGCCGTACACGTCGTAGGTGGACGAGACCCACAGCCAGAAGAACTTGGGGGCGTGCTTGCTGGACGGCTTAGCGAGCAGCCGGCCGTACGGGGTGTCCTTCGCCTCGGGCCGGTTCAGATCGTCGCGCAGGTACACCTTGAGCGGCAACCGGGCCGTCCCGTAGGCGAGTTTGTTGACGACCGTGGAGACCCACAGCTGCTCGCGGTAGAGCTGCGAGTACGAGGCGTACCGGTTGCCAAGCGACAGCGACGAGAACCCTTGGAACGAACGGGTGTCGCCCTCCCACAACGTCGTGGGCGACTTGACGAGGACACCACCGGGGGCCTGGATCATGGAGCCTCCTACGGCAGTTGCAGGTAGGCGATGTCGGCACGCAGGAGCAGCGCCTCACCGTCGACCGGCACGTTCTCGGAGCGGGGCCCGAAGGCGACCGCGGTGGCTTCGCGCAGCACGATCACGTCGGCATCGGACTGGTACAGGACCCCGGAGAACGCCTCCCCGGACTTGAGGGTGACCAGCACTCGGAGCGCCCTGCGCTCGGCGAGGATGTCGGGGACCGGTTCGAAGCAGCGCCAGGCGGCGAAAGCGATGGCAGCGGCGAGGACGATGAGGGCACCAGCGATCACAGCTCCACCAATCCTCGGGTCTCGTAGATGGACGGCCCGTCGGTTTCGGGCTGGTTCTGGTGTCCCCACACAGCGAGGTTCAAGCCGATCAGCGGGACGGCGTCTTGGTCGGCCCACCGGTCGATCGCCTGCGACTCGCCGGCCTTGCGGAGCTTCGCCACTGCCGCTGCTCGGGTGAGCTCGTCGGACGGGCGGATCTCGATGCCGTCGTCGGTGAACAGGGTGCGGAGCGTCGATGTGGCCGTGGTGACTTCGCCGGTCTTCGGTGAGGTCACGGTGACGCCAGCCGCCTCGAGCGGTTCGATGAACAGGGATGCCGGTGACCGGGAGTCGATCACCACGTGGGCGACGGGCTTGGTGCCGTCAGCGGGCAGCACCTGGGCGACGATCAGGTCCACGACGCCGGCGGTGCCGGGGTGGTCGAGGACGACGGCGGCGCCGATGCGGTCGGGGCGGGTGCCGGCGACGGCGATGCACGTGCGGGTCAGGGACTGGTCGGCTTCGACGGCGAGGGTGACGGGCCCGTCGAGCCAGCCGGGGGCGTCGGGGTTGTCGGCGGTGGTGAAGCGGGCGTGGAAGGTGGTGCGGTCGATGACGCCCCAGATGTCGCCGCTGGACTTGTCCGGCCACCACGACAGTGCTTCCCGGCACAGCCCCTCCCATGCCTCGTCGGAGACAGCGGCGGCCCGTTCGGAGTCGGCGGTCTCCCAGTCGAGCAGCACGCCGAGCGCCGGGTTCGACCCGACCACCGCCGCTGCGTAGGCAGCGGGTTCGCGCAGTTCTTCGATCGCCACGTCCGGATCGACCGACCATTCGGCCCACGACATGTGCGAGTCGCCGCCGGCTCTGCCCCGATCCCGGAGCGCCGTGAACACGTCGCTCGGATCGCTCGGCTTCGGCGCCGTCCCGCACCACACCCGCAGCGGGTTGGCCTGGGCACGGGTCGAGTAGAAGATCGCCTCCCGTGCTTCCTCGTTGCAGATCTGAGCTTCGTCGATGATCAGCCACTGCGGCGAGAACCCTCGGCCGGTGTTCGTGGCCCGTGCGATGAACCGGACGACCGACTTGCGGTCCTGGTCATCGACGACCGTGATCGACACGTCCTCGTTCGAGTGCCGGAACCCGACCACCCGGTTCCCCCGCCGCTCCACCTTGGCGTACAGGTGCGGGGTGTTCTTGATGATCTCCTTCAGCTCACGGAACGCCTTCTTGGCGGTCTTGACCTCATGGGCCGAGTGGAGGATTTCGTGGACGTCGTCGAACAGGAACAGGCCGGCGAGCTCGAGGGCGTGGAGCACGCCGCCCTTCCCGTTCTGCCGAGCCACCAGGTAGGCCGCGTCCCGTGCCGCCCACTTGCCGTCGGGCCGGACCGAGAGGATGTCGGTCAGCAGCTGCTCTTGCCACGGCATCAGGGTGAGGGTGCCGCCGAGGTGGACGGCGGTCTCGCAGATCAGCAGGACGTCATCGGCCGCCGACCACGTCGCGGTGCCGGGGACGGACCTAACCCGCGGCACCTCCGCTCCGAAGGCGGGCCTCGCGCTTTGATCGAGCAGCAGCGAGGGGGTCATCGGTCTCCTTCTTGCCCTGACCGTCGGAGTCGCCGGCCAACGCCAGCGGGAGGCGAAGCTTCTCGACCAGCTGGCGGAGCTCCCCGGCGTGGAGCCGCGCTTCGGTCACCGCCGAATCGACCACGACCACCAGCTGCGGCTCATCCCGAACCGGCTTCAGCGACAGCCACGTCCGCTCTTCACCGAGGAGCAGCGAGTTGAACGTGTCGAGCCGGTCCTTGATCCGGCACGCCTCCTCGAGCACGACCAGCTCACCCGGGTGGAACTGCTTGATCGCCGTCGCCGCTTGCCACAGCGTCAGGCCCCCAACATCGAGTCCCGAAGGCGGATCCACCGGAGTGACCGCCACGGTCAGTGGCCCGAATCGCTGGGACGACCACATGGGGAGAGAAGAGCGGGAGGA
>ERZ869925.407-NODE-407-length-32584-cov-8.693012_pt1 | contig 32584 bp, 46 predicted proteins | sample MGYA00579311_ERZ869925 | MGnify/ENA primary metagenome ERZ869925 (study PRJEB32216, sample SAMN09231817) | wastewater metagenome | place: USA: Maryland | collected 2016-07-30 | study: EMG produced TPA metagenomics assembly of the PRJNA472060 data set (Reclaimed...
CTCCGGCTGCGGGATCTCTTCGGTCTTCATCGGCCCGCCCTCGGGGACCGCGCGCGACTGCCGGTCCGCGTCACAGGCGAGATGTAGGGCTCGGCTTGTGGAGTGGCACTCTTCAAGTCTTGCCACTGAGATGGCTTGATCCACGCCGGAAACACTCGTCTTTCCGGCGACCAATTCCTGACACAAAGTAGACAATTCGCGTTTTTCGGGACGTTCTCGGGCGTGTCCAAGCGGGCCACCGTGGGCTCCAGGTCGGAGGTCTTCGCCGCGGTCTTCTGGCCGCAGAGCGCGACGATGGTCTCCGGCCGGTCCTTGCCGAACGGGTACGCGCCGCGGTCCTGGAGGCCGAAGAGGTGGATCAGCTCGCCGGGCTCCCGTGCGGGGGAGACGTCGAGCACGCCGCCGTCGGGGGCGCCGCCGAAGTGGTGCCGCGGCGGAGGTTCCTTCAAGAGCGCAGCCTGCTCGTCCCTCCGGCGGAGCGCCGACTCGGGGGAGGGGACGGAGTCGACGACGGCCTGAGCGGAGGGGCCGATCTCCGGGTGCTCGGTGACGGCTTCGATCTGCGCGTCCGCGTGCTTCACCTCCGCCTCCTTCTCGGCGAGGTCCTCCTTCATCTCGGCGAGGTCCTCCTTCAGGCCGGCTTTGTCGGTCTCCAGCTCCTCGACCTCTTCCTTCGCCTGAGCGCGGACCTGAGCGGCCTTGCAGCGGAGGTGCGTCCCCGTCGAGAGCACGAGGCCGAGACGCTTGGACTTGGGCTTGCCGCAGACCGAGCAGTGCTCCGGCGGCTCGAAGTCGTCCGGCTCGGCGCTCGCGGTCTCGTCGCCGAGAGTCGCCACCCGCGTGATCAACCTCGGGTCGCTTAGCCCCCTCCTGTCGGCCTCAGCCTGCGGGCCGGGCACCTTCATCCGAGCCTCGCTCTCAGCCTTCCTGCGGGCCTCCTCCGCGGCGTCCGGCGTCCGCTGGCCCGCGACCGGCTTCGGGAGGAGCTGCGCCGCGAGCCCTGTCGCCTCGACCTTCGCCTTGAGCGCGGGGTCCGCCGCGATGGCCTGGCGCACCTCCTCGGAGCACCCGCCGCCCACGACCGGCTTCGAGCCGAAGGCCCCCGCGAAGATGTCGCGCGGCCCGAGCACCTCGAAGTCGTCGCCCTTCGGCCTCCTCACCACGCCGCTCGACAGGAGGCGCCCGTCCGCGGCCACGAAAGCGACGGCCGTCTCCGACGTCGCCCCCATGTCGACCCCTACAACCACCGGAGCACCGCCGCCGATGCTCATCCGCCGGCCCTTCCGCGGCTGCGCGATCGGAGCGATATCGGCCGGATGGGACACGGGAACCTCGGCTTTCGCAGGCTCCGCCGGGGTGAGCGAAAGTCGACTTTCGCTCACCCCACCCAGGCACCCGACGTGGACGACCTTGCCCGACCGGAGCTTCGAGCTGTTCTCCGGTGAGAGGTCCGCCTGGCAGGCCCCGCACGCGCCGCGGTCCCCGCTCACGAGGCCCTCGCCGCTTTGACCGCCGACGCGGCCTCGAAGACCGCGTGCAGGCGCGCCTTCAGGTCGGGCGGGTAGTCGGAGTAGAGGCCGATCCCGTCGACCGCCCGGAGGAGCTTGTCGACCGGCGCGTCGAGCCCGTGTTTGGCGTTGACGGCCTTGACCCCCTCGTCTGCGATCTTCTCGGCCGCCTCGGCGAGGCTCGCCGGAGATGCCCCCTGCGAGGACCCCTCCGCGAACACGTACACCGCGATCGTCGCGGTCCCTCCAAGCGCGGCCTTGAACAAGTCCAACCAGAGCTGACTCGGTGACATCGCTTTTTCTCCTATAGAAAAGCGGGCGGCGCGCACTCGACTTCGCACCCCGGGGGTAGGTGCGGTCACGCGCGCCGCCCGCACAACCATCTTCCCCCTCGTGTAGCGTCGGCGCATGGGTACCGTTCCCCCCCTCCCGGGCCGCGCTCTCGACCTCGCCAAGCTCTGCTCGTACGACGAGCACTCCCGCTGCTTCAACCTCCGCGGCGAGCTGCGGTGGCTCTACCCCGAAGGCTCCTACCCGGGCACGTGGACCGCCACGAACAGGGCGGAGCGGACGGTGTCCAAGGAGACCTACGACCTCCTCCGCGCGGGTGTCGTCGGGACGCTCGACGCGCACTACTTCTTCGTCGGCGAGCGCCGGTTCATGCTCCTCGACAACGGCTTCGAGGCGACCGCCGAGGAGGTCTGACGTGCAGCTCGCGGCCCTCCTCGCGCTGGCGCTCGCGGGCGCTGCCTGCCGCCTGCGCGCGTGGGCGGACCGCGACGCCGACCTCCGCGCGTGCGCCAGGCTCCTCGAAGCCCTGCTCGTCTGCGACGCGCTGAACCTCCTCGCCGTCCGCGTCCTCACCCCGCTCCCGACCCCGTACACCGGCGCCGCCCGCGCGCTCTTCCACGCCTCGCAGGCGCTCACCCTCGCGTGGCCAGCCGGGGTCGCGGCGCTGTCGTGGCACCTTCTCACCCGCCTCCGGCCGGTGACGTGGGTGCTCGCGCCGTGGCTCGGGGCGACCGCGCTGCTGGCGCTCCAGTACCCCGCCCTGCGCGGCGAGCCGCTCGGGGATGCCCTACGCCACCTCCAGGCCGCGGGTCTCGCCTTGGGGCTCCTGGCGCTCCTGGGAGCCCGCCCCGACCGCTTCCGCCCCGGGCGCGCCCTCCTCGTCTCGCTCGCGCTCCTCGCCGGGGTCGGCGCCGAGCTGGCGGGCCCGTACCTCGGCGACCCGTTCGGCGGGGAGTGGGACCTGGCGCGCGCGACGTGGATCTTCACCCTCGGCGCGGTGGCCTTCGCCGCGGCTTGGAGGCGCCCGTGGGGCCGACTACGCGCCTCGTGATCGCGCTCGGGGGGTGCCTCGCCTTCCTGGTCGTCGCGCTCCTGACGTGGATCGCGCTCCGCGTGGAAGCGCTCCACAAGCGCGTCCAGCAGCCGGCCCCGCTCCCCCCGGTGGTCGAGCGGTGCAAGCGGCTGCACGCGAGCGAGCTGGCGCAGCGGTGGTTCGAGGGACAGGAGCCGCGGGGAGTAGAGCCACTGCCGGCGGAGGACTTGCCGGGCTTCCGGGCGGGGAGGGTCGTGGACGAGGAAGAAGTGAACCCTCGGATCAGGCCGGTACGATCACACCCGAAGGCTTGACGCGGTCGCCGACCTTGCACCCGGGGTACGCGACCCAGAAGCGGATCTCGGCCCGCTGAGCGTCGTCGAGGTCGGCGTACCTGGCGCGGATCTGAACGATCGGATCCGCGCTGACTTCGAGGACCACACCGGGGCTCCCGCCGACGTCCGGCTCGTCGACCGCCACGACCGCGATCATCGGAGCGACCCGAGAAGATTGACCAAGAGGAGGATCTTCGACTCCTGCCAAGCTCTCTGATCGCGGACCCGGAATTGAATGGAAGCCGCCTCAATGACGTTCTTCGCCGCGCGATCAAAACCCTCCCTCTCGACTCGATCGGCGCAGTCGTAGAGCGCCCACGCGAGCGTCTCAGGCACTCCCTCCGCTGCCTCCCGGATCGCCTTCGCAGCGCCCGCGGCTATCTCTTCCTTCGTCATGGTCAGGACTCCTTCGTTTCGGACTTGAGGCGCTTCTTCGCGTCGCGCAGGGGCTTCTTCAACTCCTCGCGGATCTGACCCCGGGCGACCTCGTCGAGCGCTTCGAGGAGCCGGGCCTTGAGCGCCGCGACCTCGGCCTGCTGCTCGGCCGCGTACCGGGCCGTCGACTCCCGGTGGTCCTTGGCGCGGGCCTCCAGCATCAGGACCGAGGACGTCAGCTCGCCGCCGACGCTCTCCCCGCCGGCCCACCGCCGGAGGAGCTGCTCGACGTAGGTCGGGTCCGTCGGGTCGCGCCCCATCGACGACGGCGCCTCGACCGCGGCCTTCAGGTACCGGGCGACGAGCCGGAGGTCCCCCTCCGGTCCGGTCTGACCGGCCGACCGGCGCTCCGCGTCCTCCTGCCGGCCGTCGCGCTGCTCGGCGAACTCCCGCTTCCAGATCGAGGTCTCGTTCCACGCCTGCCGGAGCGCGGTCTCCAGCGTCCGGATCCCGACGATGAACCGCGGCACGAGGCTCCACGACTTCGCGAAGAAGGCGAGCGTGCGCGGGTTCGTGAGCGGCTCCCCGCCGAACCGCACGACCGCGCCGCCCTCCACCCGGTAGCGGCCGGGGTCGATGTCCTGGAGCAGCGCCTCGGCCTCCTCCAACTCCGAGTCGCGCACGGTGTGGTTGACGGAGATCCGGCCGACTTCGGTGTCCTTCACGACTCCACCGCCTGCGCGATCATCCCGTCCACGACCTCCCGGATCGCCCGCTCGTACCCCGCCAACTCCGCCCGGCTCTCGACCGCCCGGCGGACCGCATCCGCGTTGAGCGGGTCCTGCTTGGCGAGGTCGATTTTCGCGTCCGCGAAGGCGCGGAGACGCTCGATGTTCTGTGCGGCGATGGACCGGATCTTGGCGAGGCGCGCTGCGTTCATAAAGCAGACATTAAGGCACGTTGCCGCGGTTGTCTACTTCTTTTCTACGCCCGGTCGATCTTTTCCTGAAACGCCTTCGTGTCGTGGTCGAACTCGCAGACTACGCCGTCGATTCGGAGCGGCCCCGCGACCGGCTCCCCGACGTCGTAGACCGCCTTCGTCCGCACCCTCCCCTCCGCGTCCCGCCACTCGAAGGCGACGAGCCCGGGGAGGAGCAGCGCGGTGCCCCACGGCGGGCCCTCCGAGCGCGTGTAGACGCTCCACGTCCCCGGCTTGACCTGCGACACCCGGTTCGCGTCCACGACGAGGTGGCAGGCCCGCAGTAGCCGAGTCTCCTCGGCGCCCTTGTCCGCGAGCGACTGACCGCCCGGGACGAGCCGGAGGTCGTTGCCGAAGTGGTCGAGGCCCTGCCGCTCCTCGAAGCCGTGCGGGATGCCGGGGAGGTAGACCCGCGGGTTCGCGCCGAACTTCCACGCGAGCCGCACGAACTCCCGGAAGGTCACCCCGACGCGCCGGAGCACCTCGACGTCCAGCTCGCCCTCGACCCACGCGCGGGCCGCGCTGCCGTGAGCGTCCGCAACGACGTCGCACCGCACGCCCCGCGCTAGCCACGGGTGCGCGTCGATCTGGCACCGGCGCCGGGCGTACCCCGCGTCGTCGGTCGTGTTGTAGCGGGCGGAGTGCCGGCGGACGACAAGCGGCTCCGGCCCCGGGCGGACCTCGACCTCGTCGGCGAGCGCGTCGAGCAGCTCGCCGAGGCGCTTCCGACGCTGGTCCGCCTTCAGCTCGACCGGCCCCCACTTCACCACCATGCTCTCTCGCGCCTGCTCGACCGCGACCGTGACCTCCGGCGTCATCGCGGGGAGACCGCCCTTCGCTTCGAGGAGCGCCTTCAGGGCCTCGACCGTGAGCGGCGGATCGTTCTTCTTCGGCTTCTCCCCGCGGTACCCGAGCGCGTGGACCGCACGCGCGACCACGTCCGTCAGCTCGGCGCGGGCGGTGCTCCCGGGCGTCCAGAACTGCGCGTCGGCGACGGCAGCGGTCACCTCCCGCAGCTCGGTCAGGAGGGCGGCGAAGCGCTCACGCGGCGTCGTTCCGTCGGGGATTGAAGGGGTAGGAGGGGTGAGCGAAAGTCGACTTTCGCTCACCCCTATGCGCATGGTCCGGCGGGCCACGGCTACGCCCGCACGAGCTTGCCGCCGTACTTGGCGAGGTCGGTGAAGCGCGGGAGGACGTGGAGCTGGTCGACGAAGGGGCCCCACGACATGTTCACGGCGAGCCCGTGCAGGACCGTCGAGGCCGCGCCGCTCAGCTCGGAGACCGCCTGCGCGCACGCCTCCGGGACGGACCCGATGAACACGCCGTCGCAGGGGCGGAAGGCGCCCTCGCGGAGCGCGGTGAGGAGCGCCGCGAAGTTGTCCGCGTACGCCTCCGGGGGCGTCAGGAGCCCGGCCGCCGCGAGCGCGGGCAGCGGGGCGAGCGCGATGAACTCGGCCCCGGTGAGGAGGACGAACACTTTCGGTTCGAGCGTGAGCGGCGCCAGGTTCGCGTCCTTCCCGAAGTCGCGGCCGGACTCGTTGGGTTCGAGGTCGGGCACCGGAGGCGTCACCGCGACCTTGGAGGACCGGCGCTTCCGCGGTGCCGGCGTCGCCTCCGCACCCCGGAAGTTCGGGTTGTCCTCGTGCATGCAGGGGCACCCGACGACCGCGCACCCGGCGTCGCCGGTAACGCCCGCGTGCTCGCCGCGGGTGTGGCTGCACTTCCCGTCTGGGCACGGCCCGTCGAGATCGGGCGCGCTCTCGTCGACGAGGGGGTTGTCGCGGAACGCCTCGATGGGGCGGCCGATCGAGAGCGGGGTCACCGGAATCGGTTGCTCCGTCTCGACGGCGCACGCCGCGCAGACCTCCGCGGTGAAGGGGCCGGGGTGTGGGTGGTCGGGGTCACCGGCGGGCTTCCCGGGCTCCACACCGAGGCACCGCGGGCAGACCGGAGTGACGTCGATCGTTATCGGAACGGTGCTCCCGTCCCCGTATTCGAGTCGCGCCGTGATCTTCTCGGTCGCCTCTCCGGCGAGCTGCTCGTGTGCGGCCTCCCGGAAGGCTTTGGCGGCGTCCGCGGGGGGCGGGGCGACCTCCGGCCGGGGCTCGCTCTGCTGCGCCTTCTGGCGGTCGAGCAGCGCCTTCTCGACGTCGGCCCACTCCCCGAAGTCGACGTCCGTCGGCACCGGCGCGTCCGTCCGGAGCTTCGCGCAGACCATGCCCATCGTGAGCCCCTTCACGCCGCCGGCCCGGAGGAGCGCGATGGTGCGCGAAGGAAGCCCATCGAATGCCGAAGCAGGGACCACGGGGATCCCGTCGGCCGCGAGCGCGGGGTCTGAATTGAGAGCGGCCATCACCGCCGCCTCCGCGCTCCCGAACTTCTCCAAGATGGCGGCGGCCGTCTTGTCGCCGATGCCGGGCTTACCCTTCTCCAGCCCCGGGAAGGGCTTGTAGCCATCGCTGTCGCCCGCCAGCGCCTTGAGCTGCGGGAGCATCAGCGGCTCGACGCCGAACTCCCGCTTCACGTCCGCGGCGGTGCGCTCCTCGCCGCGCGTGGTGAAGAGACGGACCTTCGGGAACGCGAGCAGCGGCGCGAGGTCCCAGTCGTTCGAGCCGATGCAGACCTCCGCGGTCGGGTCCTTCAGGATGGTCACCGCGAACGAGGCCACGACGTCGTCCCCCTCGAAGTATTCCGCCGTCCCGTCGACGTCTCCAACCGGCCCGACAGCAATGGTCGAGACCGTGAACCCGGCGTCGAGCAGTGCAGTCGTGAGCGCCGCCAACTCGGCCACCATCTCCGGGTCCTTCGCCTCCCTCCCGGCCTTGTACTCGGCGCAGACCGACCGCCGGAAGGACCGGCCGCTCGGCCCGTCCGCGCCGAAGATCACGTCCTCGACGCCGACCTTATCCGCGCACGCCCGGATGTACCGGAGCACCTGGAGCGCGAGCCCGTACGGGTCCTCGCCCCGCTTCCGCGTGCCCGCCACGGTCCAGAAAAACGAGCACAAGTCGAACACACCGATCTTCGCCATCACGTCCTCCACGACCGAAAACCGGTTTTCGGTCCGGTCATAACTCGTCGGAATCACACGCGGGGAGGTGGGCGATCTCGTCCACGAACTCCGCGATCGTCAGCTCTTCCACCACCGGGGGCGGGCCGTACGCGCCCCACCTCGCCCGCCGGGCCACCTCGCAGAGCGCCCGGACCGCATCCGTACTCCCGATCTTCCCCGCCTCCCGCGCAGCCGCGAGGGCCCCGACGCGCACCCTCGCCGGGTCGAAGCACCCGAGCGCGTGCGAGAGGGCGCGACTCAACTGGATCCCGAGCGCCCCGACGACGCGCCTCCGGGCCCCGAAGAGCCACACGCACGCCCCGCCGGAGATCCCCCTCGCGTTGTCGAAGAGTCGCTGCGCGTGCCGGCGCAGCTCCTCGTCGTCCAGCCGGCGGAGCGGGAGGTACACGGTCACCCGGCGCTCGCCCCGGCACACCCGGCAGCGCCCTGTCCCCCCGCCGCAGAGGGGGCAAGGGACGCTCTTCCGGTACGCAGCCGGGGGTTGGGCCCCCCGAGCCTGCGAGCGCCTCACGACGGCACCGCAGCGCCAAGGACGACCGCCGCGCGGTCAATGAGCACCCGCTCGATCCGTCGCGTCAGGTCGTACCCACGACCCGAGCCGAGCGGAAGGTCGACGGCAAACGCTCGCTTCGCGGCAGCACGGAGCGCCCGATTGAAGGCGAGCCCGTGCGGTGCCCGCCTCCCGTTCAACATGGGGGCGCCGACGTAGATGTGGGCCAGCTCGTGGAGCACGGTGCAGGAGAGCTGCGGGTTCGTCGCTGACGGGCCAACACCGATCGAGATCAAGCAGCGCTGGAAGTACGCGCGCCCGAAGACCGCGCCCGATTGAACTCGGCGCAGTCGCAGCGCAGGGGGTCGCCCGCGCCCGATCGGGAAGGCCCGCCACAGCTCCTCGGAGAGCAGTCGGACGTCTACGCCGCACGCCTCGAACCGAGCGGCGTCTTCGCGCTTCCGCTCTTCGGCTTTCTCGACCCTGCGCGCCGCGCTCCGATCGGCTTGCCGCGCACTCGTCTTCTCCAGCGCGGGGCAGGCGCGACGTACGAGCCGCGTCGAGCCCTTCGAGCATGCGAGGCAGAAGCGCCGCACGTCGTCGTGGTGCATGCGCTCCGGGGCGTTCACCCCTCCGGTGCAGCTCGGACAGACCCACCGCCTCACGACGGCCTCCCCGGCTCGGCGTCGTACCCGAAGGCGAAGTCTGCGAAGGCCCCGACTCGGTCGGGGGCGAGCTGGAGCACGCGGCCGGCGGCCTCCCGCCCGAGCGCGTCCAGGTGCGCGACCTCGGCCCGCTCCGAGGCGGAGAGCGCGGGGCGCGGGGGCCACTGGTACGGGACCGTGATGCGGTCGGCCTCGGCCTGGCAGAGGAGCGCCATCTGCGCGTGGAGCCGGGCGAGCGGGAGGTTCGCCCCGATGCGCTTGCGGCGGCTCACATCGCCTCCAGGAGGTCGGCGCGGTCGGTCTCTTGGTAGGGCCCACCAACGTTCAGCTCCAAGCAGCCGGCGTCGTGCCACCCCTTCCCACCCTTAACCCGGACCGCGCCGCACGCGACGCAGACGCGACCGACCTGAAGAGCAGCGGGGTCGACCCCATCCCGCGCGAAGCGGACGGTGCGCGTCTGAACGTGGTCGCAGACGAAGAGCTTGAACGAGCGCTTCTTGAGCCCGCCGAAGTACCGCTCACCCTGCACGCGCTCCGCTGCCTCGCGGAGCTTCTTCGCCCGGACGAGGTGCCCGTCGTCGTCCACGACAAGGGCGCCCGCGCTCCCCACCGGACGCCCGACCCACGCGACCTTCCCGAACGCCTCGACGCGGGCGATCTCGTCGAACCGAGCCCCGATGCGCTCGACCACCGCGCGGGGTGGGACGAGGTCCTCCGGCCCGGCGACGCGCATCCGACCGCTCGTGATCCACCCGGCCACGACCTCCAGCGTCCCGACCGAGGACCGGAGATCCTCATCGCTGGAAACCCGCGCCTCTGAGGCGTCATCCTCGCAGGCGTAGTGCGGGTGGACCTTGCAGCGCCGCCACGCGCGGGGTTCCTGCCCGGGAACCCACCCGTACGGGGAGCGGTAACCCTCGGTCCCGGCGTCGAGGAGCGTGTCGCCGTCCTTGAACGCGGCCAGGCAGACCGCCCACTTCGCCGCGCGCTCGACGGCCGCCCTCTTGTCGCGGCGAGCCCGTTGCTCCGCGCGGAGGTCTTTCCACGTGAGCCCGCGCGCGCTCAACTCGTCGAAGAACTTGTCCTCGAAGTCGTCGGCGCTTTCGAGAGCCGCGTCGTCGAGGTCGCGAAGCCAGAAGAGACCGCCCGCGTACCTGGCTTTCCCAACCTCGATCTCAAAGTTCTCCCGGGCCAGCGTCTCGGCGCGCTTCGCCTCGGTGACGCGCGGGTCCTCGTCCCAGTCACCGCACCCGCCAGAGCCGTAGCGGCCCGTCTGCCACCCGTAGAACTCCGGGTCGATGAGCACCCGGCGGAGCTGCCGGCCCTCCCACTCGAAGGGGCCCTCTGCGGTCTCCGTCCCGCAGCCGTCGTAGTCGGCCTGCGCGGTGGTCCACGCCGTCCTCCACCCACCCGCGAGGCGCCACTCCCGCCGGCCGGCGCAGTACGCGGCCTCGAACCCCTCCTTTGTCGCGCGGTCGACCCGCCCGTCGCACTCCGCCTCAACCGCCTCGTACGCGGCCACGAACTCGTCGGAGTAGGTGAGGTCGGTGTACGCCTTCCCGGCCGCGCCGAACGAGCGCGCGAGCTGGAGCAGCGCCTCGGCCGCGCTCACGACCAAGTCTCCGAATGAATGACCTCGAAGCCGTTCTTGTTCGAACGGACGATCCGAAGAGTCTTCCCGTTACACGACCGCTCGGCCGTCACGACGTAGCCGTTCCCTTTGGAAAGAACGATCGACCGGCCAGGGAGAAGAGAGCGAGTTGCGGTTGCGACGTTCATGTCTTTTCCTTTTCCCCGGCTCCGCGCCGGTAAAGAGGACATTAAGGCACCTTGCCTCGCTTGTCCACTTTTTCTTTCGCCCCTCCCGATCTTTCCCTGAAAGCCCGGCCTACGACTTCTTCCCGCCGCGGTTGTCGGACGCCTTGATCGCGGCAGTGACGATCTTCGGGAGCCTGCCAGTCTTCTCCCCCGCCGCGAACTTGAGCGCGGCAGCGAACCCGCGCGCGAATACAGCGTCGTCCCCGCCGGGGTCCGGCCCCGCGAACACCGCGTTCGCGCAGGCGACGAGCTTCGCCGGGCGCCAGAGTCGGCCCTTCGTCGCGGGCTCCCCGGTCCGCTCCTCGCGGGCCTTCTTCGTGCGGATCGTGGCCTTGTGCGCGGTCCGCACGTTGCCGGCGATGAACGCCTCGACCACGCCGAGCTGCTCGGCCGGGGGCGCGTCGAGCACCGCGGAGAGCACCGCCGGGGGGAGGTCCCCCTCGACGAAGCGGGCGCGCGCGGCCGGGGTGAGGAGCTTCCAGCGGGCGAGCGCCTGCACCTCCTTGCGGCCGACCCCGCGGGGCATCACCGCGACGATGGTGTCGATGTCCTCGCAGTCGCACGCCGCGAGCTGCGCCACCTGGACCGCGAGCACCTCCGCGCTGTCGGGGAGCTTGCCCGGCTCGGAGTTGGCGGCGATGCGGGCGAGGATGAACTCCGCGTCCGTCCCGTCGTGCAGCTCGATCTCGACGAAGAGCCGGCCGAGATCGGAGGGGTCGGCCTTGTCCCAGACGAGCGGGAATTGCCGGGGTGCCGTCTCTTGCAGACGGACCTCCGCCTCGGTCCCGGCCTTGTGCCGGCGAGAACCGTTGCCGATCACGACGTCGGTCAGGTCGTCGCGCCTGCCCTGCTCGCGGGCGAGGAAGCGCCAGGGCGTGCCCTCCCGCGAGCGCATCCCGTTCGCCATGATCCAGGCGACGAGCGCCTCGTCGGCCGGGAGAGCGTGCCGGGGATGAAAGATCGGCCCGTCAGTCGCCACCCGGAGCTGCCCGAGCGGGAGCTTCGTGACGCTCGCCTTCTTCGCGTCGAGCCCGCCGTCCTTCTTCAACCGGTCCGCTTCGTTCAGTCCACCCATGATCGCATCCTCTTTCCCGGCTCCGCGCCGTCGTTTCTTGAGCAAATTCGGAGACCGACCGCGTGGAGCGAAAGTCGACTTTCGCTCTCCGGACGTCGAGCTTCGAGTCAGCGCCGAACGCTTGCGTATCGCTCTCTCGCCCTGCTGTACGCCTTCCTCACGAGATGACTTTCGATCGCGGCTCGGAGAGCCTCATCTTTCGCCGCGTAAGCGACGACCCTCGGATCTGAAAAGAGGCCGCACGATGAGAGCGCGTAGGCGGTCGCTTTCTCCACCGCGTCGTCGCACGCAGAAACGGTCGCGATCCCGAGCGTCTTTCCCTCGCTCACCACCCTCGCGGTCGTCCCGAGCTTCGTCGTCTCGATCGTCACGTCATTCATGGTCTCTCATTCCTTCCCCGGCTCCGCGCCGGCAAAGAAGACATTAGGGCACCTTGCCTCGCTTGTCCACTTTTTCTTTCGCCCCTCCCGATCTTTTCCAGAAACCCCGGCTTTCCGAAGCTCCCGCGCACCTTCACGTCCGGGGCTTCGTCGCGCCCCACGACAGCGGCGGGACCACGCTCAGCGGCTCCCCGACCGGGCGCGCGGCGTCCTCGTAGGTGAGGCTCTCCCGGACCCAGGACTGCGGCACGCCGTAGCTCCAGTCCCGCGGGGAGAAGGTCACGACGTGCTCGGTGAGGGCGTCGCCGGCCTTCTCGGCCGCGTCCCTGGCCTTCTGTCGCGCCGTCCGCTCCCCCGCCTTGAGCCAGGCGTCGTGGTAGTCGGAGCCGTACTTCGTCGCGAGCGCGGCGGAGACCTCGTCGAGCTTCGCCTTCGCGGCGAGGTACTTGGCCCGGAGCGCGTCGAACCGTTCGCGCGTCCGGTCCTTCACTTCGCGCTCCGGTACGCCGCGAGCCAAGCGTCGTCGGCGTCGACCTTGGCGAGAGCCGCGACCGTCACACCAGCGTCCGCGTGCTCTCGGCGGTAGCGCGCGTCTCCCGCTTTACCGCCGTACGCGCGGGTCAGCTCCGCCGAGAAGTGGTCGTCTGCCGCCTTCGCAGCGCGGTACAGATCCTCCAGCGGCGCGCTCACTTCGCGCACCCGACGATCGACTCCAGGATGACCACGAGGGCCCTCAGCCGCTCCGCCCTCGCGCGGGCCTCCGCCGCCCGCTTGAGCGCGTTGCCGGAGGCGACCCCGGAGCAGAGCCGGGCCAGGGTCGCGACGAGCTTCTCGACCTCGTAGCGGTCCGCCACGTGGGCGTAGGTCACGTCGGTGAGCCCGACGATCGCCCACGCCCCGGCGCGGTAGGCGTAGGTCGCCTCCAGGAACCCGCAGCTCGGGGTGAGGTAGAGCTTCCGGCTCTCCTCGCCCTTCGTCTTGCTCCCGACCGGGACGACGAGCAGCGAGTCCGGCCCGAAGAACTGCTGGCGGACCGCGAGCGCGTCGAACGCCGGGAGCACCGCGGAGACCGCGAGCGCGAGCAGCTTCACCGCGGCCGACCGCTCGACCTCGAAGGCGTCGACCTTCTCGGCGTGGACGGCCTCGGCCTCGTCCGCGGCGGACCGAAGGGCGAGGATCTCGGGCGGCGTCACGAGGCCACCTGAGCGGCGAGCGCGGCAACGTCGGCGACAGGCCAACTCTCGGAGAAAGCGCTCGACCAAGCGCTGAGCGCGAGGCCGACTATCTTCGTCCCGCGCAGGTCCGCGGAGCGGACGTTCGGGCAGAGGCGCGCGCGGACGATCTCGATCGCAGCCTCCTCTGCGTAGTCGGGCACGTGGTTGGCCGGCGTACGACGCGCCGTCTCCGGTGTCAGCGCGTCGTACTCGACGAACGCGGCCGCTGTTCCAGCTTCAGACGCAAGGGCGAGAATCAAGGTCCGCTTCAACATGGGGGTCAGCCTTCTTTCGTCCCGGCTCCGCGCCGGTGAAAAGGACATTAAGGCACCTTGCGGCGCTTGTCCACTTCTTTTTCAACCCACCCCGATCTTCGCCCGAAACCCCGCTAACGGAAGCGCTCCGCGATGCTCGCGAGGTCCACCGGGATCGCGGCATCCCCGAGCACGGCGCGGCACTGAGCGCGGGCGAGCCAGGATGCGATGAGCCGGTCGCCCGGGTGGCGGTCCGGCCGGTAGTCGAGCAGCTCCGCGAACCAGGCCTCGACCTCGTCGGGCGAGCGCCCATCCTCCCCGCAAGGGAAGATCCACGCGAGGTTCTCCAGCTCGATGAGGACGCCCGCAACGCCGGTGATGCGGGCGTTCTTGTTCACGTTGCCGGTGACGTGCGCGTAGACCGAGAGTGAGCTGTCGCGCTGGATCAACCACTGCCTCAAAATTTCCTGCGCGCCGTTCGTCTCCACTCGGACCATCGAGTTGAAGAGCTTCGCCTCAGCTTCGATCCGGTCGACGAACTCAGCCCCGGCCCACAATCCCGACTGCACATTGAGGAGCTTCCGCGCGTTCCTGAGCTGCCGGCGGTGCCCGTTCACCATCAGGTCCAGCGCGTCGATCTGCTCGAACGTGAAGATCGCGCGGAGGTCGGCCCCCTCCTCGACGGCGGTCGCGACGTCGACCCCGGTGAAGGTCGGGTTTGGCCCGCGGTACCCGGTCGCCAGCGCCGTGTACCCGAGCGCGCGGCCGTTCGCTTTGCACTCCTGGATCCACTTCCGCTTCTTGCCCTCGTCCGCCGGAGCGCGCGGGCGGAGCTTGTACTTCGCCATGAACTCGCCGGGAGTCGCCGCGAAGTCCTTTCGGATCTGCTCGATCTGCTCGACGCCGAACTTCTCGGGCCAGAGCGGGACGCGGTCGTCCAGGTCGAAGTGCTCGACGATCGAGCCCGGCTGCGCCTCCTCCCCCTCGGCGAGCGGGTAGCGCTGTCCGTCCACGCGAAGCTCGCAGAGCGCGGCGTCATAGGCGGCGGAGTCGTGGGCCGCGAGGCGCCACGCCCCAGGCCGGACGCGCGAGGGGCGGATGAGGTCCGAGGTCCAGTCGGTGTTCGTGATGAGGATCTCGCCCTCGACCTCCATCGAGAGGCACGGCCACTCGCCGGACTGCTCCAGCTTGAACGTGAGGTCGTCCGGCTCCCACGGCGTGTTCAGGACGCAGATCATCGCGTCGCGCATGTCCAAGCGCGTGAGCACCTTGCGCCCGAAGTTGCGGTTGAGCTTCTCCCGAGAGGCCGGAGTCGCGGTGTTATCCTCGTTCAAGATGTCGTCCGCGATGATCCACTTCAGGCGCGCGCCGGGGAGCGCACCGCCGATGCCCATCGCCAACCAGCTCGCGTCGCGGATGCCCGCCGGCCGGTCGACCGTGAGCTTCGTCTTGCTCCAGGAGTCGGAGCTGCCCTGCCCGCGCTGGAGCGTCGGGAAGGTCAGGTGGACCTCCGCGAACTCCTTCCGCTCATCCTCGATCGCGTCGCGCATGACCGAGAGCACCTTCGAGGCGGAGTCGGCAGTCGACCCGAGGATGAGCCCGCGACCGGTGTGGTCGTTGCCGAGGAGGTGCAAGCCGAGCCACCCGAGCGTGTAGGTCTTCGAGCTGCCGACGAACGCGCGCACCAGCGACTTGCGGTGCGCGGTCACGAAGTCGAGGAGGAGCCGCTGGTGCGGGAGCGCGGCGATGCGCTCCCGGGTGTGCTCCTCCCGCGCCGCGAACGTGAAGAAGGCGGACGGGTCCACGCGCGCCCGCTCGGCCCGCTTGATGAGCCGAGCCGCGGCCTTCTTCACGCTCGCGGCGGTGAGCTTCGGGGGAGACAAGGGTGGAGGCTAGTTCGCGTCGGACCCGAGGTAGGGCGACCGTCGGTCGAGGATGCGGTCCTCCGTGGCGGACCCGGCAGCAAGGCTCCCCGGCGAGAAGGGCGACGCCGACGCGCTGCGGGGGGTAGGCGGGGCTTCAGGGGCCGGGGAGGGATCCGCGGCCGGGGGCGTCCAGTCGATGCGCCCTGCGCGCTTCTCGCGGTCACGCATGACCGCAGTCACGTACCCGCCGACAGCCTCGGCCACGCTCCGCGCCGGGAGGCTCATCTCGTAGATGCAGTCGGGGTCGAGGTCGTAGCTGTTCTCCCCCTTCCCCGGGATCATCGGCGCGTGCCCGAGCGGTGAGTGGATGAGCTTCACCTTCGCCGTGCGGTGCTCCTCCGCGGTGAGGCGGGGGAAGCGCGAGCGGTAGGTGACGACGCGCTCCAGGGTCACGGAGACCGGGTAGCTGCCCTCCGGGAGCGGGGCCGTCACCCGGGCCTCCTCGCCGACGATATCGCACCGCACCATCGCGTCGCCGAGGAGCGCCTCCGCGTAGCTCCACGAGCCCTCCCGCCACCACGGGTCGACGCTCTTCCACCCGCCGTCCCCGCCGACCGTCCAGAAGACCGATCCGTCGTGGGCTCGCAGCTCGTAGCGGCGCTCGCCCGAGCCGAGCAGCGCACGAGCGATCCGCCTGTCCTCGACCGCGAACCACAGCGCGACGCCGGGGACCGCGACCTTCACCATCACCTCGGCCTCCGACTCGTCCAGGACCACGCCGGCCCGGAGGTTCCACCCGCCGAGGCTCCACGTCACCCGGAGCGCGGGCGACTCGCCGAACCACCGCGCGAAGAGCCGGCCGTCGAGGGGCTTCCCGTCCTCGACGGACACCCTCACCTCGGCCGCCTCGCGGAGCCTCTTCTCCGCGTTGAGACCCACAGCCACGCACCAATCGAACGCCCTGCCGATCATCGTCATTCGTCGTCCTCCTGTTCGTCATCTTCCCCCGCGAGCCCGAGGATCTCAGCCTCGGACATCCCGCCGAGGATCCCCGCCACGATCTCACCCGTTGTCCCGTGCGGCCTCGGGTTGATCGGCGGCGCGTCCGTCCCGTGCAGCCGCGCGAAGTTCCGCTCCAGGGCCGCCACCGCGCCGAACTGCTTGTCCTGCACCGCGGCAGAGATCGACCCGCGGAGCCGGAGTGCCTGCTCCGACCGGACCTCCGCGGGCGTCTCCCTCGCGACATCCTTCTGCCGGCGCTTGATCGTCTCGTAGAGCGCGGCCCAAGCGGCCTTCCGCGTGAGGCCGAGACCGCCCGGCTTCTGCGGGTCAGTCGACGGCTTGCGCCGGAGCGCGTCCACGATCTGCGCCGACGTCGCCGAGCGGTCGAGCAGCCGCGCGATGAAGTCGCGCCGGGCCTCGGCGTCGGCGTCGGTGCTCCTGTTCCCGCCGGCCTTCCCCTTCGGCCGCGGTCGGGCGAGCGTGCGCGAACGAGCGCGCTTCAGCTCGCCGAGCCGGCGCTCAAGATCCCGCTCCTCCTGCGTCTTCGCCGCCATGCGGTCAGTGCGCCGGGAGCGCTCTCCGCTCGATGGCGGGGTCGCGGTCATCTGGCTGGTCCACGACCTCCGGCTCCCGGTCGAACTTCTCCAGCGGCACACCCGCGAGCTGCAAGGCGCCACCGTCGGAGCGCCACCGGAGCAGCAGCTTCCGGCTCAGCTCGGCGACGAGGGACGCGAGGATCTCGGTGACGACCGGCCCGGAGTGCTCCTCGGCGCGCGCCCCGAACACCTCGACCGTGACCGTCCAGCCATGACCGCCACCCTTCCGCCGCCCGATCCGGAGGTCGAACGACGCGGTCAGGTCGAGCCCGCGCTCCCGCAAGAAGAGGATCTTGAGCCGGTCGAAGTCGTCCTGCGCGGAGCCGGGGATTGCGTTCATCGTCGGGGGTTTCATCTAGTTCATCTTCCCCGCGAGCGACGCGCCGCCCGCGCTCTCCCGCAGCGCGAGGAGGAGGCCCACGGTGTCGAGCAGCGCGGTCGCCCGCCGCCTCTCGTCCTCGTCGAGCGACCGGAGCTTCGCCAGCGTAGCGCGCGCGCCGAGGTACAGCTCCCGCGCCCGCCCGACGTCCCCGCCGGCCGGAGCCCGGTTCGCCGCGCGCTCCTCCTCGGCGTGCAGCTCGACCACCGCGTCCTCCAGCGCCAGCATCGCGTCGCGGAGCCGGGGGCGGCGCTCGTCCGTCGCCATCACGGGCGCCTCCACCGCGGCCCGCGGGGTTTGCACGGCGGATCGTGGTCACGCGGTAGTCCACATCGGTCGGCGTTGCCGCACGCCGCGCAGTCGACGCGCTTTGCGCACGACCCGAAGTCATCCCCGTACTCGTTCCGGACGCGCACCTCGTGCCCCCGGTGAGCCGCGAAGAACGCGCCGAACTCGGCGTCCCTACCGCAAACCTCGAATTGGATCCTCGCCTCCGGCATGGACTCGACGGCCGCCTCGATCGCCGGTCGTTGGGCGAGGATCGAGGCGAGGTCGTCCTCGCCGTGGTTGAACTCCTCACCCGACTGAGCCGCGCAAGGAACGCAGTAGAGGAACCAATCCGTACTCATGACGGCATCTTCCCCGCCAGGAACGACCCGACGTCTTCGAGCCGGCGGGAGAGCCTCATCGGCGGGAGCGAGCGGAGGAACGCCTGTCCGTAGCCCGCGTTGACGACCCGGTCGTCGAGGACGACCACGACCCCGCGGTCGGTCTTCGCGCGGATCAGACGCCCCGCGCCCTGGCGGATCGCTGTGATCGCCCGCGGGAGGGACCACGTCTTGAACGCCCCGCCGGGGAGCGTCGCGTCGACCGCGTCGAGCACGGGGTCGTCCGGCGTCGCGAACGGCAGCCGGTCGATCACGACCACCGACAGCGCCTCGCCGGGCACGTCGACCCCCTCCCAGAAGGAATCCAGGCCGAGCAGCACGCTCCCGACCTCGGCCTTGAACCGCGCGACGAGCTGCCCGCGCGGCGCGTCCCCCTGCACGAGGACGGTCCCCCACGTCACGACCTCGTCGGTTTGATAGCCGTACTCGCCGGGTCGAAGCCTCGCACCCTCCAACCGCCGGAATGCTTCCGCCGCTTTGCGGAGCCCGCGGCGGCTCGTGAACAGGCCGAGCAGCCGCCCGCCGGACGCCTCCGCGATGTCGACGATCGTCCGCGCCACGTACGCCTCGTGCTCGTCGCGCCTCTTCGGGTCCGGCATCCCGCGCGGCACGATGAGGAGCGCCTGGCGCTCGAAGTCGAATGGCGTCGGCACCGCCAGCTCCCGCGCGCTCTCGCACCCCAGCTCGTGGGCGACGAAGTCGAAGGTCCGGTCGGCCGTGAGCGTCGCGCTCGTCCCGATCACGACGCGGCCGGGCACGTCGAAGAGGCGCGGCCGGAGTACGTCGGCGGGAAAGATGAGCTTCGAGACGAGCGCTGCGGCCTCCCGGTCCCCGCGCTCCTCGACCTCGACGCAGTAGACCACCCGGTCGCCGGCCGTCAGGTCGTCGGCGCACCGGAGCTGGTGCGCGAGCGTGGAGGCGCGCTCCCCGCCCTTCCTCAGTCGCACCCGGCGCTTCCCCTCCGCGTACTCGGCCGCCGCGGTGAGGCGGGCCCCGGCGTCGCCGAGCACCTGCGCGAGCGGGGCCGCCTTCGTCTCCTCCTTCGCGCGGAGCCGGACCTTGTACTCGCGGCTCCGCGCGTGGATCCGAAGGTTCTCGAAGTAGTCGGCGCCGTCCGCCCGGAGGTCGCTCGCGAGGTCGGCGTCGATGACGTCGTCATTCTGCGCGGCGAGGAGCCGAGCCACGTTGTCGACCATCCCCTTCGTCACCTTGAAGCCGAGTATCCCGCGGGCGATATCGGGCAAGGAGTGACCCTCGTCGGCCACGAGGATCGCCCACGGGGGGAGCGGACCTGACTCCGGGTCTCCGAGCTTGATCATCATGTCGAGGAGCAGCAGGTGGTAGTTCGTCACGACCACGTCGGCCGCCTGGTACTCCCGCTTCGCCGCCTCCGCGAAGCACCGCTCGAAGCTCGGGCACGCCCGACCCATGCAGTCGTCGGAGGATACCGTGAACTTCGCGCGCAGGGGCCCCGGCTCGAAGGGCAGCTCGGAGACGTCTCCCTTCGCGGTCGTCGCGGCCCACTCCCGGATCTGGTTCCACCGCGGGTCGCGCACCCCGGCCGCTTCAGCGTCCTCGAACGCCTCGACGCAGAGGTAGTTCGACTTCCCCTTCGCGAGCCCGAACGTGAACGGCGTCGGGAGCGCGGCGCGGAGGAGTGGGAGGTCTTTGCCGACGATTTGCTCCTGAAGAGCGATGTTGGCAGTCGCGACGATCACCTTCTTTCCGGCGGCGATCGCGTGGTGGATGGTGGGGATCAAATATGAGATCGACTTGCCACTCCCCGTTGGAGCTTCAACGAGGAGGTGCTTGCCGTCGGTGATGGCGCGGTCGACGGCCTTGCTCATCGCGAGCTGACCGGGGCGCGACTCGTACCCCGAGAGGAGGCGCGCCAGGTGCCCGCCCGGGCTGAGCGCCTCGTCGATGTACGCGGGCGCAAGCGATCCGCGCGCTGACCGAAAACCGGTTTTCGGTCCCGGGGGCGGGGCGTCCGGGAGGGTCGGGAGGTGGACGCGCGGAGCTGCGGAGCGGGGGGCCATCAGACGATCTTCCCGCCCGTGGCGCGGAGAACTTCACCACCCTCGCAGGCGGTGACCTTCCCGTCCGGGGTGACCCAGAACCAGAGGTCGACTTTCGGCGCGTCGAGGCGGAACCCGACGTACTTCATCCGGCGGAGCCGGGGCTCTTCCGCGTCGGAGTAGAAGCTCGGCGTCGTCAGCGACGAGAGCCCGGGGATCCCGTGGTCCTCCGCGTCGAACGTGTACCAGACTTGGAACTTCCCGGCGCCGAGCGACCAGTGTGAACTCCTGCGGATCATGGCTCGATCTTCCCCCGCTCCTGAACCGGGCAGTCGACGTGGAGCAGGGCCCACTTCGCGACCTTGTCGCGGTACCGGCCGGAGTCGTAGGGGACGACCGCACCCTCACCGCAGCGCCCGCAGGCGAGCGCGATCGAGGCCGGGAGCAGTCGCCGGTCATCATCGTAGACGCGGTCGGGGAAGACGCCGCGGACATGCGGCGCGAAAGGAGGGGCGTACTCAGGCATCCACGGCAGCGGTGAGGAGCGCGAACTCGTCGGCCGATGACTTCCCGAGCGAGGCGCGCTCCGCCTCAACATAGCGTCGAGCCGCGGCGTCGACGGCCTGGTACCGCGCGCGCCGGGACTCCTCCTCGGCGAGCCGGGCCTTGAGCTTCGCGACCTCGTCTCCGCCGCCGAGCCGCGCGATCTCCCGGGCGAGGTACCAGGCACTCTTGCGGAGGTCCTCGACAGCGTCGCCCTTCAGGCCCGCGCGCCAGAGGTACTTGAGCGCGTTGCCGAGGTTGAAGTTGAAGTGCTCCGCGATGGTCACACACTCCACACCCGAAGGGTGAGAGTTGTAGTGCGGAGGATGGTTGACGGCGTCCCCGCTCACGCGGACACCGCCTCTCGGCCTGCGAGAACCGCGGCGAAGTTGTCCTCGTGCGCGATGAACTTCCGGCGCTGCGCCCACCCCCGGAAGTTCCCGACGAAGGTCGGCTCCGCGAGTGCGTGTGCCGCGTGCTCGAACGGGCTCATGTGCCCGGCCGCGATCAACTCCAGCGCTCGCGCGCGATCCGCCTCCGGGTCGCGCTTGCCGTCGTGGGTGAGGTAGCTCACCCGGGCGCACCGCATCGACGAGATGAGGGCCACGTCTGGGAGGTTCATCCCCGCCACTTCGAGCGCGAGCTTCTCCTCCGGGTCCACGTACGGGAGGTGCCAGTTGTGGATCGTCCGCGGAGTGCTCGCGTCCCGAGCGTCGCGCATCGCCTCGGCCGTCCGGCGGAACTCCGGTTGCGCGTCCGGGTGACACCGGAGCGCGAAGAAGTTGTCCCACTCCGTCGCCGAGATGATGGCTGTGTGCCAGAGGAACGGCTCCAGGAGCCGGTTCGCGTACTGCTTGTGGACGCCGAGCCGGGCGAGCCCGGCCGCGTGAGAGACCGCGCTCCGAGAAGCCGACAGCCAGTCTCGGCGAGCGTCGTCGGCCTCGCCCCCTTCGAGGACTTCTGTCGCCTGCATCCCCTTCCGGTTCCGGCCGAACGCCTCCGGCACGAAGGGGTCCTCCTCGACCGCCTTGATCCGCTTCTCGACCGGGATCGCCCGGCTGCTCGCGCTCGATCTGGAGAGCATGCGGTGCGTGTTCACCTCCGCGAGGATGAACCGCGGGAACGTCACTTCGAGCGTCGTCAACCTCACGCCGGCCGGGGACACGCTGTCGGCCAGCACCTTCGCCTCGTAGCCCATCGGGGCCTCCTATCTTCTCGGCGGATCTTCCCCCGGCTCCTCCGGCTCCTCCGGCGTCACGACCAGCCGGAACGGGAGGCCGTTCCGCAGGGCCTCGGTGACCTGCTGGCGCTGCTCCGGCGTCGCCGCGGCCATGGGGTCGTCCGGGTCGCGGAGGCGCTGTAGACCCGCCTCTAGGGCCGGGCGCCCGGTCGTCATTGACCAGTCGTGCCGGGCCTTGAGCGCCGCCTCGTCGAGCCCGCGGGCGCGGTCGTACCCCCGGCGCTCACCCTCCCAGTACGCCGCCTCGCAGAGGTCGTCGGCGTGCGCCTCCCACTGCTCGGCGCTCGCGTCCGGGTGGGCGGTTTGGAAGAGGCGGGTGAGGTCGTGGAAGCGGCCCGGCGCGGGTGGGTTGAGGAGCCGGCGGGCGGCGAGGACCGCGGCGGCGAGGAGTCGGAACACGTCAGCGCTTCAGCTCGCGGAGGATGACCGCCTTCCGGGCCTCGTCCGCGACCTGGCGGGCCGTGTACGCCTCGAACTCGCCGGGGCAGTAAGCGGCGTACCGCGCGTCCCACTCGGCGTTCGCGAGCTTGAGGATCCGGGCCTGTTCTTCGAGCGGTACTCCGGCGAGGAGGTCGCCGGTCTTCGGGGTAGCCATGCCCGGATCTTCCCCCGCCCCGCCCTGAGCGAAAGTCGACTTTCGCTCAGCCCTCCCCGACCCGGCCCTTCAAGGCTTTGCGCTTCTCGGTGGGCTCCGCCGGCCTCGGTTTCGCCTCGCGGGCGGAGAGGAGCAAGTCGAGGAGGTCGCCGCTCGGGACCTTCTCCCCCTCGCCGCCCTTGAACCGCTTGGCCGCAGCCGCAAGCGCCTGCTTGACTCGGGTGTGCGCGCTCGCCTTGCTGAACTGGAGCGTCACCGAAGGGACGCCCTTCGCGTTCGGGGCGCCGCCCCCGCCGGGGGTGACCTCGCGGAGCAGCCTCTCGATCTCGTCGCCGGTGTCGATGGCGCCGAGCAGCCCGGGGTCCGTCTCCCGCACCTCGCGCAGGATGGCGCTCAGCTCGTCGTCGATGAACGTGCCCGCGTGCTTGTTGAGGGCGACGTTGATCGCCTTGAGCTGCGTCTCCGTCGCCCCGTAGACGACCATCGCGTGGACGAGGCCGTCGGGCGGGCTGTACTGGAGGTGCTCGGTCTTCGAGGGGTCATCGAGCCGCGGAACGTCGAAGCCCTTCGCGAGCTGGATCAGCGCGTCGAGTCGCTGGTTGCCGCCGAGGGTGCGCCCATCCGGCGCCGCGACCAGCGTATCGACCATCTGGAACGCGACGATCGACCGGCAGAGGACGATGAAGTCGGCGCGCTCGATGCGCCGCGGGTTCGGCTCGAAGTGCCGGAACCACTCCAGGGGGTGACTCTCGGGGCGGACCTCGTAGGTCATCGGGGTCACGACGGCGCTGCTCTTCCTCACTTCGATCCTTCCTTCGGTCTCAGGCACGCTGGCGACAGCCAGATCCGCTCGCGGTACGGGTTCCCGTTCCCCGAACCGTACCCACCCTGAGCCTTCCAAGAGACGCACCGCCACCCATCCGGGAACGCCTCGTGCTCCCCGTCGTAGCCGCAGAAGGCGATCCTCAAGTCGGGGTTGCCCCCGTTGTCGATCGCCCACCGCCGGACGTGCGCGGAGATCGCCTTGTCGTGGTTGCCGTAGAGGTTGTCGGTCCCCTCCGCGTAGGGCGGGTCGAGGAGGACGCCGGTGACCCCGTGCCCCGTCGTCACGGCCTCCGTGAGCACGCGCTCCCACGACCCGCACGCCACCCGGACGCGCCTCATCCGGTCGCGCAGGGCCGCGAACGCCGCGAGCAGGTTCTCCCGCGTCGCGGCGCAACTCCCGCCGTTGAGGCTCTCGCGGTGAACACCGCGAGAGCCTGGCTGCAAGTGCGGTAGCTGCTCACTCGCGAGGGCGCGGTGTTCACCGCGCCCTGCATGCCCTAAGAAGGGGATCTGCTCGCTCGGGGCGGGACGGTGGACGCGGCGTCCACCGTGGCCGAGGAATGGTATCTTCGCAGACGGGGCCGGAGTGGCATGGACCCCCATGCCACTCGACGACAAGTGCGGGATCTGCTCGCTCGGGGCGGGATGCGGGATCTTCTGCGACGGCTGCTGCATCCTCTTCGCGTGGACGCCTGTCGCCCCCTTCGACAGGTGCGGGTCCCGCACCTGTCCGCGCATGAGCCGCTCGTCGCACCACCCCGAGCCGATCCACAGACAGCAACCCCACACCCACCACCCCGCAATCTTCGCGTCGAAGAAGTCGGGAGCCTCCGGGTCGCGCATCTTCCGGCGCCACTCTTCCTGCTTGAGCAGCCACCCGTGGCGCGCGTGCAAGTCAGTCTCGTTCACGGGCCAGTCCGCGTATGTCGCAACGGTCTCCGCGTCCGCCGCGACAGCGCGCCAGAAATTACCGAGCCACGCGTCCAAGTCATTTACCGTCTCGACGCCCGACGCACCTCCGGGACGGGCGAGGAGCACCGCGAGCGAGCCGGCGAACGGCTCGACGTAGTTGACCACCTCACCGAACGCCCCCCACACGATCGGAGCCGCGCGGCTCTTCCCGCCGAACCAAGGGAACGGCGCTCGGAGGTCGCTTATCTCGACGACGCGGGCGGGGTCGGATCGACTCTCGGGCTCCACCGGGGGGAGACCCTCAATGAGGTCATTCAGACTCCGGTCGTCGAACCCGGTCCCAAGCAGCCCTTCATCCGCCGACACCTCCCGCAAGAGGTCGGTCAGTGCTCGGTCGTCGGTCTCCGCGAACTTCGGCAGCTCGTTGTCGAGCGCCACGAGCTTCAGGGCCTTCGCGCTCTTCGGGTCGAGGTCGAGCCGAACGACCGTCGCCTCGGTCCACCCGAGCTTCACCATCGCCGCGACGACGCCGTGACCCGCGAGGATCGTCGACTCTCGCGCGACCACCACGTTCCGAAACTGCCCGTACTGCCGGAGGCTCGCGCAGAGGTGCTCTACCTGCTCGGGCGGGTGCCGCTTGTAGTTGCGCGGGTGCGCCTTGAGCGACGCGAGCGGGACGACCTCCGTCGGGTGCGACCGCTGCTCGTCCGGCTCCGACTTCGCCGCGCTCTTCTTCGCCAAGGTGAAGCGGACACTACGGCAAGCGCGCGGCGGCCCGCAAGAAGACGCGGGCCCGCTGGACGTTCTTCGGGTTCACCCAGAACCGATCGACCCCGCCGGGGAGGACCGCGACCATGTACGCCGCGGCACCCTCGGTGAACGCCTCGTACCAAGTCAGGACCGGCTCCGCCCTGAGGCCGAGGGCCTTCCGCATCCACGGCCCGACCGCGACCACCGCGCGGCCGTCGACCTTGTGCGGTTCGAGGACGTCGCGCGACGACGGCGGCAACTCGAAGCGCATCATTTCTTCGCCGGGGAGGTACCCGAAGAGCACCTCCCGCCGGCACCCTAGCGCATGCAGCGCCACCGCGCAGGCGTCCGCGAGGTGCTCCACGTCGCCCGCCCGCTTCCCCCTCCGCATGTCCGCGAAGCGCCCGCGCGCGCCGTCCACGAGGCGGGAGACCGCGGCCTCGACGACGCGCTTCGTCGCCGTGTCGCACCCGGTCACCGCCCGCTTCACCTCGCGCGCGGACGGGTACGCCGGGAGGCCGGACCCGTAGCGCTGCCCGCTCGGCCGCGGGTCGAGCCGCGTTGTCTCTGCCACGACCGCGGCGTGTGCGGCGGAGAGCTTCGCTGCGGAGCTGCTCTGCCGGAGGTGCTCGTAGCGCTCCGCGGCGACGACCTCGCAGCCGGCTTCGCACGCGCTCTGGAGCCGCAGGCGGAGCCAGTACATGAGGTCGCGCACGCGGGTCGCGTTCGACTCCGCGACGGTGTCCTCGGCAGCCTCCGACCGGAAGACGCCCCCGCACGGCTGGTGCCGACCCTCGCATAGCTCGAAAGGCGCGGCGTCGGGGTCCGCCAGATCGCTTCGGCGGAGGACGTGCGCGACCCCGCACGTCGCGAGCCCGGGGTCGATCCCCACCGCTGACCGAAAACCGGTTTTCGGTCCCGGCTCCTCAGCCTTCGTTTCGGCCTTCTTCTTCACGCCGCGCCCGCGACCTTCGCCGGGAGCCCGACGTCCGCCTCGTACCCGCGGGCCACCCGGTCGGCGTGCTCGGTCGCCACGACCTGGCACCTCAGCTCGTGCCCGTTCCGGTTCTGCGGGCGGGGGAGCGTGATGACGCTCCACTGGTTGTAGGGCGGGACCGGCTTCTCGATCCCTCGCGACACCCCGGAGGCGTTCGCCTCCTTCTGCGCGTACGCGAACGCATCTTTGTACTCGGCGAAACTGATGCTCATTCGACGACCTCCGCGGTGCTCTCCGACCCATCCCCCCGGATGAGGATCTTCCCCGGCAAGCTCTCCAAGATCCCCGGCTGGTGCGCGGCGACGAAGGCTTGCTCAAAGCCGTCCTCCGCCCCGATCGCCGCGAGGCTCTGCGCCATCACCTCGCGGTGCCGACCGTCGAGCGCGCCGAAGGGCTCGTCGAGCACGAGCGAGGACCACGCCGCCCCCCTCCGACCCCGCAGGAACGCACACGCCGAACGCTGGAGCATCAGCCCCGCGAGGTCCTCGGCCGCCCCGCTCCGGTCGCTCAGGTGGACGTCGAGCCGGTCCTGCACGGCCTTGCCCCGCTCCGCCCCGCAGCGGGCGCAGGAGCGCACCTTCGCGCTCCGGGGGTAGCTGTTCCCGCACGCCTCGCACGAGGGCGCCCAGTCGGCCCCCTCGCGCCGCCACGACAGCGACACGCGGAGGTCGATCCCCCTCGCCGTGAGCCGCTGGTTCGCGCCCCTCGCGATGGCGGCGACCGCGGCCTCGGCGATCCTCCGCTGCGCCCCACCACGCCCCGTCACGAGCCTCGCCGCCCGGGTGTGGACGATGCGCCGCTCGGCGTCCGCGAGCTGTTCCTCGGCCCTCTGGAGGTCTGCGTGGAGCCTCCCCAGCTCGGCCGCGCACCGGCGGTAGGTCGAGAGCGCGACCGCGACTTGTTGGGCGCGGGAGCGCGCGGCGTCGAGTCGAGCGCGCGGGACCTCCTCCGGGCGCGCCCCCGCAGGCTGCGCGGGCGTCGCGTCGACCTGCCGGCGGAGCACCTCGACGCGCTCCTCCTGGCGGTCCCGGACGCGACGCGCGTCGGTCGCGTCCCGCGCCTTCCGCTCGATGACGTCGGCCTCGCGGCGCGCTTGGGTGTGCGCGTCCTTCGCGTCTTCGAGCGCGTCGCGGGCCTCAGCTTGGCCGGCGTTGAGCGTCTCCTGCGCAGGGCAGGCGAACCCCGCGCGCACCGGGCACCGCCCGTCGAACTCCCCGCGGGCGAGCCGCTGCGCGTCCTCGACTTTGGCCTGCGCGAGCCGGCGCTTCGCGACCGCGGGGCCGGCGTCCACGGGCTCGACTTCGGGGAGGTCGGCGAGCCGGGCCTGCTCCTCCGCGAGCTGCGCCTTCGCGCTCTCGGCCCGCACGCGGACAGTCTCGGCAGCGGACCAGATCGACCACCGCGTCACCGCCTCCTCGGCCGCGCTCACCTCCCGCGCTGCGTCCTCCGCGAGCAGCTTGAACGAACACTCGAACTCCGCGCCGGAGAGCTGCGCGATCGTCTTGTCGCCGTCCAGCGTCGGGAAGGTCTCCGTTCGCTGCTCAGCGATGCGCGCGCGGAGGTCGGTCACCTTCCCGAGCAGGCGCTCGCGCTCGTTCGCCGCGGCGGTGAGGCGCTGCCCGAGGTCGGCGGTCGACCGCTCCAACGCGCCGAAGTCGAGCCAGTCCGCGACTAGGCCCATCCGGTCGGCCGGGCGCGCGGTCACGATCTGCGAGCACCGCTTCTGCCGCACGAAGGCGGTGCTGAAGAAGTCGTCTTTGGAGAGCCCAACCGTCTTGTCGATCTGCGCCTGCGCTGCGTCTCCGGCGCTCGTGTTCCCAGCGGAGATGAAGCGATGCTTGGCGAAGAGGAGCTGCGTTGAGGCGCCGCGCTTCCGACTCCGCACCACGAAGGACCCGTCGCTCAGGAGCAGAGTCACCTCACCCTCACTCTGACCCTCTGTGATCCACTCGTCCTCGAAGCCGGGGGCACGCTCCCCCTCCTGGAACCGGTGCCACCCGTACAGCGCGAAGGGGATCGCCTCCGCGAAGCTCGACTTGCCGATCCAATTCGACCGCGCGGGGTCCCCGAGCATCTCCGCCTCGACCGCGTAGACCCGGGGCTCTAAGTCGATCGCGACCGACCGGAACCGGAAGTAGTTCGTCAGCTCGATCCGCGCGACGTACATCAGACTCCGACCTTCGCGCGCAGCGCCTTGACCGCCCGGCGCAGCTTCAACATCTCGGCGCGCGGGACCTTGAAGGGCAACCGCTCACCCATGATGTTCGACCCGCCCTTGGCGGCGTCCGCGACCTTCTCCGCCGCGTCGATCAAAGCCTCGACTTCAACCTGCACGGAGTCGAACGGGATTGGCTTCTTCATGCCCGGATCTTCCCCCTGAGCGAAAGTCGACTTTCGCTCACGCCCCGGCGCGGCCGAGCGCACCCTCAACCTCACCGCGGGCACCCTCGCGCACGTCCGCCGGGAGGGCCGCCAGCGCCCCCTCCACGGCCTCGCGCACGGTCGGGACGGGCCCTACCCCCACCGCCGGCTCCAAGGGCGCGTGCGGGCCCTCCTCCGGCCCGGGGACGAGGGTCACCGCAGCGGCCTCCGGGAAGCTCGCCCCCTCCTCGCCCCACACGATGGCGCCGGGCGGAACGACGCTCCCAGCCTCTGCGCCGTCGACCATCGGCCGCGCGACGTTGGAGCGGAAGTACCGCACCCTCACCCCGGGCGGGAGGCCCTGCGCTTCGGTCTCGACCGAGACCTCGGTGAAGTCGGGGAGCGGGCCGGGAGCGCCGCCGATCGTGAGCTTCCGGCGCCTCACGATCGACCTCGAATGAAGAGAGCGGGGCTCCGTTGGAAAAGATCCGCGAACGATGCGGAGACCGCGCGGTGATGCTTCTTCAATGGGGCCAACGGAGCCCCGCTCTCTTCATTCATATCTATACCTCCAGGATCAGGCAGCCGGGCTCGCTCCGCGCCTCGCTCTTCGTCAGCCGCTCCAGGCTCCCGGGCACGATGACCGGGCCCTGCGCGCGCCTGTAGCTCCGGTGGTAGTGACCGTTGAGGCACACCGCGCGGTCGCCCCACCGCTCGCGGATCGCCTCGATGGGGTAACGCACCTCCCGCCCACGCGGCATGTCGAGCACCTCACTCCCGCGCTCGATGCCGGGGACGGTCAAGTGCCCGAAGACAAGGACCGTCCCGTCGACCTCGGAGAGCCCCCCGACGTACTCCTCCGGTACGTACCCGACTCCGCGCGGGGGGTGCGGAAGCGCGACCGCGAGGACGCCCTCCGCGAGCCACTCGATGGTCGGGGAGCCCCACACGTCGATCGCTCGGATCGAGTCGACCAAGCTGCGGCTCCGCGGGATGACCCCGCGCGCCTCCCCGTAGGCCGCGAGCGGGGAGAGCGTCGAGCTGCCGCTCCCGTCCTCGACGACGTCGTGGTTCCCGACGAGCCACCGACTCCAGATACCCGCGCTCGCGAGGTCGCTCGCCACCTCGATCGCGAACGCGGAGCAGCGGTGAGCGGCGGGCCCGGGGTCCGCGAGGTCCCCGAGGAACACGAACCCGTCGCACCGCTCGGACTTCGCCAGCGCCACCACCGCGCGGACGGAGCGAGTCACGTCCTCGAAGCGGCAGAGCCCGGCAGTGAACTTGTCTACGTGCCAGTCGGACGAGACGCAGAGTCTCATCCGATGCCCTTCTGGTCGGCGATCCACTGCGACACAACGAGCTCGCCTTCGGTGCCCATCTCGTAGACCTCGGAGTCGTCGTCAATCTGACTCTTCGGGATCCAGTACTCCTCGCCCTCGATGACGCAGAGGAGCGCGAGTGTCGTCTCCCGGCGAACGGTGACGTCTTTGATCGTGCAGGTATCCTCGAAGTTCATTCTCCCGCTCTTCCCTTTCGTCCTCTGTCGACGCCCAACATCGAAGTCCTGAAAGTCGACGTAGTCCTCAGCACTCATCGCGGCTCGTCCCCGCTCGGGTTGAAGCGCAGCCCGTCGCCGCCGAAGTGGACCCCGACCATCCGCACGCACCCGTCGTCCTGCGCGGTGCGGACCTCCAGCTCGTGGCGGATCGTCCTCCGGCGCGACGGGGCGGGAGGTGCGTCCTCGTCCCGGGTGTCGACGCCAAGAGCCCAGAGGTGCGCGAGAAGCTCCCGCTTGATCGTCGGGTAATCCCGGATCCGGCGCGCGAAGATGCGCTCCTCGAAGTCCGTCGCTCCCTTTCCATTCACGACCAACTCGACCGCGTAGCACCCGCCTCCCGCGTGGCATTGGATCTCGGCGTAGACGCGCGGGGTGTCACCCGCAGTCTTGAACACCGCGACCTCGCCGTGCTTCAGCTCGTGCGGCCGGGCGTACTCAACCCACGTGTCGGGGAGCGCCTCGTAGCGGACAGGCGCGCTCTCGGTCGTCTTGAACTTCATGGGGAGGATCTTCCCCCGGGGATCCCGGAGGCGGCGGGCCTGAGCGAAAGTCGACTTTCGCTCAGGCCCGCAGACGCGCGTTTCTACGCGCTCCCGGCGGGGAGAACCTCGACAGGTGGCTCCCGTTCGAGGGCCGCGGCTTCGAGCCGGGCGAGGAGGCCGGGGTCGGCGTGGAGCCGCTGCACGGCCTTGTTCTGGCCCTGCCCGATGTTCTCGCCCGCGAACTTCACCCACGAGCCGGACAGCTCCGCGGCACCAGTGTCGAGCGCCAGGGAGAGCACGTCGCGCGGGCGGTCGAAGCCGGCCGGCACGCCCTCCAGCTTGCCGTTCGCGGTGTGGAAGAACGCCTCCGGCCACCGCACCTCGCGCCCCGCGATCTTCGTCTTGTAGACGGCGACGCAGGTCTTCTCGCCGATGAGCGGGGCCTCGCGCCCCTCCCCGTCGACGATGTCCTGGTCGCGCGTGGTGCGCACGACGTAGGAGCTGTCGAAGAAGAGCGCCTTACCCCCGCCGAGGCTCACCTCCCGGCCGAAGGCGTCGTCCTCGTTCGGGCTCTCCCGGGTGACGGTGAGCATCCCGACGCCGGTCTGCGCGAGGAGCGGGATGACCTCGTCGAGCCAGGCGGCGTTGAGAGCTGCCTTGTACTGCGCGGCCCGGCCGCCGTACCCGTCGACCCCGCGCTTCTGCGTGCGCCCCCCGGCGCCGCGCTTGGCCTTCCCCTCGGCCTCCTTCGTCAGCTCGTCCCAAATCTTCTCGGGGACGAGCTTCCGGATCGAGTCGAGGGCGATGAGCGCGGTCGTGTCGGGGTCCAGCTCGCCGGAGGCGCGCGCGTTGCCGACCCCGTCGCAGAACCTCCGGACGGCCCCGCGGATGTTCTCGAAGCAGGTCTCCCGCGTGGCGAGGAACCCGTGGGCGCCAGCGTGCTCGCCGAGCATCGACTTCGTCCACGAGAACGGCGTCGTCTGCTCCGCGTCGATGAGCGCGAAGAAGTGACCCCGGGCGAGGAAGGACTTCCCGAGCCCGAGCATGAACATGCTCTTGCCCTCGTTCGAGGGGCCGTGGAGCAGCGTGAAGCGGTCCGTCGGCCACCCCCCGACGCCGGACACGGCGTTGAGCAGTGGGAAGTCCGTCGGGACCGCGCGCACCTCGGTCAACACCTTGTGAGCGGGGCGCCAGTCCGCGAAGCCGGCCGCCACCTTGGCGAGCGACTTGAGCTTCGAGGCGTGCTCCCGGTCGGCGGACCGGCGAGCCCTCAACGGCGCCTCCGAGCGGGCGCCTTCAGCTCTTCCTTCGGGGCCTCGACCATCGCCCACGCGGGCGGGTCCTCCCCGTTCTCGAAGTGCTCTGCCACGCACTTCGGACACTTCACCCGGTCACCGGCCTTGCCCGGGAGCACCACGCCGGGGAGCCCGACGAGCGCCTTGCAGGAGAGGCACGGGCGGTAGCCGAGGACGGTCGCCTTCGCCTCGCCCTTCCCGACCTCCACGTACTTCGCGCCGCACTTCGGGCAGTCGAAGTCGGTCGCCTTCATCGCCTCCTTCGCGCCGCAGTGCTCGCAGTCGAACAGCTCCTCCGGCGTCGTCGAAGCGGGCGGGTTGGCGGGCTCCGCCTTCGCGGTACCCGCCGGGGGTGCCCCGGTCGGAGCGGGCGCGTCCTTGGCCCCTTCCCGAGCCGGCGCGGGGTCACCCTTCGGGGAGTCGTCGCGGGCTGGGAACGCCTTGTCGAGCATCGGGATCCAGAGCTTCGCGTCGAGCAGGGAGTGCGCTTCGAGGAGCGAACGCAGCTCGTCGGCGTCACCCCACGCGATGAGGTCGCTCGTGTCCGGCGGATCGGTGTCGCGGACGATCTTCAGGACTTCGTCGCTCGGCGAGGTCCCGAGCACGTCCACCCGGTAGGCGTCCTTCGGCATCTTCGCGCGGTCGTCGTAGCTCCACTCGAAGAGGTACGGGTTCTTGAGCGGGTTGCCCTTGTCCTTCCCCGAGCGCTTCTGCTCACGCACGATCGCGTCCTGCATGCGCTCGCCCATGATGCCCGGCGGCACGATGATCCGGCACCCGTCGCCGAGGTTGTCCGCGTCGGCAGCGCAGAACACGTAGTCGCACTTTGGGGTGAGCGCGGTCTTCCACGCCTCCTTGCGGTCGACTCCCGCCCTGCGGAGGTCCGCCACCTCGTCCTCGTCGAGGTCGCGCGAGCTGAACGCACCCCAGAAGTCGCCGGCCCGGATGAGCTTCGTGTCGGCGCGGTTGTCCCCCTCGAACTTGAGCACCTCGTCGGTCCACCGGAGG
>ERZ869925.408-NODE-408-length-32570-cov-11.305428_pt1 | contig 32570 bp, 53 predicted proteins | sample MGYA00579311_ERZ869925 | MGnify/ENA primary metagenome ERZ869925 (study PRJEB32216, sample SAMN09231817) | wastewater metagenome | place: USA: Maryland | collected 2016-07-30 | study: EMG produced TPA metagenomics assembly of the PRJNA472060 data set (Reclaimed...
AACAACCTATACGTTGCTGGAGGGGCCTCTGGAACTTTAACAACTTCAACAGATGCCATCACCTGGACTACTAGAACGTCTGGATTTGGTGCAACAGCTATCAGTGCACTAACCTTCGGTAACAACCTATACGTTGCTGGAGGGGCCTCTGGAACTTTAACAACTTCAACAGATGGCATTACTTGGACCTCAAGGCTTTCTGGGTTTGGCACGGTAGCTATCAATGCTCTAACGTTTGGTAATAATGTTTATCTTGCAGCTGGTGGAACTGGTGGGGTTATAAGGACCTCAACCGACGGAATAACCTGGCCGGGTCAGGCTACTCAATTTGGAACAGGAACCGTTTTAAAAACTCTAGCTGTAAATGGTTTATACTTGGCTGCGGGTTCAGGGGGTTATCTTGCAACTTCAACTGACTTGATTACTTGGACCCCAAGGAATACGAATATAGCACTTGCTTCTTCGGCGAGCCTTATTTTCGGTAATGGGCTTTATGTCTTGACTGGAACCAATGGGGCTTTAGCAACTTCAACAGATGCAATTACCTGGACTAGCAGGAACGCTGGATTTGGCACGACAACTATTTATTCCACAACCTTCGGCAACGGCATTTATGTCGCTGGTGGCGTTAGTGGAATTCTGACAACCTCAACCGATGGCCTAACCTGGACAGCCAGAACTTCTGGGTTCGGTACTACGGAAATTCGTGCACTAACCTTCGGTAACAACCTATATGTCGCTGGTGGACAAGTTGGAACCCTCACAACTTCAACAGATGCCATCACCTGGACTACTAGAACATCTGGGTTTGGTACGTCGGTTATTACTGAACTAATATTTGGTAATGGGCTATATGTTGCGGTTGGCGGTGCTGGCAAGTTGGCAACCTCAACTGACGCAATAACCTGGACATCTAGGACTTCTGGGTTTGACTCAACCTTCACAGCTCTTACTTTTGGCAACGGCGTTTACCTTGCTGGAGGCCTTAGCGGTGTTATGACAAGCTCAACAAGCATTCCAGCCACAGTTACTTTAACAACAGCAAAAACAATATAAATAGAAAGAGACGAAATGGGACACGTTAATCTAATCATCGCCACGCCTGGACATTCAGTAATGGCAGCATATCTAAAGAGCTTGCTTGCAGCAACGCAAGAGCTAAACAAGCGGGGAATCAGCTGGGCATTTTCACAAGAGTATTCCAGCCACGTTGCAGACGCTAGAGAGATGACCCTCAACGGCGATAACGACAATGACCCTGGCGAATCAAGGCCATTCAAGGGCGCAATCACTTACGATAAGATTCTGTGGATTGACTCAGACATTATGTTTACCCCTGAAGATGTTATCAGGGCTTACGAGTCTGATTACGATGTAGTTTCTGGAGCTTACACACTTGCAAGCGGCGAGGTCGTAGCTTACAAGGAGCTATTCGGGCAGGGCATGACCATCAATGAAGTAAAAGAAATGAAAGAACCAATTAAGATTTTTGGTGCTGGCATGGGCTTCTTCTGTGTAAAGTCAGGTATCTTCGAGTCGCTATCTCGCCCTTGGTTCCAGTCGGTTCCAGGCACTAAGGTGTATCAAGGTAAAGAGTTCACTTTCCCAATTATGGGCGAGGACCTTAGCTTGTGCAAAAGGATAAACGATGCAGGATTTGAGATATACTTAGACCCTGAGATTAAACTTATTCACCACAAAACATTCAAACTAACATGGGAAGGATTGGCACTATGAGCCGATACAAATATGAAGTAGATAAAGATAACGCAATTAGAGTATGGGACAACGAAAACCCAAACGAGAACGACGCTCCGTTTTTCTTTCAGCCAGACTGGCCCAACGAGACCCCTTGGGCTTCTAAGGCTGAGGCAGAAGACTGGGCTAAGCTTTTTGTTGAAAGCCTAGAGAACCCAGAATCAGAATACGTTCCTGGACCATCTGCGGATAAGCACCCGATGCTTCGCCCAGAGCCAGAGGTTGTTGAGGCTGAGCTTGAGGCAGAGCAAGAGCAAGAGTAATAACAGCTACTTAGTTAGATAAGATAAGGTACAATAGGGTTATGGCTCAAATTCCAGATATCGCACCACCAGATTATGCAACAACAATCGGTCAAGTGCGCCTATTGATTCCAGATACCGAACAACTGGAGAACCCTGCAGACTCTAATGCAGACCCAGCCTACATCTTTGATGACAGCCAGATTCAGGCGTTTGTTTCTCTATATCAAAACAACGTAAAGAGGGCGGCAGCACAGGCTAAGCTTGTGCTGGCCACCTCTGAATCTTTAATAAACAAAGTTATCCGCACCGCTGACTACACAACAGATGGCGCTAAGCTAGGTGCCGAACTCCGTGCACAGGCCAAGCAGCTGCAGGAAGAAGCAGACAAGGATGACCTAGTGGATTCCTACGATGACAGCTTCATTGTTGTGCCACAGACAGTCAAGTGGGATAACTCTTGGCTCTAAACACCAGAACCGCAATTCACCCAAAGTGGCCCACCCACAATAGACCAGTGGGCTATGGCCTCATGCTTGCATCTGTGCAGATTTTTAATCCAGCCTCAGGCTCACAAGAATACGACCCAGAGACAAACACCTGGACTGGAAGTACAACCCCTCTTTATGAGGGCATGGCACGTGTCCAGCCAGTAAACGCCGTAAGTGAAGTAACAGATGTTTACAACCCAACATTTATCAAGACCGTCAGGGTTCAGATTGCTTACAACAAGAACACCCTTGAAGGTGCAACTGGTGAGATGCCAGACATTAGGCCCAACGACAAGATGAGTGTTATCTCGGCACCTTACAACACTTCGCTTGAGAAGTTTATCTACGTGGTGACTGATGTTCTAAACTCTAGCAACTCATGGGAGAGAACCCTAGTTTGCAGAGTTGACTCAGAGCTAGACCCAACGGTGACTGACTAATGGAGCGCAAATTCCCATCGTTGATGGCGGCTAGGTATGGCGGGTATTCCACAGAGGGAAAAGACAGATTTGACACTTCGGTAGAGTTTACTTTTGATTACAGTAATGTTGATGCAACTGTTCGAAGCGTCAAAAGGGAACTGTCCGACTTGGGCTTTCAGATTGATAAGGTTTTTGGCAAGGCTGGTATACCTCAGACCAAAACTGGCGGTGGAATGTTTTATATTTCCCCACAGGTGAAATCGGTTTCTACTTCTAAAGAAGGTAAATTTAGCAGGACTATTGAGATGCTCCCAGATGGCGATAGAATTAGAGACGCTCTAGCACCAGCAATGAAGCAAATTGGTGTAGAGGGTAAGGCAACGATGAAGAAGTACGCCAACAGAATTAAGAGTGGCGATATGAATGAGTCCATTATTTACCGTACGGACAAGGGCAAGAACTCATACTCTGTCAGGATTGGTTGGCTGGGGCTTTGGTATAAGTACTTTGGCTACCAGGAAAACGGAACACGCAACGTACCAGCTATGCGCTCGGCTTATAGAACTTACCTAGAGATGCTACCAAGAGTCAGGGACTTTAGCGCTAAGTTTATTAGGAGCTACAGCAGGACTGGTAAAAACCCAGGAGGTGCCAATTTCAAATGAGTCTAAACTTACTAGCAGTACAAGATGACATCATTGACAAGCTGCGTGAGCTTCCACAGGATGTATATGAAACCACAGCACCCGATGACTCCAAGCTACGCTTTGATGTCAATGGAATGGTGCTTCCCTACATTGTTGTAGAGTTTGCGGATATGTATGATAGCCCAATTGATAACGGTATTACTTCTACTAAATACAATCTAAAAACATCTTACATAGTCGTATCCTGTGTCGGCCCAACCGAGAGGTCATCTAGACAGGTTGCACAGGTTGTAAGGGAAAAACTTACTGGCTATTCACCAGCAGACGCTGGAGAGCTAACATTAGCTGGTGGAGGATTATCATATACAGTAGCTGATATTAAGCCTAATAGATACGTGGCTGAGATTGGCTTTACGTTCCCAGTGAACACTATATGGTAAAATAGAAGAAGCATGGAAGGATTCTAATGGCTACCGCAAAGAATACTCGCACTGGCAAGACTGTCAGTGTGCCCAATCATTACATTGGGCACCCAGTTTTGGGCAAAGACCTTATTGCCTTTAATGGCGAGGTTGAGGCTGCACCAAAGAAAGAAAAGAAAAACAAGGCTGAGCCTAAGGGATTTTCCTGGATGGCTGAGGTCGAAGAAATCGAGGAGCAGCCTGCTCCAGAAACAAACATAGAGAACGAGGAAAACGAAGATGGCAACTAAGCTACTCCGCCCTAACGTTGGTATTTATGTTGCTACCGCAAATGCGTTTGCAAACTGGACAGCCCCAACGCTGACTGAGATTACTGACGCAACTAAGGTATTTAACATCTCACCAGCAGTTACTGACGATTACACACTAAACATGACCGACTCAGCTACCGATACTTCGCTTGCGATTATTGACAACGCTACAGTCGAAACCCCAACATTCTACAACTACGAAGCATCCCTTGATGGCTTCCGTGATGAGAACCTAACCGCAACATCTGTCTACAACAAGTTCCGTGACCTGTTTGCTGCTGCAGATGTAAAGTACTACCTAATTAAGCGTGTGGGCTATGCACACGATGCAGCCTTTGCTGAAGACCAGGAAATCTCCATTTACGGAGTAAAGACTGACTTCCCAGTAGACCTAGTTGGAGACGGCGAAATGCTACGCATCGGAGCTCGTTTCTTGACCACTGGAGAAGTTGCAGTCAACGTTCCAGTTGCTGCTGGGACTGCAGGCATTGGCCCAGAGCTTCGTGCAATTGTTGGAACTAAGTCACAGTCAAACGCTAAGATTAAGGTTTGGTGGGTTCCTATTTCGAACATCACTGGAACCGAAGATGCTTGGGTTCTGGCTCCAGACGTATCAGACCTTGCTGCATCTGGCTCAGTAGACCTAACCTCGGCTATCGCTTGGGATTCATATGAGCTTGGCTCAACTGACTCAAACAAGATTGATGACCGTGGAATTGTGGACACTGGTGCCGTACAGGAGCGTGGCTTTGCCCAGTTCTCTGGCTCACTTATGTTCTTCCGTGGAATCACTTCCGAGACCTCTGGTGCATACTATGACGCTTACGAGGCTTTCAAGGCTGCAACTGATGGCACTCGCCCAGTTGGATTCCTAGTAACTCGTATTGGTCTACCTAACACCACTGCAGTTGCAGCTGGTCAGAAGGTAAATGCGTTTAAATTTATCGCAGATGCTTTCATGGACAACACCGAAGGTGAAGACTCCGTAAAGTTCATGGTTAACTTTGCCCCTCAGGGTAAGCTAGGCGTAAACGTAGCAGCAGTTAGCTAATAAGCTGGTCGGGGAGGGTTTTGCGCCCATTCGCCCTCCCCGACCTTTCCACCTGATGGGCGCATATTGAAAGGCGTAAAATGAGCGAAGAAACAATTAATCCAGAAGAAGTAATCAGCCTTGTTGAAGAGGCGCAGAAGCCAGGCAATTTTAATCTTGGCGAATTTGTAAAGGGCCGTGGCTATCCACAGGACACCGTAGAAATCTACGTTGATGTCGAGAGCGCCTACGAACTATCTAAACTAAATGACACCCTTGTGCAGACTACTGACGAGGCAGAGCTTGCCGTACTTGAAGCTAAGTCTAAAGAGCTATCAGATAAAATCCTAGAATCCAAGCTTACCTTTAAAATGCGTGGGATTGACCAGAGGCAAGTTGAAAGAATCGAAGAGGCATCTCGCAAGAAGTTTGACGAAGATGATTCTGACTGGGTTGTTGACTATATGTGTGAGCTTGTTGCCTCAAACATTGTAAGCGTCACAGACGCTAAAGGCAATGTTGACGAGAGAATCTTTACTGGCAAAGATGTTGAAGACCTACGTGGATACCTTAGCTCTGAGGCTTGGGAAAAGCTAATGAGCACAATGCAGAAACTTACCCTAGCCACTGGCTATTTCAAGGGGCTGACAGACGCAGGTTTTTTACAGAAGTCCTAACCTGGGCAGGTAACAGGCAGTACATCGTCAAGATAAAAGCTGCACTCAAGGTTGGGATTAGACCAGTTGCAATGCTGTTCCATGAGCAACCTAGCGACCCTTGGACAGAGTTTGACTTTATGCTGGTAGAGGCATTGCAAATTCTAGAAGATGAGACTTGTTCTGAGTGCGGCAATCCCATCTGGGTATGCAGGAATGACCAAGCATCAAACCTTGGCTTTAAGATTAAGGTAACTAGATGCTTTGCAAAAAGCGAACTAGAAAAATGGCAAGAAAAACGAGAGAAGAGTAAGTCTAAAAATCTTCCTGGAGAGATGCCATACATAGTCTCTTATACCTATGACGATGGCCCAATGCCCTCAAGGAACAGCTATTATAAGGCTCTATCAGATAAGATAGAATAAAATAATGGTCCAGTTAGATACGGTGGTTAGTTTTGGCAACTGATAAACAGCAATTCGATATTGTTATCGGAATGCAGACTGGTGAATTTAAAAAAGGCATCAAGTCTGCTAATGGTGACCTTAAAGCTTTTGAGCAAACCATAAATGAGACACTAGAAGTACTAAAGGAAGCCCCTGAAAATTTCGGGCAAAAAATAAGTAGGCAGCTAAAAACTGCGATTAAAGAACTTGAGACATCCCTCTCTAGTGTGCAGTCTAAGCTGGCAGCTGGTAAGGCAAGTGTATCTAAACTAGGTCCTAGCGAAAGGGCCGCTTTAAATGCTCAAATAACTCAAAGTGCAGCATCAATTGCGAGGGCACAACCAAGCCTAATAGATGCTAATAAAATAAAAGAGCAAAATAAGGCTCTTAGCCAAATGCAAAATAAAGCGATTACACTTCGCTATGCCCTTTACGATGTTGGTTCTGCCGCACAACAAGCATCTCAGGCACTGCTTGGTTTCGCTACTGCTGCATTAACTGCGGCCATTAATCAACAATCCGCCTTCTCTCAAATTGAGAAAACCCTTGTTGGTCAGGCTTCAACGGAACAACTTGAAACTCTAAGAAAAGAACTAGTAGCACTGTCAAGCGAGATACCAGTCTCTTTTACTGAGCTTTCAAAGATTGGTATGCTTGGTTCCCAGCTTGGTATTGAAGCTGAAAGTATTGCTCAGTTTACAGAAGTGGTTGCTAAGTTCTCTGCCATTACTGGCATGAGCGTTGAAGAAACTGCAATGAACTTTGGTAAGATTGCAAACATTCTTGGACTTGGAGCTGACCAGTATCAAGCACTTGGTTCAGCAATTGCCGCAGTTGGTGTAAAGACAGCTGCTACTGAGCAACAGATTATGAGCACAGCTGGGCAGATTGGTGCTGTTGCTAAGGCGGCTGGACTTAGTGCGTCACAAGTAATCGGACTATCCGCCTCATTCGCATCGCTGAAGATTGCACCAGAAGAGGCTCGTGGTGTTGTTGTGCGTACCTTTAATGAGATTGATAATGCAGTAAGAACCTTTAGCGTAAACAGCGAAATTGGTGGCGAGAAACTTAGAATACTTGCCGATATCGCTGGAGAGTCCTCTAGTGACTTTGCAAAAGCATGGAGTGACAAAACTGGCGGCAGTGCAGCCGATATGTTTAACAAATTTGTTGAGGGTTTAAGCAAGAGCAATATACCACAAGAGCTTAAAAGACTCGGACTTGATGGAGTAAGAACCTCAAAAGGCTTGACTGCACTTGCAAATGGATTTGATTTAGTAACCGAATCTATGCTTATTGCAAAAGAAGCTGGCATGGATGGCACTTTCCTTGATAAGTCGTTTGCCACAATAGTTGAAGACGTTGCATCTAGGCTTACAATGCTACAAAACTCTTTTGAGAATTTAATGGCAGCTGGCGGTGGAGGCACATTCCTAGATATAATCAGTCTTATAATAACTGCAATTACAAAACTAAATGTTGCACTAACTGAAATGATAGAAGGCGGAGGAGTAGCTGCTGCCTTTGCCAAGTTTGCAATTGTACTAACTGGGGTAACGGGACTGCTGGCTGCACTCGGAGCATCTGTTGCCATTGCCTATGGTGGATTCCTTGCGCTTAGAACGGCTTACCTTGCAGCCATTGCTGATGGCATTATACTCAAGGGCAGTCTAATGGCCAACATAGGTGCAATGATTGGTCTAGGCGGTGCATCTAGAGTTGCCGCTGCAGGCGTTGGTGCCCTTACAACGTCAATGAAAGTTGCAAGACTTGCTATCGCAAGCACTGGTATTGGCGTTCTAGTTCTCCTATTAGGCGAATTTGCATCAATGCTTATGAATACCGAAGATAAAACTGAGGGTACGGTAACTGGACTAGATAAAGTCCAGACCGCTACAAAAGAACTTAGAGATGAAACTAACGCCACTACTCAAGAGCTTGTAGACTTTATTAACCAAGCATTGCTTCCAATTGCAAATATCGTAAAAACAGAAAATGCACTATACTCACTTGGCAAGTCATTAAAAGATGGCGGTAACGATTTTAGCCAATACAGTGCAGTGGGTCGTGCAAACATAACATCATTGATGTCAACAATTGATGCCTTTGCTGTTGCCGCACAAGGTGACCAGCAGGTTCTTGCTAACAACCTAAACGCCCTAATGAACTACATGATGCAGGCTGGACTAGGAACAGCAGAGGCATTTAAAATTATCCAGGCTGCAATTCTTGAAACTGGTAAAACAGCAGAGACGGTTATACTCCCATTTGCGTCTCTTGAAGCTGGAATGCAAGATGTTAACACCTCGGCTGGCGGTGCGGCTAGAGAAGTTGATAAGCTTGCCGAGGCATTTAAGAAACTTGATGCAAGCATTAAGCTAGAAGAAAGCCTAGACGCATTCGGTGAGTCATTAACCGAAAACGGCAAGGGAATGAAAAAGTTCTCCGAGGGTGGAAGAGCCAACCTTGAGGCCCTTAAAGATGTTATTTTCTCACTAAGAGATAGACTTGCAAACAAGCCTCAGTCTCTAGCTAACTCGTTTGCATCATTGCGTAAAGCCATGACCATGATGGGAATTAATTCCAAAACAGCCTTTAAAATGATTGACCTTGCCATAGAAACTACTGGCAAAAAAGGTAAGGTTCTTAAGCGTTTAGTTGAAGGTCTTTTTGGCACCATTAATCAGTCAGCCGAAGATGCCAAGCCAATCAGAACTATAACTGATTATGTAAATGACCTATCATCTGTGCTTGATGATGCGCTGAATAATAGGTACGCAAGGCAAGACGCAAGAGACTCAATCAGTAACGCTTGGATTAGCATTAAAGAATCTGCTGAAGATGCAAAGAAAGCCATTGATGATGCTAATTCATCTATCAATGATATGCAGGCTGACAGGGGCGTTCTAGAATATCAGCTTAGGGTTGCAATTCGCTACGGTGACACACTTCGTGCTGAATCAATTAAAGCTAAGCTTGCCAAGTTAAATCAAGAACTTACGTCTAAGGAAGAGGAGCTTACCGCCGCACAAGCGGAAGCAAACAGAACTCTAGTTGGAAACAGCAAGTATGCTATTGAAAACAGAGGCGAAGTTCGTGCCCTTGTGCAGAGCTACAACGACTATCTAACTTCCCTTGCTGCAAGCGGTATGTCATCCGAAGACCTAAAGGCTAAAGCTACAGAACTTGCCAATGAGTTTCTAACTCAAGGTGAGCAGATGGGCTTTGCAAAAGAAGAGTTACTATCATATACAGATGCCTTTAAAAAAGATTTTACAACTGTGATTAATAACTTACCTAAGGATATAATTCTAAACCCAGTCACTGAACCAGCGCTCCAGGCAATAATTGATTTTGTTGCAGCTGCAAATGAAGAACTCGCTTACTTACTTTCTGGCACGCCTATGCCCAGTGCACCAACGGTATCAGTTTCTGAAATAGTAGACGGTGGAGGCCAAGGCCAAGGCACTAAAGCAACACAGCCAAGCAAAACAACAAAAATTGTTAGCGACATTACCAAGAAAAACGATGCTGTAAATAATCAAATTAAAAAAACAGAAGATAAAATTTCTGCATTGCAATCAGAAAATATTAAAAATAATAGAAAAGTTACAAGTGCAACTGAGACTGTAAAAAAATTGGAGACATCGCAAAAGTTTGCACCTAGCCCCTCTGCGAGAGCTGTGGTGCAAAAACAAATTGACGCTGCTAAAAAAGTTGAGGCCTCAGTTATTGCTCAAAGAAACCAAACTAACCAAAGTATTATTACAGCAGTTAAGCAATTAGAGTCAAGTAAAATACCAGCCGCACCAAAGAAGAAGGCACTTGGTGGATTAATTACTGGGCCTGGAACTTCAAATAGTGACAGCATTAATGCAATGCTTTCTAACGGGGAGTATGTTCTCAGGGCAAATGCGGTAAAGTACTACGGCACAGACTTTATGAACTCACTAAACCAAATGCAGGTTCAAAGAGGTGGCTCAGTCCAGTCTTCAAATGAAGTAGTTCAGCTATCGCCACAGGACAGGGCTCTACTTCGTGCGGCCATTGACAGACCAATCACACTATACACTGAAAATACAACTATTGCAAAATCGGCCAATGCTGGCAATGTGCTACTAGCTCAGAGAGGGTCTAGATAATGTCTAGAAAAGTATACTTTGGAAACGCACAGAAGCAGACCTGGATAGATGCCCCTCAATCGGGCATGAGGGCCTCGTCAGCGGGTTCAATTTCAGAACAGCAACTTCTTAGTGGGGCTACATTTATAAGGCGCTCTGGGGCCTCTCACAGGCGTTTTGAGATGTCCTGGCTGGGGTCCATGAATGCACCTGCATTACAGGACTCCCTACAAACCATCAAGGACTTTTCTGATGGACTTTATGGCGATGGCCCGTTCTTCTGGAATGACCCATACGCAATAAGTAGCAACCTATTTTCCCCTGCATGGGCCGCACCCTCAATGGCAATTGACTCCGACTGGTATGCAATCTGTCCAGATGGCATTGGTGTCCAAAAGGAAAAAGTTCTTACCTCCAGTATATCTACACTGGTGGGAAACAACACTGCTGGCTATCCATTATATTCAGCAAAGTACACAGCCCCTGGAAGCCCAACTTTGGAAAGCGACAAATTTGTTTTTCATATTCCCGATGGCTATACTTTGTGGATTGGTTTACATGGGCATCACGGTTCAACTGGCAAGGCTTTTATCAGACCAACACTTGGTGGTGTTGTTGGCACTGCAGTAGAGATTGTTCCACTGGGCGTTGATACCACAAATAGGTTTAACACATCAATTGCAAGCACAGTGGGAAACACAGCTGAATTTTATTTGGCAAAAGTTGCCAGTGGCACTTGCACTTTTCACATTTCTGGGCTTATGGCTCAGCTACTACCTACTGGAACAAATCCTGCCTCGGGTAATTTTATTTCTGGTAGGGGTACCAACGGCCTTGAGTTTGCATCCTTCCCTGAGATTGAATATTACTCAGCTAATATAAATGATGGGCAAATAGGAATGTCTGTAACGCTTGCGGAAATATAATGACAATCAGATTAGAAAACTTATCGGGTAATGGTTCAATAAAATCTAATAGTATTTTTTCCTACTCCTATTCGGAAGATGTTACTTCATTAGAGCCAAGTGATATAGCTGGTGCAACAAGCCAGGTAAACGTATCCGCCATAGCGGTAGAGTCAGAAGAAGCTGACACACACGCTGACAGTAAGCTATTAATTAATAACGAAATGTCTTTTGACGATAGCCTTCGTGGGACTGTTTCATTCAGGGTTAAAAACGTTTCGGAAAACCTTATTGCAGTTTCGATTACTGGTGACACAATCCAGTCTAGGCTTAATGTTGAAAGGTCAGCGCCTCCACATGGTGGCCCAGATGCTAATCTGCTAAGCGCAATCTACCTATACTGCAACCTAGTGGGCATTACACCTCTTATTGATGTAGACTTTGCTGATGAACTTGAGGCAACATCAGTAAACTTTATAGGCTGGAACGGTATTGTATGGGAAAAGCTTAAGGAACTCTGTGCTGGATTTAGTGCAAGCGAATCAGACAATGTTGGCATTGAAATGGTCATTATTGAGAACGACCTTATATTTAGAAAAGCAAGACAAGCAGAGGTATTCTTAAAACGAGAGCTGTCCGATGAGTCAATAAACATTGAGTCATTTGAAACTGCTAGGTCTGTTACTGTATTTAATTATAATACAAGCTATGCGGTAGACCAAGTATTTTATGAAACATCAAACTTCGATAACAGCAAAGCACCAGAAGATAGGTTTCAGTCCAGCATCGCTGACTCAATGCAGGTTGAAGCTGGCGAAACTTTAAGAAAAAGATTTACAGTAAACGCAAGCTTTGAAACCGTCAACCAGCCTGTGTGCGTTGAGGAAATAACTAGGACTCCACCAGCCCCATACTCTGGACTAACTGGAGAATATGTTATTGTTGGAATTGACGATTTACCTATAAAGCCATCACAGTGGAATGATAATGGTGGTTCTGTAACAATCGAGCTCGTAGACGAGAATGGCAACCCGCTTCCAGCTGGGGAAATAGACCTTGTAATTAAGGCACCCAAACTTACTGGACTTCCAAAAGCTGCAGATGAAAACGCAATAGCATTTGCACCTTATAAAATTGGTGTAGAGTCTTCGGGTGAAGCAGACTATCCAGCTTTATGGCTAACTGGCACAGGGGTCTTTTACGAGAAAACCAGCAAGGTGTTTCTAACTGGTTCCTCAGATGAATACACCTCAAGGGCTGAGGGCCCAACAGTGGACAATATTTTTATAACTGATGCGTTTAATGCAAGCTCAAGAGGAGTTGCTGCAGCTCAGGCAAACTGTGGTCCCAGCATAACTATAAACCAGCAACTTCAAAAAGGGTTCAACTTTGGGGACATTGGTGCATTGCAAACTGTTGGTTTAAATAAATACAGAATAAGCTCAGCGAACTTTTCTGAATCTTCTATATCCCTAACTAGCGATGCATCCCTCACACTAAGCGAATGGAATGAAATTTGGACAGGACTAAGCTTTGAAGATTTTAACGATAAGGTTCTAGACCCAGCTTTGTTCCCAGAGGAAGCCCTAAAGTTTAATGAGTTTAGCATTATACCAAGGATTGGAGCGTAATGGCTATGATAATTCCAAGCAATAACTTACCATTATCTTCTCAGCCTTGGGGTAGAGAAATACAAAAAAAGCTACAGGCTCTAGAGGCGCAGCTTTCACTTCAGAAAACAAACAGCAACACCGTTGACTCACAGTTGCAGTCCTCGTACAAGAGGCTCGACCAAACGGTTAGGGACCTTGGCACAATCAACGTAGATATTAGCAATATTGAAGACTTATCAAATCAAGCAATTGCTGAATCCAATGAGGCAATTGCTGGACTTAACAGTCTTGGTTCGCCATCTAGCCCATACCCAATAAGTGCAAACAATGTCACAAGCGGGGTAATGTCGCAAGATAGAGTGACCAACCTAATAAGCGACTTGTCTGGTAAAGCTGATAAGTCTGGAACCCTGGCGCAGTTTGCCTCTACAACCTCAGCTGAATTGGCAACATTAATTTCTAATGAAACAGGTTCGGGCTCACTGGTTTTTGGAACTTCGCCAACAATTAGCACACCAGCGTTAACGCTATCTTCTACAACCAGCACAACCGCTGGCCGTTTGGCGCAAACGGGTGGCCAGCTAAGGCTTGGAAATGGCACAACTGCACTGACTTTTAGTGATGACTCCTCTTTGTTCATCACCCAAGAGCAGGTCTCAAACTTAACTACAGTCCTCGCTGGAAAAGCGTCTACTACTCACGCATCCACTCATGCCTTTGGTGGTTCTGATGCCATAACCTTGGCCCAATCACAGGTCACAAATCTTACTAACGACCTAGCGGCTAAAGCGCCTTTAGCCAGCCCAACTTTTACTGGCACAGTTTCAGGCATTACCAAGTCCATGGTGGGTCTTGGTAACGTAGACAATACTTCTGACGTAAATAAGCCAGTTTCGTCTGCAACGCAAACAGCGCTGAACCTAAAAGCCAATTTAGAAAGCCCAGCTTTTACTGGCACTGTCTCTGGAATAACCGCAGCAATGGTTGGCCTTGGTAATGTGGACAATACATCCGATGCGAATAAGCCAGTTTCATCTGCAACTCAAACAGCCTTAAACCTAAAAGCAAACATCGCTAATCCAACTTTTACTGGTACGGTCTCAGGTATAACTGCAACAATGGTTGGTCTTGGCAATGTTGACAACACCAGCGACGCAAACAAGCCAGTTAGCACAGCGACACAAACAGCATTAAACCTAAAAGCTAATTCTGCAAATGCTGTATTTACTGGGACCTTTAAGACACCTCTAACTGTTGCTGGATACGTGACAACAGATGCAAATGGTTTTCTAAGTAGTGCTGCTATCCCAGCAGCAACAGCAATTGACGGCGGAACCCCTTAATACGGATAGGATATAATAGTATAATGGCATCTACTACTAAGGGTATAGTTTACCCAACATCAGGCGATAACATCGCTCCACTAGAAACCCACTTTGCATCTTTGGCGCAAAGTGTTGATGACGCAATCGTTGTAGTTGACGATGTTGTTGCTGATATAGATACTGACCTACAAGCTTTTAAGGCTAGTTCAGGAAAAATTCCACAGACTGGCTCGTTTGCGTTTACTGGACCATCATCTTCGGCCACACCAGTGAACCTAACAATAACCCTACCTTCGGGCTACTTTGATTCAGCTCCAGTTGTGGTTGCAACTGTGTCTGGAACTAACAGCTCTAACGCTTATTTCCCTGTGCTTCACAGCATCACATCTAGCCAGTTTCAGGTGAGAGTGTGGACTACCAACGCAACAGTAGCGCAAAGCTTAACTCTACAATGGATTGCTAAGTAAGGATAGAGATGAGATTCCCATTTGATAAGCCAATGCCACGCATTTCAAGCCCCTATGGGTGGCGCATACATCCAATTTTAAAAACCAGACGGCATCATAACGGCGTAGACTATGCTTCTGCAGTAGGCACACCAGTGAAAGCTATCGAAGCTGGCAAGGTGCTATTTGCTGGACCATCAACTCTCAAGTTCCCTAACGGCGAACCTGCTGGTGGTGGCTTTATTGTGAAGATTCAGCACAAGGTGGATGGAGAGTGGATTACTTCTGCTTATATGCACCTACGCAAAGGAAGTATTACAGTAAAGAAGGGTCAGCTCGTAACAGAAGGACAGGTTATTGGCCTTTCTGGTAACACTGGAGAGTCAACTGGACCTCACCTGCACTTTGAGATTCAGCGTGGTAAGAATTATATCTGGACCAACAACGGAACTCGTTATACTGAGCCTGTAAGCTACATCAAGACTCAGACTGCAATAGAGAAAATTAAGAAGTGAAGTGGCTTGACTCCCTATTCCTACTAAAGGATGAAAAGAGTAAAGGCTCTGGACCGTCTTGGAATTTTAGACGCAAACTAATATTCGGCTCATACAGAGTTGGTGTTGTGATGATTGCGTTTGGAATGCTTACCTTTGTTTGGGACCGTCAGGTTTCAGTGCAAATGGTAATCGGCGGAGTAGCACTTATCTCAATAATTTTAACAGCTTATACTGCATCTGCTACAATGGAAGATGTAAAACTATGGAAACCAGAAGAAGGAAGTAACGATGTTTGATTTGCCCCCTCACGTACGCAAGTGGATTTATGGAATCATTGCGGCAACTGTGCCACTACTAATTACAGTAGGAAGCATCACTGGAGAACTAGGCCAGCAGATTCTAAACGTTGCAGCAGCTGTGCTTGCAATTGGTGGTTCAGCACTCGCAATCAAGAACGTACCAGAAGAAGAGTAATACCATGCCTGAAGATTACACAGAAGTTTTAGTAGCCATTGGGCGCATTGAGGAAGGTATTAAGTCAGTGCGAAACTCTATCGAACGACTAGAGCGCAAGTCCGATGCACAAGATGTACAGATTACAGCAATTAAAAACGAGATGCAAGAGCTTGAACTTGACGTTCAAAAACTAGAAACTCAGCGTAGTCAGACCAAGGAGAACGTGGCACTCTTGTTTGCATTTGTTGCATTTACAGCCACAGTAATTAACCTTATAGTTAACAATATGTAATTACCCGACAAGAGCAAAACCCCCCGCAGAGGTGACGGGGGGTTTTGTTTTATCTAGACTCTAATAAAAGTCTCCCATTGGAGTTTCTATTACTGTTCTCTTATCTATGCTATAAAAACCATCGCCCTTGAAGTTGATACCCCTAACCTCAAAGAGCCTGACCACTGGCTTGTTGCACTCTGTGCACTCAGTAATCTTCTGGTCCTCATTCATTCCACGTATTTCTGTAAATCTGTGTTCAGGATTTTCTGAACACTTATAGCTATATGCTGGCATCATCTTCCCACAGGTCTCTTGAGTGGAGGTACTCGCATACCTCACATCCTTTTATTGTGCATACTGAATCACAATGAGTGCAAGCAAAGCTACCGTCTACACCCATTTCGTAAACATACTCATCACAAGAGCAAATGTACTTTACATTTAACTCTACATCTTCTTCTTCATCATAGATTGTGCTTGTCATATATGATAAGGAGTCTGGTTTGGCATCATAGAACGGACCAGCTGGAAATCTAAATGGCTCTTTCTTTAGCCTTTTTATCTCCATCTTAATCAGCATGGTGCCCAACCTATTATATAGACCGATAAGTAGTCTTCTCAATTGCCTTATCTCCCTTTAGCCACTTACCGCAATTCATGCACTGGAATCGCTGGTATGTAGCAGTGGTAGTCCTGGAAAATCCTCTACGCTGTAGATTTACAGACGCACAGTTGGTGCAACCGCCCTCAACACCATTATATAATGCTGCGTGTGGGTGATTCTTAATCCAAGGCTTCAGGATTTCATAAAGGTCAATCAGTAGGTCAACATCCTGAATCTGATATTCCTTCATCTTGGCCCAAGACTTCTTATCATCAGCCATACAGCCAACCCATAGGTCGAAACCTGAGTGCTGAACCTTGGCACCCACGCCAAGAGTCTGAGCTACATAGTCTAGCTTATTAGATGGGAACTTGAACTGAGACTTCACAACACGCATCAAGTCTAGCTCCTTGTATGGTGATGGTGGCAAGTAGCCATTCTCAAGGAACTCACGCTTGATATGCTTACTGTCAAACGCTGCAGAGTTCCAGCCTACTAGCACGTCAGCTTCCTCCATAAGCTTATGTAGCTCATCAAGCATAGCCTTTTTACCGTGATGATGTACAGACTTGAAGTTTACTTTCTTTTCGCCGTACCACCTAGCACCAAAGCAAATTACCTCAGTTGATTCCATCAGCTGACTAATCGCCACATTCTGTTGCCATAAGCCCCACACGAACGCAAGGTTCGGGCTGGTCTCAAGGTCTAGGAATAATATTTTCATTTATTTGTTGTCCTCCAAATTAATTCGGTTAACCCAAGCCTGGCCAGCAGTTCCGCCCCAAGCATCCCAGGCCACACGACCTGGAGATGGATACCCTTCCTCACCAGAATTAAATCCAGTGGCTTTTTTGTCAACATTGTGTCTTGCGAAATAAGACTTCATTCTTGCAGCAGTGCTTCTGCTAATATCCCCACCAGCTGCAAGTTGTGATGCACGTCTGCGACCAACATCAGTAAAGCCAGAACCCGCCTTGCCATCTGCAATCCACTTTAGTGCACGCTTAGCAGCATTTGATACACCCTGTGGCACCGAGTAGGTGTCAGCTTCTTTGACAATTGATTCACGTGCCATGACCAAGCCTGGTGGAATCATTGCGAATCGGCAAGCGCCATCTTCCTCAATCTCCTGCTCAACTGCACTGCAATCAATGTTGTCACCCTCGCCAACGTGAAACACACAGTTGCCACATTTAACTCCGATATCGATGTTCGGGTTATTCTGTGCATCATCGTAACCAGCATTAATATTGCTTCCTTCAGACTGGAACTTGCCAAACTCTTCAACAACAGCTAGGAGAGCATCTACTACTGCCTTTTCGTCACCTTCGATTTGCTGATACAACTCATCGGTAACTTCTTCTAGTCTAATTGATTCTTTTCTGGTATCCCTTGGGTGAGTGCCACCTGGTTCGATGTCCTCAGCCTGACTAATTGCAACCATCTGTGCTATTGCTTCAGCCTTAGTCTTGTGACAGCCCTTAAGTTCATAAGCGGTATTAACTGTTGCCCAACCACTCTTGCAGCTTGGGTGATTTTTAGTTATGTAGTATGGCATTATCGCCAACCTTTCTCTAGTGTTGGCATGTGCTTAGAGTTTCTGAGGTGGATAATCCCATGCCGTACTGCATCCATGCCATGTGGCTTAGATGGTGAATAAAAGTTCATCTTCTTTAGTCTATCATTATCGCACAGGGGTTTTAGCTTAGGCTCTTGGTAGATAATCTCCTTCTCAGGGTACAAAGCCTCTAGAGCTCCGATAATGTACACTGGGGTTAGGTCAGCCCCGTAGATGCCCTCTCGCAGGTTGAAGGATTCGCAGACAATCTTGTCAAACTCCATGTCAATTAGCTGGTCCCAGTGGAAGTCCAGAAAGCCCTGAAGCCCACGCTCAATCTGCTTGACCCAGACTACCTCGACTTCATCATCCGTTGCCTCAATAAGTGCAACACCTGTAGTACCGCCTGGGTCAAAGCTTAATAGACTTGACATATTACTGCACTCCATCCCGCTGGTCTTGGAAGATTTCGTATGTGTTGCGGTTCTTTAGATACTGCACAAGCTGGAAGCACTGCTTAGCCAGTGGATACACTGAGCCAGATAAGTACTTATCAGAATGGAACTTGACAGCATCTTTGTCATACTTGATTTGCTCAAACTTTGCCTTACGACTAAACTTATCCATCACGCCTCCTGCTAATTGAGCTCTGGCTGACACCAGTTAGCTTAGATATCATGCCTTGCGAGGTGCCTTTGCCGATTGCTTCTTTGATAAGCTTGTAGTCGGTTTCGCCGTTCGCCCTAGAATAAAGTACATTACGTAGTATTTCAAGTGTACCCACATTTAAATTACCTCCAGTCTTGCTTGCCTTGTCAATCATCTTGCTAATCATACTATGGCTGATTCTATTGTTTACTATTGCTGACATCTGCCTACTAGAAAGCACTTCGTAATCTGCCATCAGGCTAATCTGCTTCTTAATTTCGTCAGTCTCCATTGACTCAACATTATCCCTGACCCAGATTGCTAGATTCAGAAGCTCAGCTACTTTGATTTCCTGCTGTCTATCCATTATACAATCACCTCAAGATAACTCTTGCGATTGTCAACTGCAATTTGCACACGTGCCTGAGAGTGCAGTGCTTGGACCATCTCATCGAACTCACGCTTACGCTTGTTGCTAAACTTTCGGTAGGCTTCTTCATAGCGAATCTTACCGCCCCTGTCAACCACCAGTGCCTCAAGCTTATCAACATCTCTCTGCCATTCGGATGCTGAGATTGCGCTCGCCATCTTGATTAGGTTCTTGAACCAGTCCTGAGAGTAATAGATTGCAGTCAGCATGTGGCGAAGTTCCACCTGTTCCTTCTGTTCGTGCATTGCAAGTAGAATCGCACACTTCCAAACAGATAGTGCAAGTCGCTGGCGTGAGGGTTCAATAGATTCACGCTCTGGGTGAGAGTCTGCCCAGTTGCCCATCTCCCATTTAAACTGGTTGAATCGTTCTAGTGCTGGGTCGCTTAGTCTGATTGGCCTTGGGTTTGGCTCACCCTTCTTCTGCCAAAACACGACTGCATTATAGATTCCTTTTACAAGGGTATCCATTACTGCATCACGAACAACAACTTCGTATTCATCTGCTTGCTGAATATCCTCAAGCTCTTTGCTTCGGTCTGGTGTCTCGGCTGTGACATATAGGAAACGTGCCAAAAATCCAGAACGGAAGTATTCAGTAGTTAGAACATCAGCTACCTTGCTAGTGATACCCATTAGGTACATTACAAAGTTAGTCGTTGCTCGTTCGGTCTGAGACTTACCCTTACCAGAACGAATAACCACTGGCACGTGTCCATCATAAAGCTCAGTAAATCGCTCAGCAGCAGAAGCCATGTAGGTCTTGTTAATAAAGTCCTTGAACATACCCTGCACTTCATCTCTGTGCAGGAGGCTAGTCTTGCCATCACGCTCAGCAAGAATTGCAGTCACACCTTCAGGGGTAGCATCAGAACCGATATCAATCTGGTAGCCTGAGTACTTCTCAAACTCACGAATCATACGTAGCATTAGGTTTCTGCTTGTTGATTTACGAGTCAAAGTAGTTTCACCAAGCACCATAAACCACAGGTTCAATCCCATCTTGCCATACTTAGGAATCGCATAACCGATGTCTGCAAAGGCTGAGGATAATACAGTGAAAGCGCTCGCAATATGATACTGGTAGGCGGCATCTGTCTTAGACCTAGCCCAGTCCAAATAGTCATCAATAAAAGTTCTGCGAGAATCTACAATATACTTCTCATCATCGGTTAAGAACTTGACATCTTCTTGCTTGAGCTTTACAGTCTCAACAATTGGCTCAACAGCCTGGTATTGCTGTGCTGGTTCCTGTTGATAAGAAACACTTGCCCTCTGAACTTCACGCCACAAGTCACCATCTGCATCGTTGCGCTTTGGTCTAAGCGGTGAGTGATACTTATTGCACTTTGCATTGCGAGCAATTACAAACACCTCTTCAGCGGTCAAGCCTTGGCGAAACAACTCAAGTTCAAGCTTCCAAAGTAGCACAGACATATCAGCATTGGGTGCAGGTTGCTCCATATACAAACCAATAATCTGAGGGTTGCTCTGAATCTTTCCCATAGTCTGCATTAGGTCAGGCCACTGTGGTGGAAGTTCCTTTAGGGATAGGTCCCTGATTGGCTCAACTTCAACATCGCCGTACTGCTCAGCAAGTTCTGCCAGAGAATAGATTGAGCCGTTTGATGTGGCGGTGACTGGATAGTCCTTGCCCTCTTTGCGGTTCATAGAGTTTGGCACACGCAGTAGCTTGGTAGTGTTCCAGCCAGAGCGGTCACAGCCTTGGTGGGAATGTGCGTAAGCCACCTTCTTGGCAACTAGCGCCACATCTTGTGGGTCAGCTTCGCTATCTAGCATCCAGTAAGTGTGCCATCTGCCCTCGGATGTTTGCACAGAGATAGATGGCTCTACAAAGAAGTTCTCTGGCTCGCAGGTATCTGCATCGGCATAGACTACGGATACAGTCCTGGCATTCTCCTTGATTCTCCGTGGCGATGCAAAAAGAATTGGCGAGAAGTAAACATCGCCGTTAGCATTTGCAGTTGCGTGTGCAACCATGTCCTCTTTTTGCTGTGGGTAATCAAAGAACTTCTGCTCAGTAAGTTCGTTGCTTACTGGGTGCCGTGTGACAATTGTGGCAATGCCACGACCATCGCCGTATATCGCATCGAAGAAATCACCTGTCTTCATGTTCCTCCTTTAGTGTTAATGCTTACAATCGTGGAGCTGTCGGGAGTTGCACCCAAGTCCTATACAGTTCCATCACTGGCTTTACCGCATAGTCGAAACTAATCCAGCCCCTAACGTGGCATACGGGCTTTGGTAAACCTAAACCACGGATAGGCTATGGGCGTTAAATGGAGTGCTATCACGCTCCAGCTACTCTTCCCTAAACAGGTACCATCCTGCCGAGTTAAGGCCCTGTGCCCCCTCGTGGACTTGAACCACGATACCCGACAAAGGAGGAGAGAAAACGGAGGTCACCTGACGGGGGCTGATGTGCGTTGTTTTGGAGTCGCACCCCTCCAGCCCATTACTTAGACCCAGACATCGCTGACTGGGGTCGCACCCATTGAGCCTAGCAAAGACTCTGAGGTAGCTTTATCAAAGCCTGATACCTCATTGCGGTCTTCACCGTTCTGGTCTTTCCCCACCTTGACACGAACGCCAATGGCTTTGCCCTGAAGCTCATTTACCTCTGGCACCTCGAAGTCCCCAGACTTCATATCGTAGCCAAGAGCAGAGAAGAAACTCTGGGTCTTCCAGAAATCTCCTGCTACATAAAGCGGAATGTAAGAGAATACCCTGCGGTTCTCATACTGCCCACCTGAGATGCGGAACTGGACATTGAAGCGTGGCTTGCCCTCGTTTGGTCCAGAGCGAACTTCTTCTTGCTTGACCTCAAACACAGTTGCGTTATAAGACCCAGCAGGGATTACTGACATTGGTGCACTAGAGTTGCCACTTGTTAGTGAACTCTCTGTGATACCTGTAATTTTAATTGACATTACTTAGTACCTCCTTGGATTAGTCCCATGATTTTCTTCATGGATGGTTGATATATTTTTGCTGGTAAACCGAAACGATTCTTAGTAATCAATCGGTTTGACGGGGCTACAATCAGCACCCGCTGTGGTGTTCCCTCTACCTCTTCTACCGTTAGATAACCAACGATATCAGGGATACCAGGAAGCGTGCTCTTGAATGAACCAGGAAGCATTGCTGTTGTCTTTACAGCTCCAGTGTTCTCATCCTTGTCATCAAGAGCATGAGCAATGATGATTGAGGTAAAAGGTGCTACATGCAACGACCTAAATACTTCATTAGCCCAATTCTTTAAATCTCCCCAGCGACCAAACTTATTGTTTTGATTCTCTGGTTTCTCACCAAAGTACTTCTCAGCTCTATCCATTACGACACCAATAGTGTCAACGATTACTGTCTTGTACTTGTGAGGTTTAGTTAGTAAGTCTTCGACCACCGACACGAACTGCTGGTGAGTTGTAATGTTTAGCACATCAACATTCTTCCAGTCTCGTGCAATAGCTGAAGCTCCACCCTCAGCATCAAGCAAGAGCACAGGGCCCATGCCCTCTACCTCAGAAGCGGATGATGCGAGCCAAGTCTTACCTCTGCCAGCATCAGCAAAAAGCAAGATGCTCTTTGGTGCATTCAGAGCCTCTGCCTTGTGAATAAACTTAGCAAAGCTTAGCTCTGGGAAATTTGTGTCGCTCATTTGTTTCCTCCTATATCTATTATCTTTGTATTCTAGCACATATTCTATTCACTACAAAATCCAGTGAATCTTCGGCGTGTCGCTACATTCCTGTATTACATTTGAAGCATTCTGGGTTTGGCTGGTAGTTATCTGGGTGAGCTCCATTCTGCAGTTCATCCCACAGCCTAATCAGTCTATTCCACAGAGCGACAGCAAATGACTCATCATACTCGTAAGTGTGAGTCCAGATGTCGTTCTCGTAGGTACCTTCACGATTGATAAATACCAGACTGATACCATCAACCTTGATGTCCGCTTGGTTCATTCCCCAAGCATAAAGCTGGGTCTGACCAATGTACTTCTTGAGAGTATACTCAGCACCGCTATCGTGCTTGACTCCATCTACCAAATCCTTTAGCTTCTTCACCTTAGGTCTTGAGCTGGTCTTCCAATCTACAAGATGATTACTAGAAGGTAAAACCAAATCGGGCTTGCTACTAACAGTGCCATACCCAGGAATCTTACCAAGCGTGACTTTTTGTTCGACCAAAGCACTAGCGAAAGTGGTATCGCTAGAGTTGCCAATAGCAGACTCCAAAAAACTATGGATTGCTGTTCCAATTTTTGCTCCCATCCAATACTTTTGTTCTGGCTCTGGCTCTGCAAGCAGTGCCTTAGCCAAGTGCCTTGTGCAAGGGTCTGAAATCTGACTTGCTCCAACCTTGCGCTGTCTGTCTCGGTCGGATTCCTGCTTGAATAAACCAAGCGTTAGGCTCATAATCTCACTATTAGTCAAGCTCATACTTCATCTCCTCCTTAGTAAAGTTAATGCCACCCCAGATACCCCACTCTTGGTTGCTTGCTACTGCAAAATCATAGCACTGCTTTAGCAGTGGGCAACCAGAGCAAAGCTCTTCTGCAAAATCCTCTGATACATCTTCTGGAAAATCAACGTGGTAATAAGGTTCTTGAACACAAGGGACTTCTTGAACAGACAAGTCTCTCATTGAATCCTGTAAAGTATACCACGATTTTTGAGCTTTGTCAAGTAGCAACACAGATTCTGGAATCTCAATTACCTGAGGCTTATCTTTCTTTGGTCTTGCAACCCCGCCATTCTTTAGCTTATTGCGCTGATACTTTTCTCTGGCATACTGCTTGCGACATTCACGACATACCCTTGCGTTATCATAAGCACGAATGAAAGTGTTTTCCTCTGTGAACTCATGCCCCTTAGAGCAATGACTTCCTCGGATTCGTTTCTTGCCCCAAGGGTTGTGCTTTTCAGCCTCTTCCCATTCATACTGCGTCATCATTCTCCTCAATTTTTTCAATTAAATTACAAAGAGAACAGTGCATACCAAGATAGTGGGTCTTCCCGTTGTGTCCAGTTTCTTCAATTAGTAATTTGACAATGCGTTCCTGCTCCCATTGAACTGCTTGTTCCAAGATTGAATCAAGACCATGTTTCATACCGTCAAGCCTTTCCCAAGGTGTCGGTGTTCTCACTTCTGCTCTCCTTTGATTAGTGCGACATGATACTCAATCATCATGGCATCCCAAGAACAGTTCATGTGTTTCATGATTTCTTCTCTATCATCATCTGGGCTAGGGAAGCTATCACTTTCTACGCAGGGGCAAAGCTTGCTTTCTAGCAACTTGATAATGCGTTCCTGTTCAAGTTTTCGACCTTCTAGTAAGCCTTCGGTCCAATATTTCTTTTCAATTACGCTCATCAGTTCCTAATTAGTCATCCTTTGGTTTCTCAAAGGCAAGGCGAGTAATTTCTTCAGCTGCAAGTAGCACTGCAATAGGTGCAGCAGCTGTGATTAGCACACCAATCCAAGCCCTAAAGTCTGTCAGTTCCCCATCCCAGAATGAAAGCGTGTGTGCAATATTTGCAACTACAGAGATTCCAGCAAAAGCTATCAAACCAACCATGGTTCTCCAGGTTGATTCGCCTCTGGCCTTGAATACCACCAGTGAAATTGTATAGGCTAGAATTGCCGCATCTATAAACAGAGCAGGTAGCCATTGGATAACCTTTGGAATACCAGTCCAAGCACTAACATCGTAGATACCACTGAACGATACAATAAATGAACTGACCATCAGGATTGCCACAAGTCCCACTGCTGTTGCAAGCACAGGGATAGCATCGGGATTGATTCTTGCTGTCTTGCGAACTTCTTTTACTTCTTCCATATACCTGTGCTCCTGTTCATCATAAATAACTTTCTGTGGTTCTTCGACTTTATAAAATCCATTTACTTCATTCTGAAATTCCATACTGCATCTCCTCTAGTTTGTCTAAACCTTCTTTTATTTTAGCAACTTGCTTCTGCACTTCTATCAACTCAACGTGAATTGCATTAGCACCAATTTCAATTATGTCCAGCTCTGTTTCTAGGTCCACTTTTTCATTCATCTTTATCTTCCTTTGTAAAATAGTTTACAATCATTCCGATTATAACAGCACCCACCGACAATGGTATTGTCCAGTGTTCTATAAAATTGCTATAGATTTCTCTCACTGGTGGGCCACTTTCCATCAAGCACTAGCAACCCAATCATTGCATAGTTAGCCAAGTCCATAAAGCTATCCCGCAGTGGCTCATTGACAGCCTCTTGCTGGTTGTCAACCAAGTGGTTGATGCGAGCCATCTTGTCGTGCATCCTAACCCTTAGTCCGTTGATGGCACCGCCTGGGGCATCGGCAATATTACTTGGTCCGTAGTCCCTATGCTTTTTAAGAAGTAGCTCTGCGTTGTAGCTAAAGTATCCTCGCACAGCTGACTGAAAAGAATCTTGCTGTTCAATCTTGTCAAGTGCTCTAAAAAAATCTTCATTCATTCCCAACTGGAACTCCTATCTTTAGCTCTTTCTTTACGAACTCCCAGAAATCATCGAAGTCTAGGTCTTCCCTCTCTCCATCATCTAACCATCTTTGATAGTGAGACTCACACATATTCCTAGCCTTGTAAGGCTTCTCGCAACCATCCTCTGTGCACACTGGCTTGGTAGCCTTGCGGTGCTGTTGATAGTGATACATACACATACCCTTGCCGTGGTACTTTCTTTCGCAACCTTCTGTGCTACAGACCTTGACTTCCTTAGTCATTTACTATCTCTTCAATCATATCAACAAGTGGATTAGTGTGTTCTGCTAGGAACTCAGGGTCTTGCTCGTTGAATAAATCATATAGTCTTTGAATTTTAATCCTAGCATCCATATTCACAAGGTGCTCAGCGTACTCCTCTGGGCTCCAGCGTGGTGGATAAAGTTCTTTATCTCTCTTCCATTCTAGAAACTTCTCAAGTTCCTTAGTTAGTTTCTCGTTCACTCGTACCCTCCTGTGGTTGTGTTGGGTAGTTCTCCTCTAGCCATTGCTCATTCATCTTGCCCATTACTTCTCCTTTCTAAGACTTGCGTTCATCTCCAACTGTCTCTGAACCAAGTTGCTAAGCTGTCCCTCATCAAAGGTATCTCTAGCAACTATGTCATACACTCGAACCAACTGCTTCTGTCCACGCCTTCTGATGCGGTCAAGCACCTGCTGATTGAGAACATTGCTATCGCTATGTGATAGCCACACAACAGTTGAACATACATCCTGTAAACCATCCACTCCCTCAGCAATCGCTGGTATAACTGCCACGATATACTTTAGCTTGCCACTCAAGAACTTCTGCTTGGCTTCCTCACGCTGTTTCTGATTAGCTTTACCTGACCACTCAAAGGCTACTTCTGCCTTCTTGTTCAATCTCTTTGCTACCAGTCTAGCATACTTCTGGCTATCTGTCAATAGCAACATTGGCTCATCTGGATTGTCATCTATGATTTCCATCAGTGCCTTGAACTTGGTGCTTACCGCCTCATCATCAAAGACAACTTCACCATCCGAGTTGATTGCTGGCACAGCCAGGGTAATCTGCCTCAGCCTGATTCTTGCAGCAACAGGAACCTCGGCTACCATTGGGTTCTCCTTTAGCCACACAACCAAGTCCTTCTCAAACTTATCGTATATCTTACGCTGAGCTGGTGCTAGGTCCACATATCTAACTTCCTCTACGAAGTCAATCTCCTTATCTGGGTGTAGCCTAACATATGATGGCAGTGCGTTAGCAAATGCCCCACTCTCCTTTTCCCCAACAATTTCGTGCTTGGTGAATGGAGAATAACCCATATCGCACCAGTCATAAGCCCAACTCCAGAAAGACTTTGGAATCAGGTCGGGCCAAAGCCATCTAGTGATTGCCCAGAATCCCTCGAACTTATTGCCGTAAGGTGTGCCAGACATTGACAGCTTGTATCCCGCTTTGAGGCTCATCAAGGTTCGATAAGATTTACTGTGTCTGTTCTGTGCGAAGTGGCACTCATCTACGATTACCATATCTGGCTTCACAGGCTTCCAGTCTTTAGTCCTGAAGTATTCACGACCAATAAAATACCAACCCTCAACCCCATTAGCAAGGTCGTACATATTCTTTGAGCCTTGCTTGCTGGAGTCAATCTTGTTTAGCCCATTAGCTTGGTAGCCTGTCTGCCTCTGGATGGTATCGTGCCAACCCCAGAAAGTATTGAGTGGACCAATGACTAAGTTAGTCTTAGTCCCAAGCCCTAAGGCTGACTCTACCGCCATCAAAGTCTTGCCCGTTCCCATAAGGCTGGCGTTGAGGGTCGCTTTGGTAGGCTCTGAGATAATCTTCTCGACTGCCTTCTTCTGATTCCCATCCAGCGTTAGTTTCGGTAATTGTTCTCTCAAGAATCTCCTTCTGCTTGTTGTAGTAATGTAGCCAAATTATAAAAAATACAATGCTTAGTAGCCCTACCACAGCTCCTCCAATGGGTCTGATGTATCGCCATCATCTGCTAAGTAGTCCTCATACACAATCTCTAGCCTTCTCTCAGCCTCTTCCAAGCTTGAGAAATACTCACGACCAGAGGTGCGGTAGCCAGATATCCAAATATCACCACTGCCGTCAATGCCCATATCAACGCTACGACCAGTGAGAGTAGAATAGTAGTCGGATAGACCACTAGCCATTTCATTAGCTTCATCAAAATCTTCATTAGGCAAGTGCCTCCTCCAATACTCTATCCTTTTGTCCAAGCTTGTATAGCTGAACCTGAATCCACATATCTCCATCTACACAGGAGAAGTTCTCACCATCTTCGTCAATGCTGAATGTGCCAAAGCCACTTAGCCCTGACTCACCAAGCGAGTAAGCCTTGATGCTGAATGTGCCATCTGAGTTCTTAGATAGCTTCCACTCTGGGTGTGGGTTGGCAATGTCAAAGGAATCGTTCTCCATTGCTTCGTTCACTAGCTTCTTAGCGGTGTTTGGGTCTGATGAACCATAGGCAAAGCCAATCTGCCTTGCCGTCTGCCCAGCCATCAGTGCCACTCTCACAGCCTCAATGACTGCCTCGTGTGCTTCCTTAGTATCTTCCTTGATACGCTCCTCAGCTCGCTTCCTAGCCTCTGCTAGCGCCACCTTCTCATAGGCTCTGGCAACTCGAATCTGATTCAGCACATCATCATTCTTGCTTGGTGATGCTCTCATCTTAGCATACTCCTATCTAAATCATCAGTATATTTTGGTAGTGATTCCAGCAGGAACCTTACCCTGTCGGATAGGTGGTCCCAATAGTCAAAGAGGAATCCCTTCATACCATACCACACATCATCCTCATCAAAGTAATCATCCTTGAGCTTGATGGTGAATATCTCTGGCATTGTCAGCATAAAGGACTCGCCGTATTCTGAGCTACTGCCATCCTTATAGACATAAGGGGCAATAAACCAGAACTCAGTTTCCTCGCTTGGGTCCTTGTATATGTTCAGGTCCCAGTCTACTTCGTCAAAGCCTCTGCCAAGCCTGTCCCTTAGTGGCTCAACTATGATTGGTCTGATGGTCATACTAGCTCATCCTCCTTGATTAGTGGGAACAAGTCCCACAGATTCATATTGCTTTCATCCCAGTCAATCTTGCCATCATCACCTAGCACTGCTCCAACCTGTACGCAGAGGTCATCAGGCACATCATTGTAATACACTTGGTCTAGGGTTTCGCCGTTCTGGATAATCTCCTGTCCAATATAGAACATACCCTCCTCAATGTATCTCAGGTCAATTCTTAGGCTAGGGAATCGCTTGCTTGCTGTTAGCCAGAACTGTCGGTTCGGACTCCAAGCGGTTAGATAGTTCAGTCCACCTTCGCTATCGCCTTCGGTGTAGTAGATACTTGTTTCATCATACTCTTGGTTCAGGTCCCACTTGGTTCCCCAATTATCGAGACACCACTGATACCAGCGTGTGTCGTTGGTGTAGCCTTCAGGTATTGGCACAAGGTTGTCCATTAGGAACTTGACTTGGTGTTCGCTGTCCTTGTAGGTCCTGTGTGGCTTGCTTGCCTCAGCGAATAGCTCCTTTAGTTCATCAGCGTTTCCTGTAATCCATACTTCATTGTCGCACCAGTTTGGCATTAGTTATCCTCCAATAGTTGTGTGTAAATTTCCTCAATAGCTTTGTCTGGGTGGTCGGCAAGAATCTGCCCAAGATATCCCCTTAGTGTATCTACTTGCTCAAGTGTAAGCATTAGTGTCATTAGTAAAGCACCTGCCCATCTGAATCGGTGATGAAGAAGTTCTCCTCCAGTAGCCCTGCTCCCTCTGCTTCAAGTGATAGCATAAGCTCCTCGATAGAGTTGTTGCTGACATACTCAATGAAACTCTCAAAGCTGAATGGCATATCTGGGTCAATGTCTTTGGTAATCTCCAGATACTGCTCTAGTGTCTGCTTGGTTTCCCAAGTGATTGTCAGTTGTGCGTTGATAGTCTGCCCGACACGCTGTAATACTCCGTCTATGATATCGCTGTTAGACATATGCTTCCTCCCCTGTTTCGCTCTGTGTCCAGATTCTATCAAAGTCAATGTCCCAAGTCTGAATCATCTCGACATAATCTCCGCTGTTGAAATCCTTGTCTGCTAGTTCTGTCGCTTCCTCTAGTGTCTCAGCTTCGACAACAGTTTCTAGCCAGATTGTAGCAGGTCGTTGAATCGTGTATCTCATTAGATTACCTCCTCTATAATACGGAACTCTAGTCCGTTGTTTTCTGTCTTTGCTTGCTCGAACTCATCTTCGGTTGAGAAGTAGAAGAATATATCTCCGTCATCTTCTTCCTCAGTCCAGTTGTCGTTGATACATACCTTAGCCCAGTAAGGTTTTGGGTCATCATTATAGACAACCTGAACTGACTCATATCGTGTCATTAGATTACCTCCTCTAGTTCTTCCTCGAATTGTGGCACAACCTGATAGAACCCGCTGTTCGGGTCATCTGTGCGTGGTGTTTCGCATATGTCAATGAATCTCAATCCACAGGAATCCCGATACCATTTGGATATGGTGGCGAACATCTGGGCAGGTACTTGTTCATCAGCGGTGATGAGTGTATCATAGCCGTAGCCCCTCATCTTGTCTACTTCCTCCCTGTCCATTAGGATATAAATCTTGTGGCAGTTATCCCAAGCGATACCCTCTGCTGTTGCTAGTGCGTTCTGAATCTCGGTTGCGTTCCTCATTAGACTGTTGCTTCCTCTCTCTGTGGTTGCGTGTAGTATTCGTAAGCTGGTAGCCTCTCAGCCCAAGCTAAAGCCTTTGGTGGCAGGTTGTTTACAGTCAGGTGCTTATCGTTGCTGGTAAACCATTCATCAAAAGATAGCTCCGATAGGTCTTGTAGGTTGAACTTATTCAAGCTCCAGTCTATATCTTCCTGAGTGTAGAAGTAGCTACTGAAATCATCATCTTCAGTATTCCAGTCTCCCTCCCTGTCAAGGAACATCTGTCTGGCATACAGTCTTGGCTGGTCAAAGTAGGCGAACTCATAGAACAAGTGTAGGTCGTATAACTTGGTGGTCTGTGGCTCTATCATTACTTTATCTCCTCAATCTCTCGGACCTCAAGCCATAGCTTGAATACATTATCCCTGCTTGCTACCTCCAGTAGCCTTTGGGTAAGCTCTCCTAGAATAAGCTTGTCTGCTGAATCTGAATCACTTGCCTCAATCTCAACAGTCAGGTCAATCACCGCTTCGTATTTTGCCATTAGCTTGCCTCCTTTACAATCCTGTATCTGAGCTTGTCTAGTGCCTCTGAAGTTGCCTTGTGTCCTTGTGCCACATCTCCGTCAGGGTTTGGTGAGTTGTGGTAATACTGATAGTGCCTGTCCCTGAGCAGTTGAATCGCCTTGTCAATCGTTCTTGCTTCTTGTGGTGTCATCTCTACTTGTGCCATTAGTTGCCTCTCCTTAGTGGTTGTGCTAGTGCTGTAAAGGTGTCTGTTGATTCTGTGAATACAATCGGGTCGTGCCTGTTGCCAACCCTGATAGTCCACTCGGTTCTACGCTTGGCAGGGGTTAGGTTAGCCTGAGTAGGCGTGATGAGCTTATTGACACGCTCGATTAGCTTCAGGTTCATACTGATAGTTTCGGTCCCTTGTGGTTGGTCTAGTGCCTTGGTGATTACTTGGTCTAGGTCTATCTTTGGTAGGCGTGAGCCGTCATTGTGTAAGTAGTAAGTCTGGAGACTATTATCGGTTTGGATATAGTCTTTGGTAATTGAAAAGCTGGTAGTGTCTTTGGCATTATCTCTGATGAACTTTACCGCTTGCTTGTCAAGGTAGGCTGTGGTTTCTACCTGTGGTTCATCTAGTTCGTAAGTTGCCCTAGCCAAGACATACCTGTCGGTTGCGTAAGCTGTCAGTTGATTAGAGTGAAAGTCCAATCGGATATGCTTGAGTGTGTCCAAATCCTTGTCGGTGAGTTCAATCATACTTGCTACCGATAGGGCTTGCTGTGATGAAATCGTTGCCATTGGTTCCTCCTGTTGTGTGTTTGATGTTCGGTTATCGTACTATAATGCTGATATACTATTTTGACATTATAGTATATTTTCTGGAAAAAAATATAGTATATGGCTGTATAGTATATGGCAGTATAGCATACTTCGTGGACATATTCAACCCAAAACGCTGTTTTTGTTTCACATATTCAATTCCGAGTGTCATATTTTACATACATACTAATATAATAATTATAATATATATATAGTATATAGTATTTATAGCAGTGTAGGTAAGGTGAGCAGTTGGTGTTTACATATCCGATTCAGGTTCGATTAGGATTAGGTTAGTGCCAAATGCTTTGCTTGCGAGTTCGACATACGGGTCTACCATTGTAGTTCCGAGGATTTTTACTCCAACCCATTCATCTACCACCTGATACATTACCTCAACCAAGCCACCAGTTATCTTTGACTGCCAGACTTGTCCTTCTTTGATTCGCATAGCCTATGCCCCTTTCTTTTTAGCACACTTGAGGCATACATTGGCTGTTGAGTGAAAGCCTCCGTTGCCAAAAGTAATCTCGTGAGTTGCTGGTGCTTTACAGAATACGCAGTTCATATATCTCCTTTGTTGTTATATCCACATTATAGCACAATCCATAGCTAATGTCAAATCAAGTGTCAAAATAGGATATGCGTGTCATTAGCCCTGTAAGCCCCGTAGCGGGGTTGAACATCCCGATAAGGTAATCACATAGGGA
>ERZ869925.409-NODE-409-length-32531-cov-15.979154_pt1 | contig 32531 bp, 46 predicted proteins | sample MGYA00579311_ERZ869925 | MGnify/ENA primary metagenome ERZ869925 (study PRJEB32216, sample SAMN09231817) | wastewater metagenome | place: USA: Maryland | collected 2016-07-30 | study: EMG produced TPA metagenomics assembly of the PRJNA472060 data set (Reclaimed...
GGCGGGCCTGGCCATCGTTCGCAGCGGGGAGGCGGCGCGGTGAGTAGTTGGATGGTGACGACCTCGTACGCGCCCGACGGGACTGCAGCTCCAACAGCAACCCAACTGCCTGCGGGCGATGGCGACCGCTATCCCAGGCTTTCGGTGCGCATCGAAGCGGATGGAAGCATTACGACGATGGTGCGGATGGACGACCGCAAAAAAGGCGAGGCGCTGGCGTACGCCCGAGAGCGGGTCAACACGTTGTTGCTGGTGACGGCTGGCTGGTTGAGCGTTGATGGGGAGCCGGTCCGATCCGAGGTTACGCCGGTGGGGGGCGGGGAATGACGATCCATATCTCAGACTTCCAACTCGGGTGGATGCTGGGCGGGGCAACGATGTTTCTGGCGTTGGCGATCTATCGGGCGGTGCGGGACCGATGACGGCGGCGACGGTGTACCGGATCGTCGTGCCGGGGGTGCCCGATCCGGAACTGAGCCCGAATGCGCGGGTGCATCGGATGGTCAAGGCCCGCAAGGTCCGGCAATGGCGGGAGACGGCAGGCTGGGCGGCGAAGGCGGCGGCTCCGGTCCGCCCGGTCACGGGACCGGTGCGGGTGAGTGCGACGATCTGCTGGCCGAAGGGGCGCAAGCGGCATGATGCCGATAACGCGGTCAGCCTATGCAAGCCGCTGTTCGATGGCATGACGGGCATCATCTGGGTGGATGACCGGCAGATCGTCGAACTGAGTGTGCGGCAGGACAAACTGACCGAGGCCGGGCGGGATGTGTACCCCTACGGCGCGGTCGTGGTCGATGTGGAGGAGGTGACGTGATGACACCCGATAGCGAGGGGATCACCCCATGACCCAATGCCGCGCCAAATCCAAGCGAACCGGCCAGCAATGCCAGGGCACCGCGATGGCAAACGGGGTTTGTTACCACCACGGTGGCAAATCGCTTGCAGGCGCGGCGTCCCCGACGTTGAAGCATGGCCGCTACTCCAAGCATCTTCCCACCCGGATGTTGGCGAACTACGAGCAGGCGCAGCGCGACCCCGAACTGCTCAATCTGCGGGAGGACATCGCCCTCATCGATGCCCGTCTGAGCGATTTATTGCGCCGTGTGGACTCGGGAGAGAGTGGAAGGGTGTGGAATGACCTGAAAGCCGCGTGGAAGGCCGTACAGCGCGCTACAGACGACGAGAAGGATATGGCAATCGCCGAGCTTGGCCCCCTGATCGAGCGCGGCTATATGGACACCCAGGCATGGGGGGAGATCGGCGGGTTGCTGGAACAGCGGCGCAAGCTGGTGGAATCCGAGCGCAAACGCCTGATCGAGATGCAGCAGATGATGACGGCCGGGCAAGCGCAACTGCTGATCGCCCGGCTCTACGATGTGGTGACGCAACATGTCAGCGATCGAGCTACCCTCGCTGCCATTGGCGCTGGACTCCAGGCTCTTGCAGGAGCTGGGGAGCCGGTTGCACATGGCGGCGGACCCACCGACAACTAGCCGCCCGGTCCTGCACGACTACCAGCGCACCCCGGCGGGCGACTGGTCGATCTGGGCCATCATCGCCGGACGTGGCGCGGGCAAGACCTTCACCGGCGCGAACTTCCTGCTCGACGGCATCGAGGCGGGCGACCGGCGGCTGGCGCTGGTCGGTCGCACCAGCGCCGATGTGCGCGATGTCATGGTCGAGGGACCGAGCGGCATCATCCGGCAGGCGGAAGCGCGCGGCTGGCGGCGTCCGATCTACGAGAGCAGCCGGCGGCGGGTCACGTTCGACAACGGCGCGGTCGCGTTCCTGTACTCCGCCGAAGAGCCGGACCTGTTGCGCGGCCCGGAACACGAACGGGCGTGGGCGGACGAGCTGGCCGCGTGGAAATACGCCGACGCCTGGAGCAATCTGCGCTTCGGGCTGCGGGTCGGAGAGCGGCCCCGCCTGATCGCCACCACCACCCCCAAGCCGGTGCCGCTGGTACGTGACCTGCTCAAGCGGCACCAGACCGGCGACCCGGCGGTGGTCATTACGCGCGGAAGTACCCGGCAGAACGCCGCCCACCTGAGCCCGGACTGGCTGGCCGAGATCGAGGGGCAGTACGCCGGCACACGCATCGGGCGTCAGGAGCTCGAAGGCGAGTTGCTCGAAGACGTGGAGGGGGCGCTGTGGACCATCGCCCTGATCGACGGCCAGCGCATCCGGGCGCTGCCGCCCGACGTGACCCTGCGCGCGGTCGTGGTCGGGGTGGACCCGGCGGCAACTTCCACCGAGGGCGCAGACGAGACCGGCATCATCGCGGTCGGCGCCGGGACGGACAAGCGCGGCTATGTCCTGGGCGACTACAGCCTGCGGGGGGCGCCGCTGGTCTGGGCGCGCAAGGCCATCGCGGGGTACGAAGCGCACGAAGCCAACTTCATCGTGGTCGAAACCAACAACGGCGGCGAGATGGTGACGCAGACCATCAAGACCGTCGACCCCACGGTTCCGGTGCGGGCGGTCCACGCCAGCCGGGGCAAGCAGACGCGAGCGGAGCCCATCTCCGCCCTGTACGAGCAGGGCTGGGTCTCGCATCTCGGTTCCTTCCCGCGACTCGAAGAGCAGATGACCACCTGGGTACCGGGGCTGAGCAGCCCGGACCGGATGGACGCGCTGGTCTGGGGCTTCACCGCCCTCCGACCCTACCTCGGCAACCAGCGGACGGGAGGACTGATCTAGTGACGAACTGGTGGCACCAAATAGCGCCCGATGCCGTTGCGATTGCACCCGAGCGGTGCGAGGGATGCGGTGCGGACAAATTCACGCTGCACTGGGAATCTCGCCCGCTAAATCCCTTCCTGCCCCCGCCTGCGTGGACTATCTGCCAATACTGCGGACGCCGCGAGGAGTTGGTGCGCGTTTCAACGGACCGCATCCTGGGTCGCTCGTACTTCGGCGAGGTGGAGTTCAGATGACCATCGAGGCACGCATCCGGCAGGCTGGCACGCATCGCTTCTGGACCTGTCCGGGGTGCAGCCGCACGCTGGGTGAGATCATCGGGGTGCGGCTGGTCATCATCGTGCAGCGGGAGCGCATCCTGAACTTCCCCATCACCGACGATCTGCACATGACTTGCCCGAAGTGCGGGCAGGTAAGCGTTTATCGCGAACCGGCGTCTAGACGCACGGAACTGGCATCGTGATAGGATCTCCACATGGACGCACCACGCTATTGCACCCACTGTGCCGCCCCCGTCACTCCCGGTGACACGTTCTGCGCATCCTGTGGCGCACGGGTGACGCAGCCGCCGCCGGAACCGGCACCGCCGAAGGGCGGCTATCGCGACCCGGCAACCGGCGCATGGGTGCGGGACGAGGCGGCGGTGGCGGACGCGAAGAAGCAACTCAAGGGCACCCTGCCGCTCACCATCGTGGCGATCGTGGTCATCATCCTGGTCGTTTGGAGCTACATCGGCTAGACAAGCCGGCGTCCTAACTGATACGATGTCTCACAAAGCACCGCACGCTGCCCGGATGTGGAGCCGAGAGGGCCGCAGCGACACGCTCAGATGAGCGGTCTGTCGTTGTTCCCAATCAGGCGAGACGCACTTGGGCCTTCGCACCTTCCTCGACAACGTTCTGAAATCCCCCAATCCGGTGTTCGACCATCGGGTCGATGCCTCCCCCATGCTGTTCCGCGGGCAGTACGACCCGCTACGGGCGCCGGAGTGGCAAACGCGGCCGGCGAACTGGTCGTACTGGGACGCCGATACCTCCCGATCCGATGCGGTGCGCAAGAGCGTGATCGTGTTCGCGTGCCTGTCGTATCTGGCCGATGCGGTGGCGGAAGCGACCCCCACCGTCGAGGTGCTGACCGAGGCGGACGGGTGGCAACCGGGCGAGGACCGGCCCAGCGCGCTGCTGCAATCGGTTCTGTCGCGTCCCAATCCGTTCATGGAGGATGCCGAGTTCGTCAGCCTGCTCATCTACCAGATGGGCGTGCAGGGGTACGCGGTGGTGGAGAAGGTGCGCAACGGGGGCGGGCTGCCGGTCGAGCTGTGGCCGCTGCGCCCGGACTGGCTGACGGCGATCCCGCAGACCGCTGCCTATCGCTATGCGGTGCCGGCGCAGGAGCCGCGCCGTATCCCGGCGGAGGATCTGATCTTCATCCCGTGGCGGCACGATGACCGCATGGAACGCATCGGGGTCGGCCCGGTGCAGATCGCGGCGCGTGAGATCGGGATCGATGCGGCGCTGACCGATTTCCTCAAGACCTTCCTCGATGCGGGCGGTATCCCGCCGTACGTCATCATGTACGACGAGGCGATCACCGACGAAGCGCAGATCGAGCTCATCCAGGAGAAATGGCGGCAGAAGTACGGCGGCTCCAAGGCGTGGGGCGCGTTGCCGGTCTTCCACGGCGGCTACCGGCTGGAGCAGATCGGCCAGTCGATCAACGAGATGGCATGGCCCGATCTGCGCGGTCTCACGGAACTCAAGATCTGCCAGGCGTTCCGGGTGCCGGCCGATCTGGTGCAGGCGCGCGAAACGCTGGTGTCGGGGTCGCTGACCACCACCGAGGCGGACGGCGCCATGACGCAGCTGCAGCAGTACGGGGCGGAACCCTTGCGCTCCCGGCTGGCGGCGGCGCTGGGCCGTGGCCTGCTGCCGGACTTCGGCCTCGACCATACCCGCTACCGGGTGGCGTTCGACATCTCGCATATCCTCGCGCTACAGGAAGACGAGGACAAGAAGCACGCCCGCTGGCGGGAGAACTGGGACGCCGGTATCGTCATGCTGGACGAAATCCGCATGGCGCTCGATCTGCCCGAACTGCCGAACCAGCAGGGACAGGTGTTCAAGGTGCCGTTCAATGTCGTCATGACGCAGCCGGCCGAGCTGAGCCTGACTGTTCCGCCGCTGACCGGCGGCAATCCGCAATCCGTCACCGCCGTACAGCAGGAACCGCTGGCGCTCACGCCGGGGAAGGGGCAGCGCCGGTACATGGATACGCGGGCGCTGTCCGATCAGCAGTTCGAGTTCCGCTCCCGGTCGATGCAGCGAATCCGGCGGGACCGGGCGCGGCTGGTGGAGCAGGGATCGCGGCATATCGGGCGCATGCTGAAAGCGCAGGGCGACAGGCTGAGCGCGAGCCTGGCGAAGTCCGACCGGCTAATCGAAACCAAAGACCTGCTCGATATCGACTGGCAGCAGGAAGAGGACGAGCTGGCGCGGGTGCTGAACGAGTTCTACATGCGCAACGGGGCCGCGGCCTACGAAGCGACCGCCGGGCTGCTCGGCACCGAACACGTCTGGGAGATCAGCAACCCGAATATCGCCCGGCTGATGGACCTGCTGGCGCAGCGGGTGGTCGGCATCAACGCGACCACGCGCGGGATCGTGCAGCAGATCGTCAGTGACGGCCTAACGGCGGGGCGGTCGGTGGTGCAGATCGCCGACGACCTCAGCAGCCATATCGAGGCGACGTACAAGGACCGGGCGCTCACGATTGCGCGCACGGAAAGCATGTACAGCTACGGGCAGGCATCGGCGCTCAGCTACCAGGAATCGCGGGTGGTGAACGAGGTCGAGCTGATGGACAACCCGGAACACGATACCGAACCGAGCAAGATCGACGGGCTGACGTGCGCTGAGCGCGACGGGCTGGTGGTCGCGCTGGCAAACGTGGGCCTGCATCTGGACAGCGAGCATCCGAACGGGTCGCTCACCGTGTTGCCGGTGCTGGCGTCACCGCTGGGGGAGGACTGATGGCGATCTACCGGCAAGCCCCCCAGCAACCGTGGCGCAACTACGTGCTGCGCCAACCGGCCCCGGTGCGGCTCGAAACCAACCCACCGCCGCCGCCACCGTGGAGCGGCGTGACGGTGCGTACCCGGTTCAACCCACGCAAGGGCGCACACCACGGGAGCCAGCGGCTTGCCGCCGTGGCGGTGACCCGGCGACACGATCCCACCGTTCTATTGCCGCGGCGTGAGTTCGTGGTGCCGGGGCCGGGGAGTCACGCGACCGGGCAGGTGGGGCCGCCGTTCGTGCTAGGCACCTACGGCGAAGGCGCGTACGGCGCGGGCGAGTACGGAGACGAATAGATGGGTGACTTGCCGGTTCCTGGGGGCGATCCGAATAGCTGGGGAACGAAGCTCAACGAGTTCCTGACCGACATTCCGGTTACCAGCATCACCGGGGCGCTGGGGGTTGCGCCAGAACTCCAGGGGATGCCGCTGGTCTTGACCAAGAACTATCAGCGGAGCTTGAGCCGCTTCGACAGTTTCGCGGCTGCCGTGGACGACCTCCCGGATGGGGGAGCGAATGGGGGGGAGATCATTGTCGATAGCGACTGGGCTATCACGGGCGCGAACACGGTTCCGGCTGGGGTCTCGGTTATCGGGCGCGGCGAGACCGTGACCCGCATCACCGTCCCGGAAAGCTCGGCCTTTACCGCGTTCGATGTGGACGGTGGCGATCATGTGGGGTTCCACGGATTCACGCTGGAAGCCGAAAACGACGGGGTGACTGGGGGCAGCGGGCGTGGAATTCGGCTGCGGGGTGAGATCGACCGGGTTGACCTCGACCAGATCACCGTCCGGGGGTTCGGGCAACCCATTGAGGCCGAGGGGTCACAGGGCACCACGCCTGGCACGATCCGGGCCCTTTACGCGCAATCCTGCCGGGCACTGGAATCCCCAACCTCGTGGGGATGGGGATTCGGCGATGTCGAGCTGGTCTGGTTGACGGCCTGCGAGGGACATGACAACTGGTTCGATGGCTTCAAATTCCGCAAGAAGGTCTCGAACGTCGTCGTCACTGGCGGGGCCGGACTGCGCAATGGCCGGTCGCGCAATCCAGCGTTCGGGAACGATACGAACCTCAACGGCGATGGGATCGACTTTTACGCCGGGGCCGATAGTGTCACGATCATGGGGTTTGCGGCAGAGGAGAACTGGGGGTCAGGGCTCCAGATCAAATCGATTCCGAGCGACGGAGTATCGGTTGCAGATTTCGGGTATGTCCGGAAGTTGCGGTTGTTGGGAGTTGTCGCGCGACGGAATCAGGTCATTGCTGGCCTGACAATGTCGCACGCGGCTGGAATGCCGCTTGTGGACGATCTGGAAATCATCGGTGGCGACTACTCGGACAACACGTCATCCATCAACGGCTACGGGATCGGTCTCCAAATCGAAGCGCGGAACGCCCGCATCATGGGCGCATCGGCCAATCGGAACTACTCTGAAGGTCTGTACGTCAACAGCAAGTCGTTTGATGTCCTGATCGAAGGCCTGAACGCCCGTGCGAATGGGCAGCGGAGTGCGGGCGCGTACCCCGGCGTGTCGATTGCCGGCGATAACGTTCGGCTTATGAGCGGAACCATCGTCGGTGTGGACGATCCCGCAATCGAGGGCACGAGTGACGAGAGCAGCCTGACCGTCTACCACAGCGCGGCGGTCATTGTGCGGCCAGAGGCCAGCAATGTCGTCATTGGGAGCGGCGTGTTGGCGCGGTACTACACGGGCAGCGTTCCGTTCGTGGTCAACAGCGGGGCAGCGGACGTGGTGATCGAGGCGCAGCAGGTCGCGGCCAACCCGTCCGCGTTCGGATCGCGTGGTTCGACGGCACTTCGCACCAATTCCACCGATCCCTATAGTCAGCGATGGGTCCGGCTGGGTGATATCGACCCATCCACACAGAACGGTAATTGGTATCGCTACATGCAACTCCCGCCCGTGACCGCGCTGCCCACGGCAGGGGCCAGCTACGCCGGGCAACTCATGTACCTCAAACCCGACAACGCAACCGCCGGGACGCTGCATGTCTGCCGCGAGACCGCCTCGGCGGGCACCTACGAGTGGAAGCAGGTCGATGTCGTATGAGCAACCCCACGACGCTTGTCGAGCCATTCAACGGAGCACTCGGGGCATTCAGCGGGGTGGCGCCGATCCGCTACAACGGCGGCCTGTGGCTGGAAGAGGGGGCAACCAATCTCGCGACGACTCCGCTGGCTCCGACCGTATTGGCATATGGGCACATCACCAGCGCCACGGTCACCGGTCTGAGTATCGACCATCCGCTTGGTGGACATTCGGACCGGGTCAAGCGCGTCACCATCGCGAGCGGCGCGGGCGGCACCGATCAGTTTGGCGCGAATGTGTCGCTCCCGTCGCCACCGGCATCCGGGACATCGTTTCGGTGTTCGGTCCTCATGCAATTCTCCGCCGGGCGGATCGGCGATACCGTGCAGTTGCAGCTCGGCCAACGTACCGGGGCGGGAACGGTCGTCACGACAACACTGAAATCCTATGTCGTGTCGGGGGCAATGCAACTGCTCAGTGACGACATCGTGATGAGTACCGCGGACCGGACCACGATCTACGTGTACGTTCGGTCGAACGCGGCCGGTGATCAGGACATTGGCAGCACCTTTGACGTGACGTTCCTAGATGTCCGCCAATCGCCCTATAGCACCTCCGCGTGCCCCTCCGTCGATAGCTCCGGCACCATCCTCTCGGGATGGATTTGGAGCGGCACCGCGCACGCCTCCACTAGCACCCGCGCCGCATCCTCCGCCTCCATCTCCCCGGCCGGCATCCTGAGCCCATCGAGCGGGGCGATCGCGTTCCGCATCACCCCCACCATCGAAACCGGGGTGGAGGAAATCTGGGGCGAGTGCGGTGTCAAGGGGAGCGGGACCGATCACGTTCAGTGGGGCCGGGACGCGAGCAAACACCCGTTCGTGGAATGGAGCAGTAACGATGCGAGCTACCAGCGCCTGACCGCCTCGGAGACATGGAACGCGCTCGTCGCAAAGACGCTCTATCTCGGGTGGGATAGCACGACTGCCTATCTGCAGGTCGATTCCGGCACGCTGCAAACGCACGCACGGGACGCGGTATCGGCCAGTTGGGGCGCCGGGAACCTGAAACTCCAAGCCAGCAAGGGCGGGAACATCGTCACCCCCTTCTCCGCCTACAGCGAACACCTGAACGATACCGACCGGGCGCTGGTGATCGCGGCCATCGCGGCCGGTGGGTCCAACCTCGCCACCGTCCTCGATGACGCTGCCGCACCGCTCCGCACCATGAACATTCGGACCAACGCGCTATTGCGCCAGTAGAAAGGACCAAACCAGTGGGCCGTCTTTACGCAGTTTGTTTCGAGAATGTCGCGGTCACGGCCGCACAGGATTTGCTCTATATCGCGCCGGCCGACGATAAGCCGTGCATCATCCACGAGATCCGCTTGAGCCAGTCGACCGAGATCAAGGACGCGGAAGAGGAGCAGTTGCGGCTCAAACTGGTTCGGGGCCACAGCACCGTTGGTTCGGACGGCAGCGCCGTTACCCCGACGCCGCTGAACCCGTCCGATGCCGCCGCCTCCTTCACCGCACGGCGGAACGACACCACGATCGCCAGCTCCGGGACCGCCGTGGACCTGTTGGCCGACACGATGAATGTCCGGTCCGGGTGGCTGTGGCTCCCGACCCCGGAATGCCGGCCAGTGGTCAGCCAGGGGGCCGGAGTCACCATCGTCCTGCGCCTGATGGCGAACCCGGCCGATTCGGTCACGATGGGCGGCACGATGATCGTGGAAGAGATCGGGTAGGTGGCGGTCTACCGGCCAGCGTTTCCATACGCGGTGGCGAGAGCGGCCCGGCGGGTCCCGTTGGGGAGCGTGGCCGTGGTTCCGCCTGAGCCCGGCCATGTTCCTACGGCGGTGACGTGGAGCCGGAGCGATCAACAGGCACGGATGACCCGGCAACTGCTCCGCGCAGCGATGACCTCCGGTTTACCCTCTGTCCAGTGGAGCAAGCGATGACCACCCTCTACCTCACCCCCGGCGACGACTTCGTCTACACCGCCACCGTGACCGATGACGACGGGGCCGCCTATTCGCTGGTCGGAACCACCCTCTGGTTCACGGCGAAGCGCAGAATCAGCGACCCGGATGCCGACGCCATCGCCGCGCTGTACTGGGTGAGCGGCGGCGCATCGGACGGTATCAGCGTGACCGCGCCATCGTCCGGTGTGGCCGAGATCGCCATCGACACCACTGGCACGCTCGACTTCGTGCAGGCAGCGCACCGCTGGGATTTGCAGATCGAAGGCACGGACGGCAAGCGGCGCACGGTGGATTCCGGCGTGCTAGTGATCCGGCCGGGCGTCACCACCCGCGTCACCACGACCCCGGACCCGTAGACACCACCCGCTGCTATCTGATACGATGTCTCAAGTAACCGAATACCCCAGTCAGCCGGGACGCGGAGCCTGAAGGCCGCTGACACGCCTCCACATGGAGGGTGTTATCGGTCTTTTTGCGTTCCTGGCGGTCCCATGTACGAACCCAACCACCGGCGATCCACCTATGACGGTTTCCTGACCAAACGGTACGAGCCGCTGGCGCTCAAGGCCGATGCCGAGCAGGGGATTGCCTCCGGGTATTCCTCGCTCTTCTGGGTCGTGGACAGTTACGCCGAGGCGACCGCGCCCGGCTCCTTCGCCAAATCCATCGCGGATCGCGGCCCGACGGGCGCCGACCGGATTCTCGTGCGCTACGAGCATGAGAAGACCGTGGGTCGGCATCTCAGCATGGTCGAGGATGGGCGCGGTCTCTACATCGAGGCGCTGATCTCCGACGACGGCATGTACGGCTCGATGCTGCGCCGGCAGCTCGCCGATGGCGTGCCGTACGGCTGGTCTATCGGTTTTCGCCGGCAGGGCGACCGCACCGCGACCGATGCCGACCCGTTGGACTTCTCATCGGCTCCCGAGTGGGTCAAGAGCCTGCCGCGCAACGAAATCCGCATCCTTACCGAAACCAAGATGATGGAGAACAGCGCGGTTTCGTTCCCGGCCAACGACCCGGCGGTGATCTCCTCTTACCGCTCCGAGGCCGAGGACTTCGCGGCCCTGCTCGACGCCCTCAAGAGCCGCAAGCTCACCCCTGACGAACTCACCCAACTCAAAGCGTTCATTGACGCGCAGCCCGCTGATACCGGCGCCGGAGGTGGCGAGACGCCGCCCACCACGCCCAGTCAGACAGCCCAGCGTCGCAACTATCTCGCGGAATTCGAGCTACTCACAGGAGTGAAACTGTGAACGAAAAGATGAAGCGCATCCAGGCGGATATCACCAGCCTGGTCAAAGAAACCCAGCCGCTCGCGGAGAAATCCAAGACCGGCTCACTGACGGACGAGGAAAGCACTCGGTTCGATGACCTTGTGGAGCAAATCCAGAAGGCGCAGAGCGATTTCAAGACCGAAGAGAAGCGGTACAACGCCGCGGTCTCCCTCGATGACACCTTCGCGCAGTACGGCCAGCCGGCCGAGCAGTCCAAGCGGTCGCTGGCGAACGGCGAGCCGCAGCGCACCAAGTCGATGGGCCAGCAGTTCGCGGAGTCCGATGTCGTCAAGTCGCATCGGGGCGATGGCCGCAGCCTGCCGTTCGAGGTTGGCTCGTTCTACGCCAAGCATCAGGCGCAGTACCGCGACAGCATGGGACCGGTCGATGTCAAGACCCTGGTCCAGACCGCCGCCTTCCCGGCGGATTACATCACGCCCACGATGGTGCCGGGCTTCTATCGCGGCGATGACTTGCAGGGAACGCTGCGCGACGTGCTCATCAATGGCACGACCACCAGCGACGCCATCCTGTTCTTCCGCGAAACCGCGTTCACGAACAACGCGGCTGGTGTGGCGCAGGCAACCCATACGTCGGCAGCGGACGAAACCCCGGTCAACGCCTCGGTGAAACCGGAAAGCGCCCTGACCTTCGAGCAGGTGACCGCGCCGGTCGTGACCATCGCCCACTGGATTCCGATCACACGGCAGACCTTGCAGGACGCCGCGCAGATGCAGACCTACGTGGAGCAGCGGCTCCTGGACGGGCTGCGGCTGGAAGAGTCGGACCAACTGCTCAACGGGACCGGTGGCAACAACCTGACCGGGTTGCTGCAGACCGCCAACGTGCAGAACCTCGACCAGACCTACTTCAGCGGCGCGGCTGTCAATGACGCCAGCACCGATAACGAGAACTTCAACCGCGTGCTGCGCGCGCGCCGCCTGATCCGCACCGTGGGCCGCGCCCGCGCCAACTTCGTCGTCGTCAACCCGGCGGACCTGGAGAACTTCCTCACCGCCACCGACGCCGACAAACAGTATTTCGGGGGTGGCCCGTTCAGCGGGAGCGGCATCACGAACCTCTGGGGGCTGCGGGTGGTCGAGGACGAGAACCTCACCGCCGGCGCGGTGCTGGTCGGTGACGGGCGCATGGCGGCGGTCTGGGACCGGATGCAGGCGCAAATCTTCATCGACACCATCGATGACCAGTTCGTCCGCAACATGCTGACCATCCTGGCCGAAGAGCGGCTGGCGCTCACCGTCTTCCGTCCGCAGGCGTTCGCCCTGGTCGATCTGGCCTAGTCAGCGAAAGGAACACGCAATGAGTTACGAGGAACGACAAGGATTTCTGAGCGCGGTCCACGCGATGGCGCCGGGCTCCGGGATCACCGGCGCGACCGGCGAGATGGCGAAGTGGTCGGTGCGGAAAGACCCGGTCAGCGGGATCTATCACACGACCGGCTTCATCGATCTGACCGGGCTGGCATCGGTGGCGACGGACGGCGACATCATCGGCTTCGGCAGCACGAACCCGGCTTATATCGGGCAGGTGAAAGCGGCGGTCTGCGGCACGATCTTCGCGGGTCTGATGACGCTGCTCGAAACCCCGGCCACCGGCGAAGTCGATATCGATCTCTATGCCGCGACCGAGGGAACCGGCAAGGGGGACGACGCCATCGGCGGGCTGACCGAAACCAAGATCTTCGATGCCGCGGGCGACTGGGGCACGGTCACGCAGGTGCGCATGGCAGCGGCTCCGGCGGCGAACTCCTACCTCTACCTCACGGTGGGCACCAACTCGACTCCGACCGCCGGCACCTACACCGCCGGTATCTACAAAATCGAGTTTTGGGGACTCTAGGCCGATGACACGGGCGCACGGGACCGGTCCGGACGGAGCGCGGCTCGATCTGATCGGGCAACCGCTCGACCGGCGGATCGGCCCGGCGCCCGGTCTGCGCATCGTGACGGAGAACGAGATGACCACAGCCACCTACGACGGCGTCTACCTGCTGGACGGGATTCCCTACCGGATGCGCAAGGGCCAGCCGTTGCCACCGGGCGCGGTGCCCCGGCCGGACCCGAACGCGGAACCGGAGACCAGGGACGAGCGCGAGCCCGAAACCAAGGTCGAGCAGGCGCCACGCGCTCCCAGGGCAAAGAAGGGCTAATCCGTGGGCTACGCGGACTTGCAGGCAGCCATCACCGATACCGGTCTTATCGAGGGGCAGCAGGACGACCAGATCGGTCGCCTGGCGCAACTGGATGACGAGATCGCCCGATTGATCGACCTCAAATGTGGTCGGACCTTCGGCGGGACGGCGACGGCTGCGGCCCGCGTGGTGGCGCTGCCCCCATCCTCCGGCAACACCGTGCTGGTGCTGCCGTTCAGCATCCGGGCCATTACGAGCATCGTGATTACGGGGGACGCGGCCGAAACGCTCGATCCCACCGATTACGTGCTGACGTTTGGCACGGAGCTGACCGGCGACTACCACGGCATCCGGCGGGTCGATGGCTACGCCTGGCCGGCGAACACCGGGCGCAGCGTGCTGACCATCACCGGCAACTGGTCCAACGATCCCAGCGGCAGCGTGCCGGATGAGATCGTCGCGGCCGCCACCTTCCTGGTGGTGGAGGAGTGGCGCTTACGCGCTGCCTCTCCCAGCGGGGAGATCGGCCCGGACGGGATGACGGTGCGGCCACGCAACCCGTGGAACTTCGAGATCGTCAAGACCGCGCTCAATCACTACGGCGCGGCGTTGTCGATGGCGGGGTTCTGAGATGGAGATTCGCATCAAGGCGGTCGGGGCGAAGGAACTGGCGGCCCGCTACCGGGGAGCGCCAGCCATCATCACCCAGGAGCTGACCACCAGCATGACGAAGATCGTGCTGCAGGGCGAGCGCATCTCCAAGCAGAAGGCCCCCAAGTGGCGCGGGCAACTGCGCCAATCGATTCATCACGAGGTCAAGCCGGCGACCGGGCAGGTCACGGGCGAATGGGGCACCGCCCTGTTCTACGCCAAGTGGAAAGAGAAGGGGACCGAGAAGAAGAACTATTTCGTGCCCTGGAAGTACATCGGCGCGTGGGCGGTGTCGCATGGGTTCACGGCTCCCAAGAACGGCAAGGGCGGTATCCGGGTGACCGGCAACCCCCAGCCGTTCATCAAGCCAGCGTTTGAGGCGATCAAGCCGAAGGTGGGGCCGGAGTTCCAGCGGGCGTTCAAGCGGGCGATTGCCCGGCTGAAGGGAAGCTGATGCTCCCCACGACCGCGCTGGCACAACTGGCGGCATATGCGGGGCAGGTGACGGGCTTGCGGACCAGCTACCCGGCGCCGCCCACCATCACCGCACCGCACCTGGTCCTCTTCTGGGATGAGACGGACATCGAGGAGATGGACGAGCAGGTCTGGCTGATGACGGTGAAAGGGCAACTGATGACCGCGCTGACCGGCAACACCACGGGCGAGATCCTGAAAGCGGACCCGCTGATTGCCCGCATCGTGGACGCCTTCTCTGCCAACAGCGCCCCGCCGCGCAGCGCCTACCACCTGCGCACCCCGACCGATCCCGGCGTGGACTACTGTCGCCTGGTGCGGGTCAACCCGTCGCAGGTGATCGGGTACGCGGGGAATCTCTATTACGGAGCGGAACTGTTCTGGTCGATCAAATTACGGCGGTTCGCCGGGAGTACGTGAGATGACGAAACCGACTGACGTTGTGTACGTCCATGTGCCGCAGGAGGGCCGGTTCGTCATCGGCATTCCGGCGCGTGACCTGACGCAGCAAGACGTGGACCGGCTGGGGGAGACGCGCATTCATGCGGCGGTCGCCACCGGTCTGTATGAACCAGCGAAGAAAGCGCCGGCGCAGCCGGAGAAAGCGCCGGCCAAGACCGGGGAAGGTGACGAGCGATGACCACCGCATTCAATATTGCGCCCAACTCGGTCGCGCTGCGGCGCGGCTACTTCGGGACCGAAGCGATTGCCGGCGTGCCGGTCGCGCCCACCTACCGCGTCTACGCGGCCATGAAGCTGGCGGCCACCCGGCAACTGGCGGACCGTGAAGAATACGCAGGCACGCTCTTTAGCGACTACACCCCGGTATTCGGCCCGTGGGAGATCGATGGCACGCTGGAGCAGCCGCTGACCTACGAGGACCTGGCGATCCTGCCGCGCTACTCGCTGGCCGGCGGGGGCACCGGCGTGTCCGATAGCGAGTCCACGCCCGGCTACACCTACACCCGGCGCCCGGACCCGGACAGCCTCAATATTGATACCGCCACCATCGAGGGCGGCGTGCCGAATATGCCCTGGACCGCCTCCGGCGTCATCTTCCCCGAGTTCACCATCTCGGGCGATATCGATGACAGCGAGGCGGCGTGGAAATGGTCGTCGCCCATCAAGGCGGTGAGCAAGGACTACAAGGCCACCGTCAGCGATGCCGCCACCGGCGGGTCGACCACGACCGTGGTGAAGACCGGGGCCGGGTGGACCAGCGACCAGTTCGCCGGGGCGTATGTGCGCATGACCGGCGGCACGGTGGGCAACATCGGCCAGATCCGGGAGATCGCCTCCAACAACACCACCACCCTCACGGTGGCGACGGCCTTCCCTTCGGCGGTCGCCAGTACCGACACCTTCGAGATTTCGGGGGTATTCACCACCGGCATTGCGGACCGCACGCGGGAAATCATCGCGGCGCCGGGCACCACGCTCTATATCGACGCGCTGGGCGGCACGATCGGCACGACCGATATTCCGGGCCGTTTCATCTCGTTCTCGGTCACCTACCAGTCGGGGCTCACCACCTGGAAGCGGTTCATGGAGAACGTCGATTCCTTCACCGCCAAGCCCGACCTCGGCAAGCGCAAGGTCATGGGGCAGGTGCGGTTGGAGTTCGACCGGCTCGATGAGTGGGAGAACTTCGCGGCGGGCGTCGGGCAGATGATCCGCATCGAGCAGACCGGCAGCACCATCGACAGCGGGGCGAACACCACCAAGAGCGCCACGATCGATGTCTACAACGCCATCTGGTCCAACTTCACCGAAGACGAGCGCAACAGCAACATCACCGTGACCCTGCCCTTCACCGGCTTCGTGGACACGAGCGAGGGCGTGCCCTTCGAGCTGGCGGTCAAGAACAAGCTCAGCACCCTGCCATAAGGAGATTCGATGCCACGCAAGAGCCCAGTGATCGAGATGGAGGCCGAAGCGCCAGCCAGCAACGGGCATACGCCCGGCTGGCATCCGGGCAACACCACCCGGCGGGCGACCGCCGACGCGGAACGCTATCCGGCGCTCGCGCCGGCGGAGGGAGCGGAACCGTTCTGGGCGGATATCCGGGACGACCTGACGATCGATCAGGTCGACCGGATTCCGTTCACGCTGGAGACGCCGCTCTCCGAGATGTGGGCGGCGATGGCCCCGTATGTGGTGGCCTGGAATGCGGTGGGGCATGACCCGACGACCAATACCTGGGAAGCGGTGCCGCCGCCCGCGGTGGCTGGACCCGATGCGTTCAAGGTGATTCCGAAGTACGCGGCGGTCACCCTGTTTCTAGCGCAAGCCCTGAAGTTCCACGCCGATCTCAACCTCCCAAAAGGGCGGAAGCGTTCCGGCGGTATGGACGCTGGCTGAAACGCACGCAACTCCGGCTTCCCACCGCCGGGGAGCCGGTCGCCAAACCGAACGGATTCGAGCTGATGACCTGGTACGACCTCTCACCGATGCGACCAGACGACTTTGCCAGAACGCAGGCGCGGCGGTGGACCGAGGCGGCAACGTGCCGGGCGGCCTTCGAGGAAGGAATGCGCGACGCGGCCCGTGAGGGTGAGGCGTTCCGGGCGCAGGGATATCAGGCATGAGCGAAAAGATTTCCGTCCAGATTACCGCGACCGATGGGGCCTCCCGCGTTTTCACGCAGGTGGCTTCCGGCGCGCAAAAGATGGGGCAATCGCTCGACCAGGCGGGTGACGCCAGCAAGGGCGTCGGCAAGAATTTCGATGAAGCGGGACGGTCGGCGCAGAACCTGTCGCAGACGCTGGGGGACGCCTACAAGGTCGGGCAGGAGCTTGGGCGCAGCCTGATCGCGCTGGGAGCCATCGGCACGGTGGCGGGTGCCTCCTACCGCGATCAGCAGGTGGCGCTGGCGAACCTGACGCGCACCTACGGCGACAGCGCCGACGAGCTCAAGACCTTCGCCGACCAGTTGCAGAGCACCACGAACTTCAGCAATGACGAAGTGCTCAATGCGCTGAACAACGCCGGCACGCTGGTCCGCAATTACGGGTTCACCGTAGCGGAAGTGCAGCAGGTCATCGCCATGAGCGCGGACCTGGCGGCGGCGAACGGGCTTTCGCTAGCCGATGCGTCCGGGCGGGTGGTCGCGGCGCTGCGTGGTGAAGCCGAGGGCGCGGAAGTTCTCGGCTTGACGCTCAACCAGCAGGCGATCGACCGCAACAATCTGACGCTCACCATGAGCAACGAGGAAGCGGCGCATTTCCGGCTGGCGGCGGCGGCGGAGCAATCGGGATTTGCGGTCGGCGCGGCGGCGGAACAGGCCGACAGCGCCTACGGGTCATTCACTGAGCTCAAGGACACGATTCAGGACAACTTGCAGGCGTTCGGCGGGATGCTCGGCCCGCTGGGGGAGATGGGCGCGTTCCTGGCCGACAACGCGCTGCAAGTGGGCGCGCTGTCGCTGGCGTTTGTGCAACTGGGGAAGACCGCCTCCGCGATCAAAACGCTCATTACCGACATGGGCGGAGTTACGGCGGCGGCAAAGGGGCTTGCAACAGCGATTGGTCCGGGCGGCGGAATTGCGCTTGCGGTCATCGCTGCAGAGGGTGTCTTTCTCGGACTGAAAGAGGTACTAGCGCACGATTTCACCGATGGCGTTGCAGAGGCAAGCGCAAGTATCGATGAGTTGATTGGGCAACTTATCGCACTCAATCAGACAGCGGGACTTACCGCGAGTCAACAGGGACTTGCGCAGGCAATCAAGCAAGCAAGTGATCTTCGGTACGAAAATGCGGACTTGCTCGACGCTGAATCAAAAGCCTACGGCGAACTCACCGACGCGCAAAAGCTGTATTACGACGTTAACAAAGACGGCAAGACAACACTCGATGAGTACACGCTAGCCGAAAAGGAAGTTACGCAGACGCTTCTCGACCAGCAGGAAGCGCTACAGACGCTCAATGCGATTCAGCCGCAACTCGATGAAGCGGTATCGGCGCGGGGTGACGGAGCGGCAGCGTATCAGGACGCGATGGCGGATCTTACGCGCGAAATCGTCGCGGGCACCATTTCGCAGGATGCTGCAGTACAGGCCGCGCACCAGAATTCGGAGGCGTACCGGGACCAAGCGCTTGCAACCCAGGAGGCAGCAGACGGCTGGGTAAACATGGGCGATGCGATGGTTTATGTCGGGGCGAGTAATCCCGACATGGCTGATGTCGCATCAGGTGTCGATGACGCAAACCAGTCGGTAAAGGAATATCTCGATACGTTGCGGCAGACGCCGGAAGCGTTCGGGACAAACCTCAGCGCGGCGGCGGGGTTGGTTTCTTCGCTCGGCGTGCTGACTGCGGCGCGGGATAAAGATACGCAATCGGTGAAGGACTACCTCGCGGCATTGCGGGAAACGCCAGCCGCCGCAGGGGAGGCCGCAGCAAACGCGGCGGGTGTCGCGGGAACGCTCGGCAATCTCAAACCCGCACCGATAGTCGCGCCAACCGTAGGCGTATCCGAATACCTTGCCAGTTTGCAGGATGTCTCGCACAGCGGACGGGAGTTCACCAGCGCGGGCGCGGGCGTCGTTGCGACGTTCGGAAATATCGACGTTGCCGCCGCCGCCGCCGTCGATAACACACAGGCAATCGCTGATGCAACGGAGGCGATGACCAAACAATTTCAAGCGGTGCAAACGTCCGTTACCGGCACGTCGCAAGCGCTCGATTCTGGATTCCGTGTCGCCGTAAGCAATACGAAAGCGCTTGCCGACGCATCGCAGGGAGTCGCGGACTGGGCGGAGGAACTTATCGGCGCGGCGGGAGCGGTCGCGCGTATCGATGAATTACTGAAAGAAAACGGCGCGCTCACCACAGCCGCTACATTGAGCCAAGAGGACTACACGGCGGCGCAGGAAGCCTATAACGACATCGCGCGCGAGAACGCGGAAATCCAGCAGGACATCGCGGTCATCCAGGCGCAACAGGCGCCGATCGTCGCGGGCCTGATGGAACAGCAGGAGAACTACCTGCAATCGCTGGCCGAATCGTCGCCGGAGCAACAGCGGTTCGCGCTGGCAATGATGGATAGCGCCACCAGCGCGCAAGCGCTCAATTACGCAACGCAACTACTCGGAGAGAACGGCGACGTATTCACGCCGATGGTTGAGGCGGCGGCGAACCTCGATCCGTACCTTGCCGCCATCCTCGAGCAAATGGGGCTGATCGAACAGCAGCCGGACGGGACATGGACGGTCACGCTGGACGACCAGGCCAGCTCGCCGATTGCGGATCTCGCGGCACAGATGGCCGACCTGAATGAAACCGTCGCGGTGCTTATCACCTACCTGGATGACGACGAAGCCAACAACGGCATAACCGAACTCAAGGCCCAGATGGCCGACCTCGACGATACGACGGCATTCCCGCAGGTTTCGCTGATCGACGGGGCCACCAGTGGGCTGCAAAACATCGCCGGCTTGCTCGCGTCGCTGGACGGGCAGGTTGCGACGACCTATGTTCAGACCGTCAACCAGACGATTCAGCAAACACTCAATCCCTTTGGGAATGGCGGGGTCGCCAGCTACGCCGCCGGCGGTGTGGTCGCGCGCATGGCCGAATGGGGGCCGGAGCTGCTGCACTTCCCCAACGGCGGGGTCGCGCTGGCCCGGAACCCCGGTATCTACACCGTGCCGCAGGGCACCTACGTCGATACCGCGCCGGCCACGGCGGAAAAGCTGGGCGGCATGGGTCGCCCGTTCATCGGCGAATTGCACGTACACACGAACGGCACCAACGCCCGGCAGATGGCGGAGGACGTGGCCCGCGAGCTGGTGCCCGCGTTCGCCCAGATGCTGCGACAGCATGATGCTTCGCTGGGGTGGGCGCCATGAGCACGCTGTACACCTACCGCCTGCTTGCCGGGTTCGGGGACGCCACCAGCGCCGAGGTGGGCGCGTTCGTGGAGTTCGCGATCCTGTGGGATGGCGATACCGCCACCATGCCCGGCTGGGAGCAACCGAGCCAGGTCTCGACCTATCACGTTCCCGGCGGCAATACCAATCTGATCTTCCTGATGGGCCTCGGTGAGCTGACCCGCACGTTTACCGTGCTGTGCCCCACCAAGACCGCGTACACGCACCTGGCAGCCCTGCAACAGACGCAGGGCACGCTACGGGTACCGGCGGCCATGAACGAGCTCAGTATCGCCACCGAGGTCGACAACGCCGGCACGCTGGTGGCGGATATTCCCGATGTGGTGCTGGTGAGCCTGAGCGCGCCGGGCGTCTGGACCGATGGCTGCATCTCGACGCAGGCGGCCTTCTGGCGAGAGGGGCGCGACTGATGGTCACGGCGTTCGCCAGTGTCGATGACGCCTTCACCGCGACCGCGCTGCCGGTGCTGCTCTATGTACGCATCGGGGACGTGCCGGTCGACGCGACCGAGGCGTCCGTCTCCTTCGGGGTGGACCGGGCGGTCGGCACCTGCACGGTCTACTGTGCCGCGCCACGGCCCGCGACCGCTGAGATGAACGCCACGATCGAGATTGAGATGGGCTATCCGGGCGCATCGGCCCGCCGGTTCATCGGGTTCATTCCGAACGACGAATCCGTGACCGACGATCGCGGTCATCTGGTGCGCATCGAGGGCGTCGGCTGGGCGTCCCGCCTGACCTACCCGGAGTACGCCGGTATCGAGATTCCGGGGCCGGTGAGCCTCAAGGATGCGTTCCGGTCGCTGTGCGCGCTGCGCAGCATCCCGACCTATCTGGCCGACGACACCACCGCCACCGATGGCGAAACCACCATCATGCTGGGCGGCAATGAGCTGGTCAACGGCGGTCATATCTGGATCGATAACGAAACCGCGCCGCTGTCGTGGCTTCAGCGGGTACCGCCGGCCTACGGCTACCGGGCGTTCGATTCGCCCGATGGCGCGGTGCGGCTGGCGCGGGTCTCCGGACTGGCGCATCCCGACTTCACCGGGCAGGAACTGACGACGGACCTGAGCGCGGGCGACTACGTGATCCCGCGCACCAACGCGAACTTCCGCACCGGGCCGGGCACCAGCTACCCGGTCATCACGATTGTGACCCCGGACGATTTCGGGCGCGTGCTGGATGACACCGTCATCACCGCCAACGGGCTGCGCTGGCTGCCGTTCACCTTCACGGGCCTCGGCAGCGGCTACTGCGCGCTGGCGACCGGCACGCTGCCGCTCTTCTACCGGCAGGAGGTCGAGACGATCCCGCCGGTCTACCGCGAGGGGGTCAACCAACTGCACTTCTCCCGGCAGCGCGATATCCGCGATATGGCCACCTATATCGAGGTCAAGGGCGCGCGCTACACCGGCGAGGATGGGGGCGTGGTCGAGATTCGCGCGATCCCCGACGAGGTGCCCTACGCCGCCGAACTGGACCCGCCCGGCTACCGCAAGGCGACCGTCAGCCTGCAGGACATCACCACCGACGAGCAAGCCCAGTGGGTGCGCAACGCCACCGAGGTCGACCGGGCCGAGACGATGGAATTTCTCAGCTGGGAATACGCGGGGCGCGCCGACCTGCAGCCGGGCGATGTGGTGACGCTGCACGACCCGACCTGGCACGGCATCACGATGGAAGACTACTGGCTGATGTCGATCGATGAATCCGTCAACGACCGCGGCTATATCGCGCGTTATACGGCATGGCGCGGGGCCGGCGAGGCGCTGGCGGCCGGGAACGACTGCCGCACCGAGACCGTCACGACCGATGTGATCCACGCCGGCACGCAGACGATCTCCTGGTACCGCGACCCCTCGCCCGACAGCGTGCGCGACCCGCGCGAATCCGACCGCGACCGGCAGGATCGCCGCTGGGTGGTGGAAGTGCCGTTTACCGTCACCAACGCGGATTACAGCAGCCTGCGGCTCACCGGCATCTGCCACGGCACCAACAGCATCGGCAGCAAGACCGCCATCACCGGCAGCAAGATCGAAGTCTGGCAACGGGACGACCCGAGCCAGCCGGAGGGCGCGGAAAACGAAGAACAGCGGGTCGGATCCCTCGACCTGCCGACCGTGGACGAGAACTTCACGAAGCGGCGCAACTACGCCAGCAGCGACCAGTACTGGCAGGCGTTCAGCCTGCCCATGACCGGCACGCTGAAGGAAGGCGCGGCCACGCTGGTGATCGTGTGCGGGGAGCAGGATGACGAGGTCGATGACTTCGAGCTGGCGAACCTGCGGCTCACCTACTGCGGCGTCGGTGAGCCGACCTTGCCGGGGAGCATTGGCGCATGACCTACACCGGCAACAACGAACTGGTGCGCATCCTGCAACCGCTCGGCCCGGCGATTCGCCCGGCCCGGACGGTGTTGCAGCAGAAAGCGGTCGCGCGCGCCGTGACCGAGGACGGCTACATCAACCCGCCGGCCCTGCTGCCCGGCAGCTCGGTCCAGGTCGATTTCGATTGCGCCTCCCACACCGCCAGCAGCAGCGACACCGTCACCCCCGCCGAATACCTCAGCACCACCTTCACCCTGTTCGAGGGCCTGTGGCGGCTCAAGGCGCGGGTGGCGCTGACTGGCTCGCTGTCCACCGCGACGAACCTGAACGCCTACTGCTACCTCAACGGGGAAGCGTCCACCAACTTCCAGATTCCGATTGCGGCCGCTGACCGGCTGGCAACGGTCTTCGCCCGGTTCGCGCTCGATGCGGTGGAGGGCGAGGTGACGTTGCAGGCGATGTTCCGGCCGAGCGCCGGCACGGCCACGATCGAAGCGGGTGAATGGCTCTATCGCGCAGAAAGGATTCGCTAATGCCTGAGCTGTTTCGCCCGGCATTCATTCACGACTACGACATCGAGCTCACGCAGGGGCAGGACTGGGTACAGGGATTCCGCTGCCTGCCGCGCACTGATCAAGGCGTGCTCTACCTGGAGGACACCACCGGCTATACGGCGCGCATGGTAGTCCGCACCCCCGATCCGAGCGGCGCGGCGGTACTCGATGTGAGCGACAGCGGCGGCGAGATCGCCGTCGGATTCACGCCCGGCATCTGGTTGCCCAATACCGCCTACGGGGTGGGGCAGAAGGTGGTGCCGACCACGCTGAACGGGTTCGTCTACGAGGTCACGGTGGCCGGCACCAGCCACGCCAGCACCGAGCCGACCTGGCCGACCACGCTGGGCGACACGGTAAGCAATGGCACGGTGACCTTCCGGGCCGAGACCGACGACGCGAACGTGTGCAACCTCTACATCTCCATCGGGCGCACCACCACCGGGACGCTGACGCCCTGGGGACGCGGCAGCTACAGCATCGAAGTGGTCGATACCTTCGGACACACCTGGGTTTATATCGACGGCGCGGCCTACCTCCGCCCGGAAAACACCTACTAAGGAGCGCGGCCATGCCTAGCAGCAACGTGGAAGTGATCGAGATCGGGATTCCGGGACCACCGGGCGCGGGAGTCTCGTCAGCGGAGAAAGCCACCTTCGTCACGCTCAGCGGGGCGAACGCCTTCACGAACCAGCAGTCGATCACCAAGAACAGCACTACCGCCTTCTACGTGGAAAAGGAAGACGGCACCGATGTGCTGCGGGTCGATACCACCAATAAGGAAGTGGAGATCCAGAACGCCGGCAAGCTGCGCGGGTTCTCGGACGACAACACGACCGAGACGTTCAGCATCGACGCCAACACCGGCGCGGCCCAGTTCGATTCCACCGTCACGGTGGGCGACCGCATCGTGGGCGATACCAGCATCTTCCGCTATGTGATCGACGGGGGCGGCTCGGCCATTACGACCGGGGTGAAGTTCGATGATGTGGTGCCCTACAACTGCACGGTGACGAGCTGGGACATCTACAGCGACCAAACCGGCAGCATCGTGGTCGACATCTGGCAGGACACCTACGCCAACTTCCCGCCGACCAATGCCGATTCGATCACGACCAGCGAGAAGCCGACGCTCAGCAGCGCCAGCAAGAACCAGGACACCAGCCTCAACAGCGGCAACGGGTGGGCGCTGACGCAGGGACGGGTGCTGCGCTTCAACGTGGACAGCATCACCACGGTCCAGCGGGTAACCATCGCGCTGCATGTGACCAGGACGTAGGGCGATGGCGATCAACTACGGCGCAAAACTGTTCGAGTCCACCAGCACGCAGCGCACGGTCGCGCACACGATCGGCAGCGTGGTCAAGGCGGGATCGCTGATCTGCATCGCGCTGGCCGGCAAGCGCAGCGGCGCCTATCTCAACGTGTCCAGCATCCGCGACAGCAAGGGGAATACGTGGGAGTGGGAAACCGCGCAATCGGAGTACCGCGCTTGCGGGGTCGCCTGGACCCGCACCAGCGTGGCGATGACCACGGCGGACACCATCACCGTCACCTGGAACGGCACCCCGAGCTATGCCTGGAAATCGGCGCATAGCTTCGAGGGAGCATCCGCATCCGAAACCGAGAAGGACCATGCGTTCGGCAGCAGCTCGACCGCCAGCATCACGCTCGATGTGACCGGGTCGGACTGGCTGACCTTCGCGGTGGTCATGGCGCCGTACGCCGATGCGACCAGCCTGACGCCGCTCAATAGCAGCACCAGCCGGGACACGAACGGCGCAAGCAGCCGCCCGTGGGCGGAGTGCTTCTCACGCAATGGCACCAGCGGCTCGACCCATACCGCCGGGGCGTCGGGGGTCACGGGCGGCTCGTGGGCGATCACCGGCGTCTCCTTCCCCTACCTGGCGATGCCGGTTTCGGCGTCGACGCGCTCCTTCATCATCGGGGGCAGCTAATGAACCGCTACACCCTGACCGACATCAGCGCGTTGACCCGTGCCGATCACGCCGGGCGGGTGGAAGCCTACCTGCAGGCGCAGGGGTTCCAGACCGCCGGAGTGGTGATCCGCTGGGACGACGAAACCGACCGGGCGACCGTCTCGGTGACGGCGAACGCCGATCCGGGCGCGGCGCTGGCGGCGTACGTGCCCACGCTCACACCGGACGAACAGGCCCGCGCTGATGTGTTGGTCGCGGCGCAGGATGCCATCGCCACGATCGCGGCCAAAGCGCCGGAGGAGCGCACCACCACTGAAGCCGCCTTGTTGGGACTCGCCTCCGCGGTCCCTGAGCTGGCGGGTTAGGACCGCCGAGGTGTGGAATGGCTGAGCTCGCTTGGAACGCTCATCAAGCCGCTGGTGTCGGACGGCGTGAGCCCGGAGACCTTCCGCTACGTGGTGGGCGTGTTTGTCGCTGCGTTCGGGGCGTCCCTTGGGATCATCCGGCAGATGTACGAGAAACGCATCACGCAACTGGAAACCGAAAACGCCGAGAAGCAGAAACGGCTCGACGCCTATGCGTCACTGGCGCCGGATATCGTCACGGAGGTGCGCGCGATGTTGAACGAGCGGCCTACGCCGCCCACCTTGCCCGGCTCACCACCATCCTCGAGTCTGCCATATCCCTACGGGACGTCGCGGCGTTCCCGCCACCCCCGCCGCGGCACCGGAGGGACGCCATGACCTTCCTGCGCAATCTCTTCGCGCCCCGGTCGGAACCGGCCGCGGTCGACCCGAATCTGGCGAAACACGACCAGATCATCACCGACCTCGAAGGGGGCCTGCGCGCCCTGCGCGCCGCCAACCCGGAGCCGTTCGCGGCCCGCATCCGGGGCGACTACCCCAAACGGCGCACGCGCGTCGTTCGCGTCAGGAGCGCTGATCGTCATGGATAAATGTTCGCTCGTGCTGCGCTCGCTCTTCCCGGCGGTGGCCCTGTGGGTGCCGCTGGTGCTGATCGGCTTCCTGTTCGATGCCGCCTGGCCCTCCGGCGGCGTGCGCTCGGAAGCGTGGCAGAACTTCATCACCTTCGTGCTGATCGTGACCTTCCTCTGGACCAAGAGTTGGCTGATCCTGCGGCGCATGCCCTACATCGACTGGCTGTCCATCTCGCTGGCGGCGGCAAACTTCGCCTTCTGCGCCCTCTATCTGGTGGCGATGCTGTTCATTCTGTGGCCGCAGCTGCTCACCGACCATCCCGACCTGCGGCAGACGCTGGTGCTGCCGATCCGCACCACCCTGATCGTGGTGCTGGTCTGGTCGACGGTGTTGCTGGTCACGGTGCCGGAGCCGATCTACGAGGACGTGCACGATGAGTGAGCACGCCGCCATCGTGGTCGCCGTCCTGGGTGGCGCGGGAATCATCGTCGCCTACTTCTGGGCCATCAACCGGGGAGGACGGAAATGAGCACCTACGAAAAAGTATTCGCCATTCTCGCGCTGCTGCTGCTGGTCGGCTGGATGGTGCTGTGGATGGTGGATGAAGAACTGGACGCACGAGAGCGAGATAAGGACCAATGACCTACACGGTCACATCGTCACTGACCAAGACCAGCGGCCACGGCCTACCAGCCTTCGGACTTGTGCAACGCAGCGTGTTCGGCTTGCGTCATCACTTGGAGGTTGGACGGCTCGTTGTTCGTTCCGTCGCGGTCCTTATGGTGAACAACCTCTCCCGGCTTCAGCGGTCGTCCAAGCACCATATCACGTGCAACCAATCGGTGCTCGTACACGGCCCCTCTGGAATTCGCCATGGGATCATCCGGCAAGTAGACCATGACGTATGCCGACCGGGGACCCCGGAACTTGCCCCCGACTTTGATACGGACGCCAGTCATGCCGTCAATGCGGCATTTATGGGAGCAGTACTTGGCAGAGGATTCCCGGCTCTTATTGACGGTGAACGACTCTCCGCAGATGACACATTGCTTCTCGATTCGATTGGCGCGACCACTCGGTCGCCCGCGACGAGACGCATGGCCACACGCTGCCGAGCAATAAGTAACTGCCGAGAGCTTAGCGGGATTGCACTGGCTGAACGTTACTCCGCACTGGGGGCAGGTTTTTGTTGGATTGGGTCGATTCTCGGCGGCAATGGTTCTGGCCCTGCCATGACAAGCGCGGGAGCAATATTTGGCCGAAGACGCTCGGTTGGGCGCGACGACAAACGGGATGCTGCAGATTGCGCAAGTCATCGAAACGCGACTGGATTCGCTAAACTGGGGATGCGACATTGCTTGACCTCCTTAACAGGTCTGGTGGTGCGCCGTGCCGGGGCTGTTAGCGCAGCGCCCGGCTTTTCGCTGCCCCAATTATACCAAGAAAGGGCGGCGCAAAATGGCATATAGCCCGAAGAGTTCGCTGGTCAAAACGTCTGTGCACTACAGCGCAGATCAACTGTGGGCGGCGTTCAAGCCCATGACGCCGCCGAGCCAGTACGAGAACGCGCAACGGGTGTTCAAGGCGCTGGTGCCGCTGTGTATCGCATTCGATCTGGATGAGGTGGTGCTCGCGGCCATCATCTGGATCGAAACGGGTGCCGCCGGTTCCGGGCTGCCGTTCCGCTCGGAGTGGTTCGTCAAGTATTTCAACCTCGGCAATATCGGCATCACCGGCGACCCGGCGCAGAACGCCGCCGCCCAGAAGTGGAGCACCCCAGAGGATGGCGTGTTCGGCCTGGTCGCGCATGCGGTCGCATATGCCTACGGGGCCAAATGGGCCAACGTCTGGGACACCGACCAGTACGGCAAGCCGCAGGCATGGGACAAGCGATTCGCCCTGGTGCTCGAGGAATACGACGGCAAGCCACTGAACTCGCTCGCGGCCCTGAACGGCCGCTGGGCGTGGGACGTGGACAACAACTATCACGGCAAGCTCGCGGAGCGTGCCAACAACATCGTCGCCGCGATCGGTGACCAATCCCCGCCCGTCGAAACCCCATCAACGCCACCGGAGCCGATTCCGGGAGAAGGAGATCCAATGGCCGAATACAACTACAACAACGGCGTTGCGCCACCGTGGATCGATTACGTGGTCGCGGAGTCAAAGAAGTTCGCTGGCAATATCGATGCCGCGCTTCACTTCATCGCGGCCGTCGTCTGGCATAGCGCCTACGGCACGCTGGTCGGCACGACCGGCTGGTATCAGGCGGGCAACGCGCTCACCGATACGATGGTCGGCAACTCGCTCGATGGGCCATCGCTTGACGGGCAGATTCGGCGATTCAACGACGCTTACGGCTACCGCTATGCGTGGTCATCTGGCCCGGTCAGCAACCCAATCGATGACGCTGCGAAGTTCCTAGAAATCTTCGGGCCGAACAAAGAAGTCGTCAACATGTACACGACGGCGATGGAGCGATCCTGCGGCTCGACCGTGGCGACCAATCCGGTCACGGACAAGGAGCGGGCATCGCGTGTCTGGTGGACGGCCTATCACGCCAACCGCTATGGCAAGTACCTGTACGAGAAAACCGGGAAACACCTGTTTACCTGCGACACCTTTCCGCTGATCCCGTCACAGAACAATCGCTCCTTCATCATCTATCACGGCGAAATCAATGCCGACAAGCGCACGAGCTGCCCGGACGCCTTCGTTCGCGCTGACATCGACCGCGAGATCGCAGATATTCGGGCGCTCATGGCGAAGTGGCAGAAGGGCGCGGACACCATCCCGCCTCAGGTTCCGCCCGAGCAAATCCCCACGTACGCGCCGGTCAAAGTGATCGATCAACTGCAAGCCTACAAGGACAAGGACGCCGCTCCGTCGTATGTGACGGTCGGCAGCGACCGATTCATCTTCGTCAACGACCGGGTACGCGCCAGGAAGGCAACACCGCGTTACCAGACCGCCAACGTGGACGGACTCAAGATCGGCCCGGACATCGAAAAGGGTCTCGAGTTCGCGGTGCTGTGGATGTTCTGGGACGAGAAGGGTGTGCCGTGGATGCTGACCCCCTATTGGACCAGAGTGCTTGCCGATGACACAGAAAGGATTGCGGACGCAGCATGATCGCCACCACGACCGACAACCTCAACCTGCGCAAAGGCGCAGGTACGCAATACAGCATCATCCGGATCCTGCCCAAAGGCACCGAAGTCTCCATCTCTGGCGGCAAGCTGGCGAACGGCTGGTACAAGGTCACCGAGGGCGAGGACACCGGCTATGTCTCCGGGAACTACCTGACCCAGCCAACGGAGACTCCCGGGGCCATCGTCACCCGTGGCGAACTAATGGATGCGCTCCTTGCTCAACTCGGCAAACCCTACCGCTGGGGTGGCGATGGCCCCGATAACTTCGATTGCTCCGGCTATGTCGGGTTCATCTGGCGACAGCTCGATATCCGCTCCGGCGACTACACCGCAGATGCGATGTTCGACAACTTCCGACTGGGGGATTGGTCATGCACGATGCTCCCGGCCACCGCCGAGGTTCAGTTCGGTGACCTGCTCTTCTTCGGCTCCGGCACACACGCCAGCCATGTGGTGTGGGGTATCTCACCGCATTGGGTGTTGGGTGCGACCGGCGGCGGACGGGGCACCACCACCGACGAGATTGCCAAACGAGCGGGTGCGGCCGTGCGGTTCGACCGCACCAGCAAGGTCGGCAGCCACAGCGTTACGACGGACTGCATCGGCATCGCCCGTCCTGACTACGGGTGGGGTTAGATGGCGACGATCGAGCAGCGCCCACGCCGCCCCACGCATACCGGCCACGCCGAGCCGTACCTGTACGACCGCACCGAAACCGAGGCATCCCTGCGGGTGGACCTGACCCGCTACCCAGACCCCGATGAGGCAGCGGACCGGCTGCTCACGGCCTGCGACGAGCTGGCCGGGATGTTTGTACGACCAGGAGAAAACCCAATGAGTGAGCAAATTCCGAGCATCGGGCGTGTTGTCCATTACGTCCTCAATGAGGGCCGCAACATCGGCGACCACCGCCCGGCACAGATCGTGCGGGTATGGGGCGTGAAACCCGATAGCCTGGTCAACCTCCAGGTGCTGACCGATAGCAATCCGGAGGGGAACTCGAACGATTGCCTACCCCAGGTGCTCTGGAAAACGTCGGTCAGTTTTGACCCGACCGGCGAGAGGCCGCAGACGTGGCATTGGCCCGAGCGGGTCTAGGGAGTAACGACAATGAACCAGAACGACATCGTATTGCCGCGCAAACTGCGATCGGCGCTGTATATCTTGCTCGTCATCGGCTCACCCATCGTCGGCTATCTGGCGATCTCGCAGCCGGATATCGTCGGCCCGAATGAGGTCGCGCTGTGGGCGGCGCTGACAACGGCCATCGCGCTGATTGCCCGGCTGAACCTGACGCCACCGAGCAAGTAGATGGGATAAACTACCGATTGATTCGGAGTCGGGAAATGAGAAGGCCGGGCGCTTTGCCCGGCCTTCTCCATATTCAGGTAAATCGCGATTTTGTTGAATTTGCGGCGGTCGTATTCAAGCGAACCTGAATAAGCAAGCGGGGCCACGCCAATCAGCGCGCCCCGCTCACCGGCCCCCATGCGGAAGCCCGAGGATGTTGCAATTGTAGCGGGGTCCGCCGCCCAAATGCCGGTCTGTCAGACCTCCACACACCCGAGCGACGGAGTGGGTCCGTGTCGTGGTGCCCATGCGCCGGACCTCACCAGCAGAACCGGTGGGCGGTGTCTGGCCGCACGGTCGGTCCGGGCCTGGGCGTCCGTGCTGGCACGACCGGCGTGCGCTCTTGCCGGGAGCTGGCCGGTCGATTGAGACAGTGTAGCAAAAACCCCAGGCCATGATCGCTTGACGCGCCAGTGGGACACCGGGGAATACGCCGCTCAGTATATCAGTCCCCTGGCTCGAACCGCCTCGGCACCACCCCACCCGGCACCGGCGTATACTCCCCGGCCCCGTCCATCCATCGGCGCGGTTCGGACGATCGTTCGCTGACCGGATGGGCGGGCGGGGCACCTTCGCCCGGATGCAGAGCGCGTCGTGGTAGTCGCTCCATGCCTTGCGGGCCAGATGGTGCCCGTAGGTGGCCGCGAAAATCACCGTTCCGATCGTGCTCATGTCCCTATTGTGCGTTGTTAGATAATCTATTGACAATGACTTAGACATGCGCTAATATCTCCCATATGGAATCACTAACATCTTTTCCGAGGCGAAAACCGGGACCGCGCCCCAAGGATGGGCCGAAGGCTGTCAGCACGCCGATGTCGCTGTACCCGATCGACCGGGCGGCGATCCGCTGGTGGTCGGAACGGAATGACACCGACAGCGATGCGGCGGCGCTGCGGCAAATGATCGACCGGGCGATGTCTCTCGCGTTGGGTGAGGACTGGGCGAGCAAGATCGAGGAGGCCGCCTGATGGCAGCTCGCACCTCCACCCACCCCGACTGGGCCAAGGACGTGATTTCCCTGAACGAGGCCGCGTGCCGGTTGGGGAGAGCCCCCGCCACCTACCTGAAGCTCATGGAGCAGGGCCTGGTGCCGGGGATCAAGGGCGAGAAGGCGAACGGCGGCAAGTCGGTCGTCATCACCCGCAAATGCTTCGAACTGTTTTTGATGCTGGGGCGGATGCCCCGGTACAGCGATTTCGCGGAAATGGAGGACGCGGCATGAACTTCGCAGACTGGACCCGCGACGAATTGGAAGCCGAGCTCGGACGGCTGGACGCGATGCAGGGCGCACGCTCCACCGCAACCATGATGCGGCGCAATGAGGTGTGGCTGGAGATCGAGCGGCGCCCACGGCAGCGCCAGCCGCTCCGCATCGAAGAGCCGGCCCGGAAGATGAATGCGCAATTGGACGCGCTGAAAGTGGTGGGGCGATGAGCCTGCTGAATCCCGAGAACCCCGACATCGCATTTGCGCGTGATTGCGTCATCAACACCCTCATGGATATCCCGGACTCCTATGGCGCGATCTTCATCGTGGAGGACGAACAGGCGTATCTGGCGGCGATGGTGCAGCGCAACCACGACCGCCAGCGTACCGAGGCAATCCAGCGGGCAGCCGAGCGGATGGTGAGTCGGTCCCGCCGACCAGCCCATCGGGCGGTCGTGGTCGATCTCGATGGAAAGCGAGTGGCGTGATGCCTTGCGATTTGTGCGCGAACACCGGCTACATCGTGGTCGAGGTCCCGGTCTTTGCCGATGGCGGCTACAGCGACGTTGATCGGATCGAGCGCCCGTGCCGCTGCAATCCCGCTCCGACCGATGCGGACTACGACGACAGCCATGTGCCGGGGTCGGCCTATGACGACTTCCATCCGACGACCTACCTGTACGGCACCGAATAACCACCTATCGAGCATTACGGACGATCTCCATGATGGACACATCCTCTCTCACGACCTCAAGTTCGACCTCATTCCGCGCAAGCCGGCCGGTGTGTGTCCCGGCTGGCGA
>ERZ869925.411-NODE-411-length-32519-cov-9.523441_pt1 | contig 32519 bp, 46 predicted proteins | sample MGYA00579311_ERZ869925 | MGnify/ENA primary metagenome ERZ869925 (study PRJEB32216, sample SAMN09231817) | wastewater metagenome | place: USA: Maryland | collected 2016-07-30 | study: EMG produced TPA metagenomics assembly of the PRJNA472060 data set (Reclaimed...
CGGGAATCTTTGGCATTTCAGATCCATCAGCCGGAACGTAGCTACCGCCATTCTGAACTAATTGTGGATTCCAGTCAGTCAATTTCTCTCCGTCCTCATCAGAAGCCTGCTGTGACTGCGCTCCTTGAATCGAAAGTTGGCATCTATCAAGCTCCCCCCGGCTCAGGAAAGACCGTCACGGCCCTCGAAACGGCGCGTCGGGCTGGCCTGAGAACTCTGATCTTGGTAGACAAGGTTAGCATAGCTGACCAGTGGATTTCCCGCGCCCAGCAGTTCCTTAACACAGATTTAACAGTAGGAAAGATTGCTGATGGTGTCTTTCAGATTGAGGATTTTACAGTAGCCACCAAACAAACTCTCTATTCTAGGAGAGAGCAGCTAAAAGAGGATGGATTCTTTGAGCATTGGGGGATGGTAATTGTGGACGAATGTCACCACATTCAGGCTGACTCTTATCAAAGAGTAATTCAAGAATTTGATTCTGAATATCTTCTAGGACTTTCCGCAACTCCGCATAAGATTCCCGGTATGGAAAAGGCAGTTAACTTTATGATTGGCGACATAATCCATGTTACCACCGAAGAAGAACTCCAAGATCAAAATATCCTGCAAAAGCCTAAAGTATTCCTAGAGTACACAGACTTTGAGTTTGAGTACAAAACTTGGGTATGGGGTGGAAAGCAGAGAAACAACTATCAAACGCTACTAAAGAATCTAGTGTCTGATGAAAAGCGCAATTCCCAAATTGCAGACGCACTTATAGAGGCTGAGTCTAGGAAAGTTCTAGTTATCACAAAGCGCCTAAACCATATCCAGAACATCAAAAAGCTTCTCCCTAAAGAGCTAGAAGAAAAAACTTACATTCTAACTGGTAAGGAATCTAGAGAAGAAAGGGAGGAAATTCTAGAGAATCTTAACTCTGAGAGTAGCTACATAGTATTTTCTACTATAGCTGATGAAGCCTTAGATATTCCTTCTCTAGACACACTTTTCCTTATCTTCCCAGCTAAACAAGAGGGGCTTATCATTCAACAGCTAGGGAGAATTGAAAGATATTCAAAAGGTAAGAAAGCGCCCATAGTAATAGACTTCGTAGATAGTAAATGTTCTCTACTAAGTAATCAATCTTATTCTAGGTATAAAGTATACACTCAGAAGAAATTGAATATCCTAGTTTCCTAGGGGCGGCGGTCGGGCCATAATATCTCCCCCTTCTCATTAGCTGTAGAAGCTATGAGTTTTTATTTTTAGAGGAAATTCTTATTCTTAGAATTGATTGAAATTCTAAGAAATAACTAGAAATTTTTGCTTTGTTCTACGGCTAATCCATGAAAAACCGACAAAACTGATCGGAATTCCGGGATTAGGCTAAACGTATGATTGCTAGATTTCCCGCTGCTTGCTTCAACATATCGACTATACCGACCGCAGAAAAGGCCACGGATGCTACACGGGTATAGAAATCTACTATGAGTCTTTTCTTTTTCGGTATTCAATGTTTGTACGCCTTGGGCCAGATTCCGAAGAAAACGTACCTCCCGAAGACTTGCTATAGTTCTTATGTATTACTTTCCGGTTTCCCGCTTGTGTAATACGATATTAAATCGTAGCAGATCCCTTATCAGAGATTCCATTAAGAAGATGTTAACGTTCGCCTGAATATTAAAGATTTGTGAATTCAGTGCCAAGTCCAGATTATGCGCTACAATGCTCTCATCAACGAAATCAACCAAAGGAAAAAGTGACGACACATATTTTGACACTAAGCGAGAACGATGTAGACAACGTTCTGGATGCGCTCTCGATTGCTTCGCAGCTTGCGATGGATGAATCAGACCGTGATGAATTTCGTAACACTTACGGAGTGATTGACGATCTAATTACAGATGATGAAGAAGAACTACGGGAGATTGACTAATGACTGAAAAAGAAAATCTTGCACAGGTAACAGTTACCTTGGAAGAAAAGCTCAACCTAGAACTTATCAATCCTAAATACAAGTTCTCAAATGCGACTATTGGTTCCACAGTAACTTCTTTCTGCGAAGATACACCGGAAGCGCGTGAAGAAAAGCGCAAGGAGCTTACAGCAGAATTATCTAATTACATGGATGAAGAACGTGAAGCGCTTATTGAGGACTACTCTGCGTAATGAAACGCAAAAAGGAAAAGGCAATCATAAATTATTTGTCTTATGCAATGGTGCAAATGGATTTGCGAGACTGGGAATTAAAGGTAAATTTTAAACTAGATACTGAATCGGATATCGGAGGAACATGCGAACCTTTATTTGGCAGAAAACTTGCCTATATAAGTTTACCATCTGATATGGATAATCAAAAAGAATCTGATGTTAGACAAACCCTTATACATGAGCTTCTTCATCTGCACTTTGCGCCCTTAACAATTCAATCAAGAGAACTTGATAAAATACTTGGAGTAGAGGCGTATGAAATGTTTGACATTATGTTTACACAGACAATGGAGTATTGTGTAGATGGAATTGCGACGGCATGGGCCGAAAGTCTAGAAGAATTTACTTGGAAGTTCGCGGAGAAATAAATTGAACATAGAACATAACCTAATTTCAAAAGCAATCCAGACGCAGAGCGTACAGAAACTAATCGTAAAGGGTGTAAATTCGGATCACTTTGTAGAGGAAATCCACAAAGAGGTATGGGATTACTGCAACGATTACATTCAAAAGTATAAGGCACACCCTTCTTTAGAAGCAGTAACAAGGGATATTCCAGAATTCAGGTTTGCGATTTCATCAGACACAGTAGACTACTTGTTTGATGAGTTTGCGAAACTTGTGATCCGTAGAAATGCTCTACAAGGTCTTGTAAGAATTGGTGACGCTGTAGACGATACAGATGAAATTCTTAATATCTCAAATGAACTAATTGCTCTCGGCCAGAACCTAGAAGGAATTTTCCGCCAAGGAAATCCAGTTAGATATTCAGAAATGCCGGAGCGCATCAAGGAATACGAACGTAAGAAGGAAGCCGGAGAAGTATACGGTATTCTTACTGGTATTCCTGAGATTGATGATGTAATGTTCGGCATCCAGCACCACGAAGTCTTTAGTATTGTTGGAGCAGCAGGGCGCGGCAAGTCTACCTTAGCCCAGTTCATTGCTTTTAACGCTTATATGCAGGGGAAAACTCCCCTAATCATTTCACTAGAAATGGAAGCGTCAGCTATCTATCGTAAGTTCGATGTAATGGCTACTCATATTGAATACAAGAAACTAAAAGCCCTAGAACTTGACAAGTCAGATATGGAACTTTGGGAGCAGGCAGCGGAAGAAGCTGCAAGTCGTGAGAACGATATCATAGTTTTGGATAATATCAGCAATTGTACCCTAGAGCGTGTTTACTCCCTCGGTAAGCAGTATCAGCCTGATCTTTTGGTAATTGACTACATCACTCTTATGAAGATGCCGGGAGAACGTCTAGCTACATATGAGAAGATTACGCTTCTAACACACGCACTAAAAAACATGGCGCGTGATCCTGAATTCCCGCCTATCGTTTCAGTAGCTCAGAATAACAGAAGTGCCTTTGAAGAAGGATCTAACCTTCATAATATTGCAGGTTCTAACTCAGTAGCTACAGACTCAGATGTTGTAGTTGGACTTCACCAAGATGAGGACATGGCTGCACAGAATAAGATGGAAGTAAGAGTTCTGAAAAACCGCGACGGACAAACCCTTACAGTAGATATGTTTTGGAATCCTGCCCGAATGGAATTTGAACAATGGACAGCAAAGCATGAATTCTCAACCAAGATTATTGAGAATACAATTACACAGGAAAAGAAAACTGAAACTCCGCCCCAAGATAAGATTTGGCAGAATAGGGTTGGTGATGTAATACCTAACCCATATGAGGTAACTAGTAAAGCATATATTGGTGGTAGTGATTTAACGCCAATGTATGATCCAGATACCGGAGAAGTGCTAGAACAGGAAACTCTTTTCCATGAGCAGGTTTGATGATCCTAATTTCAAGAACTTGCATTTCATAGCTAACTCTATGGGTGCAGATGTTCTGTTGTCAAGCACAAAGGTTGATAAAAATAGATTTACATTTTCAATATCAGTTGTAGATAAAGATGGAAAAATGCTCGTATCCAAATCCCAATTTAGGGATCAAACAATTGACGATATTGCAAGTGACTTATTGAATAAAAATACTGATTGGATAAAGCATGACTAGCAGGAAAGAATTTAATACAAGAGTAAAAGAAATATATCCAGAAGTATCATTGAAGTCTGTAACATCAATTATTAAAGACCATAAAAAGAAACAACGTAAATTACGTATAATGTACGAATACCAATCTATTAAATTTATGGAGAATCATTATTCTGTAGATTGGGATAATTGCCCACAGTATTTAGGTGAAGATGAATACAAACCTAGAATCGCCTAAGTATGCAGTAGATTTTGACAGGATAGACGCAGCCGACTTCCTTGAAAATCTTAACATAAAAAACATATCTATTGGCTTAGATGAAATAGTGTTCTCTTGCCCGTTCACTGAATATCACAAGAACGGCGACAGAAATCCAAGCGCGTCTATGAATATTAACAATAAATTAATCTGCTGCTTTGGATGCAAATATGGGGGTAATCCAATCACCTTTCTAGCTAAACTAGAAGGTATTTCATACGTCTTGGCTGAGAAATATATCGTTGAGAGATACGGCGGCAAAAACTTAGAAGGACTATCAGTAGCCGATTACTTTAAAGCAAAAATGAAAACTACAAAGGAAATAATTGAAGAAGTTACGCAAATTTCCACGCCAAAAAACAAAGTTATCCCGTGGGGATTTGCAGAACAAATGATGGAAGCCTTAGAGGGCGAACCATTACAGTATGTTTGCGATAGAGGATTTACACTAGACACAATACAGCGATTTGAACTTGGCTATGATGTGAAATCCGATAGAGTAGTTATACCAGTCCTAGATGAGGACGACCAGTTGCTAGGATTTAAGGGGCGTTCGTATAAGGAGCATACGCCGCCCCCTAAATACCTAGTGATTGGTGATCGCACAGGAAGCACATGGGGATTCGGAACAGTAAATGTTCAACACGAAATATTCAACATAGCTGGACTCAGTTCTGATGAACCAGTAGTTGTCGTAGAGGGCGAATTCGACGCTATGAAGATATGGCAAAACGGATATCGTAACGTTTGCGCCCTTTACGGATCTACTTTTACAGACGAACAATGTGCTAAACTACATAATGTAAGCAACGAATTTATCCTTTTCTTAGACTCCGATAAAGCCGGGAACAAGTGTAAGGAAAAGATAATAAATACGTTAGGGCCGTCATGTATAATACATGTAGTCGATGAACATGAGGGTGACCCATGTGATATGACTAAAGAAGAATGCATTTCATTGATAGAAAATGCAAAAAGCCCATTTAAACAAAAATTAATGAAGAAAGAAATGGTATAAATTTATGGCGCGAGGAATAGAACAATTCTCAAAGCTGGCAGAAGCAAACCAAAAAGAATACGAAGATCGCGTATATGTTCCAGAACTTTGGCCTGCGCTTCGTAATGATGGTGACTCAGTTGTAGTTAGATTCCTAGAAGACTCAGATGAGTTTGAGGGTGCTTATTTCCATATGGTACAGCGAGCAGGCAGTAAGATCTTTGATCGTTACCTTTGCTTGGATCAGGAAAATGAAAATCCCGAGAATTGCCCCGGCTGTGTAGCTGGTGTTCAGAAGTCATTTAAGGGATTTATTAATGTCGTTTGGTATGACGCTCCTAAGATTAAGCGTGATGAAGAAGGCAAGGGCATTAAGGACAGTAACGATAATTGGATTCCTGACGGCGTTGAGGACATTAACGCAGTATGGATTCAGGGTATTACTGTGTTCAAGCAGCTTCACACACTTGACCTTGAATATAAGGGTCTTAAGGATCGTGACTTCAAGATCGTGAGAAGCGGCAAAGGTAAGCAGACCACATACAACATTCTGCCTACTGCTAATGAGCCAGTCGATCTACCGAAGGAACTACTTGAAGGCAAGCATGACCTAAGCCAGTTCACACAGCCCACTCCGGCTGAGGAAATGAGCAAGGTCTTTCTTGGCGGACAGTACGATCAGCCGCAGGAAGCAGCATCATCAAGCCCGTTCCGTAGAAAGAGTCGGTTTGAATAATGCTAATAGGTATTAGCGGAAAAATGAGGTCCGGTAAGGACACTTCATATAAACTGCTAAACAAGATCGCAATGGAAAGCGAAGGCAACCGTTTTAAGCGCGTTGCCTTCGCTGATCCGCTCAAAGAAGCAGCAATGCTATCTATTGGTTGGGACAATAGTAACAATATTGCAGAGCTTGTTAAAACTGGCGGATCAATAACTATAGAAATTGACGGTGGTGAAGGGTATTCTACTGAATACATCTCTGGGCGAGAATATCTCCAAAATTTTGGAGTTGCGGCAAGAGAAGTATACGGTGAAAATTTCTGGGTAGAATTAGCATTAGATAATGCATGGCAGTACAACGATGTTGTTATAACAGATGTTCGCTTTGAAAATGAGGCAAAAGCTATAAAAGAACACGGCGGATTTATATTTCATGTTTTCCGAGATAAGGATGAACAAGACGGAACTCATATTTCAGAAAAGAAATTACCAGAAGAACTAATCGACTACTATATTGACAATACAGGTGACTTAGATAATCTTAAGGAAAACTTAACAAATGCTTTCAACGACATTAGAAAAAGAGAAGGATCAGCTAGACTTGGGAGCTTTGCTTAACGGCGACCCCAAAGTGGTAAGTGTTGATATTGACGACACGTTGACCCCATTCAACGATCTAGCAAAGAAGGTTATTTGGGATCGTCATTGTAAAACTGGTAGGAAGATATACAAGAGCTTTGTATATGCTTCTGTAAACCAGTGGCGTTCCCCAGTAGACCTCTTAGGAATTGAAGAATGGCTAGACGTTGTGGCGGAGTGCCACTCAAACGAGAATATTCTCTCTAATCAGCCGCTCGCAGGATCAGTTGAAGCAATCAATATGCTTGCTGAGTATAACGACATTTATTATGTGTCAAACCGCGCTCCAAGTACATATGTAGCTACAGTAGAATGGCTAACCAAGTGTGGTTATCCATCGCCTAATCGCTGTATCTGCCTAAACGATCAGCCTAAGATTGAGTTCTTTAAGCGCGAAGGCGTCGATTACATTATTGACGACCGCCCCAAGACACTAACAGACTTTGTGTATTCTGCACCAAACAAGAAAGCCTTTGGTCTACTAACAGAATACAACGCATCACTAACAGACATTGACAACATTTATCTAGCTCACGACTGGTACGGTCTAGCTTACTACTTTGAAAAGGAAGTCTATGGAGAACAATAATGGGTTCGCCCATTTGCATAGGCATTCAGATTCCTCATTATTGGACGGTATTGGGCGGCAGTACCAATACATAGATCAAGCAGTAAAGTGGGGCCAAGAGGCGCTTGCAATCACAGATCATGGCGTTCTTACTGGATGCCTAGAGCATTATGAAGAGTGCCTAAGGCGCAACGTAAAGCCAATTTTGGGTACGGAGCTATATTTTCAGCCAGATGTATCAGATGAGGAAAACAAGAAGGCTAACCATCTAGTTCTTCACGCCAAGAATTGGAAGGGTTGGCAGAACCTTATTCGTATATCCTCTCAGGCGTGGAGGCAGGCAAAGCGCGTACCAATTTCATATAAGCCTATCGCAGACTACAACCTTCTAAAGCAATACTCAGAAGGTATTATCTGCACAACGGCCTGTATGAGTTCTTACTCTAATCAACTTATCTTGCAGGGTGACGCAACCGGCGCTTTTCGGGAAATTAAAAAGCTGCAAGAAATCTACGGCGAAGATCTTTTCGTAGAGTGGATGCCGCACGACCTAGATGAAATCCGCATCCTGAACAAAGAACTTGTAGGCGTGACAAATGAACTGTCACTCCCGATGATCGCTACAGTAGATGCTCACTACCCTTACGAGGGTTGGCATGATACTCAGGACATTATGCTCATGGTATCAACCGGGCAGTCGTTTGATAAACGCGCCAAGCGAGAAGATGCTGGTGAAGACGTATACAAGTTTGAGTGTGAATCGCTTTGGCTAATGCCAGAGGAAGAAGTTCGCTCACTATTCGCACAGCATCATCCAGAATTACCTGAGTTTATGATTGACGAGTCAATCAAGAACACTATGGAACTAGCCAATCGCGTCAGTACATTTGAAGTATCTAAGGAAAATAAGATGCCGAAGGTGGAAGTGGACGCTAACCAGTACATCATTGATGTATGTAATGAGCGAATGGATGAATTGTTTGGCGAAAATCCGCCAGAAGAATACCTAGAACGTCTAGAGTATGAATATGAAGTAATGAAGGGTATGAATGTACTCGACTACATGTATATCATTGCTGATGCGATCAAGTGGGCTAAGTCGCAAGGAATACGAGTTGGTCCCGGAAGAGGTAGCTCCGCAGGATCTTTGGTGTGCTATTTGTTAGATATTACTACAGTAGATCCTATTGCCTACGGGCTTCTATTTGAGCGATTTCTTAATCCAGATCGTATATCAATGCCGGATATTGATACCGACTTCCAATCAGATCGCGTACACGAAGTTGAACAATATTTGCGTGATACATATGGAAGTGACAAAGTTGCGCCAGTAGCGGCTTTCCAGACATTCAAGGCCAAGTCAGCACTAGACGCAATATCAAAAGTATATGACGTTCCATTTCAAGAAGTAAAAAGAATGACAAAAACCATTGATGATAAGGTGGTTATGGAACTCGACCCTGACTTGGAACAGTGTGCGGAATTGTGGCCAGAGGTCGCCAAGTATCGAGATAAGTATCCTGAAATCTGGCATCATGCTAAGAGGATTGAAGGTAACCTCTCACGCCTCTCAGAACACGCCTCAGCTATCGTACTGATGGATAGACCGATCAACGATTTTATGCCTACAATCAGATCTAAACACGGCGATGAGATTACAGGCTGGTCAGACAAGTCAGACTTCCCAATTATCTCAGATTACGGAATGTTGAAAATTGATGCCCTAAGCACCAAAGTTCTTAAGGTACAGGGCGACATTATCAATCTAGTCAAAGAGAATCGCGGCGAAGAAATCAGCCTAGAGGATCTTCCTATTTATCGTGACCCTTATGCAGTAGATAAGAACGTGATGGATGCTTTTGCTAAGGGGTTGGTAGTGGGTGTATGGCAGTTTGGTGGGTCTACTCCATTTAAACGTCTAGCTAAAAGCATCAAGCCCGATAACATGTTTGAAATTTCTGCTGCGAACGCCCTTATTCGTCCGGGTTCTGCAAGCGCTACTGGCGATTACATCAATGTAAAGATGGGCAGACAACAGCCTAAGTATTTCCACCCTGACGCAAAAGATCTATTAGAGTGGAATCACTCAGTAATTATGTATCAGGAAGATGTGATGAAGATTTCTCAGAAGTTTGGGGGATTTTCAGGTGGCGAAGCAGATACCCTAAGAAAGATCATGGGTAAGGAATACCGCCGAGGCAAGCAGCACGTTATGAAGAAGCTGGAAGAATTAGGCTTTAAGGACAAGTTTGCCGAGGGCGCAAAAGAGTACGGATTGTCAGAAGCGCAGACTAATCAGGTCTGGAATACTATCGTTTCCTTTGGCGAGTACGGCTTCAATCTTTCACATTCCGTAGTCTACGGTATGCAATCCTATCAAGATATGTGGTTAAAGGTCAACTATCCTCTAGAGTTTTATACTGCCCTACTTACTGAGCGCACAGACGATATTCTCAAAATTGAAAAGGAAATGAAATCCTTTGGTGTGAGACTTGCGCCACCGTCAGTAAATCTATCCGATGGTAGTTTCTCTATTCAAGGAGATAAAGTTCTCTTTGGTCTAGAAGGCATCAAGGGTATTGGAGAGCGCGCCCTAGAGGTTATCAAAGAGAAGCGACCTTTTACATCTAAGGAAGACTTTATAGAGCGTACACCCCGCAGACCTATTTCTAAGAAGGTCATTGAGGCACTAGAAATGGCCGGAGCTTTTGATGAATTTGGGGCAAGGGATCAGTGGTCAGAATCAGAAATTCTTACAGCGGAGAATGAAATTCTTGGTATCCCACTATCTAAGGATGATTTGATAAGTGACAATTCAGATGTGCTAGACTCTTATATTGAAACTGAGGAAGAACTAGAAGAAATGCCCGAAGGTTATAGTGCTACTATTGGTGGTGAAATTACATCAGTTAAGACACATAATCAGAAAAACGGTAGAGAAATGGCCTTCCTAGAAGTTTCATATATGGATAACACTTGGTCAGTAACAGTTTTTGCAGACTTGTGGAGTCGATACAGGGAATTAATCTATGAGGGTTCGGCAGTAATGATTAAATGCAAAAAGAATTTGTATAGGGATGAAACGTCATATATTCTGGATTATTGTATGCCTGTGTCTCAATTTTTGGAGGAAACGGGTGACGAGTAAAATGTACTTAGAGGATCTGATGGATGCCGCGCTGGTAGATATTGAGAAGTCATTTATAGAAAATGACATTCCTATGACCTCAGAAAGTTTACGCTCAATAGCAATATGCTGGTCAATAAATACTCTTAACGATGGGCCATTATATTACAGAACTACAAGCAATATGCATACAGGCAGAAAACTTTTGGAACTTTTTTCAGCCCTAGCAGACTCAGAAGAAGTGGTAATGACAGACGATGAATAGCACCCTAAAAACAGAAATCAAAGAAGTCCTAGATATTGTAAATAAGAATAATCCGGGCATGATTACATACGGTAGCGAAGCGCCAGAGCTAGAACGTATCAGTACAGGATCACTAGAACTGGATTACATCACAGGTGGCGGTGTTCCTATCGGGCGATGGACCCGCATGTATGGTTCTACAATGTCAACTAAAAGTTTAGTTGCTATTAAGGTAATGGCTAATGCTCAGAAGCTAGGTATGCGCTGCGCTTTTATCGACGCAGAAAACCAGTTTGACCCTCACTGGTTTGAAAAGCATGGAGTCAACACGGAAGAACTACTTGTAATCAACACATCAGTTATTGAAGAAATTGGAGAAGTAATTGAGTCTCTTCTAGAACATATTGATGTATTTGTGATTGACTCATGTAGTATTTGTATTACTAACACCAAACTAGAAGATGGTCTTAATGCCCGTCAGTATATGGGAATTAATGCCCGTAAATGGAAAGAACAATTCGTCCACCTTAACTCTCGCATGGACAAGCACCGTAATACAATTATCTACATTGACCACGTTAATGTATCTTTTGGCGCTGGTGGTATTTCTACTATGGAGCCGCCCGGTGGCCAGAATATGAAGTTCATTTCATCACTCTCTCTAGAGTTCAAGGCCGGTAAGTGGCAGTTCAACCGTGGCGGAACTTGGGGTGATGAACGTGATACAACTAAGAAAACTCTCTCGGGGGGGTCTGAGCCTGACGGCCTAAAGATCAACGTAAGAGCGCCTAAGTCAAGACTAGGAAAGCCACTACAGACAGCTATTCTTACCTTTGATCTTAATGAGGGCGAGTTCGACATTTTCGAGGAATACTTCAAGGCCGCTAAGTTCTTTAAGATCGTAGAAGGAACAAGCTGGCTTAAATTCTCAGAAGAACTACAGCCCAAATATGGAGATAAGTCAATTCGCCCTAAAGAACTACGAGAAATGCTCTTAGAGGATGAATCCCTCAGAGACTTAATCAGGGCTAAGATGTTCAACGAAGAATACGAACTGTCAGAAGCGCCAGAGGAAGTAGGTGACGATAATGGCGATGAGTAGAGGACAACTAAATTCTATCATCGGTATTGGTAATATCGTAGAGCCTACAATCACTAAGGCTTATGAGAATAAGCTACGTAAAGAGTGGGAAGGCGGAAAAGAAGCTAGTCCTCATGGATATCGCTGGTCTACTCGTTTACACGCATCGCAAGCGCCGGGCGCGGATTCGGACTGTAAGAGGAAACTACTCTATAGTCTCTTGGGACTTCCAAAAGAAGAACCAGATAGTGTCAGGCTTATCCGCTACGCGGAGGTAGGACTAGACGCCGAGGCGCGCCTAGTAGATATTTGGTATGAAGATGGTATCCTATTATCAGCACATACAAACGATGAATTCCAAACTAATCTAACTGATAAAGAACATTGGTTTTCTGGTAATATGGATGCCGCAATTTTGCGTGAGTCTACTAAATCGCCTCACATTATTGAAATCAAGAGCAGGGGCATTGAGAAAGTTTCTGCCATGAAATCAGGCAGAGAACTAGTAGATCCGGCGCACGAAGCACAGTTAAGATCATATCTATCTATGGCGCATGAACAAAAACTATTTATGGACGACCCTAGGGTAGAAAATCCCTGTATTTCTGGTACAGTTCTTTACATTGCTAGAGACAACCCTAATATCTACCATGAATTCCAGTACGAATGGGATGAGCAATGGTGGTTAGATGTTAAGGACAGATTAAGTGAAGTAGTAAGCGCTTATAAGGAAGAAAGAAACGATCTTGATATTCCGAGATTGCCCGACGGAAAGAAAGTAGGCTGGTCTAAGGGCGCGTGTCAATGGTGCTCTCTAAAACCTGAGTGCAAGAAGGATTTTATAGAAGAAAATTTTGATCTTCGTAATTCTAACTTAGTTAAAAAAGCACTAGAAATTGATCCGACATATGACTATGACGCACAAAGAGAAAGAGTGTTCGCCGCATGGGAATAGACTACATTAATAGAAAACAGGCTCTAGAGATTGTCGCTACAGCAGAGAAAATGGGAATCCCTACAGAAGTTTCAGAAGATTCGTCAGACGAAAAACTGATTGATGAGGCTGATTATCTTATTGAAGAGGCTGAAAAATGGATAGGTGAGCCTAAAGCGGACAGGTTTTTAGACGCTATTAATCGAGTTCTAGGTAAGAAGAAGTCGCCCAAACTTCCTTGGAAAGAAGAAGGGCTTCCAATTCCGGGATATGTTGACATCAATGATGTACCAGAATTTCCTCCCGATCTTACAATCTTCACGGATGAAGAAGTGCGCAGACTACATTCAACTTTTAACGCTTACTTTGTGCGTACAAGTTATTTAGCATCGCAACAGGAAAATCATGTGATCGCTAGGAAGTTTGCTTACAAGCAAATGTATAATAAGGAACTGCTGCAAATTGACAACTTTTTCCGTGAAGGTAATCGCGCGCCAAAGGAAAAGACTAAGCAGGTACTAGAAGCAGAAATCTTCCAGAATCAAAAAGTAGTAGATGTATTAGAAGAAGTACAACAAGAAGAAGCTAATTTGAACACGCTCAAAACTCTTAGAGATATTTACGAGAATAACTGTACGAGGCTCTCTAGGGAAATGTCAATGCGCGAATCGGAGAAGATTTAGTGGATTATATTGCTAAAGAAGTTCCTGAATTACAAGTAAATCCTTTAATTTTTAGGAATAGCGGCGGCGATCTAGAAACTCTTGAAGATGTTATTAAAGGATACCACTTGCCGCCAGATGATTTTGAAATTGGTAGTGGGCTTATCTTAGATCTTGGATCGCATATAGGGCTTACTCTTGCAGATTTTGCCAACAGGTATCGCGGCAATAGCATCATTGGTGTAGAGCTAGACAAAGATAACTATAAACTAGCCAGAATGAATAATATTTTTAATAGTTGTGTTAGTATTGAGTGTGCCGCGATAACAACTGGTAACGGTAATAGATCTTACATCAAAAATGAACATGGAAACAATGCTCATAAACTAGGAAATGGTGACAACATTGTGAATGGCGTTACTATAGATTTTATATCACATGACTATGATGTTATTGAGTATATCAAAATGGATATTGAAGGCGAAGAAATGGATGTTATTTATCGTGGGGGAGATTGGCCTGAAAAGACTAGATGCATTGGTGTAGAAATACATGAGCCTAACACTAAAGAAGATATTGGCAGAGAACTAAAAAGGCTAGGATTCTCTGTACAGGAAAACCCACTACACGAAAATTCACTCTATGGCATCCGGTAGATCAAGCAAAAACAAAGGCAGTAATGCCGAGCGCGAAATGGTTAAAATCCTACAAGAAGCAGGATTCGACGCAGAACGTACACTGTTTCAACCTGATCCAGAAAACCCTAGAGCAGACCTTAGAACCAATATCAACCACACAAGTTGGGAAATAAAGCGGGTAGAGAAGCTTAACTTTTGGTCAGCTATCGCACAGTCAGAAAAAGCCGCAGGTGAAAAGAACAATTCAGTCATGTGTTTTCGCAGGAATAGAGAACCGTGGCGCGTAGTTATTTCACTAGACTATTATTTAGACTTGATTAAGAAATCTGGCGAAACCAATCCTTACTTCTAATCTATATTGCGCCCCATTACTAAGCTAAATCTGCTAGAATATCCTCATGGCTAAGAACTATAAAAAGAGCAAGTATGCATCCCTAGATATAACTGATGAAGAACGTCAGCGTAGGTCTGAACTTGCTAAACAGATGCATGAGCAAGGTAAGTTCGGTGGTAAACAGCCCGGCGCAGGCAGACCTAGAAAGCGTCGTGTAACAGAAGTTCTTAATGAAAAAATTGAGGGCGACGCAAACCTTATCTATGAGCGCCTAAAAGAATCACTCGACTCTGAATCAGAAGTAAATAAACTCAAAGCAATCCAAATCATGCTAGATACTGCTAAGTCAGAAATGGATTACCAGCAGAAGGAAAAGCGCAACCTAGAAGATATGTCTGAGGAAGACCTAATTGCGCTAATTGCTTCCGGCGTAGGTAAGTTGAACGAGGGGGGTGAACTACCTTTTGACTTCGACACAACCGCAGAAGAAATCATCGAACCAGCAGAACTTGAAGAAGGCTCTGACGGGTCTATCTAAGAAAGAGCTAATAGAACTAGCTGAGTCTGTTCAAAATCTAAATAAGATGCGCGGCGATAAAGGGCCGCAAAATGATGATGAACTATGGGAATGGTTTAAGGAACATCACGGGATTGAGATGCCTAGAAATGCCGTCACAGAAGGCCATTCAACCCCATTTCAACTAATAGCAGATGTATATTTCCAGCGTACTCATGCAGCTTTCGGACTAGCGGCAAGAGGCGCGGGAAAGACGCACTCGGGGGCTATATGTCACAGCCTCAACGGAATGTATAAAAGAGATTATGATGCTATCTCCGTAGGTGCTATCATGGCGCAGTCGAATCGTGCCTACGAACACTTCACTAGGATGATGAGAAATTTTGAATCATCTATTAAGTCTTCCACTATTACTAGGACTAGATTTATTTTAGGGGGAATCCTAGAAATCGTACCGGGGAGTATCGCAGCAGTAAACGGCCCACATACGCAAATGCTATATTTGGACGAGGTTGAACTTATGGATCAACAGGTATTCCAAGAAGCTATGAATATTCCAGTATCTAAGACATTAGAAGATGGAACTTATTACAAGCCGCAAGTTCTAATTACATCTACTAGAAAGCGCCCCGGTGGGCCAGTTCAAAAAATCCTAGATCAAATTGAAGATGCAGTTGCTAGGGGGGAAAAACCTCCATACGATCTTTACAAGTGGAATTGCTATGATGTAGCGCAGAACGTACCGAATTGCCGAGTAGCTAATCCTGATTTACCAGAAGAAGAAAAATGTAATTGTAACGAGGTAATTTCTGGCAAGTGGGAGGACGGAACTACAAGAACATTCGATCAAGCTTGTGGCGGGAAGTTAGTTAGATCAGAAGGATGGATCACTCTAGATCAGTTACACGGTATCTTCAAAACCTCCAATAGGGATATTTGGGAAGCACAGCAGGAGTGCAAGAAACCCTCAAAGGAAGGTCTTGTTTACCCGTTGTTCAACAAAGAACTGCATGGCATCAGGAACTACGAACCGCGCCCCGAGTTTGGCCCTATCTATCAAGGTATTGACGTAGGCTCAACTAACCCTAACGCAGTAGAGTGGATTCAGGTGTTAGAGTGTCCAGTTATTGTTACTAGGTATGATAATCAAGAGATTGAATTACCAGTCGGCGCAAGAGTATTTTTTGATGAAATTTACAAGGCAGAGATTTCTAACACAGAATTAGCAGAAATGATAGTAGCTAAGGAGCGTTACTATGAAGCTAAGTATGAAGGCTGGAAAGTAGAAGATAGGTTCGTAGACCCTGCCGGTAAAGCGGCGCGACTAGAATTTAGAAAGTATAAACCGCCACTTGTTACTCATTTTTACGCAACGAGAGAAGTGTCAGAACATATTAAGTGGCAGAAGCACCTTATCGAAAACGATATGCTTTTTGTAGATCTTGATGGATGCCCTATGTTCATAGAGGAAATCGAGATTTACCATTACCCAGAGCAAAAAGCAGGTGATCTTGATAAACCGGATGCGCCAGAGAAGGAATACGATCACGCTCTTGACGCTGGTAGATATGGTATTGCTAACATACATATGATAGAATTAAAGAAAGCTAAGTATGCCCATGCAACACCTTCTAGTGCATCTTATGGTGTCGGCGGCGTAATCAAAAAATTTAGCCCTAAAGCCTCCGATATGGGTACAGAATCGTGGCGAAAAGGGATGGTAGGTATTTCTGGCGGGAGGCCACGCGGTCGTAGGTAAATATGGTAGTCACAAAAGAGCAAGAAAAACGCATAAATAAGATTTTGAAAGATAGAGCGCCCTCAACTAGAAAGCGTTCTTCTCAATACATTTTTTGGGAAGATATTGGAACTAAGCTAGGCCAGCCTTTCAACTTTACTAATATTCCAATATCTAAGTTGTATGAAATGAAGCGTGATCCTACAATCGCCTTCGCTATGCATTATGCTAGAGTACCAATTCTTTCAGCCCCGTGGCGAATCGAAGGTAACAATCCTCAAGTAAATGCTTTTATTGAGAATTCACTAAAAGAAATCTATGCCAGTTTTGTTCTAGACTATTTGAATAGTTGGGATTTTGGATATCAAGCAGAAGTTAAACGCTTCAAGAAGATCATCCCAGAATGGACATATGTAGACCCCAAAAATCCAGAAGCCGGAGAACAGAGAGTCTGGGACTACGGCAATATCGAAGCAATTGTTTGGGATAAATTTGTGCCGCTACCGCCAGAAATGGTAGACCCTGATTGGAATGCTAAAGGCGATTTTAACGGAATCATTTATAACGGAAATCCGGGCGAAGGTATGTTTCCGTTTGAGGTTAAATCAGACGACAAGGTACGAATACCGCTCGATTCATGTCTTTGGATTACAAACGAGAAAGAGTCTGTTTTTGGAAGCCTCTGGGGTTATCCGAGGCTAGGATATTCTTATCCTTTTTGGTGGTCTTACTGGTTCCGCTGGGCGCTTGCTGATCGTGCATTTGAGAAGGGTGTAGACCCGACAATCATTACTAGGTTCCCAGATGAACCTATTTATGATGATGCCGGTAATGAGATAGACCCTAGGGAACTAGCTTTTGCTTTGGGAGAAGCTGCAAGAGCAAACGATACAGTAGCATTACCATCTACATTAATTCAGGACGATGGTTCTGAGGGTCGCTCAACTAATACTCCGCAATGGGATCTAGAGACACTTAGCTACGACATTAATTTCGATGCTCTATCTAGTTCATTTGACCAGTTAGAGATATTGAAAATTCAAAGTGTATGGGTTCCAGAACACGCGCTAACAAGTGGGCAGGGCGCACAGTCTGCGCGTAACGTAGCTTCTGAAATGACCTCTTCCCTGAAAGAGTCACAGGCAGTTACAATGGCGGAAATTGATGAACATATTAACAAGTACATGATTCCGCAACTAATTGAACTTAACTTCCCAGAGTTAAAGAATGTTACTTGCAAAAAAGTTACGACAGGATTTTCATCTAATGGAGAAGAATTGGCCCGTACTATCGTACAACTATATGGTCAGGCCGATCCTAACAATCTCGATGTTGATATTCGCCGCGTTTTGGAAGAGTCAGGCGTTCCTATGCTCACGCAAGAGCAGATTAATGAAAAGGAGCGCAAGGCTTTAGAAGAAGCACAAGCTATGGCAGAAATTCAAAATCAACCAGCAGACGACCCATTCATCGTAGAAGATAATACTATTAATGGTATCCCCGGAAAAGACTCCGGGGCGTCGTCAGTTTGGGGTTCTAAAACAGGAAAAGATACCGTAGATTTTGAGGACATAAAAGAAACTCTTGCAAGTAACGATATTAAGTTTGAATTAATAGATACTTCAACTACTGGAATTGCCTCATTTTATGAGGACGGTACGCTATACTTAGACGAAACTTTGAATGATGTAGATTTGGCCGAAACCAGCAGGAAGATGCTTAAGTTAATCTTAGATGAAGACTAGTCAGAAAATCGTATTGAACAATGATGGATCTTTCTACATGGAAGATCCATCTGAGTATAACTTTGAAGTGCTTGGTGTAGAACGTATCACTAAGAGCGGTAACCCTAATTTTGATCCGGCAACTGGGCAATTTGCTTCTGGAAGTGACGAAGAAAAAAAACAAAAAGCGCTTGGTAAAAAGATTAAGCTATCTGAGTATAACCCATTAGTAATGCAGGCGTTTAAACGCAGGAAAGATGCTATACGTACAATAGCTAGAACTGGCAGAATAATTACTCCTGAATTGGTTATTAAAAAAACAGAAGATTTGCGCAGCAGAGATTTAACACAACAGGAAATTACAAGACTTATTGAAGATGCAAGAAATCAGCAAATGGATGATATTGTTGATATCCTAGATGGGCAGATTAAAGGCCAAGGACTAAGGGCAAAAAGTCAAGATCCGGTTATTGTCAAGGCGACTAAAGGTTGGGTAAAGGCTATTTTGCGTTCAATGACACTAGATGAAGTTTATGATGCTTATCGAAGACTACTCGCAAGGGGAGTGTCAGAAGACGATATGGCAAAGAAATTTTTCAATCGACTTTCGCCAGAGCGTCAGAAAGATATTGTTAACAAACTAGGTACAAGCAACCCAGCTACACAAGAAGTCTACGAAAATAAGTCAGTCAAAGAGTAACACTTAAACCAACTTAACTAAGGAAGCCCAAGCAAATGCAGGCAATAGATAGAAAGAACCGCGTAGCCGTGTCCATGATTATCGGTGATGATTTTACCGATGAGAAATGGGAGAGGTTGGTTCATTCCGTTGAGGATTATGTAGATTGTATCTATGTAAATTATAACGGCACAGAGGGTAAGTTTCCTAAGTATCTACCTAAAATTCCTGTTATTTGGGAACACTTTGCGTGGGAAAAGGATTTTGGAAAGGCGCGTAACCAAGCGCTATCTCTTATTCCTATGGATTTGTATACACACTGGCTTTGGATTGACCTTGATGATGAGGCAGTAAATTTCGATCAACTAGATGATCTACTCTCTAATCTGCATAAAAGCACTCAGGCAGTAATGCTCAGATATGACTATGCCACCGATCCATTAACTGGAAAGGCGTCTGCTGTACAAGATAGGGAACGCATTTTCCGCACAGATTTAAGTGGTAGGTGGATTTACCCAATTCATGAGCTTTATCGTATGCCTGCCGGGGTTCAAATTGCTAAGAGAACTGGCCCTCTAGATCCATCTATTACCCATCATAAACAAGATGGATTTACAGATGGACTTGATGATGGGACTAGAGAGCGCAATAAGGAGATTATTGTTGAGGCGCTGAAAGAAGACCCTTATGATTTACGCCTAAGATTTTATCTAGCAAATGAATTCTATGCACAAGCAGCACTAGCATTAGCCGATGAGAATACGCCGCACGGAGAGGCACATGCATATTGCGATTTGGCGATTAATGCGTATTCAGTGTATCTAGAGTTAGATCCACCGCCAGATGAAGCGTACATTGCTACGCATCAAATAGCAGAAATTCACCGAATGAAGGGCGAATTTTTTGAGGCTATTGAGGCTGAAATGCAAGCTACAATGATTCATTCCCATTGGCCGGATGCTTGGCTAGGAATTGCCCAATCTTACATGAATATTGGAGACTGGGACAAGGCACTTTTCCATGCAGAGATTTGCACTAAAATCGCATCAGAGCCGGAAACCCCCATACTTAGGGAACCACTTAACCTAGAGTATTTGCCTAAGTCAATAATGGCTACATGTTTTGAACAGAAAGCTGAATATAAAAAGGCTTTAGAGCTTTATGAAGAACTAGCTACTGTCTCAAAGAGCGAAGAACTAGATGAGAAGATCGAGGGTCTAAAGAATCTTATTGAGTTCCTTGAAAATGACATTACACCATTGAATACTCTTCGTGAAGACAATTATGGCGCTAATGAGGAGAAGTCTATTGCCTTTTTCTGTCGTCCATCGCTAGAAAAATGGTCGTCAAAGACTATGAATGAAACTGGTATTGGCGGTACCGAAACCGCTGTGTGCGAAGTCGCTAAGAGATTTGCGGAAGATGGTTGGCGCGTAGCGATTTTTGCTTCCCCAACAGATGATGTAAATGGTACTGTATTCGACGGCATCGAATGGTATGAGTCAATGGATATTGACCTTACAGAGCCTTGGAACACCCTCGTATCTGTGAGAACGCCGGAGTTGTTCGACAGCAACTTTAACGCTAAGAAAAAGATTCTTTGGTTACACGATGTTAATAATGGTCCCGATGCATTTACAGATGAGGATGGAAATAATCGTTGGGATAAGATTGACTTAATTGTTCCTGTATCAGATTGGCATATGAATCATTTACATAAGTTGTATGGTATTCCGCTAGAGAAGATGCACCCTGCTAGGAATGGAATCAACATTGAGCGATTTGAGAACAAAGACATTGAACGGAATCCTTACAAATTTATTTGGAGTTCTTCGCCGGATCGCGGCCTAGATATTGTTCTAGAAATGTGGCCTGAAATTGTGGGCTTAGTCCCAGATGCAGAACTACATATCTTCTACGGATGGGATAACTATGACAAGGTTATGGAAATGACAGACAATCCATTCATGCGTAAGTTTAAAGTTAAGATTCTTAAACTGCTTGAATCATTGAAGAATGAGAATATTCATTGGCGCGGCAGAGTCGATCAGGAAACACTAGCAAATGAATTCTTGTCAGCGGGATATTGGCCGTACACAGGTGAGTTTCTTGAAACTAATTGCCTCTCAGTAGTGGAAGCACAGGCAGGCGGTTGTCTACCGATCATTAGTAATATCGGGGCAGCGCCAGAAAATCTTTCTGATGTAGGAGTAAAGATTGACGGGTTCGCTAAAAACTTTGACTATCGCAAGTCTTTTATAGAGGAATTAGAGGCTCTTATTCTGCGTTCACGCGAGCAGAAATTTTTCGATCATTGCGCAATGTATAAATTCGCCAAGACACAATCTTGGGATGAGCAATTTAAAACATGGAAGGTATTTACAGCAGTATGAAACATGTATTAGTATTTGTACCAACTAGGCTTAAGGGCTTTGATGTAACATACTTTTCTATTTTGCGCCAAAAGTTAAATGGTGTTAAACTAATTATGTGCGTAGCAGATGAGTATGTGCAGGATCGCGCAGAAGAACTAGCAGATAAATTTGAACGTGCCGGGATTGAGTATGTGACATTCAGAATGTCTAAGAACCCCGGCTACGAAAGAAACCTAGCAGCCTCTTACAAACAGGCACTACAATTTGCTAGAGAAATGGATGTTGATGGTGTTGTATCATTGCAGGATTATATCTACGTTCCCGAAGATGGTATCCAAAAATTTGTTGATGTTTCAGAGGCTCTTGACGAGAAGCACTTACTAACAGGTATCTGCCATATTTCTGCTGACCCGCTTCCAGATAAGGTAGTGGACCCTGAAAACAATTTTACTATCTTTGAACACCCATATAACGGGGAGCCGGAAGAAATTCATTGGGAAGATGTGAGAAAGCCGAATGCAGAACGTCACCTATCAAATGGAGAACATATTACTGTTACTCATCCGGTGGAATGGGAAGCTAACTGGGCCTACATTCCTAAGGAAGCACTAAATGACCCAGAATTAGATTATGATGAAATTTTCGATAGATATGTAGCGTATGAGAATCAGGACTATGCATATAAAGCGCAAGAACTAGGATACAAAATTTACCTAGACACAACTAACGAAGTGAAATCCTTACCACATAAACAGTATTGGGCAGAAGTTGAGAAGCACGAAGCGCCCCTAACAGAATATAATCGTCAAATAATTATGGAGCGTTATGAGTAATTACACATATAATCTCAATTTAGGCTGGATTAATAAAGAAGAAATAGTCGGCACGAACGTACTTACAGGAGAAGAAGTACCTCTTTTATATTTAGACGGTAAATGTTGGATTACTAAGTATGGGTACGCCTGCTTAGTTCCTGATAGTTTTTTAGAAAATGCTACAGAAGACGAGAAGAAATACTTTCAACCATTACCGGAAGGTACTGTAGCTATTAAGTATCCAGCTAGTGAAATTGAACCTGTTACAGTAACATATGAAAAAGGTGAGTAATGGAATATATTAAGAATAAATTAACTTCAATATGGATTTGGTGGCTAGATTCTATCTTCGGAGAAGAGGACTAAGTGAGTAAGATACTCCTAGTTGGCTCAGAAGGGTTCATTGGATCTAACCTATGGAAAATGGCAGAAGGCCACTGGCTAGGCAACGATAAAAAGATGGGCGTACCCATTGAGCAAATGAACTTTGAAGGATACGACTTTGATTTTGTTGTTCTGCTTGCAGCAAATTTAGAACACGATAGGCAAATGTATGTAGACAATTTATCTATCTATAATTGGGCAGCTAGTAACTTCCCAGACGCGCATTTTATCTATACTTCATCTGCCGCTGTATATGGAGATAGTTTCTCTTCATGTGAAGAGAACCAGCCGCTAGATCCTGACAATTACTATGGTTATTCTAAGATGCTTGGCGAAGAAATTATTAAGGCAACAAAAACTAATTACACAATTCTTAGATTATCTAATGTATATGGTAATGGTGACGGAAACGGCGTGATTGATATTTTCAAGAATGGCGGGAAGACCATATATGGTAATGGAGAAGATATAAGAGATTACGTTCCAGTAGGGACAGTTTGCTCTGCTATACTTAAGATTATTGAAAGCCCTGAGAAATATAATAAAAATATATACAACGTTTCTACCAATAAAGGAACCGCAACGCTAGAGGCATTTCAAAAATATGGCAAAGGCGAACCAAAATTTGTTGAGGCGCGTAGATACGATATACAACATTCGGTTTTATCTAACTATAAAGCAAAACGAGCAGGATTAATATAATGAATAGAGAAGATCTAATATTTACAATTTGGAATTTTATTCTAGCGCTTGCATTACTCCCATCAATTTTTAGCGAGAATAAGCCAAGCGCGGCCACAAGTCTAGTAACAGGAGTTGTACTAGCATCATTCTCTTTCAGCTTTAACAGAATTAATTTCTATTGGGCAAACTGGGTTACTGCTGGCGCAGCAGGACTTTGGTTTATTCTATTTGCACAGGCGCTCTAGTGAAGACGTTAATTGCAGTAAGTTCAATAGGTAGCTTCAAAGGCTACATGCATGACACATTTATTAATTGGATAAAGAAGGAAGTAGAACCTATCCCCGGTGTGGAGATTATGGTTTATGGGGATACGTCCATCGCAGACTTCCCATTTCATCCTGTAGAGGTCGGCGGCAATAAATGGGCAGATGATGTAATTTGGGCGACACACGAAGCTGCACTAGAAACCGCCAGAAAGTATAACTTCGACGCAGTAGTGTTCCAAGGTCTTGATCTAATTACTCTTATGCCCGGTGATTACGAAAGGTTCATTACTAATTACGCGGGTAGTGAGGAATATGACATTATTGCGCCAGTCCAGATGGGAAGAAAAGAACCGCACTACCCTGTGGCAAGGCGATGGAAAGAAATAGAAGTTGACGATGAAGATTTTTGGGATTCGGAAGAAGTATATATTTCATCTAAGCAGAATGATGTTAGAGTCATAGAGCTAAAGGCGAATAAAATGTTTCCAGCCGGAGGCCCGGTTCCTGTAGGGTTTCCCGGAACAGAAATGTGCCTAGTAAACAAGCAATGTTTCCATATTCCTATCGCGCACCCAGATTATCGAATGTGGTATCTTACTAACGACGAAAGAGATTACCTATGCGTCCACGAACACTGGATGCTAATGGCAGCTAGAGAGGGCTTTCAAGCATGGGTAGATACTTCTATTGATACCGCGCATTGTGATGATTCTGGAATGGCCGCAATAACCCTATCAGACCCTATACCTAACGAAGAAGTATTCAAGATTTGGAGATAATATGAATGCACTTGATTTTAGAAGTATTGTAAGGATTACTTATGCAGACGATTCATATAGAGAAGTTATTTGTGAGGGTTTGAATACAGCAAGAGGCGCACTAGAAGATGCTATACTTGAAAGCTCTACAGTATTTAGTAACATAAGAGATATCAGTTTCTTTGCAGGAACAGAAGGTCATTTCGATAATAATTGGGAGATTAAGCTAGATGTATAGCCCCGGAGACAAAGTAGAAATTTTGCAGAATGGACAAATTGCAACCGTTAAGTATACAATCAACTCAGCAGTACCATCGGTCATTGTAGAAATCGGTGAAGACGATTGGGCAGTTGAAAGAGAAATTGCTGAGGCGCACGTAGCGCCTTATAGAGAGCCTGAGTTAGAAGTTGAATAGGGGCGAAGCAATCCAAAAGAAGCTAGATAGCTTCTTAGAGAAGGGCAATACCTTTGTAGACATTGGTGCATTCATAGGCATTGAGTCAATTATTGCTGCTAATAAAGTTGGAAAAGACGGTATAGTATATTCCTTTGAGCCTATAACAGATAACTATGAAGCGCTGTATAAGAACATTAGTCAGTTCCCAAATATACTTTCATTCAAAAGAGCTTTTCTTTTAGAAGATGATGAAGTCAAGATGTATATATCTGATACAGATCCAAAGGATAATAGGCTTTATGACTTTGAGGGCGCGTCCAACTACGAAACTGTCAAAACAATAGGTCTTAATGATGTTTATTTTGAGCATGTAAATTTAATTAAGATTTCTGCTCAGGGTATGGAAGATTTTATTGTAGAGGGCGGTACGAAGATAATTGAGATTTTTCGCCCTTATCTAATGATAGATTTTAACACAAAGTTAATAGAAGAATCAGGAAGCGACCCATCAGATGTGTTATCTTACTACGATAAGATGGACTATGCATGGGAGTTTCTTTATAAAAACGACGAAGATGCAGTTCTTTGGATGGAGCCTGAATGAGTGAAGTATTAATTGAATTATGTGCCGGAACTGATGAGGAACGTTGGTGGGAAGACGGAAGGCTTTGGACTCGACAAGATATTTTGTTTGGCGAATGTGGTGGCCCAATCTTTAGCGGTATTCAAGGTGGGGATACATATTGGTATCTTAAACACATTTCAGATGGATTCGTAGATGGTTATGTAATGAATCACGCTCTAGAACACTTTAATTATGTTGAGGGAGAACACGATGGATGGTATACGACAGTTGATCAAATTCTTACTGAAATTTCCCGCTCTCTCAAACTGGGTGGTACATTACATATTGAAGTCCCTAATATTATTGGTTCTGCTAGAGAAGCGCTTGCGGGAAAAATCACGGAAGAACAATTTTGCGAATACCTATATGGAGGGTCAGACTATCAATACAATGTCCACTATGCAGGTTTTGGGCCAGAATCACTACGCCGCCGCCTCAAAAAGCATGGCCTAGAAGGACAAATAAATGACATAGGGCTTGTACTTGTAGCTGATGTTACCCGCGTGATATAATAAGTATATGGCTTACAAGAACGGACAACTCCCAGCAAGCGCCCTTAAAAATATCCCCGGTGGCCGCTTAGAAATCAACGCAGATTTAACAAAAAAGTGTTCTAAATGCTCAGAAGAGAAGCTGTTAGAAGATTTTTACAAGAGTAAGCGTGGCAAACTAGGCCGAAGGGCTGATTGTAAGTCTTGTCAAGAATCTAGTAGGCGCAAGAGGACTGGCGCTAGGGAGAAAGTTAAAGTTGATGAAGGGTATAGACACTGTTATAAATGCTCTACTACATATCCGATAAGTAACTTCCATATAGGAACACTTGAAAAAGACTCTAAATATGGAAGGGCTTTTGATTGTAAGGATTGTCGTAATAAGAGGAAGCGCCAAGAGCTAAAAAATAACCCAGAAGCTAGGGAAAAGAGCAGGGAATACTCTAGAAAATGGTACAGAGACAATCTAGAGTATGCTAAAGAACAAGGCAGGATTCAGCAGGCAAAATGGAGAGAGGAAAATGCCGAAAAACATAGGCAAAATGCCAAAAACTACCGAGCAGACCCTAGTAAAAAAGAGATTCTTTGGAAACAAAGTGCCAAGAAAAGAGCGATTTTCAAGGAATCTTTTGTAGAAGAAGTAGATAGATGGTTGGTGTATAATAGGGATGGAAGAATTTGCGGGATATGCGAGAAATATATAGAGTCATTTGATGATGATTTTCAGCTAGATCACGTTATACCGTTATCAAGAGGCGGAAAACATTGCTATACTAATGTTCAGGCATCACATGGCTTATGCAACAACAAGAAAAATGCTAGAACAATGGAGGAAATAGAAGGTGTATTCTAATGGTAAATTACCAGACTCAGTTCTAGCGCCCATCGCTGGTGGCAAACTTCGCAAAGATGCGGCTAAAGCATTTAACGCTATGAACAGAGAGTCACAGCGTAAGTACGGAGTTACCCTTAGACCTACCGGCCCTATGTCTTCCTACAGGACTTATGCACAGCAAGTATATCTGTGGAACTTATACAAATCTGGTAGAGGTAACCTAGCCGCTACGCCCGGAGGTAGCAACCACGGGCTTGGACTAGCTATTGATCTAGCTACACCACGTATGAGAACAATTGTAGATATGATCGGTGAGAAATACGGTTGGGCTAAAAAATGGTCGGATGCCCCTAATGAATGGTGGCATCTAAAATATAAGCCCGGAGTCTACAAGCCAGTAGACCCACTATCAAAACTCACTAAAGAAGAACGCAAGTGGGTAAGAGAATATCTTAAGCTAAAGAAGGCTAATAAGAACCGTCCGCGTAGAATCAAATTACGCGCCCTTATGAGACAGCGCCGCAAAAGAATTTATAAAGTAGCACAAAAAGATGGTTGGAATAAAAACAACCGTAAAGCAAGATGGACCGTCTTGCGTAAATATTCTTAGGAGAAAAACATGGCAGGAATTGTAACAGGACAGCGCCCAGATATTACACCTATCCAGATAATTTCTGGTATTCCACTTCTAGCAAATCTACTCAATGTATTTGGAGTTTATTCACTTACGCCAGAGCAGACAGATTCCCTAGAAAAGTTTGGTATTTGGGCGATTGCGCTAATCTTTGGTGACGCTGCAATTAGAATTGGACGCAATCTAGGGAATACAAGTAACGCTACAGATATTACTGACGAAGAAATCCTAGATTTTCCCGACGAGGATGAATCTTAATGGCGTCAATTACAGCACTAAAAGCCAAGAGGACTCTCCTTAGACAGAAACGTAATCGCGTTAAGGCGCGTATTAAGAAGTCTAAGAATAGAACCAAGAAGGAAATTGAACTTACAGAAAAGCGCAAAAAGCTAGTTGCTAAATACAATAGCCAAATTTCTGAGCTTAATAAGCAGATTGAAAAGTCCGTTAATACTCATAGACCGGCAACGGTTTTTAGTATTAGTAGCAACGGACTCAATCTAATTAAAGAGTTTGAGGGATTTGTACCAACCACTGAGGATGATGGATTTGGTAATCCAACTGTAGGATATGGGCATGTTGTTTCTTATCGTGCAGATTCAGCCGCTGTAAAAGCAGCAAAACTAAAAGCTTTTGAAGCTAAGTATGGAAAACGGCTAACAGTAAGTGAAGCAGCAGCTCTACTTAAGGCAGACTTAGCCGCTAAATACGAACTGGCAGTTAGGTCTGCTGTTAAAGTTCCATTAACACAAAATCAGTATGACGCTATCGTATCAGCATCTTATAATGTAGGAACAGGATTTGTAGAAGGTACTACATTCATCAAAAAGCTGAACAATGGAGACTATAAGGGAGCAGCAGATGAATTTCTAAGATGGGATATGGCTAATGGAAAGCATGTACCCGGACTAACACGTAGACGTAAAGCAGAGCGAGAACTTTTCTTGCGCAAGTAAGCGTTTCTATAAACCCACGAAAAGACTGTCGCGGTACAGGGGGTGGCCGTGGCAGTCTTGTGTGTTTAAATAATTTTTATAGCCGAGGAAAGAACCTCGGAATTTGTCGTACCTAAAAGGATTTGAATTGGAAAATAAAGTAGAACTAATTGGTTATTATGGAAGTGACTATACAATCGCGCAGGCTGCGTGGACAAGCACAGACCTTACACTTAAGGATGAAATGCGGGATAGAGTGCCAAACTTGCTAAAGATGCTTGCAGACAACCTTCACATGACACCCTTTGAACGAAGCTTGCTACACTTTAATATAACATGCGACACAGCTACTCACATACACATCTTGAAACACAGGAATATCGCTACGAACGGAGAATCTGCGCGTTACAAAGAGCTAGTAGACGATAAGGCATACGCACCCGACGATTGGCCGGAGCATCTACGCTTAGAGCTAGAGAATTGGAATAATCTAGCGTTCAAGAAATACCACCGCGCTCTAGAGGAATTAGAACAGTATCTAGGCAGAAAACGTGCAAAGGAAACTGCTAGATTCTTTCTACCTTATAGTAGTCAATTAAAGCTAGACATTTCTATGTCATTCAGAACATTCACTCAGTTCTACAATCTTCGCGCGGAAAAAGACAAAGAAGGAAATCCAATAGCGCAACAAGAAGTAAACGACATAGCCGAACAGATGTTACAACTCATTAAGGATACCGGCGACTTTGATAATACTATCGCAGCATTTAGATTTTAGAGGAACAAATATGAAGAAGCCAGATCGAAAAACTTTCGATGATTTACCTGATAAGCTAGTCTGTAAGTGTGAAAATTGCGTCTACGAAGATCAATCTATCTTACAGTTAGGATATGTCTGCGTAATGTGTGGGCGCTATGCAGATAAAAGGGTACTCGCTCATCTTGAAAAGAAGGAAAAGCTAAAGGCAGTTACCCGTGGCTCGTAATCTAAAGGGTGATACTGCCGCAGAGCGCGGTCGCTCATTTGAATCGTATATTGCCGGTAAGTTAGGTGGTGCTACTGTAAAAGGCAGCGGCTGCCTTTGGTGGAACTCACTAGACGTAGATCAAAATGGATTTTTGGTTAGTTGCAAATATACCGAGAAGAATAGTTATGCGATTTCTCAGGGAGTTATACAAGAGGCGATCAAAGGGGCGACAGCAGAGAATAAAATCCCTTCAATCGTCTTAGGTATAGGAGACGAAGATCTTATTTGCTTGCGCGTAGAGGACTTTCGTAGCCTCCTGATGGATGATACTAAGGTGTTCAGCCCAACAGTCAAAGAACAAAAAAGGGCCGCAGCAAAAGTGCCACGGCTCCTTAGAAAATCAGAATAGCTTTAAAGGTTGTTTTTTCTTAACAAGACTAATTACCTTTTCAGCAGCTCTAGTAAACTTTTTTTCATCACTAATTTCAATAGGATAGCTTGTTTCAATAATACTATTTATCCTTACATGTACATAATGTCTATAGTAAGTATCTGATCCTTCAAAATTTATTACAGTTCCATAGAAATTAGAATAGCTTTCACTATCTTTTACCCAATCGTAATGAATAGTATCGCCTATATTTAGCTCATCATAAATTACCATAATTGCAACTTACTATCATTATCATAATGGTAGAGAAAATTTTCAATATTAGCATTAAATTTACTTAACACACCAACGTTAAAGTCCCCCTCAATTACAATTGTAGGCTCAATATAAACATAGAAATTACTTTCAATTCTCTTAATAATCCCAATTAATTCTCTTGCATACCCGACTGACGGATTAGGGTTATGATAGCGAACAATTTGCCCTACTCGTAAATCTTCAAATTTTACCATAGGGCAATTTTATTTTCTAGATCATGATTTATTATTTTACATCTGCTTCTTACAATAGGGCTAAAATACCAAACAGGTTCCATAAAATATGGGCAGTTTTTGACTGCTCTGACATTAAAATTGTGGGTGTTTGGTATTTTACTAATGATTTGAACCACAGCATGATCGTATTGTGGGCCATTATACTCTACGAAAGCTCCAATTTTTAGGTCTTCTAATTCAACCATTAATTTTGCTCCAATGTTCTCGTTCTGCTTTCAGATAAGAATAATTATGTGCGTTAACGGTAGACCATCCATCGCCGAATAGCGATTCAGGATTAGTGAATGTAATCTTATCAAAACCTACTCCTTCAATGAATTCCTGACAAGATTCGCAAGGGCATCCCATAGTTAGATTTCCCTTGCGTGAAAGGGTAGCAATATAAATGTTACTTCCCTTAGCCTGCTTTACGCCAAGACGCATTATGGCGTGAGCCTCTGCGTGTGTGCTGTATGGCGTCTGCTTCCACTTGGTCGCACCAACATGTGACCAGCCATGTTCTAGGAGCTTACCGTCGCGCACAATCGCTGCGCCGGTCTGAAAAGAGTAAATGCTAGACCGTCGCGCCGCATAAATGGCCGCGATCTGTCCAACGTCCAGACCCTTTAGGGTGTCAAGATTTACTTTTTTAAAATTCATTCCTATGAACTTTCCTTATATTCTATTCTATTTTCTAAAAGTTCAATTTTCCTCCCCATATCATGAAATGCATGAGCAATGAATTCATCCTCAGTCATAACATCATAGTTTCTAACCACGGTCAACGGATAGCTAGAACCTATACTGAATTCAAATTTACCAGTAGGTAATTCTTTAACTTTAATATTTATCAAAATAATTCCAATTTGATTGCTTTATAATCTATTGGCTTAAAACATTTTTCTAATTCGTAACCATAGAAACGAGTTGTCTGAAAATCGCCCAGATCATCAGCTACGTCAACTTCAATAGATATATCCTCGCCGGACACGCTAATGGTTAAGATCTTTACGGTTTGCGGTAAATGTATATTCTCAATATCGTAGTCGAGGCCGTCGTAACAGTCGTAATATCTATGCATGACAAGATGCGTAGCGCCACGGTTAATAGCTGATATAACAGATTCCATCTTCGCACTCCGGGCATGGAAAGTTATCCATACAGGTCTGTTCTTCTTCGCTGTATCCACAATTGTCGCAGACAAAAAATGCCCAATCATGGGCCGGATTATAACTAAAGAACATAACTAAATTATACTTTCCCATTCATTGCTATCTCCTTTTTTATAGGAGATTCTGCTAGTGTTAAACTCATTAATAACTGATTCATATATCGCAGCGGGACAATACTTACTAGCGCTTCTCTCGGCATCGCTCAAATTTTTAAATGCGCCAATAACTTCAAAATCGTCATACCCTAAATATTCAATTAGTACGTAAACTTTATCTTTCATAATTACCTTTTACTGGCCCTTTTTCTTTACTTCAAACATTTCTTCGACAAGAGAATATTTTTCTAGCTTATTTTCAAGTTCTTGGACTTTATTCTTAAGTTCTCTAATTGTAGCTTTTTCTTTTTGGGCTATGTTAAGTTGAATATTTTTTAAGGCATTCTCAATAGCTGGCTTAGTGTGTTCCCATACAAGCTCATGCAATTGATTTTCAAACAGCGACCAACGATTCCCTTCGTAGTCCCATTCTCCGTCTAGGTTTTCTGCAATTTGGCCAATTATTTCTTCTATTTGCTTCTTAGTCATAAGTCAATCAACCATTTCGTATCATTATTATTGTTGAAACCCCTGACTGGATTTGAACCAGTGACCTAGCGGGTAGAAACCGCTCGCTCTCGTCCAGACTGAGCTACAGGGGCAAAAGGCTAAATATTAACCCATTTATTACTATCTTTTTTATCCAAATAGGCTACTTCTTTAAAGCCAGAGGGATCAGAAAAATCAACTTTGTAAATTATTCTATAATCTGTATAAATTTCTTCTTCAAAAGACTTTGCTTTATACAAACTTTGAAAAACCCCTACAATGTCGTAGCCTTCGTAATCATAGCCAAATGCCAGTATGTATATATCTTCGCTCATTGTTACTTTTTGTAAAGTATTTTGCGCGCCCAGAGGTTTGCAGTAAACTCTAGAAATTGAGGAAATATCCGGTTTCCCTATTTCAGCTATTGGTAGGAGCCACGACTAGCTGCAACTATTCGGGCTGTATTAATCACCCTACTAATAGCTCGCGCAAGTATTAAATTGGTGGAGCCACCTATCGCTAGATTTACGCAGCCCCGCTTTGTGGATTTGCCATTTCATAGGCACTTGCACTAGCGTCCAACTGGGAAGATAGGACTCGAACCTA